>Ga0207646_10004673_pt1 | contig 14758 bp, 13 predicted proteins | sample KBSK5502metaG_FD_184343 | JGI IMG/M metagenome (GOLD analysis project Ga0207646, IMG submission 184343) | Corn, switchgrass and miscanthus rhizosphere microbial communities from Kellogg Biological Station, Michigan, USA - KBS K5-50-2 metaG... | ecosystem: Host-associated > Plants > Roots >... | reverse complement strand
ACATTCGCGTCCAACGATCGCATCTCCATCAGTTTGGAAACGAGAGAGCGGAAACGAACTGATGTTTGCAACACTTTATGCACCGAAGCTTCATTTGCAGGCCGTAGTCCGTCATCAACCGGAGTTACGCCCAAAGCCGGTCGCGCTGCTCGATGATAATGAGAAAAGAGCAATCATTATTCAACTCAACGAGCCTGCTGAAAAGGCTGGCGTGCGCACAGGGATGACGCCGAGCCAGGGGCTGGCGCGATGTCTAAGCCTGATTGTAAAAACACGGGCGCGTCGGCAAGAAAAATTAATCGATGAAATTCTGCTTCATTATGGATTCACGCTTTCTCCGTATGTCGAAGCCACTGCGCCCGGCGTTTGCGCGATCCAATTTACAGACGATCGAGATCTTATGCCGAAGGTTTCGCGTGTGATCGAACAGTTGGCTGAATGTGAAATTATCGCGCAAGCCGGAATTGCACTTACGCCAGATGCAAGTTTTCTCGTCGCACATTTGGCGCGACCGGTCCTGCAAATCAAGAATACAAAGAAATTTCTCGCACCGCTCCCCATCGAGACGCTCGCGACCGCGATTTAACTACTCGACAGTTATCGTCTCACTGCGCCCCGCGGGTTTCCGCTCGATGAAGATGCGATAAACAAAACCGCCGAGCGCTCCCCCGACGAACGGTCCAACCCAGTAAACATAATGGTCATGCCAAAAATTTGCTGCCACTGCTGGGCCAAACACTCGCGCGGGATTCATCGCGGCCCCGGTGAGAGGGCCTCCGAACAAGATGTCGAGTGTGATGGTCGCCCCAATCGCAAAACCCGCCAGACCCCGCGCGCGTGGATCTACTGCCGTGCCGTGGACCACGAATACAAGAAAGAAAGTCAGAATTCCTTCCACCAAAATTCCCTGCGCGGCGGTGAGGTTGATGGCAAGCTGCGGAGTTCCGGTAATGACGACATCGCGCCCGAACAAACCGAGGCAAATCAAAGCGGCCGCGATTCCACCGAGCAGTTGCGCGATCCAGTAACGGAACGCTGAGGACCACGTCATATGGCCGCCGCAGACCAAGCCGAAGGTCACGGCCGGATTCAATTGGCCACCGGAAATATGCAGGGTAGCCGAAACAAAGGCGGCAATCGTGAGACCGTGAGCAAGGGCGACGGCGACGATGTCGTGCCCGGCGGTTTTGATCGCGCCAATTCCTACGAAGATCAGCGCGAATGTTCCGATGAATTCGGCGAGCAACGGGCGAAGTTTAGCCATGACGTAATGCAATCAGATCTGTTTCGGGTTGACAACAGTGTTCGAATCGGCGCGTCCCACAGGCTCGCGGTCACAGCGGCGCGAACGAAAATGTCGATCTAACCTCCGGCGTAATTCGGATATCGTTCGCGCAGTTGCCGGGACAGCCGATCTGCCTCATCGGCTCTGCCAGCACGTTGATATGCCGATGCGGCTTTATTCAATGCGCGGGGAGTAATGGCTGGATCGTCGTAAAGCAAAGCGACACTCATGAAAGCCTTGCCCGCATCATCGAAATTTCCGCGCTCCAGTTGGACGTCGCCCGCCAGTAAACGCGCCTCAGCATTCACGCGACCCTCCGGTTGCAGCGCCATGATCTCTTCGGCAATCTTCTGGGCATCGTCTGGTTTGTGCGCGCCGATCTTAACCGCGCCGAGCGCGAGCAAGACTTTCGCCTTTCCCGCCGGATCTTTCGCTGTCTGTAAGTATTTGCCAAAAGCATCCTCCGCTTCAGTGAAATTTTTCAGTTTCGTGGCTGCATCTCCCAGATAAAACCAGAAGTCCGGCTTCACGCTTCCGCGATTGTCGATCTTTCCCAAGGCGCTCAGATATTTTTCGGCTGTTTGGTAATTTTTCTCGTTGAAATATTCGATTCCGAGCCATTCAAGAACTTCTGGCGGTGGATTCACGCTCGGACTGTTGGCCATGAAACTGTTCATCTCTTTGGTCAGAGCAGGCCGATCTTTTAAATAGAACTGGCACAAAATCAATCGAAGCGATGCGAGGTTATAGTATTGCTCTTTGTTGAGTTGGCGTGCGGCGTTGAGCGCAGTCATCGCGGTTTTGTAGTCCTTCGCCTCGAACGATGCCTTACCGATGTAGTATTGCGCCTGGGCCGCAACCGAACTCTTGGGAAATTCTCTCAGGAGCTGGCGAAACGTGTCGACCATGCCTTTTGCATTTTCCTGTTGCCCAAGAATCAACGCCTTCAATTGCAGCGCGGCCTCCCGCTCATGCGCGCTGGGATATTTTGTAATAATGAGGTTTAAATCCGAAAGGGCGGCGTTGTAGTTTTTATCCTGTTCATAAGCTAATGCGCGCTGAGCCAAAGCGGCAGGCGCCTGCGGGTTCTCTGGAAATGTCTGGATGTAATATGTGAAAGCTTCGACGATTTCAGGACTATTTTTCGTCTGCACATAACATAGGCCCAGTTTATAGGCCGATTCGGCGCGCAACTTTGGCGAAAGCTGCGAGGCACGCAGCTCGGCATAGATCGGCACCGCCTCGGTGTAATTTTGCTGTTTGTAGAGCGCCTCCGCCTTCAAGAGCTTCACCTGGTCCGCGCGTTCGCCTGTAGGACTCGTCTTGAGAAACTCTTCCGCTTCCGCGAGAAGCGCGGACGGATCCGAGCTGTAGATGTTGATCAATCGTTGATACGCCGCCTCCTTCGCTTCTTCTCGATCCGGATACTTGGCGATAATCTGGCGATAAAGTTCTTCCGCTTTCTCGGCGTGACCAAGTTGTCGCTCGCTGTTTGCGGCAAGCAACATCACTTCCGCCTGGGCTGCTTCAGGAAGTTTGTCCTGCTCTTTTTTGTAATCGGCCAGCAATTGCGCGTATTGGCCGGATTGGTATTGCAAGCGTCGCAATCCCACCTGCGCGATGGCGCGGAATCTTCCGGCTTCTGGAAGGCTTCGGCCCTTTTGCAGTAAGCTTGTGGCTCTATCGACCATTGCCTTGTCGATCTTGCCCTTATCCGCTTGGACAAGGTCGAGAGCGATTATGCCGCCGCGCACAGCCGCCTCCGCTTTCAAAGCCGGCTTCTGTGTTTCATTTGAGAGAGCTTCGTATTGCTTCAGCGCATCGATTTTTCTGCCCCGCCCAATCAGAATGGGTGCCGCCGTCAAGCGCGCATCCTCGCGATACGGATTAGGATTTCCAGCCTCCGCAACCTCCTGATAAATATCAGCGGCTTCATCTTTGCGGCCGAGAATTTCCAGGCAGCGCGCTTCGAAATACCGCGCGGAGAGCGCCACGGCTGATTCCTTTGATTTCCCAGCGGAACGATGGAAAAGCGGAAGCGCCGCAGCATAATCCTTCTGCGTAAAAGCCATCTCGGCCAGCGCGTACGCGGCGGGCCCGGCAAAATCGCTATCACTGTAGTCATTGAGGACTTTCTGGAAATTTGTGCGAGCGCTTGATGAGCGATTCAGATTTCGATAGCATTCGCCAATCGAAAAATAAGCGTTCGCCCGGCCGGAGCGACCCGAAAAATCGTCGAGATACTTTTGATATTCGGGAATGGCAAGATCATAGAGCTTGCGAGTGAAAAGCGCGTTGGCATAGTCGAGCTGACGGCGGTCAGGCGCTTCGCTTTCCCGGGTGCCCGATTCAGAGAACTCGTCCGCTGAGCGACGAGTAACCGGCGCAGGCGGTTCCTCGAATGGGAGGGCCCGCGCAACCGGCGGCTCCTCTAGCGGCCGGGCCCGACGCACCTCCGGCGGCCATTGAGCGAGGCCGCCGTCCGCAAGCCCAAACAGCATCGCCAATCCGAAAAGACCGGATGCGCTGCAGGTTATTTTCATTTCGCTGTCGCGAAAGCTACGTTCGTGATCCCGGCTTCGCTGCAAATATTCAAAACGCCAATGACGTTTCTATAAGCGCCAGCTTCATCGCCGCGGATCACGACAGCCTGTTCGGCGTTAAGCTGAACCAGGCCTTTGAGCAGTTCGCTCAATTCAGCAGCGCTTAACGTGCGCCGGTTCACGACAACGTTTCCGTCGGCTTTCACATTCACAACTACATCCCCGATCGGTGAAGTTTTCTCTTTCGCGGCCGAAGCTTTCGGCACTTTAACGTCGAGTTCGTTCTCGTTTCGGGCCGCGTTCCACGTCAGCAAGAAAAAAATTAATAACAGCAATAGGACATCGACCAGAGGCGCCAGTTGAATACCGGGATGATGCAGAGGCGCGTGACTACGCAGATTCATGTGATGTAAAAGACGATGTCGATCTTGCGGATTGTTAGCGCGATGGGCAGCTAAAGTTCATCCTCGATCAGCACGGGCGTTCGCTGGGTCCGTTTGCCGTATTGCAAAGCAAGCAGAGCTAAAACGTGCGTCGTGGCAGCTTCCAAATCTGAAATCAATTTTTGGGCTCTGCCGCGAAAAAAAGCGTAGAACATCATCGCCGGAATGCCGATGGCGAGGCCGGCGCATGTGTTAACCAGCGCTTCACTGATGCCTTGCGAGAGAGCCACGTAACGAGCTGTCCCAAGCTCGGAGCCAAGTGCCGCGAATGAATGGATAATTCCGAGAACAGTGCCGAGCAAACCAAGCAGCGGCGCGATCATTCCAATGTCGGCAAGATAGATAACGCGATTGTTGAGACTGGCCGCCACCCGCGTTCCTTCCGTCTCGGCGATTTCGCGAAGCTGCTGCAAATCCGCATTCGGATTTTTTGTTGTGAAATCGAGCATCTTTTGCACGACCCGGGCGATTGCCTCGCCGTGCCGATTGGAGACGGCAAGCAACCCAAGATAATCGCGCTTGCGCAAAAGCGCATCCGCCGTGGCCATGTAACCACTTGAGACCACGGCCCCGCGTCGAATTGTCATTACATAAACAATCACGAGCATGACAAAGAAAATCGAGAGCAAAAAGAGCAAGATCATGACAGGCCCGGCCGCGATGAGCGTGTCCATGATCGTTTTCGAATGTATCTCGGGAACGATGGCTGGCGTGGCACTCTGCGCGAGCAAGGGAGTTGCGCCTGCCAGCGTGGCAAGCACCGGGAATGAAATCTTCATGCCAAGAATTTTGTTACAATAAATGGAGCGGTCTTGGATGCAAATATGCAACTCACAGACTAAACACAAACCAACTCGCCCGGTTGCTAAACAAATTGATCGCCGCCAGCCCAGCGCCGGACACGGAAAACGTGGGCCGGTTGAATTTCCGGATCGAGCTCAACGTAATTTTGGCGACCGCGCCACGTGTAGCGCGCGTCGCTGAGCAAATCGTGAACTTGATATACGTCGCTCTCCATCTGTCCGAACTGATCGATCGGCACATCGACGTAAGAATTCTGTTTGTGACGCGGATCGAGATTCACAACGATGAGAATGATGTTGTCCCGAGCGGCAGTCATCTTGCCATAAAAGAGGATCGCGTCATTATCGGCGTGGTAAAACCGCAGGTTATCGTAAAACTGAAGCGCGCGGTTTTCTTTCCGGATTTTGTTTAACCGCGTGATCCAATCCTTGATGTTGCCGGGCGCGTTCCAATCGCGCTCTTTCCATTGATATTTTTCCGAATCGACATATTCCTCGCGGCCCGGTAGAGCCTCGTTCTCGCACAGCTCGTATCCGCTGTAAATACCGTATAGAGTTGAGAGCGTAGCGGCTAGGAGCACGCGAATCATAAACGCGGGCCGGCCGCCATCTTGAAGCACAAATGGTAAGATATCCGGCGTGTTCGGCCAAAGATTGGCGCGAAAATATTCGCTCATCTCAGTCTGCGTCAATTCCGTGAAATATTCGATGAGCTCGCGTTTCGAATTTCGCCACGTGAAATAGGTGTAGCTCTGGTTGAATCCCGCTTTGGCCAGCGCCTTCATCATTTTTGGTCTCGTGAACGCTTCGGAGAGGAAGACTACGTCCGGATATTTGTCACGGACGCCGCTCACCAAATATTCCCAGAAGGCAACCGGTTTGGTATGCGGATTATCGACGCGGAAGATGCGCACCCCGCGCCGGGCCCAAAAAAGGACAATGCTTTTCATCTCTGCCCAGAGCTCGCGCCAGTCGTCGCAGCGGAAGTTTAGCGGATAAATGTCTTCGTATTTTTTCGGCGGGTTCTCGGCGTATTTAATGGTCCCATCCGGACGCTTGTAGAACCAATCGGGATGCTCTTTGACGTAAGGATGATCAGGTGAGCAATTGATTGCGAAATCGAGAGCAATTTCCATTCCGCGTTTTATTACCTGTCTCTGAAGCCAGTCAAAATCGGCGAGTGTGCCGAGTGAGGGCTCGACGGCCTTGTGTCCGCCGGCTTCGCTGCCGATCGCCCAAGGCACACCCGGATCGCAAGGTTCACAGGTAATCGAATTATTACGACCTTTGCGATTCGTATGACCAATCGGATGGATAGGCGGAAAATAAATGACGTCGAACCCCATTGCCTTGGCGTCGTCGACCCGTGGCAAGCAATCGCGAAATGTTGATCCACGATCGCCGCGGCCTTCTGCTGAACGCGGGAAAAATTCGTACCATGCCCCGATTTGCGCTGCCGGACGATCGACAATAACGCACGGAGCTGGTGCGTAATGCGTCGCGTTGTCGCGATCCGCGTAAGTCGCCATTAACACCTCGAGCTCTCTGAATTGTGCGATTTTGTTGATCTCGGCGGTACCGGCTTTGCACATTCGCCGGGAGAGCTCTAGCAGCCGCGCAGAATCCGTGCGATCACGCGCTCGCCGGGAGGCGGCCTCGAGCAAAGCGGCGCCTTCCAGTGCTTCGCTTCGCAGCTCAGAGATGCCAGCGCCGAATTTCGCAGTGAACTCCCGTTGCCACCCGCGAAACGTATCGGTCCATGCCTCGACTGTGTATTCGAAAACGGCGATATCGTAGAGCGTGCAAACGCCACGCCAGCGGTCATTGTCGATGTACGCCATGGACGTTTCCCGCCATCGTCTTTCCCCGAGAACGCGCCACTTCAGCACAGCCGCAACCACATCATGGCCGTCTTTAAAAATGTCCGCTTCGACGACGAGATCTTCTCCGACGATGCGTTTTGTCGGGTAGCGACCGCCGTCAACCAGCGGCTGTAGGTTCTCTATGACCGCCGAAGGAAAGGCCCGGGACATGGGCCTTGAATCAACCGAAATTCTCTGCCTGGGAAAGGAGAAATCTCGATGGCCGGACCAAGATACGCTCTGATGTTACGCTGCGAAGTAAAACGCACACTCGTACAGCCCGGAGTTGCGAAGCATTTCCCTGCGGACGCGGGCGCCGAGAAGAGCTTCGAACATATCCTGCTCGAGTCGGGCGATGATAGGATACTGCTCGATTAAATTCATGATTGGCGAGTGGCATTCGAGAATCTGCGGACCACCTTCTTCTGATGTAGTGAACTGGGCCATGTATCCCTCGCTATCGCGCACGCGGGCGAGCCATTTAGCGCGTTCGGCCACAGTTTCTCCTTTTACCTTTGCCTTGAGGGCCGCAGTCTTTTTTTCAAAAACGTTGTAAAGAAGCTTCTCCGGCGCATTTGGCCCGTAAATTTCCTGAATCGATTTCAGCAGCTCAAGCGTGAATTGATTGCTATCGGTCGGAAACAGATCGTGGGTGCGACGGGTGAGCCGGTAAACCATTTCCGGCCGGCCCATTTTCTGGGGACGGCGCCAGGTGTCCAAATAGCCATCGCGGTGTAGAGTGAGGCAATGCTGCTTGATGCCCATGTAGCTCATCTTCATTTTTTCAACCAGCTCGTTAACGGACATGCCTCTGGTTCTCTTGAGCGAATTAAGTATTTCCAGCCGCTGGGTGCGGCCAATTTCTGCGATTAAACGTTGATTCATGGCTGATAAAAATTGAAGTGAGGACTTTACACGTTGCGATCTTTAAAATGCAAGGGATTAAAAATTACGCGATTACCGAAAGGAAAAGAGATTACAAACCAGATATGCGGCGGCAAGATTGATCAAAAAAGCTTCCCTTAGAACGGGTCACTTTAGCGAAAAGGAAGTGGAACCAGTTCCACAGGAGTTGACACCACTGCACCAGAATCCTTCGAGGCGAAGGCATCCAGATTAGCGCCGACGGTATTGAATCCGCGTTTGACATACCCCAGTGCGACTTCTTTCCCAAGCCTCTCACTGCGCGCTGCGCTTGTGATCCAGCCGACCTCTTTACTCTTGTCGGATGCGCGGGCGAGTTTCATTCCTGGCAGAAGCGCCGCATCGTGCAACGAAATCAAGCCGCACAATCGCTTGTTCGTTTGGCCGGACATCTTGATTCGTGAGATCACTTCCTGGCCAATGTAACAACCCTTCTCGTAATCGACGGCGCGCTCTTCCAGGTTCGCCTCGATTGGAATGATCTCTTCCGTCAGCTCACAACCCCAGCGAGGAATGCCGTATTCAATGCGAAAAATCTCGGCCGACGCGGCATCGAAAAAGCCAAGCATTGACGATAACCGTCGCGAAACAGCATCATGGAACGCTGAATCGGTCCATATGTCCCAGCCCGCATCAGCAAAGCGGCGCGTGGACACGATGCGCCGGCTGTGGTTTACGTCCGGCGCAGCGCGCGATAAGACGTGAAAGATCGATAATCGATCAGTGACGTCCTCAATCTGAACATCATCGGCGATGACATAGCGCTCGAGCCTGGCGCGGAGTGCTTCTCGAAGTTCGGGATCGGCATCGATCCAAAAGCAGTCGGGCGCGGCGGAAAGAAAAAGATGGGCGTTCAATTTGCCCTTCGCGTTGAGCACGCACCCTTCAATCGCAGTTGATTCACTAGCCTTGCGAACATCATTCGTAATCTGTCCATTCAGGAAACGGACACGGTCGCTCCCCGTAATCCGAAGCTTTGTACGTTCGGAGAAATCAAAAAACGCACCGTCGCAGGTCGGAAGCGGGACCGTCATCCTTCTTTGGATACAGGCTGTTTTAGTAGTTGCCGGCCGCGGCCCAATAGCTGCCTGAGAAAGCCGCGACGCAGTTGCGCTTTTTCTTTTAGCTCTGTGCTCGGCGAAGTCGACACCGCAACCTCTCCAGTTGTACTGTCGCCATTCTCCTGCTTGGGTCTTAGCTCTTCCAAACCAGCTAAAGAAGTCGTGGGCTCCAAAGCTGGGGCGACTGAGCCCGCCTCGGCTTGTGCGTTCGGCACGGCTGTTTGGGTCTTTTCCTGAGTGGTCGAATGACTGTCGGGAAGATATTTTCGCGCAACCGCAGAGTAGTCGTCGTCGCCGTGTCCCCATTGCATTTGCTCAAGCAGTTGATCGCGCGCTGCGGCGGTCACTCCCAGGCCAAGATTGTGGAACACGCCAAGTTGATTGGCGATCTTCATGTCTTTCAGCATGTGTTTGACGGAAAAGTGCGGTTCAAAATTGTGCTCGATCATTTTGGGCACTTTCATTGCCAGAGTTGTGGAATAGCTGGCGTTGCCTTGCATGGCTTCGAGGAGCCTGTCGAATGGCAAACCCAAAGCTCGGACCAGTGCCAGAGCTTCCGCTGCTGCTTGGACGCTCGCGGCCGTGACCATGTTGGTTGCGATTTTGACCGCAGTCGCCTGGCCGATCTCGCCGATCTTAATTATCTGTTTGCCACTCGCCTCGAGGACCGGCCGCGCGTCCCGTAGTGCCGCATCACTTCCGCCGACGTAATAAACTAATTCACCTTTTTCCGCCGCGATCTTACTGCCAGTGAATGGCGCTTCGACAAAGCGCGCGCTGCGGCGTTCGACAATCTTCGCTGCAGCACGCATTGAATCGGGAGCGACAGTGGAATGCGCAATTACGATGTGCCGCGATCCAAGCTTTTCGCTCAAGCGCTCTACGGTCGCTAGCAACGCCTCGTCATCAGAAACAAAAATCTGCAAGAAATCACAAAGCTCGGCCAGTTCCGCCGGCGAACCGACAAAATTTGGAACAGGACGCGGCGTGCGGTTCCACACGAAAACCTGAAATCCTTTTTGACGCAGGTTCGTACTCACTGCGCGGCCGATAATTCCGAGGCCGATTACTCCAATAATTTTTCGAGTTGGGCGGGGCATACGAGGTCAAACGTCCTGGGGGTAATCGATACTTCCGCGAAGGTCAAACTGCGGGCAAAAACGCCCGGAGGCAACGCAGAAGTTTGTGAATTCCAAGTGGAGGCCTAGAGTGGCCCTACAGGTTTCGCTCCGCGCAAGAGCTCTGCAGTCAAAGCCTGCAATGCTGCTCGGCGTTTTTCATTCTTAATCGCAATCCTGATTTCGGGTTGCACCTCTTCGAAATTCATCTGTCGAGAAGGCTTGAAATCGGTCAATTCAACAATGTGAAAACCGAGGCAAGTGCGAATTGGTTGACTGATTTCTCCGACGCGCATCTTGACGATCGCGGAAAAAAAATCCGGCGGCATCCGAGATTCAGAGAAAAACCCCAGATCGCCACCGCGGGTCTTTGTTGCTTCATCTTCCGATGCCACCGCGGCAAGTTCACCTAATTTTTCACCGCGCCTTATTCGATCAGCCAGGTCGTTGATCACTTTCTCCTTCGACTCGACTACCTCCGGTGGCGTTTCGGGCGGTGCGGCCAGAAAAAGATGACTGGCGCGAAACCGCGCGCGTTGCATGAAGTCTTGCGGGTGCGTGTCGTAAAAGTTTCTGCATTCATCCTCCGTGGCGTCGCTTTGCGATATCATCTGCTGCTCAATCCACTCTCGCGCGCGCAGATCGTCCACTATGTCCCATCGAAGCGACCTGACACTTAAACCACTCGCCCGTAAGGCGGCTCTCCAGGTTTTTTCACCAGGAAATTGCTCGCGCAGCAACTTTAGCTCGCTGTCGACCTTAACTTTGGAGATTTTTTCATCCGCTGCGAGATATCGGACCGCTGAATCCGAAATCAAGCGCGTCAGGACCTGCTGCTCATCTTCTTGTAACGTTATAACCGTTGTAAGTTTTTTAACGCTCCCCGCATCTTCTTCCCGTCGGTCTTTCTCATCGATGCCCTTTGCGTATCGCCATTCGGCGAGAGCGCGCCGCAAGTCCGCCTCATAAATTCCCTGGCCCTGCGCAAGCGCAAGCAGATGGCCGCGCTTAAAGAGAATTCCAGTCGCGCTGCGAAAAACAGGCGAACGAAGGAGCAATTCACCGCAGACAATGTCTCCAACACAAGCTCCCGCAAGTGACACTGAAATTAACAACCTGCGTTTCACTTTGACTTCCAGCTTCTTGTCATGTCGAGCGGAGTCGAGACATCTCTCACTGCTGCTCTTTTAACAGTAAGAGATTCCTCCACTTCGGTCGGAATGACAACAGGGCGGGCTACTTATGAGCTGTATTGGCTAGCGCAAATTCAGCTAAGTAATAGGCAGCCACCGAACCAACGATCTGCAGACTTTGCGCGCTGAGCTTATCCATCGTGTCATCAGCCGTGTGCCACCAGGCGAAATCAAAATCGATCACATCGAGCGTTGGAATCCCGATCGCATTCAACGGGGTGTGATCGTCGATCATTTCTCGATCCAGGTAAGTGAAATAACTTCGCAATTTCAGTGCCTCGGCCGATGCAAAAATATCTCGCGTCATCTCGACAGGCGAGTCCATTGGCAGCGTGATCTTCAAGGAATGCTGGCCCACCATGTCGAACAAGAGACCGCCGCGAAATTGTTTAGGGACGCCGCGTCCAAGCTGCTTGGCAAAGTAGCGGCTTCCATACAGGCCGTCGGTTTCGGAGAACTTTTCGTACGCCTCCTCGCCATCGAAAAACACCAGCTCGATCTTCGCGGCGAGATTTGGGTGCTGTCCAAGGACGCGCGCCAATTCCAACAATAAGCCGGTGCTCGAACCACTGTCGTTCGCCCCGACAAAGCGGATGGTGTCGAACGTCTTGGTATCGTAGTGCGAGCATAACAAAAAAGAGGGTGCGGTCTTCGCTTGCGCGGGACGGCGCCCAATGAGGTTCACGAACCGGACCTTTCCTCGCGGTGTGTCATCCGTGAATGCCTGGCGAGTTACCTGCCAACCCGCGAGCCGGAGTTGATTGTCGATGTAATCCCTGGATTTTTCGAGCGCATCCGATCCGGGCGGACGCGGACCGAAGTCAACGAGCCGCTGGACGTGAGCCAGGGCTTTCTCACCAGAGAACTCTTCCCAAAGCTTGGTTTGCGAGGGCTGCGGCGACTGGGCAGGAAGAGTTGAAACGAAGGCGAAGACCAAAGAGGCACTAAAAAACGGATGCAATTGCTTGAGGAAAGAAAATGCGCTCCGCATCCTGCGTTTCAGCTCCGTGGCTTGCCGATTCAGCTCGCGCTTGGCGGCAATCCTAATGCGTTCACGATCCGCTGGAGATCGTCGTTTCCATAGTATTCGATCTCGATCCGTCCACGTTTTTCGCCGTGATGAACAGTCACGTGTGTAGCCAGATGCTCCTGCAGCCGGTTCTGTAAATCCTCGATTGCCGCAGATGTAGCGACTTGTTCAGCAACGCGCTGCCTTCGCCGGGAACGGCCAATTCCGAGCTGCCGGGCCACCAGCCGTTCCGTGGAACGGACCGTGGCGTTGCGACGCAACACGGTTTCAGCGGCCAGGAGTTGTTCCTCCGGCGCTTTCAATGCGAGCAGGACTTTCGCGTGACCGACCGAAAGTAAATCCTGCGCCAGCCAGATTTGCACCTGTGGATGCAAATCCAGGAGACGCATCGCGTTGGCTACCGCCGCGCGGCTACGCCCGACTTTTAGCGCGACGTCCTCCTGTCGCATTCCAAATTCATTGGCTAACCTGGCGTAGCCTTGGGCCTCTTCGATCGGGTTCAGGTCGGCGCGTTGCAAGTTTTCGATCAATGAAAGCTCAAGGACTTCCATGTCACTTGCGCTTCGAATGATCACCGGCACCTGAGTAAGGCCAGCCTCTTGGGCGGCGCGCCAGCGCCGCTCGCCTGCGATCAGCTCAAATCGCGCGCCAACCTGCCGGACGATGAGCGGTTGAATGATGCCGTGTTGCCGAATCGAATCGATCAATTCCTGCAATGCTTCACGCGCAAAATCTTTGCGCGGCTGTAACGCGCTCGGGACGATGCTTACCAGGCTGATCTGGTGAATTCTCTCTCCCGACTCGGCGGCCTCTATTCGTGGAGCGGCCGCGGGAGTGCCGATGAGCGCGCCAAGACCTTTGCCAAGACCAGTTTTCGCCATGCACCTGAGGGTATCGGAACGGCCTCGCCAACGCAAATCGCAACTGCCGCGACGATGTGATGGACCACGGCTTTGGTGTCGTGGATGCGCTTCCACACCTGACCACTTTTTGACGATCACAGGATGCGATAACGTTGCGCGAGTGAAACCGCCTGTACGGCGAAAATTAGGAACTTCGTTTGGCAGCTGCAGCTTCGATGAACCGCGTGAAAATCTGCGCGCCCTAAATCTGCTTACGAATTAACGCGGCGCTCGCCAGCGCCGTCTTTTTGGCGTGAAACGTATCACGGCCAAAAAAAGAGCTGGCTCGGAATCGTTTCCAAGCCAGCTCAGTGGATTTTATATCCTACGTTACTTTAGTACCCATTGCGGTAGTAATGGCGATGGTGGCGGGAATAAACCCGGTGCCCACCGGACCAGTAGTATGAAGGTCCCCCATAATAACCACCATAGTATGGATATGGTCGAGCGTATCCATACGGGTAATTGCTGTATCCGTTACCCGGATAGCCATAATAGCCGCCCCCAATTCCGACCGAAATCTGAGCGTCAGAACGCTGCATGGGAACGAAAGCCAATCCACTTACCATCAATGCAATCAAGAGAAGCTTTTTCATATATTTTCCCTTCTAGTTTTCATTATCAATAATGTAATTTACCTTATCGGTGAATGCGCTGCGGGGCGTATTTTGCAAAAGATTGACCGTTTCTTGCCCTAAGAGCGCGTGTTTAAGCAATCGCGACGATCTTCCGGTCGGTCCGCTGGCAGCTTAGGAGTTGGCTTTTGGTTCGGCAGTGGCAGTTCGTGCGGGCCGTTTGGCTGCGCGAATTCGTTGCCGAACGATTACACCGCGGCTAGACGGTAACTGCAGGATGCGATAAAGTGCGGCCGTTATCTTCTCGCGCGGGCAATGGACGATCCGCAGAGATCCGGTCGCAGCGGAATCATATAACTCAAGACAGACTGTGGAGTGTGCGAAATAATGAGAGACACGAGGGAGGCAGCGAACATGAGATGCGTTAGCGACACGGGTAGTGGATCACGGCTGCAACGGCTTGAAGCACTGTTGATTGCGCTAGTCGGGGCTCTCTCGCTGGCTGCATACGGGCAATCCTCGCCGTCGAGCGGCACCACCAGCACGTCTGACTCCGTGCTCCCGCGTAGCTTCGTCGTCCCGCTGAGCGCCGTCGATGAGTTCTTCCCCCAGGTCACCCAGGAAGCCAGCACGGGCCAAAACTTGACCGCTGTCGGCAATCCCAAAGCCACAAGGAGCGTGATCTACGCGAACGCCGAGACCTCGAAGAAAGTGACGATCACCGTTGACCAGTACGAGAGCTCGACTGACGCGTTATCCGCGTACCAGCAAGCTGTCGAGAAGAGTAAGATTCCGGGATTCAAACCTGTTTCCCTACCGAATGTGGGCCAAGAGGCCTTCGCCGGGACGGTGACCATGGGGGCAGAGACGCACGTCGGCCTAGGCGCGATGGTCGGCTACGACGCCACGCCTGACAACGTAGCCAAGCTCGTTGCCGTGGCCCGTAAGGAAGAAGCCGCGGCCAGAGCGGCGCTAGGTGCCGGCAGAGATCAATAGGGCGGCGAAGCCGGCCACAACGT
>Ga0207646_10004672_pt1 | contig 14758 bp, 14 predicted proteins | sample KBSK5502metaG_FD_184343 | JGI IMG/M metagenome (GOLD analysis project Ga0207646, IMG submission 184343) | Corn, switchgrass and miscanthus rhizosphere microbial communities from Kellogg Biological Station, Michigan, USA - KBS K5-50-2 metaG... | ecosystem: Host-associated > Plants > Roots >... | reverse complement strand
GGCGTCATCGGTAAAACGTACGGCGCCCACAACCCCAAGTTCGGGCTCGACAACCGCAACCTCTTCATGGTGGGTCCGGACGGCAAAGTCGCGTACAAGATGGCGCCGTTCCGGGAAATCGATCCGCAGGCATACAAAGACCTGGCCGCGGCGATCGATCGGATTACCCCCAAGCCAGCCGAGGGGGAGTAGCCGGGCTAGTGCGCGACGACCCGCTCGAGCGCCGTCGCGACGTCCTGGTCCGCGCCGGCGCCGGTGTAGGTGACCTTCCCGGCCTTGTCCAGCACGACGACGTACGACGTCGTGGGCGCCTGATAGGCGCGCACCGCGGCGCCGGCGGCGTCGAACAGCACCGGAAACGGCAGGGGGTGTTCCTCCAGGTGGCGCCGGATCGACCTCGGCGTCTGATTCACGCCCACGCCGATCGCCACGAATCGCACCGTGCCACCGAAGCGCGCATGCGCCGCCTTGAGCGTCGGCTCGAGCGCCTTGCAGAGGGGGCACCACGTGGCCCAGAACTCCAGCAGTACCGGCTGCTTACCGACGTATGCGCCCAAGTCCACGGGCTTGCCGTCCAGATCCTCGAGCGCGACCGCGGGGGCCCTGGTGCCGATGGGCAGACCAATGTCCTGCGCCCCGAGCACGGGCGGCACCGCGAGCGCCAGTGCCAGCGCCCAGCCGTATCGCGTCACAGCACCTTTCCCATCTGAATGAAGTAGTACTCCGCCACGCCGAGCAGCACCACCCCGGAGAGCTTCTTTACCCACACCATCCAGCTGCCGGCCCGGGGAAGCGCACTGACGCTTCCAGAGAACAGCCCGACGACCACCAGCAGCGCCGTCATGCCGAGCGAAAACACAAACAGGTACACGAAGCCTAATACCCCACTCCGCGTGGTCGCGACCCAGGTGAGCACTGCCGCGAACGCGGGAGCACCGCACGGTGCGGCGACGATCCCTGAGGTGGCCCCCAGCAGGAAGACCGCCGGGTACGATCCACCGCCCAGACCCGCCACCCAGCGCATCAGACGTTGCGGCGCCGTGATCGGGATGACGTCCAGCATGGCAAGCGCGAACACGAGCAGCAGGTTCCCGATCGCGAATCGCGCCCAAGGGCTGGCGCTCACGGTCCCAAACAGCGAACCCGAGAGCCCGGCGATGAGACCGAGGATGGCGTAGAACAGCGCGAGGCCCGTGGCGTAGGCGAGCGTGAGTCTGGCGGTGCGACCGCGGGACGGCTGGCCGACGGTGGCCCCGGACAGGATGCCTGCCGTAATGGGGATCATCGGGTAGATGCATGGCGTCAGGCTCGTGACGAGTCCGGCGCCGAACAGCGTGACGAGGGCGATCAGAGGGTGATGACTGAGGGTGGCGGCCAGCCCATCGACCATGCCCTTATAACACCCATCCCGACCGATAGGTCGGCCGGACGTATTCCTCGGGGACTCGGACGTTCGTCACCTGCCCGGTCTCCGGATTGATCTCCAGCACCCGGCCCAAGCGCACCGCGAGACAGCCGAGCAGCACCATGGACGTCAGCCCCCCGGCGTGCCCGTCGAACGTGGAGCCGGCCGGCGCGCCGCCTTTACAGGCGGCGATCCATTCCGCGTAGACGCCCGGCGAGCGTGGGTATTTCTGGGCCGGCGGGTGGGCGGTAAGGTCAGCCTGTTTCGCCGGGTCGAGCACCTTGGGGTCGTCGCCGTACGTGCCGGCGACCAGTTTTCCGTCGGTACCGATCCACAGCTGGCCGCCGCCCCGGTCGAACGGCCAGGGCGCGTCGTCGGCCACCTCGGGCGGGCGCGCGGGGTACAGGCTGCCGTCGTGCCACACCACCCGCACCTCGGGGCGCGTCCCCTTGGCGCGGAACGTGTAGGTAATCCGCGAGCCGGCCGGCGCCGTTTCCTTGAAGAGCGGCGTCGACTCGGGCTCGATGCGCGTGGGAAACCCGAGATCGAGCGCCCAATAGGCGGCGTCCATGATGTGGCATGCCATGTCACCGAGCGCGCCCGTGCCGAAGTCCCAAAACCCGCGCCATTTGAACGGTACGTACGCGGGGTGATACGGCCGCTCCGGCGCCGGACCGAGCCACAGGTTCCAGTCGAGCGTCGCCGGCACGTAGTACTCCTCGAGCGGCCGGTCGATGGCCTGCGGCCAGATCGGCCGGTTCGTCCAAAACTGCACCTCGCGCACCGTGCCGACCGCGCCCGCTTCCACCCACTCGCGGATCAGGCGCGTCCCCTCGCGCGCATGGCCCTGATTCCCCATCTGGGTCATGAGCTTGGGGTGGGCGCGGGCGTACTCCCCCAACACCCGCACCTCCCCCATGGTCCGCGCGAGCGGCTTCTGGATGTAGGTGTGCTTGCCTGCTTTCATGGCGAGCAGGCCCGCGGCGGTGTGCGAGTGATCGGGCGTGGAAACCGTGACCACGTCGATGCTCTTCCCCTCCTTGTCGAGCATCTCGCGGTAATCCCGGTAGCGCTTCGCCTTGGGGTAGCTCTGAAACGCATCCTCGGCGGCCTTCCAGTCGACGTCGCACAGCGCGTAGATGCTCTCGCCCTCCATGCCCTTCACATCCGTGCGGCCCATGCCACCCACGCCGATGCAGGCGACGCTGAGCTTGTCGCTCGGAGGGCGGTAGCCTCGCCCCAGGACGTGGCGCGGTACGATGGTGAACGCCGCGGCCGCCGCGACGCTGCCCACGAACTGGCGTCTCGGTATCGTCGTCATGACCCCCGCCCCGGGGCGCGCGCGGCGCCGGGGGCCGTCGCGGGCGGCCGGAACAGCGCCGCGAACAGGATGAGGACCAGCGCGGCGAACCCGGCCGGCAACACCCAGAAGCTCGGCCACTGGTCCAGCGTCAGGCTGGTGGCCCCGCCGAGGATCCGGTTGTACACATTGCCGGCGACCTGCGCACCGATGAGCATACCGATGCCGTAGGTCACGAGCACCAGGAATCCTTGCGCCTGGCCGCGCACGGCGGGCGTGGATTTTTTGTCCACGTAAATCTGCCCGGTCACAAAGAAGAAGTCGTAGCACACGCCGTGCAGCAGGATACCGATCGCGATCAGCCAGAAGATCGCGTGCGGCGCCGCGAGCGCGAACAACGCATAGCGCAGCGTCCATGCGCCCATGCCCACCATCAGCATCCACTTCACGCCGAGCCGCACGAAAAAGAGCGGCATGAGCAGCATGAAGATCACCTCGGACATCTGACCGAGAGACTGCGTCGCCTGAATCTTCGTGATGCCGGCGTTTCCCAGGAAGATCTGAGTGAAGTTGTAGTAGGCGGCGAGTGGGATGCACAGCAACAACGAGGCCGCGATGAAAACGTAGAATGGGCGATCACCGAGCTGCGCCAACGCGTCGAGTCCGATGATACTGCGGAGCGACACCCGCTGCCCGGCGCCCGGCGGGGGCGTGTGCGGGAGCGAAAAAGCGAAGAGCCCAAGCAACACGCTCGCGGTGGCCGTCGTGTAGATCGGCAGAGCCGTTTGCTCTGGAACGGGCCCGCTTCCGAGGATTGGCCCGAGCACGAAATCGATCGACAGTCCAGCCACAATCCACCCGAGCGTTCCGAACACGCGGATCAGGGGGAACTGCTGCTCCTGTGACTGGATGTGATGAAACGCCAGGCTATTGGCGAGGCCGAGCGTCGGCATGTAGCACAGGTTGTAGACCAGCAGGAGCAGGATGAAAGCCTGGGGCGCACCGGTCGCCTGGGGCACCGCGAACATCACTACACCGCCCAGCAAGTGGAGCACGCCGAGCACTTTTTCGGTCGCGAAGTAGCGGTCGGCGACGAGCCCCAGGAAGAACGGCGCCACGATAGCCGCGATCGGGTTCACCGTGTAGGGCCAGTGCGTCAGCTTCTCCATCCCGTGGCTCGTCATGTACACGGCGATCGACGTATACCAGGCGCCCCAGACGAAGAACTGCAGGAACATCATCGCCGACAGCTTGGCGCGGACGCTCACGGCAGTACCCGGATCTTGATGTTGCGGTACGCGACCTTGTCGCCATGGTCCTGGAGACCGATGTAGCCGGTGGCGTTACGCCCGTAATGCGGATGACTGGCGAACTTGCTCGCCTTGACCTTCGCCGTCCAGTCGGGACTCCCGAACTCGTACTCGACCATCTTCACGCCGTTCAGCCAGTGCTCGACGTGTTTCCCCTTCACCACGAGTCGCACCTGGTTCCATTCGCCCGCCGGCTTCACGACTCCGGCCGGCGAGGGATACACGTCGTAGGCGGCACCCGCCGCCGTGAGCCGCGACTTGCCGTCCACGTGCCCCGCGTCATCCAGCACCTGCATTTCGGGCGCGTTCCAGTAGATGGCATCGTCGTCCTCGCTGCCCCGGTAGAAGATCCCGCTGTTCCCTGCGGGGGCGATGTTCCATTCGAGCGTCAGCTCGAAATTCCGAAACTTCTCCCGCGTGAGGATGTCGCCTCCGGAAGCGACCCGCGTCAGCGCGCCGTCCACGACCTGCCAGCCGGACGGCACGGAGTCCTGCAGGAAGCCGCGCCACCCTGCGGTGGTCTTACCATCGAACAACAGGCGCCAGCCGGCGGAGCGCTCGGCGGCAGTCAGCGTGTTGAGCGAACCCTGAGCAAACGCCCGCACCGGCATCGTGCCCAGGCAACACACGAGCAGGGTCATGGTTGTACGAGTCATCACGTCATCTCCTTGTCAAGCAGGAAGGCCGGCGAGCTCCTTGATCCGCGTCTGCACGGCGCGACGAGCGCGCTCGCTCTTGGTAATGATGAGGACGGCGTCGTCCCCGGCAATCGTTCCGATGATCTCCGTCCACCCGGCGGCGTCGATGGCGAGGCCGAGCCCCTGGGCGCCGCCGGCGGGCGTCTTCACCACCAGCAACGGACCAACGCCATCCACCGAGACCAGCACCGCCGGGAGCAGCTGCCCGAGATGCGGCCGGATGGCCGTCCCGGCCTCGGGTGGCGGGGCGTAATGCGACCCGCCGTCCGGCGCGGCCACCTTGGCGAGCCCCAGCTCACGGATGTCCCGGGACAGGGTCGCCTGCGTCACGTCGAACCCCTCGGCCTTGAGCAGCTCGCGCAGCCGCTCCTGACTCGCGACCGTCTCCGAGCGGACGATCTTCAGGATGGCCGCGTGGCGTTGGGTTTTCATGGGGCCAGAATCTAGCCGTGAACCACGCGTCCGGCGACGACGGTCAATAAGGCGGTAGAAGGCGGTAAAGGCCGGTAGACGGTGGTAGAGGGAAAGATCGCGAGATCTGCTTCCTTCCCAACCTCCAACGAGCCGATCTCACGCTCGAGCCCCAAGGCGCGCGCGCCTTCGATGGTCATCATCCGCAGCGCGTCTTCTCCTTCGAGCCCGGCGGCCGCGGCCTCGGCCCACAAGCTCGAGTCCCCCACGCTCACCACCGAATCGGTGCCGAGGCCGACGCGCAACCCGGCTCGGCGGAAGGCGGCGAGCGGTGCCGTGCCGTGGCCGTGGGCGCGGTTCGAGCGCGGGCAGTGCGCGATCGATACACCCGCACGCTTCAGCAATACGACGTCCTCCTGGTCCACCTGGACGCAGTGGATGCACAGGCAGGCCGTCGCACGTTCCAGGACGCCAAGTTGCACGAGGTACTGCACCGGCGACCGGGCGACGCGGGCGACCTGGATGCCGCGGGCGCGCAGCGCGTCCGCGAACGGCCCGCGGCCTTCCCGAACGAGCTGCGTCTCCGCGCGCGATTCGGCGAGGTGCATTGCGACCGGCAATCCCGCGCCGCGCGCCAGGTCGTCGACGGCGCGGTACAGCCGGTCACTCACGGTGTACGGCGCGTGCGGCGACACGCCGAGCCGGAGCTGCGCCGAGGTCAACGCGCCGAGCCGGTCGACGGCGCGCTCCAGCTCCACCATGCTGGCCCGGGCCTGCGCGGCATCGGGCCCGAAGACTTCGTGGTAGTAGATCCCCCGCCCGCCGAGCCGCGCCAGCGCCTCGAGGGGCGCTCCGGTGCTGCCCGTGTCCGCGACGCACGTGACGCCGGCCGCCCACGCGTCGCGCACCCCCTGCTGCGCGGCTCGCGAGAACTCTTCGGCGGTGGTGGCGTCCTTGAGGGCGCGCAGCGTGCGGATCCACGCGGCGAACTCGCCTTCCGGGTTCTTGCCGGCGAGGTGGGTCAGCTCGAGATGCGTGTGGGTGTTGACGAGCCCCGGGACGAGGCTGGCGTGAAGAAAGTCGAGCTCGCGGGCCCCTGGCGGCGTGGGGACCAGGGGATGCGGGCCCACGGCGGCAATGGTGCCGCGGTCGTCAACGAGAACGGCGCCGTCCTCGAAGGGCGGCGCCGTGACCGGATGGACCGAGCCCGCGCGGATGCGCAGCACGCGCGGCTAGGGCGAGACCCCGATGCCGAACGGCGCGTGCACCGGACAGGCCTGGCTGGGCTCCGTGCCCGGATAGAACCAGTCCCAGTGACGCACTTCCTGGGGACAGAACGGCGTGGCGAGGTAGCCGTTCGACCAATCCACCTCGCGCGTGATCAGCGAGTCGGGTCGCACCCAATCGGGCGGCGCGGGCCGGCGGTCGTAGACGTCGCGCATGAACGCGGTCCACGCGGGCGCCACGATCTTGCCTCCGCCCGCGTTGTGCTCGAGGATGCGCTGCTGGATGTCGTAGCCGACCCAGATACCCGTCACGAGCTCGGGCGTGTACCCGATGAACCACGCATCGGTGTAGTCGTCGGTCGTCCCGGTCTTGCCGGCCGCGGGCAGCGTGAACCCCGCTTTCCAGACGGCGGTGAACGCCGTGCCGCGGCGGATCACGTCCTTCATCATGTCCACCATGAGCCACGTGTGCTCGGGATCCATGACCGGCTCGCGGCGGATGGCGGGCTGCCACAGGATGTTGCCCTGCCGGTCCTCCACCCGCAGCACGCCGACCGGCTCGGCGCGGGTGCCAAGGGTCGCAAACGCGGTGTAGGCGGCGATCATCTCGATCGGCCGCACGCCCCGCGCGCCGATGTGGATCGAAGGATAGGGCGGCAGCGGCGTGGTGATACCGTAGCGACGTGCTTCGCCGATGACCGTCTGCTCGCCCAGCGCCATGCCGAGCTTGATGGTCGCGAGGTTGCGCGACAGGTACAGCCCTTGGCGCATGGGGATCAGGCCGAGCGTCGTGTCGTCGTCGTCTTTCGGCTGCCACAGCGTGGAGTCGAGCTGGATCACCGGCGGATTGAGCGGTGAGTCGTCGACGATCTCCGTCACCGGGTGGCCCGCCCGAACCGCGGCCGAGTACACGAACGGCTTGAAGGTCGAGCCCGGCTGGCGCACCGCCTGGGTGGCGCGGTTGTACTTCGAGTCGTCGAAGTCCCGCCCGCCGATCATCGCGCGGATGTATCCGGTGTTCGCCTCGAGGGAGACCAGCGCGCCCTGGAGGTAGGGCGTGAACGGTCCGTGGTCCTCGCCCGAGGCCTTGGACGACTCGAGGTATTCGCGATACGTGGTGCGCCCCGGGAACTTCCCGTTCGAATACACGCCGGCCTCGATGGCGTCGAGCTGCGACTGCACGGCCCGCTCCGCCGCCTCCTGCATGTCGAGGTCGAGCGTCGTGTAGATGCGCAGGCCGCCCTCGTACAGGTCCCGCCCGAAGCGCGCGTCGAGCTGCACCCGCAGCCACTCGACGAAGTAGGGGGCGACGTCGCCGTAATTGGTGCGGTTTCCGGTGAGCACCAGGGGGTACGCCTGCCACAGCTCGGCCTCCTCCGACGTCAGGAAGCCCTGCTCGCGCATGAGGCCGAGCACCACGTTGCGCCGGCGCACGGCGCGCTCCGGATGGGTCCGCGGGTTGTAGAACGCCGGCAGCTTGGGGAGCGCCGCCAGCGTCGCCGCTTCGGCGACGTTCAGCTGCTGCGCGTGTTTCCCGAAGTAGATCTGCGCGGCGGCCTCCACGCCGTGGGCCCCGGCCCCGAGGTTGATCTGGTTCAGGTACAGCTGGAGGATCGTGTCCTTGGGGAAGTTGCTTTCGATCTCCACCGCCACCCGCGCTTCCTTGAGCTTGCGGGTGAGGGTCTTCTCGCGGCTGATCTCCTCCGGGAAGATGTTGCGCGCCAGCTGCATCGTGATGGTCGAAAACCCCTGCGCGAAGCTCATCGTCAGGAGGTCGTTCTTGATGGCCCCGACGATGCGCCAATAGTCGATCCCGTGGTGATCGTAGAAGCGCTTGTCCTCGGTCGCGATGAACGCCTGGCGCACCGCCAGGGGGATTTCGGTGAGCGGCAGCACGGTCCGGCGCTCGGCGCCGAGCTCGCTGATGAGGCGGCCGTCCGCCGCGTAGACCTTGGACGTCTGCACCTGGTGATTCGGGTTCGCCACCAGCCGCGAGATGCTCGGGCAGTGCTCGCCGGCGCACACGCGGGTCCACGCGCCGTAGGAGAGGCCCAGCAGGTACGCGCTGGCGAGCACCGCGACCGCGATCACGCGGCGGCGGATCTTGGGCTTCTGCCACCAGGAGAGTGGCCCGGTGAGAGTCACGGGCGGGGGTGCGGGGATGGACGCCATCGCGTTACAACCTAGTGAGGCCGCTCGGCGCTTGCCAGCGGTGAAGGCTTCCCGTACGATTCCGCGCCATGTCGGACCTCTTCGCCGAGCTCGAGTGGCGGGGCTTCGTCCACCACGCCACGCAGGAAATCGGGACGCACCTGGCCGCGGAGCGCCGCACCGTGTACTGCGGCTTCGATCCGACGGCGCCCAGCCTGCAGCTCGGCAATCTCATGCCGATCATGCAGCTGCGGCACTTCCAGCTGGCCGGCCACAAGCCCATCGTGCTGATGGGCGGCGGCACCGGGCTGATCGGCGATCCGAGCGGAAAGCGCGGCGAGCGGCCGCTGCTCTCGAAGCAGCAGATCCGCGAGAACCTGCAGCGCCAGCGCGACCAGATGGCCCGCCTGCTCGACTTCGACACGCCCGAGACGCGGGCCGTCGTGTTGGACAACGCCGAGTGGCTGACGAAGCAGAGCCTCGTGGACTTCCTGCGTGACGTCGGCAAGCACTTCAGCGTCAACGTCATGCTGCAGAAGGAGTCGGTGAAGGCGCGCATCGATGGCGGCATCTCGTACACCGAGTTCAGCTACATGTTGCTCCAGGCGTTCGACTTCCTGCACCTGTTCCGCGCGAAGCAGTGCACCATCCAGGTCGGCGGCAGTGATCAGTGGGGCAACATCACTGCCGGGATCGACCTGATCCGGCGCGTGGAGGGTGGCGAGGCGCACGGGCTGGTGGCGCCGCTGGTCACGACCGCGTCGGGCGCGAAATTCGGAAAGACGGAAGGCGGCGCGATCTGGCTCGATCCCGCGCTCACGTCCCCCTATCAGTTCTATCAGTTCTGGATCAATACCGACGACCGGGACGCCGAGCGCTATCTCAAGCTGTTCACGCTCCTGTCCCAGGACGAGATCAAGGCGCTGTTGCGATCCCATGACAAGGATCCAAGCCGGCGCGAGGCGCAGAAGAGGCTGGCGATCGAGGTCACCCAGCTGGTCCACGGCAAACAGGCGTGTTCCAGCGCCGTCGCCGCAAGTGCCATTCTGTTCGACGAGTTCAGCCCGCAGGAAGCGGAGCCCAGCGCGTTCGACGTCCTGGCGCAAGAAATCCCCACGGTCGCGGCGTCAAGCGCCGACAGCCTCACGCTCGTCGACGCGGTCGTGCAGGCGGGCCTCGCGAAGTCGAAGAGCGAGGCGCGACGCTCGATCGAGCAGGGCGGGATCTACGTGAACCAGCAGCGCGTGAAAGATGTGGTGCGGACCATCGGGCCGGCTGATTGGCTCGCTGGCGGCAATCTGCTGCTGCGGAAAGGCAAGAAGGACTACGGGCTGTTGCGGCTCCACCGATAGGGGGCTCCGATGTTCATCGGCCACTACGCTGTCGCACTCGCGGCGAAGCGCGCCGCCCCGAGAACCTCGCTGGGCACACTCTTCCTCGCCGTGCAGCTCGCCGACATGCTCTGGCCGGTCTTCCTCCTCCTGGGATGGGAGCAGGCCCACCTCGTCCCCGGGCCCAACCCGTTCCTCATACTGTGGCTGGACTCAATCCCCATCTCTCACAGCCTCCTGACGCTCATCGCGTGGGGCATCCTGTTCGCCGCCGTGTATCGCAAGCGCACCGGCTACGGGAAGGGAACGATCGTGGTTGCGTTGGCCGTCGTCAGTCACTGGGTGCTCGACGTCGTCACGCACCGCCCCGACATGCCACTCTATCCGGGCGGGCCGAAGCTGGGCCTCGGCCTCTGGAACTCGGTCGCCGGGACCGTGATCATCGAGGTCGTGATGTTCGCCGCGGGGATTTGGATCTACCTGAGGACCACGCGCGCGCGCGACGCCGTCGGGCGCTACGGCCTCGGCGCGCTCCTGACGTTGCTGGGACTCTCCTACGGCGGCTCGCTGCTGGGCGGGGCGCCGCCAAGCCTGCGGGCAATCGAGATCGGCGGGATCATGTTCGGCTGGTTATTCGTGGTGTGGGCGGCGTGGGGGGATAAGCACAGGGAAAGCGTTGCATGAGAGGCGTTGCACGGGACACGTTGCACGACCTCGTGGAACGTGTAACCTGCAACGTGTAACGCCTTGTTCTATTCGAGCTGATCCAATATGTCGAGCACCCGCTCCAGCTCCTCCACGGTGTTGTAGCAGTGCGGGGCGAGCCGGATGGCACCCTCGCGCAGCGAGCACACGACATGGGCCCGCTTCAGCGCGTGGTAGGCCTCGACCGGGTGCGCGGGGGCGAGGCAGATGATCGCCGAGCGGTGCGCTTCCGCACGCGGCGACACGACGCGGACGCCCGTCTCGTCCGCCCAGCGGAGCACCGGCTCGTGCAGCATGCGGGCATAGCGCGCGATGTCGTCGATGCCGAGCTCCGCGAGCATGCCGACCGAGGCAGTCATCCCGTAGAAATCCTGGAAGGGGAGCGTCACCATCTCGAAGCGGCGGGCGTCGGACCGGAACGTGGGGTTGTACTCGGTCAGTCGCGAGAAGTCGTCGGTCCCCTCGAACGCCATCCAGCCGGCGACCGCGGGCTCGAGTGCCGAGATGAGCTCCCGTCGCACGTAGACGAACCCGGATCCCCACGGCGAGAGCAGCCACTTCTGCCCGCCGCACGCGAGGATGTCGACCGGCGTCTCGCGGACGTCGAGCACCGAGTTCCCCACTCCCTGAATCCCGTCCACCACGAGGAACGTGCCGTTGGCGCGGCAGGCGGCGCCGAGCCGGCCAAGATCGGCGCGGTAGCCGTTCGAGAACTGGACGAAGGACACCGCGAGGGCGCGTACGCGCGGGTCGTGCAGCCGCTCGACGAGGTAGTCCTCGTCGGGCCAGCCCTCGGGGGCGCAGGGCGCGAGCTCGATTTCGACGCCCTGCTTCTTGAGGAGCATCCAGGGATACACGTTCGCCGGGAACTCGCGGTCCGACACGAGGACCACGTCGCCGCGCCGCAAGGGCAGCGCGCGGGCCGCGAGGTTCAGGCCGTGGCTGGTGTTGGTCGCGAGCGCGATCTCGGCAGGGTCGGCGTTGAGGAGTCGGGCCACGGCAACGCGCGCCGCCTGCAGTCCCGCCTGGAGCTCACGGTCCGGGAGGAGGTGGGGAGCCGTCCGCTTGGCGGTGAATTCGTCCAGGACGCGGCGCGTACGCTCGGGGATGGGACCGATCGAGGCGTTGTTCAGGTAGACGGTGTCCGCGGTCCACGGGAACTCCGCGGCGCGGAGCGCGCGGAACTGATCGCGCAGGGCGCGCAGCCGGGTCGGATGGTACGCGATGTCGGTCATGCTCTGACGTCCAACGCGTCGCGCAGACCGTCGCCCACGAGATTCACGCCCAGCACGGTGACCCCGATCGCGAGCCCGGGGAAGAGCGACACCCACGGCGCGACGCGCAGCAGATCCCGCCCCTCCGCGATCATCGCGCCCCAGGACGGCGTCGGCGGCTGGGCGCCCAGGCCCACGAACGAGAGGGCCGCCTCAGCCATGATCGCACCGCCGACCCCGAGGGTCGCCGCGATGATGACCGGTCCGAGGACGTTGGGGAGCACGTGCCGCGCCACGAGCCGCGCGTCGGACGCGCCAAGCGCACGGGCCGCTTGCACATAGTCGAGCCCGCGCGCCACGAGCACCTGCCCGCGCACCAGCCGCGCCATCCCCGCCCAGCCCACGAGCCCGATCACGACACACACGACCGGGAGCGACGGCCGCACGGCCGCGGCCACGGCTATGAGGAGGAGCAGCGACGGGAACGCGAGCGTCACGTCGGCGACGCGCATCACGAGGGCGTCGACCCAGCGGCCGTAGAAGCCGGCGGTGAGACCGAGCGCGAGCCCCGCCGCGAGGGCGATCACCTGGCTCGCGAGGCCCACGGCGAGCGACAGCCGGGCGCCGAACAGCACGCGGCTGAGCACGTCCCGTCCCTGGGCGTCGGTGCCGAGCAGGTAGGCCGCCGACGGTGAGCGCAGGGCGGCGGCGAGATCACCGCGCGTCGGATCGCCGGGCGCCAGCCACGGCGCGGCCAGCGCCGCAAGTCCGAGCAGCGCCACGAGCGCGAGACCAGCCAGTGTCCAACGGTTCCGTACGACGCGATGACGCATGAGTAGCGCGGGGCTGGGGGCCACGACTACGTTACTCGGAGGCTCACCTTCCGGGCAAGCGGCGGGTCACGTGAACAACCAAACCCAGTTCACCCTCGTGCTGGGCGGCGGGGGCATGAAAGGCGTCGCCCACGTCGGCGTGCTACAGGCACTGACCGAGCGTGGGCTGGTGCCGTCGCAAATCGTCGGCTCGAGCGTCGGCGCCCTGGTGGGCGCCGCCTGGTCCGCCGGGAAGAGCATCGCCGAGCTGCGCGAAATTGCGATCGGTCTCGTGCGCAAGGACATCTTTGCCGTGGCGCATGCCGACATGGCGTTCAAGCGCATGCGCTCACCGGCCCTGTTCCGCCGCGAGCCGTTGGACCATCTGCTCCACCGCCTCGTCGGCAACATCACCTTCCAAGACCTGCGTAACCCCCTGATCGTCAACACCGTGGACTTGAACTCCGGGATGCAGGTGTTTTGGGGACTCGAGGGGCTCGACGAGGTACTGGTGAAAGACGCCGTGTTCGCCTCCTGCGCGCTGCCGGGATATCTGCCACCCCGCGAGATCCGCGGGCGCTTCTACATGGACGGCGCCACGGTGGACAATCTGCCGGTGGGCACGGCACGCATCCTCGGCTCGGAGGTGATCGTCGCGGTGGACGTGTCCGCCTCGAACGCCCTGCGGGCGGACACACAGGAGGAAGGGTTCGCGTCGGTGTTCGCGCGCGCGGCGGAGATCGCGATGCAGACCATCCTCGAGCTGCGCCTGCGCGAATGGACCACGCCCCCCATCTACTACATCCACCCGCGCGTCGAGCACATCTCGGCGTTCGACTTCGACCATCTGCGCGAGGTGGTGGAAGAAGGTTATCGGGCGACCGTGGCCGCGCTCGATCGGCCGGAGGAATGGCCCGGGCCAGGCGACGTCGGCGTCCACCCGCGCCGTCCCGTCACCGTCCGCGTGCAGCGCGAGCGCTGCATCGGCTGCGGGGCGTGCCTGGTGCAGGCGCCGCCCGGCATGTTCGTGCTCGACGCGCAGGGGAAGGCCGTCGTCACGCGGCCAGACCAGGATTGGTCGCCGATCGACGGCGAATTCATCCGGCACTGCCCCACCTACGCCATCAGCGCGCGGCCCGCGGCGACCCCGAAAGCCGCCGACGCCGCCAGCTAAACCGCCTTCAGCGCAGGTACGGCATCAAGCCGGCCGAGAACCGCTCGGCCGCCGCATCGATCGTCACCCCGGACAGGACGTCGGGCGCCGGCGGCGGGCCCGCGCGCGCCGCCCCGATCGCCGCCACCAGGCCGTCGTCGTCGCCCAGCGTAAAAAAGTGGGGCGACGCGCCGAGGAACTCACGGTGAGGCGGGATGTCCGACGCCACCACCGGCGTGGCGGTCGCAATCGCTTCAATCGGGGTGAGTCCGAAGCCTTCGAAGGTGCTGGGGCAGACCACCACCTCCGCCGTCCGGTACGCGGTCACCATATCCGTTTCCGTAAGGTCGGACTCAATGCTGCAGGGTACGCCCAGGGTGGCCGCGAGTCGCTCCAGGGACGCTCGCTCCGGACCACTCCCAATGATGCGCATGGGGGTTTTGGGCTCGAGGCGAGCAGCCGCTCGAATGACCGCCGCATGGTTCTTGTGCGGCGTGAGACGTGACACGGTGAGCAATCCGCGTCTTCGAATCGTGGGAGCGCGTGTGAACCGTTCGGAATCGAAGCAGAAGGGCACCCGGCGGCAGGCTACACCCAGTCGCTGCTGCACGCTCGCCGCCGTGTGCGCGCTCGGCACCCACACTTCGCGGGCGCGGTTGGCCACGAATCGCAGGCGGCTGTAGTAGCCGGGCCGTTCCGGATACCGGCGACCGACCCGCGGTACCCGAACGAAGCGCCCGAACACGTGCCACACCCAGTCGGGACGCCCCCGCCCGAGTCGCCAGGGCGGGAGATCCCACACATAGTGGATCAGGACTGAGCGGTGGCGGGTCGCGTAGCTGTACGCGGCCGCCGCCACCTGCGCGTCCATCGCGATCGCGAGTCGCGCCGGCCGATCACCCTCGAGCGCTATCGAGAGCCCGCGGGCCCGGAGCGGTGGTACGACGAGGGTGCAGAAGCGGTTGGGCGCGAACCAGCGTATGTCATCCATCGTAAGGGGATGCTCCCCTGGCGAGGAGCTACCCCGCCACAACCTCCGCCT
>Ga0207646_10004671_pt1 | contig 14759 bp, 8 predicted proteins | sample KBSK5502metaG_FD_184343 | JGI IMG/M metagenome (GOLD analysis project Ga0207646, IMG submission 184343) | Corn, switchgrass and miscanthus rhizosphere microbial communities from Kellogg Biological Station, Michigan, USA - KBS K5-50-2 metaG... | ecosystem: Host-associated > Plants > Roots >... | reverse complement strand
AGTCAATCCGCAGATTGCGCAGATTACGCAGAGCTAAGCAGACAAAAACCAATCTGCGAGATCTGTGTAATCTGCGGATGGGTTCTACCCAACCGCCGCCAGTTTCATCCGCGCGTCACTTTGCGCGCGCTTGATCATCTTCGCAGCTTCAGGCGATGACTTTCGTTGATCGAGATAGAACTCGGCTTCTTTGCGTGCGGCTTGCAGAATGTCGAGGTCGCGCACCAGGTTCGCGACGCGAAATTCAGGCAGGCCGGCTTGCCGCGTGCCCATAACTTCGCCGGGGCCGCGAATCTCCAAATCCTTTTCCGCAATCTTAAACCCGTCGTTCGTTTCCTCCATGATCCCCAGACGCTCGCGCGCGACTTCGGTTTGTTTATCGGAAGCAAGCAGCACGCAGTAGCTCTGCTCAGCGCCGCGGCCGACGCGCCCGCGCAACTGATGAAGTTGGGACAGGCCGAATCGCTCCGCATGCTCGACCACCATCAATGAAGCGTTGGGCACGTCGACGCCGACTTCGATCACGGTCGTCGAGACGAGAATCTTGGTCTTGCCGCTGACAAAGTCACTCATCACTTTTTCTTTTTCTTCCGGCTTCATCCGGCCGTGCAATAGCGCCACGGAAAACTTTGGAAACACGCGGTCGCGCAAGTATTCATAACGTTTCGTTGCGTCACGCAAATCCATCTTTTCCGACTCTTCGACCAGCGGATAGACGACATAGACCTGGCGTCCGGCATGCACTTCGCGGGCAATCAACTTCTTCACTTCCTGCCGTGCCTCTTCTCCAAAGACGCGTGTTTCCACGGCCGTCCGGCCCGGCGGCATTTCGTCGATGATCGAGACATCCAGGTCGCCGTAGACAGTCATCGCCAGCGAACGCGGGATGGGTGTTGCTGTCATCACCAACACCTCTGGATTCAAGCCACGAGCGCGCAACTCAGCGCGCTGCATCACGCCGAAGCGATGCTGCTCGTCGATGACAACCAGCCCCAGATTCTTAAACGCAACGTTCTCCTGAATCAGCGCATGAGTACCTATGCAGGCGTTGACCTCTCCGGCAGCAATGGCCTGATGCAGCCGTTTCTTGTCGGTAGTCTTCAACGAACCGAACAGTGATTCGACACGGTAAGGACTCTTCGCCAGGATTCGTTTGATGTTGCGAGCATGTTGTTCGGCGAGAATTTCAGTCGGGACCATCAGCGCCGTCTGTAAACCGTTTTCCATCGCCGCCAGCATGGCAATCAGAGCCACGATAGTCTTACCGCTGCCGACGTCGCCCTGGAGTAAACGATTCATCGGCGCGTCGGATTTCATGTCCCGAAAAAGTTCCTTCACTACTTTTCGCTGCGCTTCGGTGAGTTTGAACGGCAGCACGGAAGCAATCCGCTGTTTCATTGCAGGGTCGATCTTGATTGGCGCGCCTTTGCGCTCCCTGATTCGCTGCCCGCGCTTTACGGCCAGCCCAAGCGCAACCCAGAACAACTCTTCAAAAATCAGCCGCCGATGCGCCGGGCTGCTTATGGCGTTGTAGTCGTCGAGCGAAGCATCTTCCCTGGGAAAATGCGCGTGACGCAAAGCCTCGCCGCGCGCGACGATCCCGTGACGCATCCGCAGATCGGCCGGCAAGGTCTCTTCAATCGCCTTGTCGGGAAGCCGAGCCAAAACTTCGTGAACAATCTCGCGCAGGCGTTTAGTGCGAAAATCTCCGAGCTTGCGATAGATGGGCACCCAGCGCCCGACATGGATCGCCGCCAGCGTCGGATCGGTTTCGATCTCGCCTTCTTCGTTATCGGCTCCGGTAACCAACTCCAACTCGTCCGGCTTGTTTAATCTTAATGAGTAAGTTCCGCGTCGCTTGTCCCACTCCCATTTTCCAAACGCAATAAAGCGCGTACCCGGAACGAATCGCTGCGCGTTGTATTGAATGATTTGCTGAGCGCGCGCGCCGGAAATAAACCACCAAACGACGACCGGCCGGCCCGTGCGCTGATGATCCGCAGCGCTGATTTCGAAAATGTAGAGTCGTTGTTTGAATGACCGGCGGTTGCGAACCTGGAAACCTCCGGCGATGCGCACAGTTAGATCGAGCGAGGCTTCCAGACCGTGATACAAATGACGAATCTCAACCATGCTCGAACGGTCTTCATAACGAGCCGGAAGATAGCTGAGCAGGTCTTCGACATTGACGGTGTTGATGTCTTTTCCCGGAGAGACTTCCCCCAGCGCCACTGCCAATTTGCGCGCGCTTTGCGAACCGAAGCGAGGGATGCCGCGACCGGGCAGATCAGTTATTCGAGTGTCCAGAGTGATGGAAGAATCGGGCGTCATTAGGGCGATAATAACACCAGTCAAGCCCTGATGGTGGCGATTGCGTTAGCAAGAATTCTCACGAAACTCGAAAGCGGCATTTTGCGTTTTCAATATTGAGAGCAAATCAAAATGAAGTATTGGGAATCTCTTGTCGATCAGAAGATTCGCGAAGCGATGGAGCACGGCGAGTTTGACGACCTGCCGGGCATGGGCGAACCCATCGATACTGCCGTTAATCCTTTTGAAGACCCTGAAATGCGTCTGGCCCATCGGATGCTGCGGAATGCCGGGTTCGCACCATCATGGATCGAGGAACGCAAAGACATTGATGCTGAGCTTGAGATTGCGCGTACCCAACTCGCGCGGGGATGGACAATCCGGCAAAACGCGCGCGGCACTGAGAACGAAAGAGGAGCGCAGGCCCGCTGGGAGAAAGCCGCGACTTCATTCCGAGCACAAGCCGCCGAACTCAATCAGCGCATCGCCGCGTGGAATTTGAAAATCCCGGCGGCGGGCTTTCAAAGAAGGCTAATCGATATTGAAAAAGAAGTCAGGCAGGTCGAGGATCCCGGCCAAACGGACGCGGCCAAGTGAAAGGGGCACGGCGCACCGTGCCCTCAAATATTTAGCCTCCGGTCGGCGACCGCAAACTAACAGATTGCTTTACCGTTTTCCTAACTGCTTGCCGCAACCGTCGCAGCGCAGTGCTTCTCGAAAGCCTGTCTCAGTTCTGCGGCAATCTGTTCCGGTCCTCTGCCCTCGATCTGGTGTCGCTCCATCATGTAGACAAGCTGACCATCTTTCAAGAGTCCGATTGAGGGTGACGAAGGACCAAAGCCGGTAAAGTAACTGCGGGCCCGTTCGGTGGCCTCGATGTCGCCTCCCGCAAACACCGTCGCGACCTTATCGGGCCGGACCTCATTCTGCAGGGCCATCGCAATCCCGGGACGCGCTTTGCCTGCGGCGCAGCCACAAATTGAATTAACTACAACCATGACGGTCCCTTTTGAATTCTTTAATGTTTCATCGACGGCTTCCGGGGTTCTGAGTTCCTGAACGCCGAGGCGGGTCAACTCTTCGCGCATCGGGCGAATAACTTCTTCTGGATATGGCATCTCTGATTTCTCCTCTGGATCTATCTATCAAGCTTATTGGGTGGCAATTGTAACACGATCACTCCACTGCGCGGCTAAATGGCCCAAAGCCTGGTCGGGAATTGAGTTTTTCATTACGTCGCAAGTTGGACTGAAGTCTGAGCCACTACTGAAATCTTCCGGGGTTCCTCGCCATCGCCTGCGATGGATACGCGCCAGACACTATCAGGCAGCGGGTAACGGCCCATACGTTCGGCCCATTCAATAATCACGACTGCCTTTTCATCCGTCAGTATCTCGTCGAGGTCTACTGCGTGCGCTGCCGACGCGCCTTCATCCAAACGATATAGATCGATGTGATATAGCAGCAGTCGCCCGTGATGAGGATTGACCAGGGTAAAAGAAGGGCTGGTAACGTCCGCCGCATCCAGTCCCAGGGCATGCGCGACGCCCTTCACGAATACCGTCTTGCCCGCACCGAGGGAGCCATCAAGCAAAAGGATCTCGCCGCCGGAGAGTTGCTCTCCGATGCGCTGGCCAAGTGCAAAAGTTTCTTGTTCGTCGTGTGAAACGAATTCGCCCGTTGAGATAGATGTTGAAATTGCGGTCATATTTCGGGAGGCAAGCACTTGCGCTACGCCGGCATTTCTCCTCCAGGATCGACGGCGCAAATCGCCGCGCTGAGATGTTCGCGAATATCAGAGGCCACCATCGTCCTCATCCCAAGTTGGCCCGCTGCGATATCTCCGGCCATGCCACTGATGTAGAGGGCAGCGATGACAGCCTCCAGCGCATCAGCATCCTGCTTCAGAGTTCCGTAGGCTTGCGCCAGAAACCCTGTGATTATTCCGGTCAGCGTATCGCCGGCGCCGGCGGTCCCGAGTCCGGCATTGCCGGTAGGGTTTACGAACACGCGGCCGTCGGGCGCCGCAATTATCGAGCGTGTGCCCTTCAACAGGACAATTACCTCCCGGCTTGTGGCAAACTCGCGCGCGGCCGCAACGCGATCATCGAGCGCGGTTTTGTCATCGCTTCCCTTCAACCTCAGCATCTCTCCCGCGTGGGGAGTTATCACGATTGGAAACTCAGCTGATCCGCGCAAATCCGTGGGCCATGGCGCCAGGCAATTCAATCCATCCGCATCAATCACCAGAGGCGTCCGACGCTGTTCGACGATGGCCCGCACAAAGTCGCGGGTCAGTTCATCCTCCGAAGAAAGGCCGGGGCCCACTGCTATAACGTCAGCTCGCTCGGCTAATCTGGCAACGTAGCCAATGGCGTCATCGCTGACTGTGCCCCGGTCGGTCTCAGCAAGTTCTGCCGTCATGATCTCCGGCATCACTTGCACCGCCACCAAACCCTGAGACGACGCCGGGGTCGCGACGGTCACAAGCCCTGCGCCCGCGCGCATGGCGGCGTTACCGCAAAGCGCGGCGGCGCCCGTGAAGCCCCGGGATCCAGCGATCACCAGAGCATGCCCGTGAGTGTTCTTGTAAGAATTGGGAGTGTAACGCGTCTGAATCAGCCAACGGCGGGCGTCGCTTTCTTCGATCAGGAACAGCTGCGAGCCGGCCGCGTCGACCAATTCAACCGGCGAGCCAATGTTCGCCACAATCAACTCTCCGTTGTAATTCGCCGCGGGTGGTAGTACGTTAGCCGGCTTTGGCGCGGTCATTGTGACGGTCACGTCGGCGTGCACGGCTTCTCCAATAGGTTCGTTGGAATCCGAATTCAGGCCTGATGGAAGATCAACCGAAACAATAAGTAAACGCGGACCATCGATTGAATCACGCATCTCACGCAGCCCGCGCACATAACGGACGCCTTCCAGGAGGAGCCCTTCAATCGGACGCGTAGTGCCCGTGCCCAGGAGTGCGTCGATGGTGACATCATGCGGGACGCTCAAAAGGCTGGCGCGCAATTGATCCCAGCCCGTCTCTGAAACGCACTCAAAGAAACTGATGGATCCGAAGTCAGACGGTGAGGCTCCATGCTCTTCCCTAATTGCGCGCTCGTCGTTCCAGGTGTGCAGCCTCTCAAAATTTGTTCGGGCATCGGCTTTAGTATCTTGAATCTTGCCAAATAGAACTACGTCGACTTTGGCTCCTTCGATCGCGAGCAAGCGAGCCGTTGCCGCTCCATCCCCACCATTGTTGCCGCGTCCGCACAGAACCAGAACTCTTCGACCCGCTATTTCACCGCCAGATTGATCGGTGACTGTCCGCGCGGTTGTCGAAGCTGCGCCTTCCATCAGCGCAAGCGACGGCGTGCCGTAACGCTCAATGGTCAGTCGATCAATCTCGCGCATTTGCGCGGATGAGATTACAGGTCGCACGTCGTGATGATAAGGAGAAGGTTACAAGCGGGTCAATTGGGCTTTGGAGGCGCGTCGATACCTCGCACGAGCTCCAAAAATGAAAAACGCGGCCAGGGGATTTTCCCCGCCGCCGCCGCTGCTCCAACCGATCCGTCTTTTCGGGATACTCAAGTAAACAGGCAATAGCCCAGCATCTCCAGAAAATTTCATAAAAAACCAGCACCCGTAACAATCAGCAACCTCCAGCCTCTCGACCCAGAGGTCGAACCTCAGCCTAACCGACTCCGTCATTCTGATTGACCGACCTCGCAGGTTGACCGTGACTGACATCCCTCCTTCTCTCAAAATTATTCAAAAATACGCCCAAAAACAGCGGTTCGAGTAATGGCACGACCATTGTTAAGGGGACGATGCCGCCACCTGCGTGTGCGGCATTTGAGAATGAAAAAGGAAAGTAAGTGCGGAGCCTAAAATGACCAGAGGAAAGAGACTCAGAAAGCAATTCGGTTGGCGGTGGCTAACAGCCGTTGCGATGGCAATCTCCCTGCTATCGGGCATCATCGTAGCCGAAAAGGCCTCGGCGCAAAGCATCCAGAAGCCGCGCCGCGCTGCCACCCAAGGCACGCTGAGCAAATACTCCTGGGACCTTACCGCCGCCGCCGCTCAGGGCCGCTTTGATGCGTTTACCGAGCGACGCGAAGAGACAAGCCAGGCGATTCAGGTTCTTTCTAACTCTCAGAAAAACAATCCCGTTATCCTAACTGATTCCCAGGCCGTCCGCGACCTGGTTACTTCTTCAGTAGCTCGCCGCATCGCCACTGGCGACGTACCCGAAGCACTCTATGGCAAACGTCTGCTCAAGCTGAATCTCGATCTGTTATTTCACGACTCGGCGAACGCTGCTGAACTAATCAAGACGCTCTCTGCAATTCTTTCCGAAGCCTCCCAGTCTGATTCGAAGACCATCCTCCTGATCGATCCGATTCAAGCGTTGGTTGGTTCGTCAGCCGCATTCGACGGCGCTGCTTCCGCATTGTTGCGAGAGACAATCATTAAGGGCGACGTGCAATGCCTGGGCGCGTCGACGGAAATCATTTTTCAGGAAAACCTCGCCAGCGACCAATCTCTGGCAGTCCTGTTTACCGGCATCGAAATACAGGACGCTGCGAATGCAGGCGACCAAAGCAGTGACGATAAGAAGGCCGGCAATTCAGTTAAGACGTCCGGTGAAGAGTTCGTCGGCGACAACGTTTCGAGCGACCTGCGTGAGCTAATCGACAGCCGCAACGGGCCTTCCCGGGTGAAAGCGATCCTGCAAGTTGACGACACCAACAGCAAAGCATTGCGCGCTCAACTGTCAGCCTACGGCGCGAATGTTGAGGCGCAGATGCCGCAGTTCGGCGCTTTGGCGGTGGACGTTCCGACGCGGGCAATTGAGAAACTTGCGGCCAACAAGACTACAAACTATTTGTCACTCGACCGACCGCTTGCGGGTCTCGGCCACGTAGAAGAGACCACCGGTGATACCGTGATGCTGAGCCAACCCGGGAATGCCTCCCTGGATGGCAGCATCATTGGTGTCGCCGTCCTGGATTCGGGCATTTCGTCCAAGCACAAATCGCTCGCGGGCCGTATCGTTTACAGCAAAGACTTCACCGGCGAAGGCACTACCGAAGATCCCTACGGCCATGGAACCTTTGTGGCCGGAATGATCGCGTCCCAACGCGGTTCCTACGGCGGCATCGCGACGGGCGCCAATCTGATCAATTTCCGCGTCCTCGATTCGAACGGTACGGGAAGACTCTCGGTCCTCCTCAGCGCGCTGGACGCCGTGATGGCCAATCGCAATAAGTACAACATCCGCGTCGTCAACCTCAGCTTGGGAACAGCCGCAGTCGATTCTTACCAGAACGATGCCTTGTGTCGTGCGGTGCGCCGCCTGGTTGATGCCGGCATCGTAGTGCTAGCCGCGGCCGGAAACGATGGCAAAGACGCGTCGCATCCGAAGATTTACGGGCGGATTCATTCTCCCGGCAACGAACCCTCGGCAATCACGGTTGGCGCCGCCAACACGTTCGCCAGCGATGCCCGCGGTGATGACGGTGTCACAAGCTACAGTTCACGCGGCCCGACTCGCAGCTACTGGACCGATCCGAAGGGCATCAAGCATTACGACAACTTGATCAAGCCTGACCTCGTTGCTCCCGGCAACAAGATCATCGGCGCCGCCGCTCCAAATAATCAACTTATTCAATTGCACCCGGAATTAGTAGTTGGCGACAAAGGCACCGACAACGGCAAAGGCTACATGTGCCTGAGCGGAACCTCCGTTTCAACGCCCATTGTTGCCGGCGCCGTGGCCGTGTTGTTGGAAGCAAGTCCTCGCCTGACGCCAAATATGATCAAGATGATCCTGATGTACACGGCTCAGTCACTGGCCAACTTCAGCATGCTCGAACAGGGTGCGGGCGAAGTAAACATCGAAGGCGCGGTTCGACTGGCCAAGCTGGTCCGGTCAGACTTGTCTTCGAATACCAACGTCGGCGCGCCTCTCCTGACTGCGAACGCTCCGATTCCGCAGACAACGATCGCCGGGCAAACATTTCAGTGGTCGCAGGGCGTACTGTTCAATTACAACTGGGCCCATGGAACAGAGCTGATCACCAAATACCAGGCTGTCTATGGTCTGGGTGTATTGCTGGGCGATGGTGTGATCATGGCCGATGCCCGTGGCGTGCTTGTCGCAGACGCGCGGGGCGTATTGGTCGCTGATGCCCGTGGCGTACTTGTCGCTGATACCCGACAACTCTCCGGCGGCGTTTTACTCGGCGATAACATCTTGATTAGTACCGGCATCACCATGAGCGACGGCATTCTGCTACTGAGCTGTGGATCCCTGATCGGTAACGGCACCGTGATTAGCGACGGCACCGTGATTAGCGACGGCACCGTGATCAGCGACGGCACCGTGATCAGCGACGGCACTGTGATTAGCGACGGCACCGTAATTAGCGACGGCACCGTAATTAGCGACTAACCCTTCCGGAGAGATAAGACTGGTTGCATGGATCTTGAATAGACCTCGCTTCGCTCGCAATCGCTGCTGACTCACCCAACCCCTAATACCTGCTCGATTAGTTCATCGTTTCGTTACTTGGCCGGGATTTATCTCCCGGCCTTTTTTCTCGCTATTGACTGACGTTTGCGCCAGTTCTAACTCACAACCTGTTGGCCGATCTACCCAGGCCACGGCAGAGCAGACGCTGGCCCGTTGCCGGTACGAAATCGACCCCAATCCCAACGTGTGTTATTTTCACAGCGTAGCGACTCGAAGCAAGAACCGGCTGTCGTGGTACATAAGATGAAAAGTGCAGCCGATTCGAACTCTATTACTGTGCAAGTCTCATTAGGTCGCTCGTGGCAAAAGCAACGGCAGACGCGCGCTGAACAGAGGAACCTTGGCGTTGACTAAGAATGGTTCATACTCTGATGAAACTGTTGTCGATCTGGCCCGTGCTCGCGTAAGATTGCGCTCGCCAGCCTCTACAACCTCGTCCGCATCACGCACAAACGAGCTGGAAGAGATTAATCTACTTCTGGATAAAGGCCATTCGGTCGAAGCCAGAACCCGCCTCGCTTCCCTGATAACAGAAGCACGCAATGATCCCGCCTTGTTGGCTGGAGCCCGGCTTGCGCTCTCGCTCGCCTTCGAAATGCACGGTGACCATCACGAATCGTTACAAACGGTCGCAATGTACGAGGGAGAAGAGTATCGGGCAAACCTGGATCCTTTGCTTTCATTAAAGCTGCGAGTGCAAATCAGCCTCGCTTACAACTACTCAGGCGATCACCCAAAAGCGATAACACTCTTGAAAACGGCGCTGCGCGACCTGGAGGAGCAGGGAGCGAGCTTGGACTTTGGAGCAGTTTATGCAGCTCTGGCGCGAGTCTATCGCAGTATTAACGAGTATGCGATTGCCCGCGGCTATTCGCAGCGGGCGTTGGAGAGTTATCGGCAAAGTGGCGATTGGCGAGGTTTGGCGGAAGCTTACTTCGGAATCGCGGTTGCAGATCACGCGGAAGGCGAAAACGAATCGGCGATCGAAAACTTCGAGCAGGCGCTGAAGCTGATTGGAGATCATCCGGCCACATTTCTCCTGGGTAAGATCTATTCAAACATGGCTAGTGCCTGCCGTTGGCTGAAGCGTCCTCAGGAAGGCATCCGTTACCTCGAGAAAGCGATCGGCTATTACGAGCGCACGGAACACAAGAACCTTGCGGCCGACGCTCACAACAACCTCGGGGTCAACCTGATTCTCGTCGGCCAATGGGACCGTGCTCACGAAGCATTCGAGCGTGCCCTGGCGTTGGCCAGTGAGGTGGACGAGAAAGCTGATAGGGTGTCGATGTTTCTGGATTCGCTGGGCGAGTTATGCATGCTCAGGGGCGATCTCGATGAGGCCAGGAGTTATCTTGAGCGGGCCGTGGCGATGGCCACTGAAAAAGGGAACAAGTGGTATGCCTGCCAGGCCTGGCGCACTTTAGCACGCTGCCACATTGCGATGAATGCGAACGACAGCGCTTTGTCGGCGGCCAAAGAAGCGCTCGACCTCGCCGAAAGGATCGGGAACCGTCAAGCGACGTGCGAATCGGAACTGCTGTTCGCTGAAGGCTACCTGCACAGTGGGAATCTCGACTCCTGTGCCTCAACTTTGCAGAAGGTAGCCGAACAGACGTCGGAATCAGCCACCGACATGGTGCTGGCTGGTGAGACGCAACGGCTTCGCGGCTTGCTGGCACTGGCGCGATCCGACGCGTCTTCGGCCGCGCAGCACTTCGGCCGTTGCGTGTCGATCTTTGACTTGCTTGGCGACCGGTATCGGAGCGCCCGTTCGCATCACGACCTTGGTCGTGCTTATGTCCTGGCGCAGCCAGAGCATGCCGCGGAGCATCTGTCGCGAGCAGTTAATGTCTTTCGCGAACTGGGAGCGCGTCTGGATCTTGCCGCAGCCGAAGCGGCGTTGGCTGCGCACAATCAAACGGCGCCGCAACAGCAACGTCAGCGAGAAGCAGTAATCCAATTAGTTACACTGCGACTTGCCGAGGCCGTCGCTTCACGCGCCTTACTGCTGCGTGAACTGGCCGCTGTAATCCGTCAGGAGACCCAGGCACGACGTGTCGTGATTCTCGAACCTGACGAAGAACAGCGAATCCGCGTTGTCATCGCTCAGGGTTGCGACAGTGCCGAGGCAACGGCAATCGCGGACGAGTTTTCCTCGCTCGAAACCGATATCGCCCGCGAACGTTTTGCCAAAAAGCACGACGCCGCCCTTATCGCGCTGCGCTCGAGCAATGCCCTGCCCGCCACACTCTTGATTTCGCCGCGCGATGCCGCGCAGCTTCCCGCGGGACTTACGCTTGATCCCCTGCTACGCGTTGTTGAACTCGGAATGGACGTTTGCGCTTTGCGGGCGCGGGCCCCGGCCAGTCAAAACACGCAAGCGGATGGGAGTATTGCCGGATCAAGTTTGATGCCGGGCTTCATTCATTCAAGTCCGGCAATGACCCGACTAGTCGAGGAAGTACACAAGATCCGATCGTCGGACGTCACCGTGCTGGTGACGGGCGAATCGGGCACCGGCAAAGAACTTGTTGCCCGGGCAATCCATGCCCTCTCCTCGCGACGGCAAAAGATTTTCGTGCCGTTTAACTGCACGGCAGTGCCGAAGGAACTCTCGGAAGGATATCTCTTCGGCCATGTGCGTGGCGCGTTTACCGGCGCCGTTTCCGACTCACCGGGTGTAATTCGGACAGCCGCCGGCGGAACTCTTTTCATTGACGAGGTGGGCGACTTGCCGCTCGACCTACAGCCGAAGCTATTGCGCTTTTTGCAGGAAGGCGAGATACAGCCTCTGGGTGAACGTCAACCAATTCAGGTTGATGTTCGAATCATCGCAGCTACCAATACGGACCTTGAAACGATGGTGGAGCAGGGCCGCTTTCGTGAAGATCTGTACTATCGATTAAATGTAATAAGACTTCGCGTCCCGCCGCTGAGAGAGCGGCGTTCTGAGGTGCCTTCCATCGTTAACTATTACATTAATCATTACTCGGCAAAGTTTGGCCGCCACAATATTCAGATCACGCCCCAGGCGATAGATCTTTTGATGGTTGCTGACTGGCCCGGCAACGTGCGCGAGCTTTGCAACGAAATTCAGCGTGTGGTCGCACGCACGGAAAACGACACCTGGATCACGCCCGAAGAACTCTCACCCGAGCTGCGGCGGGTCGGTGTTCCGGCCACGCCGCCGAAAAGCGTGGCAGTGCTCGGCACCACGAACTCTGGCCGCTCAGAGATCGTGCCCCTGGAAAACGTGACTCTGGCGGATGCGCTTTCCGAAGTCGAGCGCCGCATGATTAGCGAGGCGCTACGCAAGCACAAGGGCAACATTTCCCGCGCCGCTCGCGAACTCGGCCTCACCCGCCGCGGTCTTTACCTCAAGCTCGAGCGTTACCAGATGAACCCCAGCGCCGCAAACGGAACCACTAACCTCTGAGCGGGTTCTCCTTCCCTAAGAAGCGATTGCCAGCAGCTTCCTTCATCATGCAATTTTCCAGCAATAGTATGGTAATTCGCTAGTGATGAATGTTGACGGGCGACCCCTGTGCTAACTTCTGCGTCGTAACGTTACTCTCCTTTTAAGGCCCTCAAGTTTTCAATCAAATTATAGAGCCGGTGTCATAGGGAAATTGGAGGTTGTTCTAATGAATAAAATCAGAATCTGGCCACACGGCGTATTGATAGTTCTTGGGTTCGCGGCGATAGCCGCAATAGGCGCAGCCCTGTGGGTAAGGTATGAACGCACTGCGGAGGCAAGGAATCTACCGAACGCCGCGCGCATCGACCGCGTCCATGGCCAGGTCGGCATAAATCACAGTCTGGATAGTAACGCGTCCAACGATTGGATCGAGGCAACGCAAAATACGCCGATCTCGTTGGGTGACCACGTCTATACGCGGGACAATTCGGGCGCGGAAATAGCATTCACTGGACGCAACTTTGCCACGCTCGACCCTAATACGTCGCTCGATGTTCTGGACCTCTCAAATCAGCGAACTCAAATTGCGCTCCGAAACGGAGCAGGTCTATTCGATGTCGGATCGCTTGGTTCGGGTAATCTCTTTGAGGTTGCGACGCCGTGCGGGGCAGTTGATCTGCAGGAAGCCGGCGTTTATCGAGTGGCGATTGAAGACAATGGGAACGCGTCGATCTCGGCCCTGAGCGGGCACGCTCAATTGATCGGACAAGGCGGCAGCGGAGTCATCCAGAAGGGCGAAACGATGAGCGTTCCGTGCCAGGGTGGTTCGGGCGTGTTATCGCGGGTAGATGCGGGACAGGCTGGGACCTTGCTCGATAACTACTATCGCGCTCGCTATCCCCGCAAGTACGATGGGCGCTACCACAACTATTACACTTATCTCGACGATCCCTACTACTACGATCCCTATCGCCAGTATCCCAGCTACAACTACGTGTCGGAATACGTACCGGGGATCGACGATCTGGATTATTACGGCGACTGGCAATACGTCAGCGACTATGGCTACGGCTGGCACCCGCGCGTCGATAACGGCTGGGCGCCTTATCAGTCTGGTTACTGGACAATGGATTACCCGTACGGTTTGACCTGGGTCTCGAACGAGCCCTGGGGTTATGCGCCCTATCACTATGGCCGTTGGGCGTATTCCGGAAATCAATGGTTCTGGATCCCGGAAGGCACGCAGACCTATCCGATATACGCGCCGGCGCTCGTTGCGTTTCTTCCCTTTACCCAATCCAGTGTGGCCTGGGTGCCGCTCGGCCCGAGCGATCCATATTCGTACCGGTATTATGATCAAAGCTGGCAGCCGGTTTATTACTCGCAGCCGACGGTGATCGAACAGCGCATCGTCAACCTCAACGTGCCGGGCGCCGTAACGGTTGTGCCGGTGCAGGACTTTACGCGAGTTATCGATCCTGGGGTTGTCACGAGGGTTGATCCGCAGACATTCACGCGGGTGCGGCCCGTGCTCGATCCATTGACCGTCGATCCTTTCCGACGCGCGGCATTTCAAACGCGTGAAGCGCGCCAGAGGCTTGACGTACCTCAAGCAGTCGCTCAAAGAATAGTCAACACTCCGGTGATAACCAGCACCAACCCGTCGGCGCCGCCATTCAGGCGAGATCTGGCTCAGACTCTGAGAGTTCAATCGCTACCCGACCGGGTCCGGAATGAGAAGATTCAGGTCAGAGATGAACGCACTGCAACCGCGAGACCACCGCAAGGCGAAGGCGCGCCGGGGACAAGCCAACAGCAGAACCTTGCGGCGGAGCAGGCAAGAGAGCGACAGATTGCGGATCTTTCCAGACAAGCAGCGCGCGGTAATAGAAACGCGCGGCAGCAGATGCAGGATCTGCGCCGGCAGCAGGTTGAGCAGCAGCGCGCAGATCGCATCAGCGCTCAACAGGCGCAGGGCGAACGCGTGCGCCAACAGATGCAGCAGCAACAAGGTCAACGAGATGCCTTGCGTCAACAACAGCAAGTGCAGAGAGAGGCTGCCCGTCAGCAAGTGATTATGAACCAGCAACAAAGGCACGCGGCGACGCAGCAACAAATTGAAACTCAGCGTGAGCAGCGGCGACAGATGCAGATGCCAGGTGCCCAACCGCCAGAGGTCCGGCATTCCGAGCGGCAGCAGCCGATCAGACCGGCGGCGGCACCCGCGCAACAGCAAGAGCGCAGGCAGCCCCAGAATCGGGCTCCGCAAGGCCAGCCGCGAGTAATGTCGCCGCCGGCTGAGCGGCCACAGCGGGCGCAACCGCAGGTGCAGAGGGCGCAACCGCAGCCGCTGAGAGCGCAACCGCAGGTGCAGAGGGCGCAACAGCAAGCCCAACCGCAGCCTGCCGGTCCGCAAAAGCAGCAGCCACAGCCACAGCAGTCGGGTGAGAAGCATAAGAAACCGTAAAGCATAAACAGGAGGAAGGCGGGAGTGGC
>Ga0207646_10004670_pt1 | contig 14760 bp, 16 predicted proteins | sample KBSK5502metaG_FD_184343 | JGI IMG/M metagenome (GOLD analysis project Ga0207646, IMG submission 184343) | Corn, switchgrass and miscanthus rhizosphere microbial communities from Kellogg Biological Station, Michigan, USA - KBS K5-50-2 metaG... | ecosystem: Host-associated > Plants > Roots >... | reverse complement strand
TGCTCGTCGGCCAGCGCGTTGAAGAGCGCCTGATCAGTCAGCGCCGCTTCAAAGAGCGCTTTGCGCTCTTCTTCCGTCAGCGTATTGGTGGCGAAGCCGCCCAGCAGCTTTTCGAGGTCTTCTCGCAGCATCAGCGTGTCCCTTCCCAGCTTCCGCCCAACAACTCAAGCAGTTCCTTCCGACAGCGGTGGTCCCACGTGTAAATCGTGTTGATGGACTGGACTCCGAACAAGGCTTGAATCTCGGCGAAGCGTTTCCCTTCTAATTTCCATCGAAAGAGCCGGCGGCAACGGTCGCCCAAGGAGTCCATGGCTTTCATCAAGCGGTCGAGCATCTGCTTGCGCTCCACCTCGGCGCCGGGGTTGTTCTCCGTATCCGCCACCTGGATCCCCTCGAGCGGCACCGGATTATACTCGCCCCGCCGGAACGTCTTGCGGCGGAAATCCTGGATCTTGAAACGCGTGATCTGCAACGACAGTGGGAGCAGCTCGTCCAACTGATGGACGTGCCCGTATTTCTCGTGCAGAAGCAGCAACACCTCCTGCGCCAGGTCCTCCGCGACGTCCCTTGTTAATCGAGATGTCACAAAGGCGACGATCCTTTCACGTAAACTGGAAAGAATCTGCTCTCGGTCCATCGGCCCGCATCGTAGCTCAGAACGGCGCATTTTGCCAGGAGACCCCTATTTGATCGCCGGGGAGCCGCTTCGTGCTAGGCTAAAGGTCAGTGAAACGGGAGCCAATGGTAAGGAGGTGGAGGCATGAAAATCCTTATCAACATCGTGACGCTCGCGGCGATGATCGCCCTGGAAGGCTGCGCGAGTTTTTCCAGTCACGTCACCGACTACCTCTCCGGATTCCAGCCGCCGTCCGCTTCTTCGCAGCAACCGCAGCCAGCCGCCAAGCCGCTGGTCGCGGGCCTGGTTCTGGCCCTGCCCGAAACTGAGATCGGGAAGCCGACCACGCCGTCACCGGCCGTGTTGGAAAAGGTGGCGGGACGGATTCAAAAGGAATTGCAACAGTCGCCCCATATCGTGATTCAAACAATCTTCCCTCCGATCACAATTCCCGCGAGCGGCCTGGCGGGTCTGAGCCTGGAGCGCATCCGGGACATCACCAAGGAAACGAAGCTCACCAACATGGTTGTCGTCGTGGCGACGTCCCAATCCGCGAGGAAGCTGCGGTTTTGGCCGATCATGGAGAACCAACTGTTCGTCCGCATGGATGGGGCATTGGTGGATGTTCCCCGTGGGCAGGTGCTGATGACTGAATTCGGGCAGGACGATTATGTGATGGCGGAAGCGCTGGATTACGTCAACCGGATCAGCTACCCGCGGATCTACTACCGGAACTTTACGTTTGGCGGTCCCTTTATCATCGTGGAAGGAGACCCGTATCAGGCGCTCGGCTGGGAGACGTTCAAAGGGGCCGCCGATCAGATCGGCATGAAGCTGCGGCAGCAATTGAGTCCGGACGTAGTGTCTTGATCGAGGCGTTGACCAAACTCCCACGTCCGGCGTAGGATGCGCTTCCTTGGATAACTTTTGGGACTATTGCGTGAAGGAAATCGAATACTTGTTTCCGAAAAAGAAACGCTGGTGATGATAGGCCAGCGTTCGGCGGTTTTCGGGATTCTCTGGCTTATTCTGAAACGGACCGTCGTCAAGTTCCTCGATGACGGCGGCCCGTTCCTGGCGTCTGGCCTAGCGTTCGATCTGCTGCTCTCCTCCGTCCCATTCTCCCTTCTGGTCGTGACGGCATTGGCGTATGCGCTCGGCAGTTCGGCACAGGCATTGGACATGTTGCAGGCCGTCCTGCAAGAGCTCTTGCCGACCACCCGTCGGGCCTTCACCGAGAGCCTCTCGGTGGTGCTGGAGCACCGAGGACTCGTGGGGTTTCTGGGAGGCGCGTTGTTCTTCCTGACGAGCAGCATCACCTTTGGATCGGCGCGCAAGGTGCTCAACGTCGTGTTCCAAGTTCCCGTGCCGCGGAGCTTCTTCAAAGGGAAAGCGACGGATGTGCTCGTCATGCTCATCACCAGCGGACTCCTGACTCTGATGATCGCACTCGTCTCTCTCTTGAGTCTGGCGGAGGGTTTCCTGGAGCGGTTCCCGCGCCTTGGGGCGATGATCGGACCCGGCTGGCTGTTCGCCGGCGATGTCTTGGGCTTCCTGTTTACGCTGGCGCTGTTCTACCTGCTCTACCGCTTCTGTCCCGCCAAGACGCTGCAGAGGCCCGCGATCTTTGTAGCCTCCTTTTCGGGGGCCGCGTTGTTCGAGCTTTCCAAGTGGGGGTTCACCTGGTACGTGGATCTGTTACAGCGCAATGTGGGGCTGTACGGGGCGGTGGGCGCCATCTTCTTCTTTTTGATGTGGGCGTACTATGCCAGCGCGGTCTTGATTCTCGGCGCTGAGATCGGGTGGGTCCTCCAGAAAGAACTCCCCTCCTCCGTGGAACGGTGATTCGCTACTTCGGGTAGTCCCAGGATTTCATCAGTTGGGTTCGGCGGTCGAAGACCATCCGCACGCGCTCGCCCCGGAGACTGCTGAGCCCGCCGACGCCGCTGCCGGGCGTATCCCGCTGAAAACCGACCGCCGACAAGTCTTCCCAGGTGCCGGTAATGGTGGCGGAGGTTTCCGATTTCTCCGTTGGAGGGCCGAATGTCGTTAAGACCTGCTCGTACGTTGCCTTCCCAATGGACCCATTCAGCAGATTTTCCAGGAACTGCCGCTCCCGTAATCGCTGTTGCTCGTCCGAGACACATCCTGCGAGCAGGAGGCAGAACAGAAGAAGGCTGATTGTCGGTACAGCATGTATTTTCATTCTCGCTCCTAAGTTTATGACGGTGGCCGGGTGACTATGACCTGCGTCTGCTCTCCAGACTGGACGGAAATCCTGGCATAGGCATTGACTCGTTCGGTTGAGGGGCTGACGAGCCTGAACCTCCCGATGCGAAGGGGCGGTATCGACCGCGTGATCGTGCAGCTGAGGTAGTAGTCGCCGGCGGGAAGGTTGGAAAACTGAAATCGTCCGTCGGACCCGACGACCGTCGAGCGGGCTGCCCGGAGGGAGCGGGGGTCGGTGCCGCTGATGCTGTGGCTGCTGATCATGGCATGCTCGAACCATTCCATGGAATAGGGGGTCACCGGTACGAGATAGACGAAAGACTCCGCGCCGTTGCTGACGTCCCCGGCCTGCATCTTGGCCGAGACCGCGCCTGCGATGGTCGCCGTCCCAGCGCGCAGGTATGGCGCGTAGTCCGCCTCATTCAGCGGAACCTTGTGGCTGTAGTTAGAAGATGCGCAACTGCCGAGCAGCTCTGCGCACACCGTCAAGGCGATGAGGGCCGCGAGGTTTTTCCCTACACGCATAATGTCGCAATACTAGCACGTTGGAAAAAAATGGTGACGGTGAGATGAAAAATTCCGGATAAACGGTCAGAAAAGGGGAGGTTGCGGCCCGGGTCGCATACCGGCAAGGTCCGGGTCTTCGCCATCCCTGTCTTTCGGCCGGGGAGGGTTGGCCTCTTTCTCCGCCTTCCGCTGCGCGCGGCGCGCCTCTTTTTCCTGCTGCTTGGCGTGCTTGGCCCGCTCACGATCGCGTTTCGCGAGGGTCGCTTTTCCGGGTCTGGAGATCGGAACCTCCCCGCGGGTTGCCCCGCCTGATTTAAAAATGGGCAGGGCCACCGAGTCCGGTGCCCTGCCCATCTGTTGAAGTCGGTGTTATCCTATCGCAGGATCATTTACCAACGTCCGCCGCGCCCTCCGCGGTCTCCACCCCCGCCGCCGCCGCCGTAGCCTCCACCCCCGCCGCCGCCGGTCCGCTTCTCCTGGGGCCGGGCTTCGTTCACGGTGATCGTCCGCCCATCCATCTGCGTTCCGTTTAGCGCGGTGATCGCCTTCTGGGCCTCTTCACCCGTTGCCATCTCGACGAATCCAAACCCGCGAGACTGGCCGGTGAACTTGTCCGTGATCACCTTGGCCGATGTCACGGAACCCTGTTGTGAGAACAGCTCTGAGAGCTGCTGCTCGGTGGTGGAATAGGGCAGGCCGCCCACATACAACTTCGTACCCATCGGGTACCTCCTTTACTGATGCGATACTGTCTTGAGAGTAAGGAATGAGAGGGGCATGGATAGCACCGAAGGCGCGATGACGAGGGCGTCTTTCAGGGCAGACTGTCCGATCAGATTCCTACTGCAAGGCACGATCGCGATGGGGTCTTTCCTTCTTTGCGCTTCACTGCCAGACCCCTTCAACGGTGAATCGCGCCCACACGTTAGCATAGGGATTGGTCAAATGCAAGAAAATGTCCAGGACAAGGCGGCTAGAGCTCAAACTCTGCCCAGAGGAAGGTGTGGTCTGAGGGATCCTTCGCGCGCCGCGGCTCGACGTCCACGTCGCACTTCACGCATTTTTGGGCAAACGGGGCCGTCGCGAGGATGTGGTCGATCCGCCAACCTTTATTGGCGTCCAGGGAGCTCGGCTGGCGGTAGTCCCAGAAGGTATATTGCTGACGGTCGGGATGGAGTGTGCGGAAAACGTCCTCAACCCCCCATGCGAGCGTCTCCTTGTAGGCGCGTCTCGCGTCTTCGTGAAAGCAGACGTGCTTGAGATGCTTATCCGGGCTGTGAACGTCCATCGGTTCCGGCGCCACGTTCATGTCTCCGCACCAGACCGCCGGTTTCTTGGGTGAGAGATGCCGATCGAAGTAGGCGCGCAAGCGTTTGAACCACGCGAGCTTGTATTGGTACTTCGGCGAATCGATTTCGAAGCCCTGGGGAATGTAGGTGTTGATAATCGGAATCCCCTGCACAACCACCCGCATGAGCCGCGCGGCGTCGGACTCTTGTCCGTCGTCGAACCCGTAAAACACCGCGTCAGGAATCGTCCGGGTCAGCACGGCCACGCCGTTGTACGATTTCATACCCCGGAACGACACGTGATAGCCAGTGGTGGTCAGCGCGAGTGCCGGGAACTCTTCGTCCTGGACTTTGGTCTCCTGCAAACAGAGCACGTCGGGCTTGTGCCACTGAAGCCAGTCGAGCACGATGGGCAGGCGCTTGCGGAGGGAATTGACATTGAACGTCGCGATCATCATCGGGCGGTTTCCAATCCAGCGGCAGCGGCGCGGCCGGCCAGGTAGCCGGTAGCCCAGGCCCATTGGAAGTTGAACCCGCCGATCCGGCCGTCGCAGTCGAGCAACTCCCCTATGAGATACAGACCGGGAGTCTTGCGCGATTCCATAGTGCGGAAGTTGATTTCGTCCAGCGGCACGCCGCCGGCGGTGACTTCGGCATAGTTCCATCCTCGGTCGCGCACGATCGGCAAGATCAAGCCGGTCAGGGCGTGGACCAGTTTGCGCCGTGACTCGCGCCCCAGCTGACCTGCCTGTGTGCCCGGATCGATTTGGCAATGTCGGCACAGCGCCGCCGCAAGGCGTTCGGGGATCTGTTGTGCCAGCATCTTCCCGATGGTGAGTTTGGGCCGTGCCGCCATATCGTCGATCAGCCGTTGCTCCGCTTGCTCGAAGCCGATCCCGGGCCAGAAATTGCACCGCACTTCAACTTTGGAGCCGGCGGCGTGCGCGATCGTCCAGAAGCGGCTGGCGTCCATGACCGCCGGACCGCTCACGCCGAAGTGCGTCCACAGCATGCTCCCTCTCCGGCGATCCACCTGCTTGCTGTCAACGCAGGTCGTCAGCTCCACTTGTTGCGACAGTCCCGACAGCTCGGCGTGGAACATGGTCTCCTCCAGCACAAGCGGCACGAGCGCGGGATGGCAGTCCGTAACGGTATGTCCCAGATGGCGGACGATCTGCCACCCGTGGCCGTCGCTACCCGTGCGCGGCAGAGACCGACCGCCGGTCGCCATGATGACCCGCTTGGCGCGGAACTCCCGTTGTTCATGCCGGATGGTGAAGCCGTCCGTCGGGATCACGTCCGACACGCGGTGCTGGCAGAGGATCGCCACGCCCAACTCCCGGCAGCGATCCGTCAACGCCTGCAAGACCGTGCGCGCCTTGTCGGTGACGGGGAAGAGCTTGCCGGTCTCCTCACGCTTGAGCGCAATGCCCAGAGAGGCAAACCACTCGCGCGTGTCTTGTGCCGTGAACGCTGCGAGGATGTTGCGAACCGCGGGCGTGGAGGGAGTGAAGTCCAGGGGGCTCACCTGTTCGTGGGTAACGTTGCACCGGCCCCCGCCGGAAATCAGGATTTTCGCCCCAATAGTCTTGGCGCCGTCCAACAGGACAATTTGCAGAGGTCGGCGCGGCGCGGCTTCGGCCGCGAAGATGCCCGCGGCCAGCCCGGCAGCGCCAGCTCCGATGATGGCGATGTCGGCCTGACCCTGCACCTCGGTTATCGGTAGGCTGCGCCGCTGGTGGTGCGATAGGTGACGCCGGGGGTGAGCGATTCAACCCGCACTTCGCCGAAGGCCCTGAAGCGGAGCTCGTGGGCTGTTTTCCCACTGGCAATGGCCTGGGCGACGAATTTCATGAGCCCCTGCAGATCAAAGCTCTCCCCAACGACGACCGAGAACTCGGCGCTTTTGACGACGACCGGGCCGCCCTTGCCGTCTTCTTCATCGGCTGACAGGGAGAAGCGGTTTCCAGCGGTGACGGAGGTACCGGCCTCAAAATGTCCGCCTTTGGTGCGATTTTCATACTGCCAGCGAAGATGGGCCTTCATGCGGACGGGGGTGCCGGGCGGCAGCGTGTCGGAGACCACGGTGATGCTATCCGTCCACGTCAGCGTGCCGTTGGCGATGCCCCGCGCCAGCTCGTCCCCCGGCTGCGTGCGCGGTTTCGACCAGGCCGTCGCGACTCCTTCCACCTCCAGAAATCCGTAGCTGGCCGAGAGGGAGCTCTGGATCGTTGCCCGCGCATTGGGGTCGTCCGCGTGGTTGAGAGGTCCCAAAGGCAGATTGAGAGCGCCTGTTCCCTCCAGCCTGCCGCTGTCATCCGTGCACTCGCTCGGATAATGGGAACAGGCAACCGCGGCGCCCTTGATGCTCACTGGAAATTTGGGGGACGCGGCATGCGCAGGAAATGGTGCCACGATCGCGATGGCGATGATGAAACTGTAGCCGCAGAACTTCATGTGTCTCACCCTCCTCCAACCGGGTGAAACGCGATATCGACATCCTGATCGCCGATCTTCGCGTGGGTTTCGCCCCACTGGTATAAGAACTTCTGGGCCCCAGGGCCGTCCGGAATGGTGATCTCGACGATATATTTCGGTGATGTCAGAGTGACGAGCTTGCCTTTTCGTTCGATCTTGATGGGGCATCCCGTCGCCTGGAGGTCAAAGACCTGCTCCTCTGCGGCGGAGACTTCTCCAAAGATGAAACAGTCCCGGGAATCCGTCTGCGCGGACAACCATACTGCCAACACCGTTTCGAGGAGCATCACCGCACCTCCTTTATGTAGAGCCTTTATTATGGCATAAGTAGGCCGGCATGGATAAGCCAAACCAGAGTTTCTTCGCGCCTTGCCCGCGCGGGCTGGAAGGTGTGCTGTGCGCCGAACTGGAGCAATTGGGGGCGCAGGCCGTCGTCGCCACGCCCGGCGGGGCCGCCTTTGCCGGCCCCTTTGCCCTCTGCTACAGGATCAACTTGGAATCCCGGATCGCCAGCCGGGTGTTGTGGCGGGTCTTTCACGGCTCCTACCGCGACGAGCAGGATCTGTACCGGGCCGCGCACGAGTTGCCTTGGCGCGACTGGTTCGCCGCCCGCCGCACGATCAAGGTCAAGGTCAGCGCGCAGCACTGTCCGCTCAAGAGCCTGGACTTCGTCACGCTCAGAATCAAGGACGCGGTCTGCGATCAATTCCGTGAGGCCACCGGGGCCCGTCCCAGCGTGGATACCCGTCAGCCGGACATTCGCATTGATGCCTTTCTGGACCACAAGGATGTCACCCTATACCTCGATACCTCCGGCGAGGCGCTCTTCAAGCGCGGGCTGCGCAAGGCCGCGACCGACGCGCCGTTGCGCGAGAACCTGGCGGCGGGCATTCTGCGGCTCACCGGCTGGACCGGCCAACAGGCCCTGCTGGACCCGATGTGCGGAGGCGGGACGATCGTGATGGAGGCCGCGCTCATGGCGCGCAATATTGCGCCCGGACTGGGCCGCCGGTTTGCCTTTGAGAAGCTGACCAACTTTGATCCATGCGCATGGCGTGATCTATGCGAGGTGAGCCGGTCACGGCAAACTGCGAAAACGCCTCGTGCCATCTATGGAAGCGACCTCGATGGAAGAGCCCTTCACGCGGCGCGGACCAACCTCGAGGCAGCCGGGCTGGCCGGTGCGGTGGCGTTAAAGCAGGCCGATGTGCTGGCTCTGAAACCGCCGGCTGAAGAGGGAATTCTGGTCACGAACCCGCCTTACGGGGTGCGTCTTGGTGAAGAAGAGGCGCTGGCTGAGTTCTATCCGCGCCTGGGCGACAACTTGAAACGGAACTTTGCCGGCTGGCGGGCCTATATCTTCACGGCGGACTTGCGCGCGCCGAAGCTGGTCGGCTTGGCGGCCAGCCGCCGCACGCCCCTCTTCAACGGCGCGCTCGAATGCCGGCTCTTCGAATTCAAACTGGTGAGCGGCTCGATGCGGAAAAAGAAAACCGCGAATGGTCAGACCTGACTCAAAATGCGAAATCTCGACCCCATCCCAGCCATCCTCACACAGCGACTGTGGTTTCCTGATCCGCGGCTGGCATTAAAGCACGATGAGGACGGATTCTTAGCCGTCTGTGGCGATCTCTCAGTGGATCGACTTCTTCTCGCGTATCGTAGCGGTATCTTTCCGTGGAGCGTTGATCCCATTACCTGGTGGTCGCCTGATCCGCGCGGGATTATTGAAATGACACACTTTCATACGCCGCGGAGCTTGGCGCGGACGCTGCGTAAAAATGTCTTTGAGGTGACGCGCAACAACGCGTTTCGCCAAGTCATGAATGGATGCGCCAAACGAGATCGGTCGGGTACCTGGATCGGGCCGGAATTTATCGAGGCGTACATGCGATTGCACGAAGCCGGACATGCCCACAGCGTCGAATGCTGGCAGAACGGGGAATTAGTCGGCGGCATCTACGGCGTGACCGTGGGCGGACTGTTCGCGGGCGAATCGATGTTCTACTCCGTCAGCGATGCCTCCAAGGTGGCGTTGCATCATCTCGTCCATCATCTGCTCCAGCGAGAATTCACGTTGTTTGATATCCAGATGGTCACACCGATCACACGCCAACTCGGTGCGGTAGAGATTTCGCGTGAGGATTACCTCAAACGACTTGAGGACGCCGTGGAGTTGCGTTGCGTCTTTTAGTGAGCCAGACGCTACGCGCATCCCGCACGCTACTTCACGTCGAAATCCAGCAGCATGCCTCGTGTAAAGTGGGGTGCGCGCGTAATGAGATCAGGCAAAAAGCAGATCAACCCGTAATGCCCGGGCGAAAACTCGGCACGGAAGAACCCTTCGCGGCCGGGGTCGAGACCGACCAGGCCTCCGAGGGGCTTGCCCGCCGGCGAGAACGCCACGCCGGGCCGGAAGGCATCGAGAAAATCCGCGACCGACGCGCCGGGTGCCAGTTTGACGACCATGACTTCATGCGCCTGGCTCCCCTTATTGACCACGTGGATCGTTCGTGCGCCGGCTTTGATCGGTTGGGAGAGTTCGAAACTGAAATCCGCGAGCGTGATGGCCTGGTCGGCAGCCGGCGGGTCCGCCGAACGCGGGGGCGCCGCGATATGCACAGGCTTCAGCATGCCGTGCGCCACGTGCGGGATGCCGAGCTTGTCCGGGATTCCGCAGAGCAGCACGTACTCGCCGGGTTCAAGGTACACGATGGCGAGCGCCTGCTCGCCGGGAATGACGCTGTTCGGGCCGCTCCGTCGCTGGCTCCCCCGCGGCAAGCGAGTGGGATCGACCGCAATCTCCGCCCGAAAATCCGCGGCGGTCTTGCCCTCCGGCAACTTGATGAACTGGATCTGATGCAGGTCCTCCCCACGGTTGACAATGGTGACGGTCTTCCAGCCCGCCGTGAGCCGGTCGGGCCCTTTGAATGCATAGTCGGTGGCGACGTAGATCACGTCGCCGCTTGCCTCTTCCGGAGAGCCGGCGGCAAGCGTCGTGATAGACTGAATGAAGCTCAGTGCTATCGCCATACCCAGAATGAACATACGAATCAGCATAACCGACTCTCGATCAAAAAGCATCGTCATTATTGCCAGCGGAGTACTCCTTTTCAACGTTTCCGGTTGCAGTCTGGAGCCACTCAGACCTGCCGATTCCTGGAGGAAGGTTTCGTCCGCGACAAGCCTGCCGCAACCGGTGGTGGCCAGGCTCCAGGAGCAGATTCAGGGAGAACTCGAGCGGTATGTAGGCGTAGAGCAGGCGGCGGTCATCAAAGCGCTGGCCCGTGCCGAAACCTATCCAGCCGATTTCAAGCTGCGGATAGCCCTTCACGCGCTGACCAATCCATGGGCGGGCCTCACGGCCCTCGAACACCACGGGCTTCGGATCGCGGAGGCTGCCCGATCAGGGAACGAGGCTCTTCCGGCTCTCATCGCCGCGTTAGAAGCAGGAATGGACCGCACCCCTGAATTGTTCGCGCCGCTTCCCATCCCGACGTCGAGCAATCCGGAGGATCACATCGCCTATCTCATCGCGACGCTCAAACAGGCGCATTTGTTGCGCGAGAAGGCATTGCGCAAGCTCAGTCAGGATGATCGGCGGTTTCTCTTCGATCACGCGGCGTCGCTTGTTGAACACTTCATCCCGCAGGTCGAGGGGCTGGACGAGCACACGACGGCACAAGCCAAGGCGGATCAGCGTTTTTGCCAACTGATCAATGAGCAACTGGACTATTCCGCGTTGATAGCGGCGGCGCAGGTGTTGGCGCGCCTGGCCGACGAAAGGTGGCTGCAACGGCTGGGCGAGGTGTTTCAAGGTGCGCAACCCCAAGCCTCGCCGCCGCCCGGGATTACGGGTGAGGTGCTCGTGCTTCGAGAGACACCGTATGGTCTGATCGTGATCGGCGGACCGGGCCCCAACACCTATGACCTCGATCAGCGATTTGCTCTCGTCATTGATGTGGGCGGCGACGATACGTATCGCGGCATGATCGCGGCTCCTGCTGATGTCGAACAGGCGGTCAGCGTTGTCATCGACCTGTCCGGCAACGACACGTATCGCCCTTCCCCGCTGGGCCTGGCGACCGGCCGGTTGGGGGTCGGACTTCTCATCGACCGCGGAGGTGACGATGTGTATCACCTGTCACAGGGTTCCGGCGGTACCGGCTTCGCCGGGTTGGGAATCCTCTACGATGTGGCGGGCAACGATCAGTACATCGGTACCCGGTTTACGCAGGGGGCGGCGGTTGGCGGCCTGGGGTTGTTGCTGGACCTAGCCGGCAACGATACCTACACGAGCTTCGGGTATGCCATTGGCTTCGGCGGACCATTGGGCATGGGTGTCGTCCTCGATGTCGCCGGTAACGACAGCTACCAGTGCGGCGAGAAGTATCCCAGCAGTTATAACGCCACCGATGCGCCGGACGGCAAACCCGGTGATCCTCTCTTCCAGTACGAGTGCTTCGGACTTGGGACCGGATCGGGCAAGCGCATCTTTGCCGATACCCCGCAGCAACCGGCCTACGGGCTGGCCGGCGGGTGGGGGATGCTCATCGACCTTGCCGGCGACGACCGGTACCGCAGTTCCAACTTCTCGCAGGGTTGCGGCTACTTCTTCGGCGTAGGGGTCAAGCTGGATATGGGGGGGAACGATGAGCACGGCGCCGCCCGTTTCGGTCATGCCGCGGGCGCTCACTTTGGCGTCGGACTGTTCATCGATTACGACGGCGACGACCGCTACACTTCCACAGGCCCATTCTATAACGGCGGGGCAGCGTGGGATCTCAGCGTCATGATGAGCATTGACGCCGGCCCAGGCCATGATATCTACGATCTCCGGCGTTCGAGCGGACTTGGCATTGCCGATTATCGCTCCTGGAGTCTGTTTATCGACGAAGGGGGACGGGACCGGTATCTCGTTCCGAGCGGTATGGGGATGGCGTCCAACAGCAGCATGAGCGGGTTCTTCGATCTGGGCGGAGAGGACGAGTACGTGAGTATTCCTCAAACTGGTCCGAACAGTCGCGCCAACGGACAAGTCCTTCTCGACCAGAGTGGCGGGTTGTTTATCGACCGCTGAGGGCGCCTTCGGCCTATCTTGCTTATTTCACCGGCATCCTGGAAAATGAGCCGCATGCACCCACCACACGGCCTCGCGGAACCGGTCACCGTCATTCCGGACGATGAGTATAACCGTGAGCTGGTCCGCAATGTCCACCCGCCCGGCTGGGTGAACCCGGAGCCGGCCGGCAAGTACAACCTGGTCGTGATCGGCGCTGGCACGGCGGGCCTGGTGACGGCCGCCGGCGCGGCGGGCCTAGGCGCCCGCGTCGCGCTGATCGAGAAATATCTGATGGGCGGCGATTGCCTCAATGTCGGCTGCGTGCCTTCAAAGGCCCTGATTCGAGCCGCCCGCGCCTGCGCGCAGGTTCGCGATGCGGCGCAGTTCGGGGTGCGGGTTCCGGACGGTATGCAGTATGACTTCGGAGCCGCCATGGCGCGCATGCGGAAGCTGCGGGCGCGCATCAGCCACAACGATTCCGCCCATCGCTTCGCCAAGCTGGGCGTGGATGTCTTCATCGGCGAAGGTCGCTTCACGGGGCCGGAGACCATTGCAGTCGGCGGCAAGACCTTGCGGTTCGCGAAAGCGGCGATCTGTTCCGGCGCCCGGGCCTCTGCTCCACCCACTCCTGGATTACAGGAGGCCGGCTATCTCACGAACGAAACGATTTTTTCGCTCACCGAGTTGCCGCGGCGCCTGGCGGTGATCGGGGCGGGTCCCATCGGATGCGAGCTGGCGCAAGCGTTTGCCCGTTTCGGCAGCCAGGTGTACCTCATCGAAGCGATGCACGGCATCATGCCAAACGAAGACCGAGACGCGGCGGAAATAGTCCACGCATCCATGCTCCGCGACGGCGTCAAGCTGTTCTGTTGCGGCAAGGACTTGAAGGTGAGTAAAAACTCCGACGGCAAGCGGCTGACGGTCGATTCGCACGGCCAACAATACGACGTCACGGTCGATGAAGTCTTGGTCGGTGTCGGCCGCACGCCGAACGTGGAGGGGCTCGGATTGGAAACGGTCGGGGTCGAATACGACAAGACCGGCGTGAAGGTGAATGACCGACTGCAGACGACCACCCCCCGTATCTATGCCGCTGGAGACATCTGCTCGCGGTACAAGTTCACCCACGCCGCCGATGCTCTGGCGCGGGTACTGATCGCCAACGCTCTCTTTCGGGGACGGCAGAAGGCCCGCGCGCTGACGATTCCCTGGTGCACCTTCACCGATCCGGAGCTGGCGCACGTCGGACTGCGCGAGGAGGAGGCCAAGTCTCAGGGCATCCAGGTTCAGACCTTCACGTGGAGGCTTGATGAGGTGGACCGGGCGGTCCTGGACGGCGAGGACGCGGGGTTCGGGCGGGTTCACGTGCGCAAGGGCACGGATACGATTCTCGGCGCCACGATCGTGGCCGCGCATGCCGGCGACGCGATCAACGAGATCACACTCGCCATGACGAACAAACTGGGGATGCGCGCGATCGCCAAGACGATTCATCCGTATCCGACGCAGGCGGAGGTGGTCAAGCGGTTGGGCGACGCCTATAATCGGACCAGGCTGACGCCGCTCGTGAAGACCGTGATGGAGAAGTGGCTGTCTATCGGCCGGCGATAACCCCCCTTGAATCCTCAAGCGCAGACAGTCCAATCCGCGTCGTTGCCGGTCGGCAAGATCGTCCTCGTTGCCCTCTTTGCGCTGGCGATCGGCGCGTTCTTCTATTTCGATCTCAATCAGTACTTCTCGCTGGAAGTCCTCAAGGCCAATCGTGACCGTTTGCTGGCGTACACCGCGGCCAATTCCGTCGAGTCGGTCTTGGTCTTTATCGCGCTCTACTGCATCCAGACGGCATTCTCGCTGCCGGGCGCATGGGCTTTCACCCTGGCCGCGGGCTTTCTGTTCGGGAGCGTGCTGGGCACGCTCTACGCGAACATCGCGGCGACGTCGGGGGCCACGCTGGCGTTCCTGTCCGCACGGTATCTCCTGCGGGACTGGGTCGAGCGGAAGTTCGGCAACCGGCTGGGCCCCATTCAGGAGGGGTTTGCCAAGAACGCCTTCAGCTATCTGATGACGCTCCGCCTGATCCCGATCTTTCCCTTCTTTCTGATCAATCTAGTGGCGGGAGTGACCCGCATCCGGCTCGGCACCTATGTTCTGGCCACGGCCATCGGCATCATTCCGGGCACCTTCGTATATGCCAACGCCGGCCGGCAGCTCGGCACGATCAATTCGTTGGGCGAGATCGTCTCGGTGCGCGTCCTGGGCGCTTTCTTTCTGCTGGCCCTGCTCGCTGTCGTCCCCGTCCTCTACAAGAAATTCGCCCGCAAACCGGTATGAACCGGGCGGGCCTGCTCGCCCTTTTTATCCTCGCGGTCGCTTCGGCCGGTCATGCCGACGCGCCGTCCGTCCTCGAAGTCGGAAAGTTCTCTGCGGCCGCGGAAGGCGGCGCTCCACCGGATGGCTGGAAGCCGCTGACCTTCAAGAAGATCGAGAGGCACACCGCCTACACGGTCGTGAAAGACGGGGACACCACCGCCATCAAGGCGGTCAGCGAGGCGTCAGCATCCGGCCTCACGCGGGAGATC
>Ga0207646_10004669_pt1 | contig 14760 bp, 11 predicted proteins | sample KBSK5502metaG_FD_184343 | JGI IMG/M metagenome (GOLD analysis project Ga0207646, IMG submission 184343) | Corn, switchgrass and miscanthus rhizosphere microbial communities from Kellogg Biological Station, Michigan, USA - KBS K5-50-2 metaG... | ecosystem: Host-associated > Plants > Roots >... | reverse complement strand
TGCGCGCCGACACGGGAAGCTGCAGCGGGCAGACGATCACGTTGCCCTTCAACGACATCTTAAGCAGCCCGGCCAGCAGCGGCTTCTTCTGCTTCATCGCCCAGATCTACTTTCAAGGGGTGACGGCCGGGACCTCGGCGACCACCTACAGCCCGGACAATCCGGTGACGCGGGGGCAGATGGCCGTCTTCCTGGCCAGGACCGAGGATTTAGCGCTCAAGCGCGGGAGCCGCCGCGCCGCACTCCAGCAGTTCTGGACCACGACGCCGCTCTACAGTTTCAACCTCGGCGTGACGAACCTGGGCGCGGCGTATGATGTCAAATCTGACGGGACAGACCTCTGGGTGGCGGAAGGAGGTAATGGCCACGTCAGCCGGATACGCGCCAGCGACGGGGCGGGGCGGGGCTTCTGGACAATCGACGCTGGTTTCGACGCCGCCGCTGTTCTCTGCGCCATGGGGCGGGTCTTCGTTACCGGGGATGTCTTTCCCAACCCCGGCCAACTGTACCTGATCGATCCGACAGCCTCGCCAGGGGCGGCAACACGGTTGACGAGCATGCTCGGGGGGAACCCCTTAGCATCGCTTTCGACGGGTACAGGATTTGGACGGGCAACGCTGACTCCGTCTCGATTGTGGAGCGCACCGACGCTGTCCGCGCCCCCTGGAACGTCACCAATGTCACCGGCTTCAATTTCCTGAGGGGAATCCTCTACGACGGGGCAAATATTTGGGTAACAGAATTTGGGACTGCTCCCGGCCTGCTGAAGAAGCTGGACGCCAACGGTAATGTCCTCCAGACGGTCACGGTTGGCGCCAAGCCTGCCTCCCCAGTCTTCGATGGCCGGAACATCTGGGTGCCCAACAACGGCTCGAACACGGTGACGGTAGTGCGCGCCTCCGATGGCACCGTCCTGGCCACACTCTCCGGCAATGGATTGAATGTCCCCGATACCGCCGCCTTCGATGGCGAACGGATTCTGGTCACCAATCTCAACGGCAACAGCGTCTCACTGTGGAAGGCGACGGATTTGACCCCGCTCGGCAGTTTCTCCACCGGCAGTGGCACTAGGCCGGGAAGAGCTTGCAGCGACGGTCTGTACTTCTGGATCACGCTGTCCGGGACCAAGCAGTTGGCGCGGTTCTAAGGCGTGCGTGACCGGGAGCCAGAGTGAGCTGCGAAGCCGACCTGGCAGTGCTGGAGCAGGCCAGGCAACAGTTGACTGGGTAGCGCCCAGACAAGGAGCCACAGATGAAGGGCTAGGAAATGATCAAGCACGTGGCGGAGCCGGTTTGAAAATCGCTTCGAGTTGCCGTTCGATGCGGTCAAGACGCTGGTCGACTGAATCCAGGCGCTGGTCAAGGCGCTGTTCGACCAGTACGATGAGTTGGCAGAAGGGATCAGGGAAGATCAATAATCTGGTTCTGATATTCTTCGGCTTCGCTGGTTTCCCAATACAGCACCAGCCACTCGGCGGCTTTGCCGATAGACAGTTTCCTGGACACGATGAAGATGCCAGGTGAGTCGTGATCTTTGATGAACTCGATGAAGTGCCTGGGCATAGTGTGGCGGTCGTGGGTGACCAGCAGGCGGCTCTGTTCGGCGCAGAGTCGGAGGACTTCCGGGTCATCAATGCCGGTGTGCAGGCCGAGTTCCGGCGCCCGCTGAAAATCAATGGCGGGCCGAAGACGTTTGGCTGACCGCAGAATATCTTCGTGCAGATCGTTGTCAGCCTGAAATCGGATCTTCATTGGGTCGGTTCCGGCAGACTTTGTTTGATCCGCGCCTTGAGGGCCGCGCCTTTCGGAAACAGCCGGGCGATCTCCTGGCTGAACTGCTCTTCGGTGGCCTCGTTGTGCGCAAGATACTCGTCGAGTTTAGCCTGATGATCCAGGTAAAAAGCAATCGCCCCGTAAACCTGGCTGAGCGAGAGCGCCGGGAACGCATCCTGAATAGCTTCCGGCGAGCGGCCCTGCCGAAACTGGTAAATGATCGAATCCAGTGCTACGCGCGTGCCCTTGATCCGCCAGACCTGATCGTGTTTTTCGACGTACTTGTCAGTCATAACCTCTCCTTGCCTGGCTGGATTATAACCGACGATGCGCCGCAATGGTTAATGAACTTGCTAGAGGAGCGTGAAGACGCGGGCCGTGAAAGGGCATCCGTTCGGGCTGGAGCTTGCAGCCGCAGAGCGCCAGGCGCTGATCACATTTCTCGAGACGCTGTGAGGTGCTCCTCTTTCAGAGGATCTGCCGAGAATCAGGCTCGGCATCACTACTTGTTAGGCCGACTACGCCGATTGCATTGCGAGGCACGAAGTATGATCGGACATCAGGCGACTACACCGTAGAATCTGGAGAGCACTATGAAAAAGATTCTTGCCTGACGCCGATGCCGCGGATTTGCGCGAATCCATCACCAAGCAGCATCCGCGTTGATCCGCCGTCTCGGCGTCATCCGCGGTCCATTCCTTCGACAAGCCACGCGCCTTGATCCTGACCATATCCTGACCTAAGATGTCTTTCCCAAAAGGGCGCGATCCAAGCGCGACTGCATAGCTTCTTCAGAAGAACAAAGGAAGACCAAATCATGAAAGCCTCTTCTGCTCACCGCCTGCTGGCGCTGATCTGCGCGACGACTTTATTGCTGCCACAGGCAGCCCTGGCTCAGCAATCAGCGCCGAAGAAATTCGAGTTGACGGTAGACAACATTATGCGCGGGCCTGAATTAGTCGGCTATGAGCCGAGCGAGGTGCGCTGGTCCCAGGACAGCCAGCGCGTCTACTTCCGGTGGAAGCAGGCGGGCGACCCGCGGCTGAAGGAGCGTGACCTCTACATCGTCAACCGCGACGGCACGGGGCTGCGCAAGCTCACTGAAGATGAAGCCAAGCTCGCGCCGCCGGCCGCCGGCGAACTCTCCAAAGATAAGAAGCTCACCGTCTTCACCGAGGACGGCGACATCTACCTCTACGACCACACCAAAGGCGAGCGGCGCCAGATCACCGCCACCAGCGATGTCGAGAGCAACGCCCACTTCACCCGCGATCAGAAGCACGTCTCCTTCACGCGGCAGAATAACCTCTACGTCATGGCGCTCGATGGCGGCTCGCTCGCGCAGGTCACAGACATTCGCACCGGGGCGGCGCCGGACCAGACTCTGGCCCGTGCTGGCGGCGGAGGCGGCGGCCAGCGTCAAGGCGGCGGAGGCAGCAGTTCATCAGAAACGCAACAACAGCGCGGGACCGAGAGCCAGGAGTTCATCAAGAAAGAGGAGCGCGAGTTGCTCGAAGCCGTCCGCGAACGCGCCCAGCAGCGCGAGGAGCAAGAGGCCAAGCGCAAACAGCGCGAGAAGCGCAAGCCCTTCCAGCTTCAGCCCCCCCAGACCGTAGTCAACCTCTCACTCTCGCCCGACGGCAAATACGCGATCGCCGGCGTCAGCGAGCGGGCCACCGGCACGAAGAATACCGTCGTCCCGAACTACGTCACCGAGTCGGCCTACACCGAAGACATCCAGAGCCGCACCAAGGTCGGTGACGCTCAAGGTCGCACGCGGATGGCGGTGATCGCGGCCGAGACCGGCGAGGTGAAGTGGGTCGATCACGGGCAGCGTGCGGATGTCGCGCCGCGCGTGCGCACGCGGACCGAGGCGAATGCGACTGAACAAGCCCAGCGCGAACGCGGCGCCGAGTCGCAACAGAACCAACAGGCGCAGCAACCACCGCCGACGACTCAGTCGCAGGCCGAATCTCAGCAGAACCAAGCCCAGACGCGCGACCGCGACGTGCAGCTCTCCGTGCTGCAATGGTCCGAGGACGGCGAACACGCGGTGACGATGGCCCGGTCGGCGGACAATAAAGACCGGTGGGTGATGGCGCTCGACCCGGCCACCGGCCAGACGAAAGTGCTCGCCCAAATCCACGACGACGCCTGGGTCGATGGCCCCGGCGCTTTCACGCTCGGCTGGCTGCCCGATGGCAAGCGCGTCTACTTCGAGTCGGAGCGCGACGGCTACGCCCACCTCTACACGGCTTCAGTCGAAGGCGGCGAGCCGGCGCAGTTGACCTCCGGGACGTTTGAAGTCTCCGACGTCAAACTCTCCGAAGACAAGACCAGGTTCTACTTCACCTCCAGCGAAGTCGGCCCCGCCGAGCGCCACCTCTACTCGATGCCGATCACTGGCGGCCCGCGCACGAAGCTCACTTCCCTGCCCGGCAATAACCAAACAACTCTTTCGCCGGACGAGTCGACGCTCGCGATCCTACGTTCCTATAGCAACAAGCCGCCGGAGTTGTACCTGGCGCCGAACAAGCCCGGAGCCCCGGTGAGTGAGGCCAAGCAGGTGACGACTTCGCCCGCGGCCGAGTTCTTCTCCTACAACTGGATCGATCCGCCGATTGTCAACTTCAAAGCCCGCGACGGCGCGACCGTCTGCGCGCGGCTCTACAAGCCGGCCAGGTTTCAGAAGAGCGGGCCGGCCGTCGTCTTCGTCCACGGCGCCGGCTACCTCCAGAACGTCCACAAGTGGTGGAGCCAATACTATCGCGAATACATGTTTCACCACCTGCTTGTGGAGCGCGGCTACACGGTGATCGATGTGGACTACCGCGGCTCGGCCGGCTACGGGCGCGATTGGCGCACCGGCATCTACCGCCACATGGGCGGCAAGGATTTGACTGATCAGGTCGACGCCGTGCGCTATCTGGTCGCCGAGCATGGCGTGGATGCGAAGCGCGTCGGCATCTACGGCGGGAGCTACGGCGGGTTCATTACGCTCATGGCCCTGTTCACCGAGCCGGACGTCTTCGCGGCGGGCGCGGCGCTGCGGCCGGTGACCGATTGGGCGCATTACAATCACCCCTACACCTCGAACATCCTGAACGTGCCGCAGGCAGACGCCGAGGCCTACAAGCAGAGCTCGCCAATCTACTTTGCGCCAGGACTCAAAGGGGCACTGCTCATCTGCCACGGGATGGTGGATACGAACGTCCACTTCCAAGATACGGTGCGCTTGGTCGAGCGCTTGATCGAATTGCGCAAGGAGAACTGGGAGTTGGCGGTCTACCCGGTCGAGGACCACGGCTTCGAGCGGGCGTCGAGTTGGGCGGACGAGTATAAGCGAATCCTGAAGCTGTTCGAGACGAACCTGAAGCCGCGCAGTGAGAATGGACTCAAGGGGCGGTAGCGGAGAAGGAAAGAGTCTCGTGAAACGCCTCGGCATTCTCATCTCCGGCCGCGGTTCGAATATGCTGGCGCTCGCCGACGCGGTGCGCGACGGCCGCATCCCCGACGCGGAGGTCGCGCTCGTCGTCAGCAACATCGAGACGGCCGCCGGTCTAGAGAAAGCGCGTGAGCGCGGGATCGAGACCCTGGTGCTCAGCCACCGCGGGCGCACGCGTGAAGAGCACGACCGCGCGATGGCCGCCGAGTTGCACCGCCGTGAGGTCGATCTCGTCTGCCTCGCCGGCTACATGCGCCTGCTCTCGCCCTGGTTCATCCGCGAGTTCGAGCATCGCGTCCTGAACATTCACCCCTCGCTCCTGCCGGCCTTCCCCGGACTCGATGCGCAGCGGCAGGCGCTCGAATACGGCGTCCAGTACACGGGCTGCACCGTCCACCTGGTTGACGAAGACCTCGACCACGGCCCGATCATCCGGCAAGCGGTCGTGCCGGTGACGCCCACCGACACGGTCGAGACGCTCTCCGCCCGGATCCTGGTTGAGGAGCATAAAACTTACGCTGAGGCGGTCGCGCTCATTTCAAGCGGCAGATTCAAGATCGAAGGGCGGCGGGTGATCGAGCAGTGAGAAACGACTGGCGCTAGTTGAAAAATGCCACGCGCTTGCCGCGTGGATCGTTACATTGTCAGCTACGACCGTCCGCTCCCATTTCAGAGGCCACGGCCTTGCGCCGTGGAGCTTCACGTTCATGGCTACAGGAGCAGCGAACGTGAGCCTCCACGGCGCAAGGCCGTGGCCTCTGAGGAGCAGCAAGGCGCCGATGGTAGCAACAAACGTGAGCCTCCACGGGACAAGCCCGTGGCATCAGCTCGCGTTCGGATGATCTTGTTTCAACTAGCACAAGTCGTTGTGAAGATAGCTAACCCACATCTGATTTGCCAACCGCTCGGTGAGCGATGGCAGTCTGTTCCAAGTCACCTGGCTCCTGAGTCTCGCCTACCCTCCGGCTTCGGTGTCTGCCACAAAATCTGTTGCAACCACCCGCCGTCTAGGGTTAATCTCCCACCTAGCCATCAGGTGGATGGCGTGCCCTTCTTCGCCAAGCCAGGTTTTTACCGCCCCGCCCTGGACACTATGCGAGAACTTCTCCTCAAAGCAGTGCGAAATGAAACGCTGGCGCCTGGCGCTCGGTCTCGCAGCCGTCGACCGAGTGTTTGCGGTTGAGAATTCCATCAACGCTTGCCCCATCCATAGACGCTCCCGGTTGCCGGAGGATAGAGTCTACTCCCCATGCGGACGCTGTTAGTTGAGTGCCGTGCCCCCAGATACTGCGGGCTGAAATGCGCGCCGCGGTGGCCTGGGCAAAAACTCATAGCGCTCCTCTTCCCGGTTTTACTTTGGCCGGTTTTACTTTGGACCAGCCCAGCGTTGGCGCTCGACCCTGAGAAACCCGTCGGTGAATACGGCCACGATGTCTGGCAGACGGAGCACGGGCTGCCCTCAAATTCGATTCAAGCCATCACCCAGACCGGCGACGGCTACCTCTGGCTGGGCACTAAGGGCGGCCTCGTCCGGTTCGACGGCGTGCGCTTCACCGTCTTCGACAAGATCAATACCAGAGAGATTAAATCCAACGACATTTTGGCGCTCTGCTTGGACCACGAAGGGAGCCTCTGGGTCGGGACCTACGGCGGCGGCCTCGTCCGTTTGAAGGGGGGAAGATTTACCCTCTACACCACCAAAGACGGGCTCTCGGACAATTTCATCCAGTCTCTCTACGAAGACAAACAAGGAGCGCTCTGGGTCGGGACGGTGAACGGGCTGAGCCGATTCAAGGATGAACGGTTCACTGTTTACAAAGCCCAAGATGGGCTGCCGAATAGCAACGTCGGACCCATTTGTGAAGACCTGGAAGGAAACCTCTGGGTCGGCACAGCGGGGGGGCTGGCCCGGCTCAAAGACGGAAGGGTTACGACCTACACCACCGACGAGGGGCTGCTGGATAACTCCGTGTTGTCGCTGCTCGCAGACCGCGACGGTTCTCTCTGGATCGGCTCAAACGGCGGATTGAACCGGCTGAAGGGTGGGAAGTTTACGGCTGACCAAGGCGGCCTGGTCAAAAAGACAGTCAGGTCGCTGGCCAAAGACCGGGAGGGGAATCTATGGGTCGGGACCACCGGCGGTGGAATGATCCGGATGAAGGATGAGAAGCTCGCAGCCTACACCACGAAAGAGGGCTTGTCGAATGATCTAGTGGGGGCGATCTACTCAGACCGCGAGGGGAGCCTCTGGGTCGGCACCTATGGCGGCGGCTTGAATCGGCTGAAGAATGGGAAGTTCATCGCCTACACCACGGCCGACGGCCTCTCCAATGACTTCGCCTTCTCGATCTACGAAGACCGCCAAGGCAACCTCTGGGTCGGCACTTACGGCGGTGGCTTGAATAAATTCAAAGACGGTAAGTTCACCGCCTATCGGAAGCGAGACGGACTGCTGAGCGACGTCGTCAGGTCCGTCTGCGAGGACCGGGAAGGCAGCCTCTGGGTCGGGACTTACCACGGCGGGCTGAACCGGCTGAAGGACGGAAAAATCACGAGCTACACCACGCAAGACGGGCTCTCGAACAACTCCGTCTACTCGATCTATGAAGACCGCCGGGGCGGCCTCTGGGTCGGAACCGACCGCGGGCTGAATCTGTGGAAGGATGGGCGCTTCACCGTCTACACCACGAAAGATGGCCTGCCGAATGACGTGATCAGGGCGACTTATGAAGACCAGGAAGGCAACCTCTGGATCGGCACCTATGGCGGCGGCTTGGTGCGGATGAAGGACGGCCGATTCACTGCTTACACCACGAAGGATGGCCTCTCGGATGACTTCGTGCGGTCGATCTACGAAGACCGGGAGCAAAACATCTGGATTGCGACCTACGGCGGCGGCGTGGTCCGGCTGAAGCACGGGCGCTTCACCGCCTACACGACCAAAGAAGGGCTGTTTGATAACACCGTCTATCAAGTCCTCGACGACGACCGTGGGCACCTGTGGATGAGCTGCAATCGGGGCATCTTCTTCGTCAGCAAACAGGAGATGAACGATTTCGCCGAGGGGAAGACGAGGGCGGTGACTTCGGTCGCCTTCGGCACCGCCGACGGCATGAAGAGCAGCGAGTGCAACGGCGGCAACCAGCCGGCCGGGTGGAAGACCAGAGACGGGCGGCTCTGGTTCCCGACGATCGGCGGCGTGGTCTGCATCGACCCGGACCACATCAAGACCAACCTCCAGCCACCGCCGGTGCTCATCGAGCAGGTCGTCGTGGACAATCAAACGCTGAGCGCGGCGGGCGGGGCGGGGCTGGCTCCGGGGAGGGAGAAGTTCGAGTTCAATTACACGGCCTTGAGTTTTCTCGCGCCCGAGAAGGTGAACTTCAAGTTCAAGCTCGAAGGGTTCGACAAAGCGTGGGTCAAGGCGGGCACGCGGCGGGTCGCTTACTACACCCACCTGCCGCCGGGCAGCTACGTCTTCCGCGTCATCGCGTGCAACAACGACGGGGTCTGGAATGAGACGGGCGCCTCCTTCGGCTTCACGCTTCGGCCGCATTTCTATCAGACCTACTATTTCTACGCTCTGTGCGTCCTGGCGCTGGCGCTCATCGTGGCGGGAGGCTACCTGCTGCGCGTCAGGCAGCTCAAGGCCCGCGAGAAGGAGTTGGTCTGGCTGGTCAAAGAGCGGACGCGGCAACTGGAGGAGGCGAATGAAGTCCTCAAGCAGATGTCTTTCCTGGACAGTTTGACCGGGATTGCCAACCGCCGCCGATTCGATGAATTCTTTGACCTGGAGTGGCGGCGTGCGGTGCGTGAGGGCGCCCCGCTCTCGCTCCTGCTGGTTGACATCGACTTCTTCAAACCCTACAACGACACGCACGGCCACCAGAGCGGGGACGAGTGCTTGAAGCACGTGGCCGGCGTCTTCGCGCACGCCTTGAAACGCCCCGGCGATTTAGTCGCCCGGTATGGGGGCGAAGAATTCATCGCGGCACTCTACGGCACGGACGCGGCGCAGGCCTGTGAGTTAGCGGAATCGCTCCGCACGCGGGTCGCGGAGTTGCGCCTCCCGCATACGGCGTCGCCGATCAGCCCGTACGTCACGACCAGCATCGGCGTGGCGACGATCATCCCGACCCTCTCGTCCTCGCGCGAGACGCTGCTGGCCGCCGCCGACAGCGCCCTTTATCAGGCCAAGCGCGAAGGCCGCAATCAGGTCCGGTCGATCCTGCTGGAGACCTCTCCCCTTCCTCAACTCACACCCTCTTAACACTACGACGTTCCCTTCATGCTCTTTCCTTTTCCGCCAACCCGATTCACCCTGATCGACAATACCGCGGCGATCCGGGCGGCGTGACGGCAAGCAGGCAAGCTGAAATTGTCGAACCTAGTGTTTGAGCAATTTGCGCAGGAGGGATTTAATCCGCCCGCGGCAGCGACTGCTTGACCGACACCCAGGTGCCTCTTATAATCGCGGTGCTCTCGATTGATAACTGGGGACGTGGCGGAATTGGTAGACGCGCAGGTCTCAAAAACCTGTGACCGTAAGGTCGTGTGGGTTCGATTCCCACCATCCCCACTACACCTCTGACTCACTGGCTCACAACGATTGACAGACCCCGATATGCCTTGGTGTCCATTTCTGACGGTCATCTACGATAATGGCCGCCGACCAGAAACAACGCTCATGCAGCAAAGAACGGGTCTGAACACCGCGTGATCCTCTGACCCAGCTTTTCTCCTTGCGCAGAATTTCCTTGTCCTTGAGCGCCTTGATGACCTGCCGCACGGTGGAGTTTGGGAGACCTGCCGATTCACACTGACTCAGAGAGCTGTTGTGCCTGGTGGCACATTCTTGCTCACACCAGTCTATTGGGGGCGCGTTGGTTGGCCCAGCACTCGCGCATCGAACAGCACCAACTGGAATTTAAATTCGCCACCTTGTCGGAAGTCTTTGGCGTTGGCCAGATGAAATATCAATGTCTTCTCGCCCGAAGCTTCCTTTGGCTTGAGGCCATCCTTCGGAAGCAATGAAGTGAAATCCAACATCGCGCCGTCAGCTTTCACGCCGTTGTCGGAGTTCACAATCTCCGGCTGCGCAACCTGCGAGGTCATATTGAAGACCTTCAACTTCACCGGCCCACGTCGAGTCAATTCCATAAGGCAGCTTGCACAGTTGGATGCGGCCTGATCCTTCGATTGCTGCGGTGAGCCACGTCAACGACCCGCGAAGACCCTTAGCTTCAGCGTAAGCGGGATGCGACCGTCAGATCTGGAGGCTCCATTTTGAAGCGGGGGGGCCTTTGCATTCGCTGCCACATGAAAGGAGAGACAGAAAGGGCCACTGCTGCTACGCGGAGGGATCTGGTTTCCCATCACTGCCTCACTGATGTCCCAGATCGCACCAACGCCTGTCAGTCCGTTTGTCGAACCTGAAGCCGAGATGGCCCCCAGATCTGATTTCAGGTCATCAACCTGAACTTTGATCGGAACCTTCAGGGGGTCGTCTCCTCGGTTGGCGAGGACGAAGCAAACCTTGAGTGTTCCCGTGGCAGCATCAAAGCGCTGCGTTCCGCCATAGCTGACAGCCAACTCTAAGGCGCGCCCTTCGCCGAACTCGACTTCCTCGCGCTGCTGGATTTCACCATCCGTCGGCGGTGTCACCTTGAAGTGTGACAAGAGCAGTCCCTGTTCGCTGAAGACTTCGACAAAGCTGATCTGCTCTTCGAGATTGAGCTCGAGGGTTAGCTCGTTGACCGGCAATCCGACCTTTTGCCCGCCGACGAAGAAGCCATTGACCGCAATGCGCAGCTCTTGCGGCCGATGCTCGATGGTCTCGCGCCGCCGTCGGCGCAGGCGTTTCCCGATCTCACTCTGGCTTGAGCCAGAGCCTGAAGCGCCAGGCGGCCCGCCAACATCCGAGGGCGGTGCGCCGGAATCGGAGGATTCAAAAGGATAGCGTTCAGCCGATGACGGCAGTCCGAGCAATTCGTTGACCGTCTCCAGCCACGAGCCGCAACTGGCGAGGTGAGCCAGTCGTGCGCAGGCGATTGATTGACCGCTGCCGCTTTCGTCTACGAACCGGCGCGGCAAGGACTCAATAAGCAGGCGGCGCTTGAAACCGGGATGCGTGAGAAGGCCGAGGAGTTCAAGCAGGGTGGGGCGGAGATTTAAGTCAAGGCGTGAAATGCGCCCCGGCCGCTATAAATCTGAAAAGGGGCAAGCATCACTAGCCTAGTGATGCTTGCCCCTTTCTTCATAGTTTGTCCCGAGACTCAGCCAGGAGATTGTAAGGCAACTGGCTCGTTAAGAAGACGCTTTAGCTCATCCCGCCAGTCTCTATCTTGGTAGTCTCCCTCGTCGAGCACATAGACGCGGAAGCGATTATCCGAGAAATCTTCAGCCAGCTTTTGCCACGGAACTCGATGCCCGACCTTGCTGAAATATCCGGCCAGTGACCGCTTGTAGTTAGTATCTTCACTCCCTTTCAATTGCTTGCCCTTACTTTCCAAGACCAACACGGAGGCAGTAGGCTTTTTGCCCTCGCCTATTTTTTCACCCTCTTGCACGACGAAGTCAGGGTAGACTCGATGGCGTCTGTAGCCCTGAATGTAGAATTGATCTTTGCCGACTAAGTTGCGATACCACCAGAGCACCTTCGGATGCTTATCCAGGTAAAGGGCTATGGCCTTTTCCAACTCATTGAAGGTATCGGGCACAAGGTCGAAGAGCGATTGTTGGACCTGCTCGCCGTTGTCATGAACCAGGCGGCGCACAGCCTTCAACTCCACGGCGGGCGGAATGTCAATGCGCGCTTCGACGCACTCTAGCGCGAAGCACAGCCGTTTGGTATTGAATAGATGCTCGAACGCGGCGTGTGTTTGGCGATCCGTTTCACGCTCGATCAGCCCCACCAGTTTTTCGCGCACAATGAACTTGACGAGGCCCAGCCTCCCGATCAACTCAGGGTGCACCTGACACAAATGATCTCGGACACGGTTAACGACGACACGCAGTTGCTTATGGCTGAAATACTCAAAGGGCAGGCTGGCGACCAGCCACGACATGACTTGTTCATCGGTTTCCAGAGTCGCGTCGTCACGCTCGCCCACAGATTCTAAAACATCCTGTTCCAGATTCAGGCGGAAATAGTAGTCTTTCGTGCGCGTCATTTCTTCCGCCAAATTCCAATTCGCCCCGTCGTAGTCGAAGTGCGTCACGTCTACCTGGCTTAACAGGTGGCGGTAGTAGTCCAGCACCTCGTAATCCTTGCCGCTCTTCACAGCGAAGAGCGGCAGATAGACCTTGCCCTCGAAGTGGCGGTAATAGCGGCGGAACTCTTCACGCATTTGCGCCTGCATCGTTTCCGCCGCCTGCCCGCCCTCTTCACTGCGGTCAATGACGCTCATCGTGTCGCCTTCATAGCCTTCATCTTCGAGCGCTTTCTTTACCTCTTTAGTAATCTCCGAAGAGGTGCGGCGCAGACAGTAAACGTAACTCTGGTTGAGTTCGTCAAACGGGGTCTTCTCGATGTAGGGCTGGCGCAGCACGCGACCAACGAGTTGTGTCATGCTCTGCTTGCTGCCCGTGTTGTTGAGCGAAACGAGGAGGTAGGCGAACGGGCAGTCCCAGCCTTCCTGCAATGCGGCTTTGGTAATGATCCACTCGATGGGGCATCCTTCGGCCAGCAGGTCAACGCCTTCGATGTCGTCTTTCTCCGAAGTCTTGATTGCAATCGCGGCCTCCGGCACGCCGAGGCGCTGGATTAGATGCTCCTTTACATCCTCACTGTGGACGAACTCAGTGTCGCGTTGCTCTTTACCAGTGCGCTCAACTTGCACGAGCACAATCGGGCGGATCAGCCGCCCCGTTTGCTCATAATGCTGCGCGGCGAGCCGGATAAGTTCTTCGCGTTTGTCACGCGCTTGTGTCAGGCAATCCTGCCAGGATTTCTGATTCGAGTTGGCGATGTTGATCGGCAGCTTGATCATCTGCTCGTCGAGCAACTCGCGGCCCGTCACACGCACCAGGATGTTCGCCTCTTTGTGCGGTGTGGCTGACAATTCAATAACGATGCTCGCGTTGAAGCCCTCGATCGTTTCGCGCGCGAGCTTGCTCGTCGCCTTGTGGCCCTCGTCAAGGATCACCGGTGGCTGGTAAAGTCGCACCAGGTTGCCGAGCGAAGTTTTCACCAGATACTCGTTGCGCGCTTCATTCTCGGCGAGCATGTCGAGGTTCGGGACGCGGACTTTCAGCGCGCGGTGCTGTTCCGGTTCGGATTCCGGCGGGAAGTGCTGCACGATGTTGCCGCCGCTGTCGCGGAAGAACTTCAGTTGCTCTTTCGATTCACGATTGGTGCTGGCGAGCTTGAGCAGCAGGATGTTCAGGTTGCTCCGCATCTGGCCCGGCGTGAGGCGGAAAATCTCGTCCTTCTCCCAAACTTCGATGCGGCGCGAGACGGCGAATTCGAGCGACTCGCGGTAAAAATGCTTGCGGTCGCGCAGCGCCCGCAGTGTGTCCTTGTAAATCTGGTCGCTCGGCACGACCCACAAGACCAGCCCCGCGCCGTTACGCTCTTTCAGCATGGTTTTGTAAATCAGGCCGAGAACCTGTGTGGCGAGCAGCGTCTTGCCGCCGCCCGTCGGGACGCGGACGCAGAAGGTCGGCAGATCCTGATTCAGCCCATTGCGGCGTGAGCAATAGACGCCCGGCAGATAGAAATGCTTGCCCGCCTCATCCCACGCATCCAGACTGGCGTGCCGGTTGCCGGTCGCCTGCTGCCGGGCGAGGGCTTCAAGGAAGATGCCGACTTCCTGAATGACTCTTTCCTGATAGTGTTTGAGTTGCATTGGCGCGCTTGAGTTCAGGCTTGCGGCCGGGCTTTTCTTTGCCGCAGCTAAAACCCGCCTGAAGGCGGAACTCCATGCTTCATCTCAGTTGAAACGGCACGAGCATCGGCCTGACCTTCTGCCCGGTGTCGCGCTCATACTTCGCCAGGTCGTCACGATGCACCCAAATCTTCTCGCAGTAAACCACGATCTCGCGGTTTCGCTCGCTCTCGCCCAGCGACTTGAGCCAGGCCAGGCTGAACGCGCGGTCTTCTTCGTGCTTGGACGTGTAGAGCAGGTAATAGCTCGTCCCGCGGTCCTCGCCGATCTTGCCCGTCTTTTTATCCACCGCGCGCGGGTCGAACTCGCGGCTCGTTTCGGTGTAGAAGACGTACTTGGCAATCTCTTCGTAGTTCGGCAGCTTTCGGCCAAGATCGCGATACTCGTTGAAGAGCGGCGGGCCGAGGCGAGCGTAGGTGAATGAGCCGCCTGATCCAGTGACCTTTCTCCGTTCTCCTTTTGATGTAGTAAAAGTGTAACCCTTGATAACTCGGCGAACACGTTCGGTTGTGATATTCCGGCAGATATTAGACGTTATCGGAAATAAGAAAACTGGCTCAACGCCTCAACGGTCGCTTGCGATGTTGCACTCTGATGTTGTGTAGACCACAAGCGATTTCCATCACCTGATCTGAGCAGCCCTCTTTGGTGTTGC
>Ga0207646_10004667_pt1 | contig 14774 bp, 13 predicted proteins | sample KBSK5502metaG_FD_184343 | JGI IMG/M metagenome (GOLD analysis project Ga0207646, IMG submission 184343) | Corn, switchgrass and miscanthus rhizosphere microbial communities from Kellogg Biological Station, Michigan, USA - KBS K5-50-2 metaG... | ecosystem: Host-associated > Plants > Roots >... | reverse complement strand
CAGCAGGCGCGCACAACTCATGCGCGTATTGCTGCCGGTGATGCTCGACTGGATGAGCGAAGCGCCGGACCCGGACCTCGCCGTTTCGTCGTTCCGCGACGTCGCGCTACGCGTCGGCGGAAATCCGGCGGCGCTCGGTGCGCTCCGCGACTCGCCGCCCGTCGTGGAGCTGCTCTGCCGCGTTCTCGGGACCTCCAAGCTGCTCGGCGAATACCTGCAGCATGTGCCGGAGCTCGTCGCCGAGCTTGCCGACCCGCACACGCTCGTGAAGCGCACGCGTGAGCAGTACATCAACGAGGCGGCCGAGTACGTGGAGTGGCGCGGCGATGCGGATGCGCGCGACGTTGCGATCCGCCGCTTGAAACGCCGTGCCGTCCTGCGCATGGCGAGCCGCGACCTCGCCGGGGGCGCAAGCGTGGAAGAGGTCGGCCGCGAACTGTCCTGGCTTGCCGAAGGCGCCGTTCGAGCAGCCCTCGACTCACTGATGATCGAAAACCCGTCGCCTCCCGGCGCGCGCCTCACGGTGATCGGGATGGGCAAGCTCGGCGGCGAAGAGCTGAACTACGCGAGCGACCTCGATGTCATCTTCGTGACCGACGGCCGCACCAAGGACGTCATCCCGTGGGCGACCGAGATCGCTGAAGGCCTCATCCAGCGCCTCGCTGCCACAACTGAGGAAGGGCAGGCGTTCCGTGTCGACACGACGCTGCGCCCCGAAGGGAAGAATGGGTTGCTCGTCCGCTCGCTCGGCGCCTATCGCAAGTACTACGACCAATGGGCGCGCCCGTGGGAGTTCCAAGCGCTGTTGAAAGCGCGACCGATCGCAGGCGACGAGTCGCTCGGCGAGGAGTTCAGCGAGCTGACCAAGCCGTACCTGTTCCGCACCGAGCTGCCGCAGGAAGCGTTACGCGAGATCCGCACGATCAAGGCGCGCATCGAGCGTGAGCGCCTGGGCCCGCGCGAGGACCCGAAGACGCAGATCAAGGTCGGCACCGGCGGCTTGATCGATGTGGAGTTCACGATCCAGCTGCTCCAATTGATGCACGGGCACATCGATCCGCGTCTGCGCAGCGCGCACGGCACCATCCCTGCGCTCGCCGCGGCGACCGAGATCGGGCTGCTCGACCTGGAGAAGGGACGGTGGATGGTCGACGCGTACCGCTTCCTCAATCGGGTACGGAATGCGCTGTATCTGATCAAGGGGCGGCCGACGGATTCGCTGCCGACCGACGCGCAGGAGCTGGATCTGCTGGCGCGCGCGCTGGGGTACCCGTCGCCGGGCGCGCGCAACGCATTCATCGAGGAGTACCGGCGCACCACGCGGCGTGCGCGGCAAGTGTGTGAGGACGTCTTCTACGGAGGGCGGCTCGGCCGGAGTTCGTCGAGGCGCTAGCGGGTATCGATCTAACGAGACAATCGGAGGCACAACATGAATCCGGTTCTTAAGCTTCGTGAGGCAGGGCAGAGCGTGTGGCTGGACTTCCTTCGCCGAGGGTTGGTTACCGGTGGGGGACTGGAGAAGCTGATCGATGAGGACGGCCTGTCGGGCGTGACGTCGAACCCCAGCATCTTCCGCAAAGCGATCTCCGGGTCGACCGACTACGACCAGCCGGTGCGTGCGCTGGTCGAGAAGGGGACCACCGAGCCGCGCGCGATCTTCTACGACCTTGCGCTTGAAGACGTTCAGATGGCTGCCGACCTGTTCCGGCCGCAGTTCGACGAAAGCGGCGGCGCGCGCGGGTTCGTGTCGTTCGAGCTGGAAGCCGCCATCGCGCACGACACGGATGCGTCTATCGACAAGGCGAAAGAGCTGTTCGCGCGCATCGACCGGCCGAACGTGATGATCAAAGTGCCGGGGACGGCCGAAGGCGTGGCGGCGGTCGAAGCACTCACCGCTGCCGGGATCAACGTCAACATCACGTTGCTGTTCAGCGTCGAGCGGTACGAGGAGGTTGCGCGCGCGTACATCGGCGGTCTGGAGAAACGGCTGGCCGCAGGACACACCGACCTTCCGGCGTCGGTCGCTTCGTTCTTCGTGTCGCGCGTCGACTCCGCGGTCGACGAGAAGTTGCCCGAGGGGTCGCCGCTGCGCGGCCAGATCGCGATCGCGAACGCGAAGAAGGCGTACCAGCGGTTCCTCGAGATCTTCACCGACGAGCGGTGGAAGAAGCTTTCCGACGCCGGCGCGCGCGTGCAGCAACCGCTGTGGGCATCCACCAGTACGAAGAACCCTGCCTACCGCGACGTGATGTACGTCGAGGAACTGGTTGGGGCCGACACTGTGAACACGATGCCGGAAGCAACGGTCAACGCGTTCCGCGACCACGGTGTCGTACGCCCGGGCGCCGTCACCGAGCACGTCGAAGGCGCGCTGGCGATGCTGAACGAGCTGTCCTCGCTCGGCGTCGACCTCGACGCGATCACCGCCGAGCTGCTCGACAAAGGGCTCGAAGCGTTCAACGAAGATTTTGCGGCGCTCATCGGAACGATCGAAGAGAAGGTCGCCGCGAGCGGCGAAGCCGGGGCGCGCGTGAACCTCGGGCCGCTCGACAAAGCGGTCGATAAGCGCATCGCGACGATGGGGAAGGACAACGTCGTCCCACGCGTGTGGCGAAAGGATCACACGCTGTGGAAGCCCGATCCGACCGAGATCGCGGACCGCCTGGGCTGGCTCGCCGTTATGGACACGATGCTCGAGCAGGTCGCGGACCTCGAACGGTTCGCGAAGAAGGCCGCATCGGATGGGTTGCGCACCGCGGTGCTGTGCGGGATGGGTGGGTCGAGTCTCGCGCCCGAGGTGTTCGCGCGCACGTATGGTGCCGCCGACGGGGCGCTCGAGCTGGTCGTGCTCGACACGACGCATCCGGCTGCGGTCGCGCGCGTAACCGACGAGCTGCCGCCCGAAGAGACGCTGTACGTCATTGCAAGCAAGTCGGGAACGACACTGGAAACGAACTCGCATCTGGAGCACTTCTGGGCCCGCATGCCGGACGGCACGCACTTCGTGGCGATCACCGATCCGGGGACGCCCCTCGAGAAGCTGGCGCGCGAGCGTTCATTCCGGCGCGTGTTCCTGAACCCGCCGGACATCGGCGGGCGCTACTCGGCACTGTCGCTGTTCGGTCTTGTGCCGGCAGCGTTGCTGGGCGCGCCGCTGTTCGAGCTGCTGGACGCTGCGCAGGAGATGGCGTGCGCGTGCGACCCGGCCGTGCCCGTCGAGCAGAACCCCGGGGCGTTCCTCGGCGCCGCCATCGGTGAGGCTGCGCGCGCCGGGCGCGACAAGCTGACCTTCGTTCTGCCGGAATCGATCGCCTCGTTCGGCGATTGGGTCGAGCAGCTGATCGCAGAGTCCACGGGCAAGGAAGGCCGCGGGATCGTGCCGGTTGTGGGGGAGGAGCTCGGCGTCCCCGAGGCGTACGGAGTCGATCGCCTCTTCGTGACGTACGGCGAGCTGCTCTCGATCGGGCGCCAGCCGGTGGTGGCGTTGCCGGATCGCGGCGCCGGTCACCTCGGCGCGGAGTTCTTTCGGTGGGAGTTCGCGACGGCCGTTGCCGGATACATCCTCGGCATCAATCCGTTCGATCAGCCGAACGTCGCGTCGGCGAAGGAAGCGACGGCGGAGATCTTGAAGGCCGGGACCATAGAGACTCCCGACCTGGACGATGTCGAGGCGTTGCTCGCGCAGGTGAAGAAGGACGACTACATCGCGCTGCAAGCGTTCGTCGATCCGACCGACGAAGCGCGCGACGATCTGCAGCGCGCGCGCATGACGCTCCGCGACCGGTTCGCCGTCGCGACGACGCTCGGCTTCGGGCCTCGGTACCTGCACTCGACGGGCCAGCTGCACAAGGGTGGCGCGAACAACGGCGTGTTCATCCAGATCGTCGACGAGGAGCGGCAGGACGACGTGCCGATCCCCGGTAAGCCGTTCAGCTTCGGCGCATTTATCGACGCGCAAGCGCTCGGCGATCTTCGTTCATTGCGAGCAGCCGGTCGCCGCGTCGCGCGCACGACGATGTCGCAGCTGCGCCGCGTCATCGGTTGAGCGGTTCGCGCGCATCTTCGCACTGGACTTCGCGCGCACCGTGGTTAGCATGCGACCGGTGCCCTATTCGTACCTTCCTCCGGACGAGCTGAGGAAGCGCATAGCGCGCACGCTCTACGCGGAAGCTCAGCGCGAACGTCCCGATTGGATCGACGAGCAGCTGCTGCGCCCGGGGCAAGTGGCCGCACTGTTCCAAGTGAGCCGTCGGACCGTGAGTGACTGGGCGCGCGCGGGGAAACTCGACGCGATCATCACGCCGGGCGGTCACCGGCGGTTCCGCGCGACGCAAGTGCGCGCGCTGCTGGAATCGAGACTGGTGCCGGCGACGATTCCGGCGACGGCATGACGTCCGGGGTAGAGCTGGTGCCATATATGGCACCGAACTTACCCCAACCACGAGGAAGAGCCGCCCGACGAAGGCGGCTCTTCTCGTTCTGCTCGAACTTCTAGATGTCGTAGTACAACATGAATTCCCACGGGTGCGGGCGCAGCCGCACTTGATCCAGCTCGTGAACCGTCTTGAACTCGATCCACGTGTCGATCACGTCTTCCGTGAAGACCCCACCCTCGAGCAGCCAGTCGTGATCGGCCCGCAACGCGCCGAGCACTTCCTCGAGTGACCCCGGCACCTGCTGCACCGCGGCCTTCGCTTCGGGATCCAAGTCGTACAGGTCCTTGTCCATCGGGGTCGGCGGCTCGATCTTGTTACGCACACCGTCGAGTCCGGCTTGCAAGCACGCCGCGAACGCGAGGTACGGGTTGCACGACGGGTCCGGCGTGCGGAACTCCAACCGCTTCGCCGCAGGCGACTTCGCGTACATCGGGATGCGCACGCACGCTGAACGGTTCCGCTGCGAGTATACGAGGTTGATCGGCGCCTCGTAGCCCGGAACCAACCGCCGGTACGAGTTCGTCGTCGGGTTCGTGAACGCCAGCAGCGCCGGCGCGTGCGCCAGCAGACCGCCGATGTAGTAACGACCCATGTCCGACAGCCCCGCGTAGCCCGCCTCGTCGTAGAACAGGTTGTCGCCGTTACGCCACAGCGACTGGTGCGTGTGCATGCCCGAGCCGTTGTCCATGAAGAGTGGCTTCGGCATGAACGTCGCCGTCTTGCCGCGGCGCCACGCCACGTTCTTCACCACGTACTTGTAGTTCATGACCTTGTCGGCCGTTTCGAGCAGCGTGCCATACCGCATGTCGATCTCTGCCTGGCCGGCGGTGCCGACCTCGTGGTGCTGCACCTCGATGTGGATGCCCATCTTCTGCATCTCGAGCACCATCTCGGTGCGCAGGTCTTGGTACTGGTCCATCGGCGGGACCGGGAAATAGCCTTCCTTGTAGCGAGGCCGGTAGCCGCGCGCGCCCGGCTCACCGGAGCCCCACACACCTTCGGTCGAGTCGATGAAGTAGTAGCCCTCGTTCTGGCGCTGGTCGAACCGCGCCTCGTCGAAGATGTAGAACTCGCACTCCGGACCCCAGTAGCTGATCTCGGCGATGCCGGACGCCTTGAGGTTGTCCTCCGCCTTCTTCGCGATATAGCGCGGGTCACGCGAGTAGCTCTCGCCGGTGATCGGGTCGCGGACGAAACAGTTGATGTTCAGGGTCGTCGCGTCCCGGAACGGGTCCAGGACTGCGGTCGTCGGGTCCGGCACGAGCAGCATGTCGGACTCCTGGATCTGCTGGAACCCACGGATGCTGGAGCCGTCGAATCCGTACCCGTCTTCGAAGCCCGCTTCGGTCAGCTCCGAGACCGGGACGCTGAAGTGCTGGGTCAGACCCGGGAGGTCGCAGAACCGGAAGTCGACCATCTCGACGCCGGTGTCCTTGGCCAGCTTGAGCACGTCTTTCGCTGAATAGTCAGGCACGTTCGCCCTCCCTAGATCCTTGTCGTCCCCAGTCGATGTCGCCGGTAGCGTAAGACCCACTCGGCAAAATGCCAAAGCGACGGTGAGCGGGAAAACCCTATCGCGCGCGAATCACGGCCTCGTTGCCCGGTTGTTAACTTCTCGTTACGGGCGAGCGGCCCTGCTGAGGCGCCGTTAGGAAGCCGTTAACGATCCAGAACGCCTGCTCACTGGCGCGATCTTGAACGCGACGCAGCAGGCCCCGGGGGTCGGCTCGAAGGCCGCCTCGACCCGGCGCGCGCGCAGTCCCTCGAGCACTCCGCGCTGCATCGCGAGGTTCATCCCGCACACGAGGTCGCGATAGTCGTTCGCCAGGGAGTCGAACGGGCAATTCCTGAGACGAAGCTCATTGCCTTTCCGCATCGGCTCGAATCCGTTCTCTCGAAGGACCTCGATCAGCTTGCGGATCAAAGCTTGGTCGGACGGGTCTCTCCCTGCGCGCGCCCGCGCCTCGGATCCGATCTCCAGACCGCGCGCGCGCGCAGCCACGTCGGCCGCCTCCTTGCTGCGCGCATCCCCGATCGAGGCACTGAGCACGCGCGCGATCAGCCCATAGTTCTGCGGGGGGACGGTGAACTCGACCGGCTCGGCCGCGCGCATATACAGCTTCGACGGGCGGCCGGCGCCCGGCCCGCTACGCCCCGGCGGTCTCCGATAGATCGTGTCGAGCAGCCCGTCGGAAACCAATCGGTCGAGATGGAACGCCGCGAGCGCGCGCGCGATCTTCACGGCCTTCGCGGCCTCGTCCCGCGAGACCTCGTGGTCCTGGCGGATGACGAACTCGTAGAGGGCGCGCCTCACCGGTTCGGCGAGCGACGCGAGGCGAGCGAGCTTGTCGCGACTTGACATCGAGTGCATTCTAAAACTAGTCTACATTAGTTTTACATTGTGGTGGATAGGAGCCTCATGATGGGCCTGTTGTACACCGAAACAGCCTCCGGCGAGCGCAGGCGCTGGACCCTCAAGGAGATCGTCCAGGGCAGGCCGCTCGGCCATCCGAGCCACGCGATGTTCGTCCACTTCCCGGTGGCGCTGTATATCGGCGCGCTCGGCCTCGACATCGTGTCTCGGGTCGGTCACTTCCCCTCTGCGCCGCTTGCGGCGACGTGGCTGATCCTCGGCGCATTCGCAGGTTCGGTGTTCGCGGTCCCGACCGGGCTCGTCGACTGGTGGGGGATGAAGCCCGGATCGCGGGCCCGGAAGATCGCGAACAAGCATCTCCTCTTGCAGCTGACGACGGCAGCCATCTTCGTCGTCGATGTGGTCGTGCGGTGGAGTCATCGCACGGGGCCGCGCGCGCATGCGCTGTGGATCGTCATCGGCGCCGTCGGTGTCGTGACACTCACCATCGGCCAGTACTTCGGCGGCGTGCTCGTCTATCGCATCGGGTTCCGTGTGTACGGCGATCGCCCCGCAAAGCCTTCGATCAAACCACCAGCTGGAGAGGAGGTTCGATGAGCGCAGAAACCGATACCCATGTTCACGCAGAAGACGAGAAATGCTGCGACGGCCGTTTGGCCTCGGAGCACCGACACGAGTCTCCGGACGGGAAGTGCTGCGTCGACGGCTGAAAGTTCGTCTCCCAGCAAAGAGGGAGCCTCCCCGGCTCCCTCTTGTCTTTCTCAAAGGGGCCGGGTACCGTCCGTTAACCTTCCGATCTCTTCACTTCACTCGCGATCCGCTGCGGGTTGCCGACCACGACCCGGTCCTCGGGGACCGACGCGCGGATCACCGAGCGCGCGCCGATCACCGATCGCGACCCGACTGTTACACCCTGGAGGATCATCGCGTCTCGGCCCACCCAGACGTCTTCGCCCAAGCGCACCGGGCCCGCTTCGCTCCAGCGCCCCGAGTTCCGCTCGGCGGCATCGATCGAGTGGAAGTCGGTGTCGACAATGGTGCACGGCCCCAGCATCGTGTGCGCTCCGATCACAACCGATTTTGCCGCTACGATCGTGGCGCCGCCGAACGTGACCCCGCTCCCGATCTCGACCACAGCCTCAGGCGTAACGGTGTGGATCTTGTTCGGGATCCCGTTCGCGTTGGAGAACCAACAGCCATCGCCGATCACGACCCGCCCCGGGCCGAGCAGCTCGAGCTTGCCGTGGATGATCACGCCGTTGCCCCATTCAACTGAAGGATACGATGCGCGCAACATCATCTTCCCGATGGGCTCCATAAAGAAGAAGCCTGCTCGCCGGAGGGCTGCCCGCTTCCCGTTCGTGTGCAGCTCGTGACGGAAGAGATCCCACTTCGCTCGCAGAGACAAGAGTCCCATCCGGTTCAGTTTGCCGTCGTGCGCGCGCGCGCCGCGCGGTGCTGTTTCCCCGCGTGGTAGCTCGAACGGACGAGCGGGCCGGCCTCAACCCAGGCGAAGCCCATCGACTCGCCGCCGAGCTTCCAGTCGTCGAACTGCTCGGGCGGCACATAGCGCGACACGGGGATCTGCAGCGAGCTCGGCCGAAGGTACTGTCCGATCGTGAGCAAGTCGCAGCCGGCGTCTCGAAGGTCTTGCATCGTTTGGACGACTTCGTCCGGCTGCTCGCCCATACCGACGATGATGTTCGACTTCGTGTACGACGTTGTCGGTAGCCTTGCGCGCGCGCGCTTCAGGAATTCGAGCGAGCGCTCGTACGTGAACGCGGGACGGATGCGCTTGATCAACCGCGGAACGGTCTCGATATTGTGGGCCAGCACGTCCGGCTCGGCATCGACGACGACGGCGAGCGCCTCGGCCGATCCTTTGAAGTCGGGCGTCAGGAGCTCGACGCCGCAGCCGGGGACCGCTGCTCGTATCTGTCGCGTCACTTCGGCGTACAGCCACGCACCGCCGTCCTCGAGATCGTCGCGCGCGACGCCGGTGATCACCGCGTAGCGAAGCCCCATCTGCCGAACGGCGTCTGCGATCCGGCGCGGCTCGTCCGTGTCGTACGCGAGTGGGGGAGCGGTGGTGACGTCGCAGAACGCGCATCGGCGCGTGCACCGGTCGCCGCCGATAAGGAACGTCGCTTCGCGCTCTTCCCAGCACTCGGAGATGTTGGGACACATCGCTTCTTCGCAGATCGTGTGCAGGCCGCCGGTGCGCGCGATCTGACGTAGCTCTTGGAAGTTCGGTCCGGTCTTGAACTTCACCTTGAGCCACGGCGGCTTGCGGCCCTCGGCGACCTCGTCCATCTCGAGCGCGCGCGCCGGACCTTGAACGGTGAGCAGCGGCAGACTCTTGCGCTCAGACATGAGACGCCTCGACGTTCAGATCCACCGGTTCGATCCACGAGAGCTCTGAAGCGAGCAAGCCGGCGAGATGGGTTGCCGCGCGCGCGGCGACCTCGTCGACGCCCGGCCGCAACCCCGTCAGTGCTTCGATCGACGTCACGCCGCGGTCAACGATCCCGCACGGGATGATCCCGTTGAACGCGTCGAGGTCGGCGGTGACGTTGAGCGCGAACCCGTGCGTCGTGATGCCGCGAGACACGTGTACGCCGATCGCGCCGATCTTGGAGTCGCCCACCCACACGCCGGTTAATCCTTCGATCGTTCCCCCCGCGATGCCGTACTCGGCGACGGTTTCGATGAGCGCGCGCTCCAGCGTGCGTACATACGCGAGGAGGTCTGCGTTCTGGCCGAGATCGACGATCGGGTAGCCGACGAGCTGCCCGGGCCCGTGGTAGGTCACGCGACCGCCACGGTCGGTCCGCTCGACCGCGATCCCGCGTGCGGCCAGTGCTTGCGCATCCAGCAGGACTTCACCATCGGTCGCGCGCCGCCCGAGCGTGTACACCGCGTCGTGCTCGAGCAAAAGCACGGTGTCCCCGATCTCCCCGGACGCGCGCCGGTCGGCCAGCGCGTGCTGCAGCTCGAACGCCGGCGCGTATGCGATGCGGCCGAGCCAGGCTGCTCGTAATGGACGCATGCGGTTACCGTAGCACTGGTTTTCAGACGTCGATGCCGAGCTCGTGCGCGTAATCCGCATCTTCGAGGATCGCCTTCAGCCGGCCGTTGAATTGCGCCGCTTTGTGGCCGTCGATCCATCGGTGGTCGTACGTCAGGCTGAGGTACATCATCTGACGGATCGCGACGGCGTCGTTTCCATCTACTTCGAGCACCATGGGCCGTTTCACGATCGCGCCGACGCCCAGGATCGCGACTTGAGGCATCGAGATGATCGGTGTGTCGATCAGGCCGCCGAACGATCCGTAGTTCGTGATCGAGAAGGTGCCGCCGACGACGTCGTCGGGCTTCAGTCCGCCCTTCGCGCGTGCGCGGGTCCCGATGTCGTTGATCGCGCGCGCCAACCCGATCAGGTTCATCCCGTCGGCACCGTGCACGACGGGGACGATCAAGCCTTCGTCGCGGCCGACCGCGATGCCTAGGTTGACCTCTTTGTACAAGCGCGCGGTGCCGCCGTCTTCGAGGATGTGCGCGTTGAACTCCGGTAAGACGCGCAGCGCTTCGACGACCGCGGACGCGATGAACGGCATGAAGGTCAGGGAGAAGCCTTCAGTCGCTTTGAACGCGTCCTTGGCGCGAGCGCGCAACCCGGCGACGCGCGTCATGTCCACCTCGATGACGTTCGTCAGCTGAGCGGCCGTGTGCAAGCTGCGCACCATGTGCTCGGCGATCGCTTTTCGGACGCGCGAGAACGGAACGTCTTCGTGTGCGGCTGCGGGAACGGTGTAGGTAGATGTGGGTACCTCGTGCGCGCGCGAAGGCGCGGGGGACGCGACGCGTTCCGGCGCAGGGCGCGCGCCTCCGTCGGTCGCCGCCAACACGTCTTCCTTGGTGACGCGGCCGCCGGCGCCGGTCCCGCGGATCGCTGCGATGTCGACGCCGCGTTCGCGCGCGAGCTTGCGCACCAGCGGCGAGAGCGCGCCGCCGTCCGACGCTGCCGGCGCAGGTTGCGCCTGCGGACGTTGTGCAGGCGGCGGTGCCGGTTTGTCTTCGGCCTTCGACTGTTCGGGCTCTTCAGCCTTGGGAGGGGGCGGCGACTCTTTCTTCTCTTCCTTGGCCGGCGCCGGCGCGGCCTTCGCTCCTTCGCTCGCGCTCTCGTCGATCTGCGCGATCTCCGCGCCAACTTCCACCGTTTCGTCCGGCGCCGCGAGGATCTTCGAAACCACGCCAGAGGCGGGGGAAGGCAGCTCCGTATCGATCTTGTCGGTCGATATCTCGACGAGCGGCTCGTCCTCTTTGACGAACTCGCCCTCTTGTTTCAGCCAGCGGATGATCGTGCCTTCAACGACGCTTTCACCCATCTTCGGAAGCGTTACCGACGTCGTCACGCAGGCCTCCCGTCGATCACAAGGTGTGCAGCGCGCGCCCGGACAACGCCAGTGCGGCTTCGCCGAACGACTCCGACAGCGTCGGGTGTGGGTGGATGAGCGCCGCGATCTCCTCGGGCATGGCTTCCCAGCCGACCGCGAGCATCGCCTCGGCAACCAATTCGGTGACGCGTGCGCCGATGAAGTGCACGCCGAGCACGCGGCCGCCCTTCTCCGCGACGATCTTGCAGAAGCCGTTCGTCTGCAGGATCACCGCTTTGCCGATCCCAGCCAGCGGAACGGTCTTCGTCACGACGTCGAAGCCGTTCTCGCGCGCCTGCGATTCGGTCATACCCACGGCCGCGACTTCCGGTGACGAGTAGGTCGCGCGCGGCACGGCGTTGTAATCGACCGGTGCGGTCTTGCGGCCGGCAAGCTGCTCGGCCACATACATCCCTTCGCCGAATGAGACGTGTGCGAGGCCCGGCGTGTTGATGCAGTCGCCGACCGCGTAGACACCGGGCGCCGTCGTTTGCAGCTTCTCGTCGGCCTTGACGAAACCGCGCTGATCTATCTGGACTCCGGCCACGTCGAGGCCGGCGTCTTTGGTCACCGGGCCGCGTCCGACGGCAACGAGCAACACCTCTGCGTCGATCGTCTCGGTCTTGCCGTCGAGGGACACCGTCGCCCGCACGCCGTCGTCCGTCACCGATGCATCCTCGAGCTTCGCACCGACCAAGCACTTGATGCCGCGCCGTGAGAACTGCTTCGCGATCTCTTTGCCGAGATCGCCGTCCTCCAGCGGCAGCATCGTGGGGAGCATCTCCACAACGGTGATGGTTGCGCCGAACGACGCCCAGATGCTGGCGAACTCGACGCCGACCGAGCCCGCGCCCAAGACGATCGCACTCTTCGGCACGCCGTTCACGAGCGCCTCGTCGCTGGTGATAACGCGGCCGCCGCGCGCCAGGCCGGGGATCATCTTCGGCTCGGACCCCGTCGCGACGACGAGGTTCTTCGCGCTGATCTCGCGTCCGTCGACCGAGATCGAGCGCGCGCCGGTCAGTGTGCCGGTCCCGCGCACGACCTCGATCTTCTGGTGCTTGATGAGCGCCTCGAGCCCTTTGAACATCTTCGTGACGACTTTTTCCTTATAGCTCTGCACACCCGGCCAATCGTACGAGCGGCCCTCCGCGTTGACGCCGAAGGCGCCGGCCTCTCCGATCGTGTCGAAGACCTCCGCAGAGTGCAGCAACGCTTTCGTAGGGATGCAGCCGCGGTGGAGGCACGTGCCCCCGACGAGGTCTCGCTCGACGAGCGCCACCTTCAGACCAAGGCCGGCCCCTCTGATCGCAGCTGAATAGCCGCCGGTTCCGGCACCGAGGACGATCAGGTCGAATTCGTCTGCCACGCGCGACTCCCTCGTATCGCTCCCCAAATCCTACCCAGGACGCTCAGCCGACGACTCGCCGACATGAGAGAGGAGCGGCCCGAAGGCCGCTCCTCAAGACCTGCGCGTTTCGTTAGTGCTGGACCGAACGCCTCCGCAGCGTCGCGGCGGTGAGCGTCGAGCCGATCAGGATGAGGATCACGCCGAGCGCGACCATCGACCCGTCGGACGAGCCGGTCTTTCCGAGCGTGACGCCCTTAACGGATGTCGTCGGGCTGACCGACGGACCCGGCGTCTGCGTCACGGTGACCGTCGGTGTCGGGCTAGGCGACGGGCAGTTCTCCGTGCACGGCGGCGCGACGATGTCCACCGAGATGAGATCGCTTCGGGACTCGACACTGCCGGACGTCGCCTTCGCGCGGTCGACGATCGAGTGCCCGATCAAGCTCGCGTCATCAGGGATCGTGATCTTGTAGGTCACGTGCTGGACGGTCCCGTTGGAACCGTCGTTCGGGTTGGTCTGCTCGGAGTTGAACCCGGTGACCAGGGCGTTGAGCGTGTCGTTGCTGCCGTCGTCGACGCGGTAGCAGTCGGCGGTCACGTTGTCGGACGTGCCGGTGGACTTGAACGTCAGCGTGTACGTGACCGTCTGGCCGGCGTATGCCTGCGTCTTATCCGCGGTCTTGATGATCGGATCCGCCGGCGTCTGGCCCTCGAAGACGCTGTCGCAGTTGACGGCGCCGTACGCGACGCCCGTCGCGACGAGGATGCTCCCGGTCAGAAGCATCATGATCCCCGCAGCGGCGACGAGCTTCGTGCGCGCACGACGAGGAGAATCTGGAGCGTGATTCATGGTCCCCCCTTAGATCTGCGGCCGGTGCGCTCGGTTTGCGCCCCCCTTACGCAGCCGCAGGCGCGCATTGTCAGCCAGGAACTGGCTTGCTGTCGATAGCCTTACTGTCCCCTTCACAACCAGCGTCGAGACGACCACGAACAGCGCACGTCCGACGGAGGACGTAAAGAAGAGGAGCGGCCCTGTGGACCGCTCCTCTGAGATCGCTTACTGCTTAGTGTCTGTTACGACCGTGCCGAAGCGCCGCCTGGATGTAGCTGTCGTAGCGAGCCAGGTAGGACGAGCCGCTGTTGTCCGCGGACTCGGTCACCGGGGTCGCGAGCTGCGGGCGACGGACCCGCGTGACCAGACCGATCATGACCATCAGCGAGCCCAGGAAGGCCGCTTTCGCCGAGATCGGGCCGGTGTGAGCGAGCTGACCCTTCACCTTCGTCTTCGGGCTGTTGTGGATCGTCTTGCCCTGAACCGAGGTGCCACCGGTCGAGCCTGTGGAGCCGGTCGTGCCGGTCGTGCCGGTCGTGCCGGTCGTGCCGGTCGTGCCGGTCGTGCTGCCGCCACCCGGAGGGGCGACGATCGCAACCGAGACGTTGTCGCTGCGGGACTCGACGCTGCCGCGGGTCGACTTCGCCCGGTCGACGATCGAGTGTCCGATCAAGCTGGGGTCGCTCGGGATCACGATCGAGAAGGTGATCTGCTGGAGCGAGCCCTTGGCGCCGTTGGGCGTGCTCTTCGAGGCGTTGAAGCCGGAGACGATCGAGTTCAGGGTGCTGTCCGAGCCGGTGTCGACCCGGTAGCAGTCCGTCACAACGTTGACGCCCGAGCCGGTCGCCTTGAAGGAGATCGTGAAGGTCACGGTCTGTCCGGCGTATGCCTCGCTCTTGTCTGCAACCTTCGTGATGGGGTTGTTCGGCGTCTTGCCCTTGAACACGCCGGTGCAGTGGGGGCCGCCGGCCGCCATGGCTGTCCCGGCCCACGCCATCACGGTCGCGGATGCAGCAAAGCTGGCCACGAAGGCCGCTCGTGCAAGCTTCTTGCGCATTCCTTTCACCTCGTTGCTCGGGCGGGGCCTTTTTGGCCTTGCCGCGGAAATGGTTTCAGTCACTAAAACGAAGATGTTGCCACGGAGGGCGCGCAATTTATAGTCCGTTCGCGCTAAATGATCCTAAGTAACCACCCAAAGTGGTCTTTCTCGGTTCAATGCCCCGCCCGATTCGTAACTACTTGCGGTGAGGCACGTTGATTGGGGTGCAAGGATCGCTTTCCTAGGGGGGAAAGGTGCGCACCGAAGCTGGTGCTGCCGCGGTCGCCGGACCGTTCATCGCCAAGG
>Ga0207646_10004666_pt1 | contig 14782 bp, 13 predicted proteins | sample KBSK5502metaG_FD_184343 | JGI IMG/M metagenome (GOLD analysis project Ga0207646, IMG submission 184343) | Corn, switchgrass and miscanthus rhizosphere microbial communities from Kellogg Biological Station, Michigan, USA - KBS K5-50-2 metaG... | ecosystem: Host-associated > Plants > Roots >... | reverse complement strand
GCGTCCAGGACCGGTCTAGGACCGGGCGCGCAGCTCCCGCTCGCGACGACGTCGCTCGCGCCATTCCCGGATCTGCTCGCGATGGGCGAGCGCCCAGCCAATGATGATGAAGATCGTGAAGTCGATGATGCCGACGGTGTTCGCGTTCAGGTAGCCGAGCTGCTGGCCGATCTCGCCGTCGATCTTCAGTGCCGGGACGGTCGCGCCGACGAGCCCGAGCTGGAAGAACGGCGCCTCCGGCGCGATGTTCGCCCGGACGAGGGCGGCGTTGATCCCGTCCGTGGTCTGGCCGCCGACGATCACGACGTCGGGCCCGATGACGATCGGCGCGCCGCCGGCGAGGCCGCTGGCGGGCAGGTCGCTGACGTCGAGGTGCTTCCACTCGGGCAGATCGCCCGTGTTCGAGGGGACCGCCCAGTACAGCGTCCCCTGCGGCTTCTGGCCGTCACTCCCACCGACTGCGTACAGGTTTCCGTTGGCGGCGAACCCGTTCAGATCGGTTCGTGGCGCGGGCAAGTCCGTGGAGCCGCCGCGGACCCCGAACCGGACGATGTTCGTGGCGTCGGCGCCGGTGCCGAACTCGCCGCGCTGGACCGTGGCCGTCGCCTTGCCATCGGCCGTCGTCCCGCCGAAGACCCACAGGTAGCTCCCGATCTGGGCGGCCGACGCGTCGGTCACCGGTGTGAAGAGCTTGCCGCTCTGCACGGCCCATTTGCCGGGCGCGCCGGTCTTCTTGTCGAACGTCGACTTCAGGACCGTGTCGACCGGGCCCGACCCGTTGGTCCCGCCGACGAGCAGCAGCCCGTCGGTGGCGGTCAGGAGCACCGCGCCGGCACGAGGCTCGGGCAGCTTCAGGTCGAGCTTGACGTCGCTGTCCTTCTGCCACTCGCCGAGGGCGCCGGTCTTCGAGTCCGGGGAGAGGACGAAGGTGCTGTCGGTCGGCTTGCCGTCGGCGCCGACGCCACCGACGAGGTAGATCTTGCCGCCGGCGTACACCACGCCGGCGTCGGATCGCGGCTCAGGCAGCTTCGGTCCCGGGCCCCACGCCGGCTGCTGGCCGCCCTGGGTGTCGAGGTTCCCGACGCCAGCCGTCTTGGCGACGAACGTCGTGTCGACGGCCGTCTTGCCATCCGACCCGCCGACGTACAGGAGCGCCGTCCCGGACTGGACGACCGTGCCGTCGGTGCGCGGCGCCGGCAGCGAGATCAGCGGCGGCGACGGGCTCCAGGGCACGACCGCGCCGACCGGTGCGGGGCACGGCAGCGTCAGGTTCCCGGGCGGGCAGAAGTTGACCGGGCTCCAGGCGAGGATGCCGAGGTCGATCGTCTTGTTGACGGTGAAGTAGTACGCCCGGTCCGGCAGGTAGCCGAGCGTGAAGATCATGAGGATGAACCAGAACACGGCCTTCAGCGAGGCCCAGCCCCATCCGTTCGCGTCGAGCAGGCCGAAGAGGGCCCGACCGCGCGTCTTCGTGGTTCCCGGGTGGAGCGCCTGCTGCGCCATCGTCCTCCTGTCCCATCGGCCGGCCGTCGTCGGCCGGCTGTCGGCCGTTGCCTGATTACTTGACTTCGAGGGTGCCCTTCATCGTCGTCGGGTGGACCTGGCAGAGGAAGGTGTACGTGCCGGCCTTCAAGGCCCCGATCGCGTAGGACACCTTCTTCGGGCCGAGGAACGGCGTCGTGTCGCCGCCCATCGGGACCAGCGTGCCGCTCGGGTCGTTGATCACGATGTTGTGCTGGACGGTCGAGTCCTGGTCGTCGAACGTGAGCGTGAAGCCCTTGTTCGCGGCGGCCGTCAGCGTCGTCGGGTCGAAGCCCGCGGTCGCCGCACCGCTCGGCGCCGTGACCGTGACGACCGGGGCGTTCGGATCGATCGAGGCCGTCGGGGCGCCCGATGCGCCGGCGCCACCCGTCAGCGCGTTCAGGTAGCAGTCGGGGAACGGCGTCGCGCCCGGCGCCGGCTTGAAGTTCGGGTCGCGCCAACCCGTGAAGGTCGCGACCTTGCCCGTCGCTGGGTCGATCACGGGCTCGTTCGTCGACGGGTCGCGCTTCTCGAAGGTCTGATTGTTCGGCGCTCGAAGGAACGCGATGAGCTCATCGATCTGGCGATAGTTCAGCGGGCCGGGCGGGTTGCCCTGGTCGGACCAGACGGGCATCTGCGAGTTGGGATTGCCGCAGACGTATCGGCCGCCCACGGTCAGGACGTTGCGGAGGTACTGCTCGTTGAGGTGGGCGAACAGCTTCTCCTGGGCGTTGAGCTGCGGCCCGATGTACGCGGCGGTCGCGGCGTCGGGCTCGTTCGGACCGAGCCCATTCGGGCCGTGGCAGCGGGCGCAGTTCGCCTCGAAGAGGTTGTAGCCGCGCTCGACGTCGGTCACCTGCTGGGCCTGGACTTCCTGCGCGAGGCGCGGCGTCGAGATCCCCAGCGGTGCGCCGAGCTCGTAGAACCAGTAGCCGATGATGAAGAGGCTCACGAAGATCACGGTCAGCAGCCCGACCCAGCGGGCGGCGCTCGACTGTCGGACGATCGAAGCCGACCGGGCCGGAGTGAGTCCAGCGATCGCCTTGACGGGCGGCGGGGCGGTGAACCGTTCCGCCGGCATCGTCTCCTGGGGACGGGTCGCGGGCAGCCGCTCCTCGGGCGCGTCGGCCGGCTCCGGGAGGCTCCCGGACGTCTCGGGCGGCGGCCCGGGCTGGTCCGCCATCAGATGCAGCCCGTCGGCGTTCGCGGCGGGATGATGCCCGGCTGGCCGACCGCGACCGGCAGCGGCCCGAGGGTGATCTTCCCGGTGTCGAGGGTCAGGACGCCGGAGCCGTCGACGCTTGCCGAGAAGCGATCCATGCTGCGCGGCGCCGGGCCGTACTGCGCTCCGGCCGCCTTGATGCCTAGCCGGTCATAGCGCGATCCGTGGCAGGGGCATTCGAACCAGAAGTTCTTCAGGCACGGATTCGGCCGGCAGCCGAGGTGCGGGCAGCGCTGATAGAGGCCGCGAACGTTGAGGGCGGTGCCGTCGCCGCTCGTGTCATCGCCGGGGATGAACTGCTGGCGGCCCGGATCGACGAGGATCACGTACGCCCGAGCCTCGGGAAAGTAGCCCGGGAACCCATCGGCGATCGGCAGGTTCGTGTTTGCCAGCTTGACGTCGTCGAGCGTGCCGATCTTCACCTTGCTGCCGAAGCCGCCGGTGAGGTTCGGCCAGATGAACCCGATCGTGCCCGCCGTCACCTCGAGGAGCCACAGGGCGATCCCGCCACCCAGCGAGTAGCGGAGCAGCTGGCGCCGCGAGATGCCCTTGACCTGGTGTCGCCGAAGGGACTTGATCGCCTCGGGGGCGAGCGCCTTCGGCCGGTCGGCCGGCTCGACTTGGTAGTTGCTCATGGGCGGGCGAGCGTCTGGGACATCGGCTTCCTCGGGTCGGTGGTCAGAGCGAGAAGTGGAGGCCGGGCGACGTGTTCTCGAAGAACGGCAAGTACGGGATGACGAAGCTGTAGCCGGGGCCCCGGAAGAAGATCCCGACGAACGTCAGGATCAGCCCGAGCGCGCAGAACAGGGTGAACAGGACGACGGCCGTCTTCCGCTCCGATGGCCGGGTCGCGTTCAGGTTGCCGCGATCGACGTACGGGATGAACGCCGCCCCGACGAGGACGAGCAGCGGGGTCAGGACGCCGGCGACGGTCGGGTGGAAGTAGGCGAGCAGCTCCTGGAGGCCGAGGAAGTACCACGGCGCCTTGGCGACCGCCGGGGTCACGTTCCCGTTGGCGAGCTCCTCCAGGGGGGCGTTGATGAAGAGGCCCATCAGGAGCAGGAAGATGCTCATCATCCCGGCGGCGAGGAACTCGATCGCGAGCAGGTGCGGCCAGGTCATGACCGTGTCGTCGGGTTCCTTCTGGACGCGGACGACGGCATCCTGCTTGACGAGCGCGAGTAGCCGGTACGGCCGCGCCGACATCGGCACGCGCTGCTTGTCGATCTCGGTCCGCCGCGTCGGGTCGACCGGTAGGACGACTCGAGTGTCCGGTGGCTGCTTGGTGTCGGTCATGCGGCTAGACCCAGCGGGCCGCTAGGGCGACCAGATGCAAGGCGCCGTCGAGCACCGGAGCGAGCGCACTTCAGGGTGCGTGAGCGAGGAGCGCAGGCGGCAACGCGGCAGATGGTCGTCATAGCGGCCCGCTGATGCCGCCGTCCTTGCGGATGCGCCAGAAGTGCACCGCAAGGAAGATCGCCGCGAGTAACGGGAAGAACATGATGTGGAGCACGTAGAACCGCAGGAGGGTGTTCTGGCCGACCTCCAGCCCACCCAGGAGGAGACGGTTCACCGGGACATTGATCAGCGGCGCGTACCCGCCCATGTTCGTGCCGATCGTGATCGCCCAGTAGGCGATCTGGTCCCACGGCAGCAGGTACCCGGTGAAGCTCAGCATGATCGTCGTGAACAGCAGAACGACCCCGACCACCCAGTTGAACTCGCGCGGTGGCTTGTAGGCCCCGTGGTAGAAGACCCGCATCATGTGGAGGAAGACGAAGAACACCATCAGGTGGGCGCCCCACCGATGGATGTTCCGGGTCAGCAGCCCGAACGTCACCTGGCTCTGGATGTCGAGGATGTTCGTGTACGCCAGCGTCGCCGACGGGACGTAGAAGAACATCAGGTAGACGCCGGTGATCGTGAGGACGAGGAACAGGAAGAACGACAGGCCGCCGAGACAGAACGTGTAGGCGAACTTGACGGCGTGCTGTCGCACCCGGACCGGGTGGATGTGCAGGAAGACGTTGTTCATGACCGCGTACGCCCGCGACCGCTCGTCGTTGGGGTACGGCTGACGGAAGATCGAGCGCCAGACCGGGCTCCGCCGGATGCTCTGGTCCATCCGCTCGAGGAAACTCACCGGGCTCCTCCTGCGACGCCGGGGGTGCCGGCCAGTTGCGCGTCCCGGTACGACTCCTTGTAGAGCCGTCCGTCGGTCGAGATCTCCTGCAGCTCGAACCGCTCCATCGTAATGGCGTCGAACGGGCAACGCTTGACGCAGAGGGCGCAGCGGATGCAGCGCTCCTCGTCGAGGATCATCGCTCCGCCGTTCTCCCAGCCATACGACTCCTCGATCTCCGGCAGGAGGCCCTCGGTCTTCAGCTGGTTCACGTCGACCATGTGGATGACGCCCTCGGGGCAGACGTCGGCGCAGGCCCCGCAGAGCACGCATCGGAACGGGTCGAACCAGATGTTGTAGTTGCACATCAGGCAGCGCGTCGACTCGGCCACTGCGCCCGTCGCGTCGTAGCCGTGCTCGACCGGGATGTTGAAGTTGACCTGCGGGTCGGTCGATGGCATGCGGGCGGCCAGCGGAGCCATCGGGATATGCTGCCGCGGCAGGACGTCGTAGAACTCGGGCATGTCGTGACGCCACGAGCTCGTGATCTTCACGTTCGGCGTGATCGTCACGTCGGTCCGCCCGGCGAGATAACGATCGATCGCATAGGCGCACTTCTTCCCGTGGCCGGCGGCCTCGATGAGCGTCGTCGGGCCGGTCACGAAGTCGCCGCACGCGAAGACACCGCGGACGTTCGTGGCGTAGGTCGCGGGATCGACCTTGACCCGGCCACGGTTGATCTCGAAGCTCGCCTCGACCGGCAGGAATGTCAGGTCGGCCGCCTGGCTGACGGCCGGGATGACGACGTCGGCCGGGATCGTGAACTCGCTGCCCTCGATCGGCACCGGCGAGCGCCGGCCGGAGGCGTCCGGCTCCCCGAGCCGGTTGCGGATGAACCGGACCCCGGTCGCGTGGCCGTCCTTGCCGAGGACCTCGATGGGGCTGGCGAGGAACTCCATCCGGACGCCTTCGCGCTCGGTCTCGCCGAGCTCCTCCTCGTCGACGACCAGCTCGGAGCGCGTCCGGCGGTAGACGATCGAGACGCGCTCGGCGCCGTGGCGGAGGCTGGTCCGGGAGCAATCCATCGCCGTGTACCCGCCGCCGATCACGACGACGTCCTTGCCGACGTAGAGCTCCTGGCCGAGGTTCGCCTTTTTCATGAAGTCGACCCCGTAGTCGACCCCCTCGAGGTCGCCGCCGGGGATGTCGAGCGCGACCGGGTCCATGGCGCCGGCGGTGAGCGCGACCGCGTCGTAGTCGCGACCCAGCTCCTCCATCGTGACGTCCTTGCCGACCGTCGTGTTGAACCGGAACGTCACGCCCAGCCGCTCGACGAGCCGGACGTCCATCTCGATCGCCTCCCGCGGCAGGCGGAACGCCGGGACCCCGATGAGCATCGTCCCGCCGCCGTACGGCAGGCTGTCGAACACGGTGACCTCGATGCCCTTCATCGCGAGCTCGCGGGCGACGGCGATCCCGGCCGGCCCGGCCCCGACAACCGCCACCCGCTCGGGTCGCGGGGTGATCTGGGGCATGACGTCCGGGATTCCTGAAGCCTCGTGCCACTCCACGAGGAACCGCTTCATCGCCCGGATCGCCAGCGGCCGGTCGATATCGCCGCGGCGGCAGGCTCGCTCGCAGGGCGCGGAGCAGACGTACGAGCACATCGCCGCGACCGGGTTGGGCTCGCGGGACAGGATGTAGCCCTCCTCGAACCGGCCCTCGGCCGCGAGGTTCAGGTAGCCGCGGCAGTTCGTCCCGACCGGACACGCTTCCTGGCACTCGATGTTGCACTGGAGCCAGGAGGCATCGACGGGCTGGACGAGGAATTCCTGGAAGGGGTCGATCGCCAAGGTCGAGGACGTGCCTTTCGATGCGGTCAGGTCCCGGGGAACGAGCGCGTCCGAGCACGACGCGGAGCGCCGCGGCCGGAGGCCTCAATCTACCACCCGCGCCTCGGGCTTCGCAAAAGCCCCGCACCCCTCGATGGGCCCTCGCACGGGCCCTCGCACGGCCGCGGGCATGCGACGCCGCGTGCGTCCCGATTTGACCGCGACTGGAAGCGCAGCTACGCTCCCTCCCGGGAGCACGAGTGGCCGGTTCGCCGGCCGAGGAGGACAGCGGAGCGTGACCGCCAGCGAGTTCGCCTTCCTGGCCCTCGGCCTGATCCTCGGCGTCGCGACCGGCGCGGCCCTGATCGAGGTCCTCCGGGCGCGTCCGTCTGCGGCTCGCGAGATCCGGGTCACCGTCGCTCCGAACAGCATCCACGCACGTCGAGCGTCGACGCTGGCCGACGGCGCGCTCGTCGACGGCGGTCCTGGCCCGGCCGTCGGTGGACCCGGCGACCGGCGCTGGACCGATCCTGATCCGGAGGTCGAGGGCGTCACGTCGCCCGGCCGGCGCCTGGAGGACCGGCGCCTGGACCCCGCTCCGCACGGCGATCTGGTGGCTCCGATGAGAACAGCCGTTCTGGCGGCAGGTGCGCGGGACCGGTCGACGACCCCGTCGATGGCGTCCGCGTCACCGACCGCCGCATCGAACCCGGCGCTGCCGGCACCGGGGCCGGCCCCGACGGCCGCGGCCCTGCCGCCTGGACCGGCGCCGCTCTGGCTTTCGGTGGCTTCCGCCAGCGGCTACGGGGGCGGGCTCGTCGCCGTTCCGATGTCCATGGAGCCCGACCCGATCACCCAGGCCCTCCGGGCGACCGCAGCCAGGGTTGCCGTTGCGACGATGGGCGGCGGTGCCGGCCGTCATGCCCTGGCCACGGAGCCCCGGCCCGATGCCCGGAATGCCGCGGCGCCGGCCGGCGAACGCGATGCCGCGACCACGGGTCGCGCGACGGCCGAAAGTGATCCCCGGGGCTCCAACGCCGACATGCCGTCCGCCTCGATCGACGCTCCGTCGGCCGGGGGACCGGCCACGGACGCCGGACCGGCCGACGGCCCACCTCTGGATACCGGCCCGTGCGCCGAGGAGCGGCGGGTCGCCGACGAGCGATGCGCCGTTGCGAACCGGGCGCGGGAGGGTGCGGCCCAGGCGGCGGAGGCGCTCCGGGTCGCCCAGCGGACCTACGACAACCACGTCGGCAGCGCCGAGACGGCGGCGGCGGCGATCGATCCGCGGTCGGTCCGGACCGCGAAGGAGGCCGCCCAGAGCCGGTTCCGTGACGCGCGGGGCAAGGCCGCGACCCGCGACGACGTCGAGGCGGCCGCGCGGGCCTGGTTGAACGAGATCAACCAGATCAACCAGAGCACCCGCGACGCCGGCCAGCGGATGGAGCGCGATCGTGCCGCAGCGACGGCCCTCGCGCCGGCCCTCGAGCGCCTCGCCGTCGAAGCCGACGCGGCACGGATCTCGGCCGAGAGCGCCGACGAGGCATGCATGGCCGCCCGAGAGGCGGTTGTCGCCTGCGACGAGGCGCGGGCCCTCGAAGCCGCGGCGACGGCCGCCGCGCCGCGGCAGGCCCCAGACGAGGACCGGATCGCCGCCGCGATGCCGGCGCCCGCGGACGAGTTCGAGCCGGTCGAGCCGATGGGATCGCGCGCCGGCGAGGACGCCGTGCTGCTGCGGATCCTGCGCGGCGAGCGCGAGGCGATGCTCGGCGCAGTGGCCCGGCTCGGCGCCGATGACCCCGAGGGGCAGCGACGCTGGCAGATGTGGCTGAGCGGCCTGGCGGAGGCACTGATCGCCCGGTCGATCGAGGCCTCCTCGTTCGACTTCCCGCTCGACCATTTCTTCTGGGGCCCGTTCAGCCAGACGCAGAACCGCGACATCGCGGCCGGGCTGTCGTCGCTCGGCTACCGCTTCGACGGCTTCGGCGGCTGGGCCGACGAGCGGGTGCCGTCCCAGCGCGATCTGTCGCTCGCGGTCGGCTACGCAGGCCTCGACCCGATGCGGATCCGGCACTGGCCGACCGAGCCCGAGATGCAGGAGCTGTATGCCGAGGTCCGGGTCGCCGCCGACGAGTACATCGCCGGGGCCGCCGGCGGCCTGACGCTCGGCGAGATGGTGACGTTGCTCGGGCGCCGGGCGGACGCGCTCACCGAGCTCTGGAACGAGTGGGGCACCGCCCGGCCGGTCCTGCTCGGGGCGGGCTGATCGCCGGGTTCGGCGCGCCTCAGCGGGTCGGCGGTCGCCCGCCTCAGCGGTCGGCGGTCGCCGCGGTCGCGGCCTCGGTCGCAGCCGCCTCAGCGGGCTCGGTCGCCGGTCGCTCCTCGCCGCTCGGCCCCTCGTCCTCGTCGTCGTCGATCGTGACGAGACGCAGCGCTTCCGCGGCGGCGACCCCGATCGGCTGGCCCTCCTCGGCGGCCCAGGCCCGGATCCGCTCGTCGAGCTTGTCGGGCTCGTGGATCTGGCTGGCGTGCGCCCGGAGCGCCGCCAGCTTCCGATCGAGCGTCGCCGAGACGTCGACCCGAACGTTCGGCTCGTTCGGCCAGAAGAGGTACAGGCGGCGGACGCGATGGGCGGCCAGGCCGCCCCGGGCGAGCGTGGGGAACGCCATCGGGTTGCGGGCGGCGGGATAGGTCGCGTCGACCGCCGCCAGCCCGGCCTCGCGGTGGTCGGTGTGGTTGATGCCGCGGAAGCGGTAGAACAGGACGGTCGGATCGGTCGCGAGGACCGCGTCCGGCCGGAAGGTCCGGATCTCGCGGACGAGCAGCTCTCGGAGGGCCAGGTCGTTGACGAGCGCGCCGTCGGGCATGTGCAGGTAGCTCACGCCGGCGTAGCCCACGATCGCCGCCGCGTCGTTCTGCTCTCGTTCCCGAACGGCCGCCAGCTCGAGCGGGTCGGCGTCCGGGTCCTCGCCGCCGGCATCGCCGCTCGTGCAACACACGAGCCAGCCCACGGAGCCCTCATCGATCCAACGGGCCGCGGTCCCGGCCGGCCCGAAATCGGCGTCGTCCGGGTGTCCGGCGACGACCATGAATCGGTCGGGACGCCAGGTGTGGGGAGCGTCGCTCATCGGGATCGTTCCGCCCAATGATCCGATTGTTGCGGGGGTTGCGACGGGTCTATCATTCCGGCCGAGGCTTCGCTCGTCTCCCCCCACGAGCGAAGCCTCAATGCGTGCCCGCTCGAGTCAGCGCGCAACCGCCGCGCCCCGCGTCGCCTGTGCCTCGTCGAGGGTCGCGAGGACGTCGGCCGCGTGGCCTTCCGGCTTGACCTTCGGCCAGGCCCGGGCGATCCGGCCGTCGGGGTCGACGAGGAACGTCGTGCGGGCCGTGCCCCAGTACGTCTTGCCGTAGTTCTGCTTCTCGACCCACGACCCGTAGGCCTCGGCGACCTGGTGCTCCTCGTCGGCCAGCAGCAGGAAGGGCAGGCCGAACTTCTCGCGGAACGAGCGCTTGCTCCGGGCGCCCTGGGGGCTGATCCCCCAGACGTCGGCGCCGCGCTCGGTGATCGTGTCGTTCGCGTCGCGGAACTCGCACGCTTCGACGGTGCAGCCGGGGGTGTCGTCCTTCGGATAGAAGTAGACGATCGTCCAGCGGCCGCGCTGGTCGGAGAGTCGATGGATCGTGCCGGTCTCGTCGGGGAGGGCGATCTCTGGTGCGAGGTCGCCCACGTCGGGCGTGCTCATCGTCAGAGGGTAGCAGCGATCTCGACGACGAGGACCCGGCCGCTTCCGACGATCAGACTCGCCCCGGCGGCGTCCCGGACGTTCGACAGGCCGCGGGTCGAGCCGAGGCGGAGGCGATCGTCGGCGAGGCGGTAGCGGAGGCCCTGGGTCGTCAGGCCCGTGGCGTCGCCGCCGAACGGGAAGAGGGAGACGAGGTCGCCGACCCGCCCTCCGAGAGCATGGCTGCCGGCCGCCAGCAGGCGGATCCGGGCGGCTGCATCGAGCAGGCACGTGGGGCGTCCCTCGAGTCCGGGGTGGGCGAGGAGCCAGACGTTCGCGAGGCTGTGGTCGACGCGAGCTCCGCCGAGGGCGCCGAGGATCGTGACGCGGCCGGCCGCAGCCTCGATCGCCACTGCCATCGCGAGCTCGGTGTCGCTCTCGTCCTTGTCGACGGGCGCAAGCGCGACGGGGACGCCGGCCGCCCGAAGCTCGGCCAGGCCGGCGGCGCCGAGCGAATCGCCGTCGCCGACCCAGCGGTCGATCCGCCGGCCGAGCGCGGCGGCGTGTCGGGCGCCGCCGTCCGCGGCGACGACCAGGTCGACCCCGTCGCTCCAACCCGGCCAGGCCCGGTCGAGCTCGTCGGCCGCGGGGACGGCGCCATCGGCCAGGATCAGGACGTGGGCGGCCGTCGTCACGCGCCGGAGCCGTCGGCAGGGGCCGCTGCCGCGGGCGACGTCGCCGCGGCTCGCCGCTCCGCCAGGTGGCGATCGGCCCACGCCGCAACCGACGGCGCGATCTCGCTGGCGCCCGCCGCGCGGAGCTCGTCGGGGTCGCCGAGGACCGACTCGATCCCCACGCCCCGGGCGCCCGCGGTCACCGCCATCCGCATGTCGGTCGGTGCGTCGCCGACATAGATCGACGTCTCGGGCCGATGCCCGTCGCCGGCCAGCTCGAGGGCCAGGCGCAGCGGCGCGGGATCCGGCTTGTGGACCGGCAGGTCGTCGCCAAAGACGCGAACCGGAAGGTAGGAACCCAGGCCGGTTCGCTCCAGCTGCGGCTCGACGACCTCGCGAAGGCCGGCCGTCACGATCCCGAGGACCGCGCCGGTTCGCCCGAGATCCCGGAGCGCTTCGGTCGCGCCGACGAAGGCCACGACGAGGTCGGAGCTGCCGGCGAACGTCTGCTCCCACAGGGCGTTCGCCTCGTCGAGGCGGTCCGCGGGGATGCCGAGTCGGACGTACATCTGGCGCCAATCCGGGACGTAGTTGCGGCGGTAGACGACCTCGTCGAACGGCAGGTCGAAGGCCCGCATCACTGTCGCATTGGCGGCGTGGAAGGCGCCCAGCGAATCGACGAGCGTGCCGTCCCAGTCGAAGAGAATCGCTTCCACCGGTCGATCCTAGCGTCTCGGACCCGACGCGGGCCCGGACCCGGCCCGACGCCATCGCGCGGACGGCCCGCCCCGCCGCCGATGCTCTAGACTCCGGGCGTGCCCGAACCCATCGACCACGTCGGGATCCAACGGGTCCGCGACGCCGCAGCGCGCAAGGGCGTGACCCTCGAGATCCGGGTCTTCGACGAATCGACCCACACGGCCGCCGACGCAGCCGCGACCGTCGACGCCGAGCTCGGCCAGATCGTCAAGTCGCTCGTCTTCGTCACGCCGGCGGCCGACGGCACCCTCGAGCCGGTGATCTGCCTCGTCTCCGGCCCGAACCGGGTCGATGTGGCCCGCCTCGCCGCCGTCACGGGCGACCAGGACATCCGCCGGGCTACCGCCCGCGAGGCGCAGGAGCTCACGGGGTTCGTGATCGGTGGCATCCCGCCGTTCGGCCACCTCCGGCCGGTGCGGACGATCATGGATCCCGATCTCGGCCGGTTCCAGGTCGTCTGGGCCGCGGCCGGGACGCCGACCGCGGTCTTCCCCGTGCCCCCGGCAACGCTGCGGATCCTCGCCAACGCGACCGTTGCGCCGATCACGGAGGAGCGACGGGCCGCCGACCTCGAGGCCGAGCGTCAGGTCGGCGGGTCGATGAGCGACCTGGTGGGCAGCGGCGGCGCCTCGACCTCGAACGCGGGAGCGTGACCGGGGCGGGTTCGGGCGCGGGCTCGCTGCCACGCGACGCGACGATCGCGTATCCCGGCGGGATCCGCGCCCGATGGCGGTGGAGCGGGAGCGGCCAGGGAGCGGCGGTCTTCGCCCTCAGCGAGGCGGGCGGGAGCCTCGAGGATCTCGGGCCGTTGGTGTCGCCGTCGTTCGAGGAGCTATGCCGGGCGGAGCTGCGGGTCGACGCCCCGGGCGCCGCGTGGTCGGTTCGCCTCGCATCGGCGATCTACGACGAGCCGGCCGGGCTCGTCTGGGACGACGCCGGCCTCTTCGTCGTGAAGTACGGCTTTCACACTTACGCCCTCGAGCGGCGGACGGGCACGCTCCGCTGGTCGCACCGGTCGGCCTCGCCGCTGATCGCCGTGTTCGGCTCGCCGCGGCTGCCCCATCTCCTCGTGCAATCGGAGATCGAGACGTTCGCCCTCGAGCCCGACGGGACCGTCGGCTGGCGGATCGCCCACAGCGACGTCGTCACCGACGCGGTGCTCGTTGGCGGCCGGCTCGTGTTGACGAGCTTCGGCGGACAGGTCTCGGCCGTCGATCCGCTGACCGGACGCGCGACCGACGGCTGATGGCTGACGGCTCCGGCGGTCCGGCGGTCCGGTGAGAACGCTGGGGATCGCCCGTGGATAACCGCGCGGCGAGGAAGCGAAGTCGTGGACAAGAGGGATTGACCCGCCGCCGCCCGAGCCCGTAGCGTTGGTGTCAGCCCGGAGGGGCCGAGCGCAGGCTAACGGCAGCGATCGCATCAACGCCCACGCCGCGAGTAGGTTCCTTCGGGCCCTTCCATGCCCATCACCGCCTCGAGGCGGCGGACGACGCCGCCGAGCGAGCGGCCGAGGCCCACCGGATATCATCCGGGCCGTGACTCCCCTCCTCCTCGCGGCCGCGGGTCTCGTTGCCCTCGGCCTCGGCGGTGCGGTCCTGCGGACGTTCGGGTCGCGCTTCCGCGTCGGGCGCCTGCTGGCGACCACGCCGCGGGTCACGATCGCGGAGGCGATCGAGATGGCCGGCTCCGGCCGCCGGCGCTACGTCCGCGTCGAGGGCCGGATCGACGCCGAGGACGAGTTCGAGGACGTCGACCATCGGCCCCTCGTCTTCCGCCGGACCCGCCTGGAGTCTCGAGCCGGCCGCGGCTGGCACCAGTTCGTGGATCACCGGCAGGCCGTGGACTTCGAGATCCGCGAGGGCCTCGACGCGATCGCCATCGACCACGCGGCCCTCGATACGGGGCTCGTCGTCGTCCCCCGCGAGTCGACGGGCACGGCCGGCGACCTGCCCGACCACGTCCCGCCCGACCTCGCAGCCGACACGCCCGTCCGGGCGACGATCCACCAGCTGTCGTCGGTCGAGCACGCGATCGTGCTCGGCGTCCCGGACCTGGCGGACCGGCCACCCGCCGATCCCCCTGGCTCGCCCGCGCCCAGCGAGCTGCACGCGACGATGACCGCTGGTCTCGGCCGGCCGCTCGTGCTGACCGTGCTCGAGCCGGGCGAGGCGATGCGGGTGCTCGCCGCCAATGACCGTGGTCGGACTCGGGCGGCGGCGGTTTGCCTGGTGGCCGGAGCGGCGCTCCTCATCGCTTCGGTGGCCTGGGCGGCGCTCGCCGCCCTCGTCCCCGGTCTCGCCGTGCTGTTGCCGGGCCTGGTGGCTCTTGTCCCGACCGCGCGCGCCGCCTCGCCCGAGGCGAGCGCCGTCGCCGGGGGCGATCCGCGCAGCAACGGGCAGGGACCGGGTCTCGTCGGCACACCCGGTCTGGCGATCCTGGGCGTGATCGCCATCGGCGTGGCTGCCGTGCTGGCGACGACCGTCTACGTCCGGCTGACCCGCCCGCCCGAGCCGCCCCCGAAAGGCCGAATGAGGTAGCCGATCGGTCGCCCATCGGGAAGCCAGTCCGGGGCGATACCTGAGAGAGATTGTTTTCGGGCCAAACTGCTGGCCCACGACGTGATCGATGCCCGCGGAGCATCGAATCGGCCGGACACCATCCCGGCGCGGTCTCGTCGAGACTCATCAGGCATCAGGTGAGCAGCTGCGCCGTGCGGTCGTCGGTTCCGGTCGAAAACAATGCCTCACGGAGATCGCGGGCGGTGCCGCACCTCCGGAGGCGTCACGCACGGCCCGCCCGGGTCGCGCGACACGATTCTGCGACCTCCGGAGCGCACGTGAGGCGGCCGCGGGACTTTCGTCCTAATGGGTTGTATACTTGACACAGGGCTCATTTCCAGCTACGATCCATTCATGGACTTGGGATCG
>Ga0207646_10004664_pt1 | contig 14784 bp, 14 predicted proteins | sample KBSK5502metaG_FD_184343 | JGI IMG/M metagenome (GOLD analysis project Ga0207646, IMG submission 184343) | Corn, switchgrass and miscanthus rhizosphere microbial communities from Kellogg Biological Station, Michigan, USA - KBS K5-50-2 metaG... | ecosystem: Host-associated > Plants > Roots >... | reverse complement strand
TTCGCAGGAAGCCCACACGCGCGGTTTGCGGCGGTTGCAAAGGATATTGCATCCGCTTCCGGTTGGCCGGCTCTTAGCGCGGGTCGATCAGGCGCGCCTGCGTGAGATTCAATCCCGCTACGAAACATCGAAAACAGATTCGGAAAAATACAGAAAGTATCTTTTGGGGTTCGATCGGTGGATGAAAGTGAATGTCCAACGCGTGCAGGATCTGAAGCTCCATCGGCTGGCTCCACTGGATATTCTCGATCTTGGCTGCGGCGGCGGGTTCTTTCTGTTCGTTTGCGAGCAATTTGGACATCACTGCCTCGGAATCGATACGGGTGGAGATCGACTTTTCGATGAGCTAATCGAGCTTTTTCACGTCGAACGAAAAATCTGTACAATTCACGCCTTCGAGCCGTTGCCCGATCTCGGGCGCAGATTCGATTTGATTACCGCGTTCGCCACGGGCTTCAACGCCGATCGGCAAGGCCTTCGTGTCTGGGGTGTCGATGAATGGAACTTCTTTCTGAATGATCTCGCGCGTCATTTGCAGCCGGGCGGGAAGGCGTTTTTCGGAATAATTACCGGGGTTAATAGCCGCCGTTATCCAGATCAGGTTCGCCATCTCTTCATGCGGCGCGGTGCGGTTCTGGAACGAAATCGCGTTTATTTTGCCAGAGGCTTGCAAGAACTCTCTTCACCTGCCAGCGCGTAAGGATTTTCCTTTCCAAAATCGCGCGGTGGGGTTCTCGTGGTCTGGTCGTTTAATGAATGTCATCGACGAGAGAACTGTTTTGTCAAAGCGAGTGCAATCGGCAGGCGAGGAATTGGCGAATACCATCAGCCATGCGATCGGATTCGTTGCCTCGGTGATTGGCGCGCCGATTTTGCTCGTCTCAGCAATTCGTGCCGGTAGCACCGGCTTTTTCGCTGGCACAATCGTTTTTGTGACGACGATGTCGATGTTGTATCTCAGTTCGACGCTTTACCATGTCTGGCCGGGCAGGCGTGGAAAATCCTTTTGGCGTGTGATCGATCACTCCGCGATTTTTCTGTTAATCGCCGGGACCTACACGCCGTTTGGGCTCGGGCCGCTTCGCCAATCAGGAGGTTTGATCATGCTCGCAGCCGTCTGGTTGCTGGCGATCTTCGGCGTGATGATGAAGGCGACGTGCGGCCCGTCGCGACATCCCAAGCTGGCAATGTCGCTTTATCTTGGAACAGGCTGGCTCGGGCTGATCGTCATTCGTCCGCTGACTTTGGCAATTCCGATCTCGGCCTTGATTTGGTTGATCGCCGGTGGAATCGCTTACACCGCCGGCACATTATTTTTTGTCAACAAACGCCTGCGTTATTCGCATTTTGTTTGGCATCTATTCGTGCTCGCCGGGACGAGTTGCCATTTTATCGCTGTAATTTCTTGCGCAGCCTGAGATCAAACGACGAATTCGGCCGCAGCTTTTTCAAAGCGCAGCTATAGATTGGACAAGAGGAATCGACGGGCTAATTAGATTCGATGCTGCCAGTCGAGCACAACGATCCGATCAACGCCAAAATTCTCGCGATTTCGGAGGACAAGATCGAAGGCTTCGTGCGCGAGCCGTTCGAGGAAATCGCGCGCCGCTCGAGCGTGGATGTCGATGGGCTGATGGCGCGGATCGCAGCCATGCTTCGCGCGGGCACGATTCGCCGCGTCCGGCAGACATTGCTCGCGACCAATCTCGCTGATGGCGCGCTGGTGGCGTGGAAAGTTCCGGAAGATAAAATCGAGAGCGCGTTTGATTGGATGTTTCAACGCGATCCGTTTTCCGGTCATGTCGTCGTTCGTTCTACCGATACTGCGAGCGCCGGTTCCGAATACAAACTGTGGACGACGCTGAAAGTGCCGCACGGCTTTTCGTTGCAAAAACATTGCGAGCTGCTCACGCAAAAAGTCGGCGCCGAAAAATTCCGGATCATGCCGGCGAAAGGAATTTTCACACTTGGCGTTGGGCACGTCCGCCGAAAAACGATTGAACCGGGAGCGAAAGCGGATGAACCGGCGAAAATGATTCGGGTGGAGGTTGTCGATCTTAGCGAGCACGAATGGAGCATTTTGCTCGCGCTAAAACGCGAACTCGCGCCGGAGGAAATTCGACCGAATCCATGGGCGTCGCGCGCGAAAGAAGCGGGAGTCAGTTTGGAAGAATTTTATCGGGTGGCCGAAAATTTAAGCGTGCGTAAAATCATCGGCCGCTTTTCCACGTTTTTGGAACATGTGAAACCGTCGCAGACCGGAGTCCGCGTCACGCGCTTCAATGCTTTGTTTCATTGGGCGGTGCCCGCCGGGCGCGAAATTGAAACCGGCGGCGAAGTTGGCCGGCACCGCATCCTGACTCATTGCTACTGGCGCGAAGCCGGCCCGGAATTTAAGAACGTGAACATTATGGCGGTGGCACACGGCACGGACAAACAACGGCTCCTCGACCACAAAGCCGCGATAGATCGACATCTCGAGTCTTGCGGCATCCCGGTTTCGTACACCAATGTTTTCTGGGGCGGGCGGAGCGAGATCAAACCATCCGAAATTTCGCCGAAAGTTTATCGGGAATGGTTGTCGGATTCGCAAGCCGCATGAGCTTGCCTGGCGTCTTGCTTTGAAATCGCTCATCGAAAAGCTGCGCAACGGCGTCGATCTCAACAGGGCCGAGATCGATGAAGCGGTCGCGTGCCTACTTTCGCCGGACGTCGACGACCAAGCGAAAGCAGACTTTCTGACCACGTTGCATAAGAAAGGAGAAACCGCGGAAGAGATTGCCGCTTTTGTCCGGTCGTTGATGAAACGCGCGGTCGATCCGATGATCGATCGGGCTGAGATGCCCGGTCCGATGGTCGACGTTTGCGGCACCGGTGGTGACGGTCTCGATTCGTTTAATGTTTCAACCGCGGTCGCGTTTGTGGTGGCAGCGGGGGGCGCGGTAGTGGTGAAGCACGGCAACCGCCGAGTCACTTCGAGTTGTGGCAGCGCTGATGTTCTCGAACAACTTGGCGTGCCGATCGATCTCCCGCCCGAACAGTTACGTGAATCTCTTAAACGAGACCGACTCGGTTTTCTATTTGCCCGGCAATATCATCCAGCGTTTCGCGCGCTGGCGGAAACGCGGGAGCGTCTGGCGCGGCAAAGCATGCGGACGATCTTCAATGCACTCGGTCCGCTCTTAAATCCGGCGCGACCGTCGAGGCAATTAATTGGCGTTTATTCGCCGCACCTGACCGGGATCTTCGCCGAAGTTCTGCGGGAGCTTCGACATGAACGCGCCTGGATCGTGCACGGGCTCGGCCATAACAACGCAGGCATGGACGATATTTCAGTGAGCGGCGCAACTACGGTCGCGGAACTCGTGGACGACAAAATCACGTCTGCGATCCTGGATGTGAGCTGGCTCGGCATTCCGCGCGCGCCGCTTGAGCAATTGCAGGGCGGAGACGCGCGCGAAAATGCCGCGACCATCGACGGCATTCTCTCCGGAAAAATCAGCGGCGCGAAACGCGACATAACGATTGTGAATGCAGCGGGAGGGTTCGTTGTTGCCGGACTGGCGCGCGATTTGAAAGAGGGAATTGATTTAGCGCGCGAAGAAATCGACAGCGGTCGCGCGTTGGAGAAATTGCGCGCGCTCCAAAATTTTAGGCCGCAATCGGCATGATTCACCAGATTTTGTAGGGAACGCGCTTCGCCTGCTGAATTTCTGGCAAGGCAAGCGACGCCCTTGCCCTACAGTTTACCGGCAAAGATTTGCCGATACGTCACATCGAGGTTTCGCAGGAGCGCTACTGCGAATTGGTGACGATCGACTTGTTCACCACGGTGAATCCGTCCTTTGGCGGATCGATCCAACGCCGTCGCCAAAGAAATCGCGCGGGGGCGGAGCTCTTCCGAAAAATCTTCTGGTTGGTGATTCACATTTACTCCGATGCCGATGATCGCGATGTGCGGCGCGTTTTTTTTAGCGCGCATTTCGACGAGAACCCCGGCAATTTTTTTCCCAGCGACCATAACATCGTTAGGCAATTTGACCGTCGCCGGTAACGCGAATTCTTTCGAAATCGTGTCGGCAACTGTGCGCGCGGCCCACTCAGCCAGGTACGGCGAATCCCCGATGTCGATCTTTGGCCGAAGCAAAAAGGAGAACCAAAGTCCTTTCCGATCAACCGATTCCCAAAAATTAGTACGTTGGCCGCGTCCGGCGGTTTGGCGTTCCGCAAACACGACCAAGCCTTCTCGCGTTGATGGCAACGTGCGTTCCAAAACGGAATCGTTCGTGGAAGTTGTCGCCTCCAAAACGAAAATCTCCCGTCCGATTGTGCATCCGCTCATCGCATCGCGGATTTTATCTTCTGATAATCGGGTCATTGGGTCGTTGGTTTCGAGCTTCAGCCTAAGGTGCGACCCTCACCTCATTACTCTCGGTGCTCCACCCGGTCGCGATCCGGGGGCGGAAGTCGCGAAGCGGCAGGCGAGGGTGGAAATTGGGTCCGTTCATCCTGCAAGCGGCGTTAGCTCGAGAGAGAAATCGATTGCGCGGGGCGAATGTGTCAGCGCGCCGATGGATATGTAATCGACCCCGGTGGCGGCAATTTGGCGGATGTTTTTCAACGTAACACCGCCGCTCGCTTCGAATTTCACTTTGTTTTTGCCGAGCGCGACCGCCTCGCGAATTTGCGCCGGCTTCATGTTGTCGAGCAGGATCAGATCGATGCCGTCGATTTCCAGAAACGTTCGGACTTGCTCCAGCGTATCGGCCTCCACTTCGATTTGAATCTTCGGTCGCGCCTCGCGGAATTTACGCACTGCTTTTGCAAAAGCGTCGAATCCCGCGTTGGCGGCGAGATGGTTGTCTTTCAAAAGCACCATGTCGAAGAGACCGAAGCGATGATTTGCTCCGCCGCCGGCGACCACAGCTGCTTTCTCGAGCGCGCGAAGACCTGGCGTCGTTTTGCGCGTGTCGAGAATCTTCACGTGTTCGTTGGCGGCGGCATCGACAAACCTTCGTGTCAGGGTTGCGATCCCGGACAGTCGCTGCAAAAAATTCAGCGCGACACGCTCCGCTTTCAAAATTGAGCGTGCCTGTCCACGGAGCTCGATCACGCTGTCGCTGGCGTTGACTTCGCTGCCATCATTACGAAGCACCGCAATGTGCAATGCCGAATCGACGCGCCGAAAAACTTCCGCGGCCGTTTCAGTTCCGGCGAGAATCGCTCGCTCACGAGCAACAATTCGCGCCATCGCTTGCTGATTCTTCGAAACAAAAAAATCCGTAGTGACGTCGCCATCGCCGATGTCTTCGCCCAAGGCGATTTCGATTGGATCGACCATCGCCGGTTTCATGTGGCGGCGGCCAGGCTTGGCGCTTGATAAATGCATTTTCCGCGAACGTAAGTTTCGAGATTGGCCTCCGGCCCGCCGCGATAAATGCAGAGCGCGATTACATCCTCGGGCGCAAGTCCCGCCAAAGCATCCTGATTTGGATACGGCAAGAGCGCGGCAAGATCGACAATGATCAGATCGGCTTCTTTGCCGGCATCGAGTGTGCCAATGATGGCGGCTTTTCCAAGTGCGCGCGCGCCGCCGTGGGTGGCGAGATAAAATGCTTCGCTCGGACGAAGTGGCCGCAAGTTTGGTTCGTAGGCGCCGCGCGCCCTTTGCACTTCAATCGCCGCGCGCATCACCTGCCACATATTTAGCTCCGGTCCGCCGGCGACATCGGAACCGAGTCCGACAGTGATTCCAGCTTTCAAAACTTGGTCCAACTTCATCAAGCCGCTGCCAAGAAAGAGATTTGAGCTCGGACAATGCGCCACGCTGGATTGCGCGGCGGCAATGGCTGCGATCTCTCGCGGATTAAGATGAATGCAATGACCAAGCACGGTGTGCGCCGTGAGCATTCCACATTTTTCATACACATGGGTGTAGTCGGGCGCGCTCATATAAAGGTGATGCACCTTTTCCAGTTCCTCGCGATTTTCGGCCAGGTGTGTTTGCAGATAAGCTTCGAGTCGTGCAGCGAGTTCGGCGGCGCCACGCATCATTTTCTCGGAACAAGTGACTGCGAAACGCGGGCTGAAAGCGTACTCAAGCCGGCCTCCTTCGGCCCGATGCCATTTACGGCAAAGGCGTTCGCTCTCCAGGAGTGAAATGGAGAGCACCTTTTTCGGTTGGAGCTGGCCGTAGGAGCCGAGGTCCATCATCATTTTCCCGAGAATTGCCCGGATGCCGCTTTGTTTGGCGGCCTCGAACCCAACCTCACAACTGTCCTCATAAATTGCGGCGTAGGCCATCACTGTCGTCGTGCCATTGCGCACCAGCTCGTGAAAAAACTGTGGCGCTTCCGCACGCGCTTTCGGTCCGGTAAACTCGCGTTCCACCGGGAAGATGTGTTGCCGCAGCCAGGGGAGGAGCTCGCTTTCCCCGCGAGCGACCACGGAGTATTGCGGCAGATGCGTGTGACAATCAATCAGTCCGGGGAAAATTGCCGTTCCTCTTCGGTCGATCCAACGAATTGAATTCGGTCGAAGCCGGCGCAGATCATCGTAGTCGCCGATTCCTGAAATTCGTCCGTTGTCGATAATCACGGCACCGTTCGGGCGGCTCCGCAAAGTGCCGAATTCTGGCGCATCGATGAGGAAGCCGCGGAGGCCGAACGGGCTAGTGTCGCTCTGCATAAACCGCGGCCGCTATGAAACCATTTTGGCTGGGCGCGCCGCAACACCGCAATTCAGAGCATCTTCCGCGCAAAAAAAAGATTCGGGCAGCGCACGCCAAGGAGAAACAGCAAATACAAGAAACGTGCAACCACCCGAATCGCCTTAACCTGTTAAATTGGACAGCACCGGGCGGCTGGCGTTCGAATTATTTACGATTTTTTCGGACTGAGCAGGCTCAACTGTAAGAAGCACTTACAACTTCATCTCCTCTTGGGTCGAACCACCGACGCGTGCGGCCTCGTCTTTTACCTCCTGCAGGAGCGATTTGAATTCGCATTTCTCGAGTTGGGTGATCAATGCCGGATAATCCGGCTGGATCCGGAGGCTATCGATGGCGACCGGGAGCTCCATCTGGCAATCGAGCTCGACCATTTTTCGGTTCTGCAAAATTTGTTCGCGGGCAGCGGCGAGTTTTTCCCGGTTACGCATGCTTTTCACTTTGTCGATGTTCGCGAGCAGCCGTTCCAAGCCGCCGAATTCGCGGATTAATCCGGCCGCCGTTTTCCGTCCGATACCGGCGCCGGGGATGTTGTCGACCGAATCTCCCGAAATCGCCAGCACATCGCCGATCAGTTTCGGCGGCACGTCCCATTTCGCAGTCGCTTGTTCCTCGCCGAGTAACGCGAACCCGTCTTTTGGCGAAGCGAGATCGGCCTTGGCCGTGGTGTAAACTTTCACGCACGGACCGATCAGCTGATACAAATCTTTGTCGTTGGTCGCGAGAACGACTTCCATGCCTTTGCGCTTGCAGGCCGTCATCGCATAGCAACCCATCAAGTCGTCCGCTTCGGTGTTTGGGAGCAAAATGTTTTTGAATCCGAGCAGCGGCGTCAGTTTTTGAATGAAATCGAGCTGGGGCACCATCGGCAGCGGCATTTCTTTACGCGTTTCCTTGTAGGCCGGTTGTAGTTTCACCCGACGCTCCGGCATGCCTTCGTCCCAAAAAACCGCGCCCAGCTCCGGCTGCAAATGTTTGATCATCAACCGCAGCGTTTTTGTGAATCCGAAAATCGCATTCGTGGGTTCGCCGCGCGAATTGGACAGGTTCGGAATCGCGAAAAACGACCGGTAAACGTAATAATGCCCATCTATTAAGAGAAGCTTCATCCCTGATCTGGATTCTGGATGCTGAATATCGCATGATCAAGCGATGCCCGAGCAGTGGATCATCCGAGTTGAGGGAAAGGAATACGGTCCAGCCGATCTCGCGGCGTTGCGCGAATGGAAAAGCGATGGCCGCGTTCTGCCGACAAATCCTGCGCGTCGGGTGAATGTCGACCCAGCCGCCGCAGCCATATCGGCGAAGGAGGCTCTTTGGGAAACGGCCGGCGACATTCCCGGCTTGTTCCAAGTCGAAGCCCCGCCGGTGCAAGTCGAAGCCGGAAGCCGGCGGTCAGCCGCCTACGCGCAAGGCTCCGGCGTGCCCAAGGAAGTCAGAGATCAGAAATCAGCGAGCAAACCGCCAAGTCGAAACATTTTGGTCGAGACATTTCGAATTTATTTTCGAGGTTTCTTCCAATTCCTTTGTCTCGCGTTGCTGAGCATTGTCCCGATTCTTTCCGCCGAGCTCACCAGTCGCTTCATCGACACCGCGCCCGGCGTGAACGTCGACCTGCGGAATCTCGTCGCCGTGGCTCTCGGATTGTGCATGTTCGTACTGCGAATCGTTCTGATCCCGGTTTATATCGCCGGTATCCAGATTCTCACCGCCGAGCTTGCAACCCGACATCGCATCGGCTTTCTCAGCGTCCTCAACGGAGCCGTTAAATATTGGCCGCGCGTGGCCGGTCTCGGCCTGTTTGTCTACGGCGTTTTCTTTTTGCTGATCCTCTTCGCTCTCGGCATCGCGATCATGGTCGTCACTTCAGCGACGCTCTTCTCAATCGTGCTCGCGCTCGGTCTGCTCGCGTTTCAAGTTTGGTTGTTCGGCCGGTTTTTCATTAACGTTCTTTTCTGGCAACAATTCACCGTGCTCGAAAACGCGACCGCGGCCGATGCCTTGCGCGAAAGCAGAAAGCTCGCACGGAGCGGCCACGATCTTCCCTGGTATCAGCGGCCACTCTGGCGCGGAGCGCTCATCGTCTCGCTTTGGTTCGCGTTTGCACTAGCCGTCACCGTCATTCCAGTGTGGCCGATGTTGCGCGACTATTTCGTCGAAGTGATGCGCACCCAGGATCCGCAAGCCCTTCTCCAAAAGATGAACACCAGTTTGCAGACCCACGGAGTCGATTATCCGGCTTTGGCCCTGAACATTCTGCAACGAATTCTTCAACCCCTTCTCGGCATCGCCTTTGTCGTTCTTTATCTCGATAGCCGGCAAGAAGAGTAAATGATATAATTGGGTTCTCTCTCGGGATGTAGTCGTGACACCGAAGTTGTTACCTTACCTCGCCCCGGCGCTGTTGACGGGGACATTCTTAATCGCTGCCGATCAACCTCAACTCAAATTACCGCAGGGATATGTAATTCCGCCATCAAGTGTGTCGCCGAATCGTGAATATGGCGTCAGCGCATTCGATAACACGGTCAATCCGATTCCCGATGAGATCGATGAGAACAAGATCGTAGATCTTCATACCAGCCAAATCGTAGGAATCATTCACGGCTCAAGTGCGATGATTCACATGAATCACGAAGAAATTCTTCCGGCTCGCTGGTCTCCGGATGGATCACTACTGCTATGGGAGGTGGAGGGGAAATGGTCTCCATCGACTTTGACGCTGCTAAGAATCGAAGGCGGCAAAGTTAAATGGGCTCTCGATGTGCTTAGAACTGTGCAACAAGCGATTCTTGTTCGCACGCGCCAAGTCGTTCCGCAAAAATATGCTGCGGCAAAAAAAGCGAATAAAGGCAACGGCTCTGCGTTTCCCGATGGGTTTACTGTAAACGTTCGAGTGGAGGGCGATAAAGAAAGAGGTGGCGCTACGGAGAACGTAACGGGCGAACCGATTTCTCTGCCTCTGAAGGTTCATGCCGAACTCACTTCGAATCCGAAAGAGACGGAAGATTGGCCACAGGAAGCTCAGCTAGACTCTGAGCTGGATGGGGTGATAACTCCGGAACGACAACTCAATGTCACTCGCTTCCGTTTGCGCGAGAAGCCTTTTAGCGATGCGACGTCGAGTTCTTGGCTGGAACTTACAAATCCTGAAGCTGCCGCTCAACCTCCATTACAATATGGTGATGTAGTTTCGCTGAAAGGAAAGGTGACGAAGAGGCAGGACCCAAGTGGAAATCCGGCTTATGTGCTCGTGCTCAACCGAACGATCTCCATTCCAGCTTCTGGCGAGAATCCGACCGAAAACAATGTTTCGGAAATTCGTTTGCTTGGACTCGAGCAGTGGGGCGATCCTGATAACGATGTTGATCGCCCTGGCACTTTCGAAGCGGACGGTACTCTCGGTTACGAGAAATCAGATCAAGTTCCACCTGTAACTTTGAGAGTTCAGGGTAGGACGTACACGAATTTTTAGCAAAACTGCGCTAGGTTCCTCGGTTGAGGCAAAGGTACGGCAGCAGACCATGGATGCCGCCTTCGCGGCCGAAGCCGCTTTCCCCGCAAATGCGGCTGCACGTTCTTCGGCCATGATTTGATCGACAACCGGCGCGGGACGCGGCGCATTCCGCTGGAAGCGAGCGGTTTCGAAACGCGCGATCGTTTTCATGACGCCGTTTTCAAGCTGGTCCGAGAAAAAGTTTTGCAGGGTGGCGACCACTATTAAGTCGCAATCCGATTCTTAGCCTAAAGCCGGCAGCCGAAGCAATGCAGACGTTCCTCTCGTTCCTCGCCATGCCAGAGCCATCTCCGCGCGCTCTCATGATTACAGGCGCGATCAGTCTGGGCTTGCTGGCCATTTTTCTGCGCCACAAACTCGGCTAAGAATCGCGGATTGCGCGTTGTGTTGGCGTGAGAGATAAGAACGTCGCGAATGACAACGGTGAAGACCTGGCCCGGAAAACCGTACCCGCTTGGCGCGACCTGGCTCGGCAACGGTGTCAATTTTGCGATTTTTTCCGAACACGCGACTGGCGTCGAACTTTGTTTGTTCGACAACATCGATGCGCCAAAAGAAAACGTCCGCGTTCCATTGCGCGAACAAACCGGGCAAGTCTGGCACGTGTTTTTGCCGGAGGCGCGACCTGGGCAACTCTACGGCTATCGCGTCGCCGGCCCGTACGATCCGAATCGCGGCCTGCGTTTCAATGATTCGAAACTGCTACTCGATCCTTACGCAAAATCGATCGCCGGCCAAATCAATTGGTCGGACGAAATGTTCGGTTACGTGGTTGGCGATGAAGAGGAGGATCTCGTTCGCGATTCTCGCGACAACGCCTGGGCGATGCCGAAGTCGGTCGTAATCGACGGCGCATTCGATTGGGGTGATGACAAACGGCCGAACACGCCGTTTTCGGAAACGGTGATTTATGAAGTGCATGTGAAGGGATTCACGAAATTGTTTCCCGAAATTCCGGAACATTTGCGCGGCAGTTATGCCGGACTCGCAAGCGAGCAGGCGATTGGTTATCTAAAAAACCTCGGCGTGACCGCGATCGAGCTTTTGCCGGTGCACACGCATCTCGACGAGAAATATTTGGTCGATCGCGGCGTAACGAATTACTGGGGCTACAACACGATCGGCTTTTTCGCGCCGGTGGCGAATTACTCGAGTAATCGCGACGCCGGGGCGGAAGTGATCGAATTCAAAGGAATGGTGCGTAATCTCCATGCCGCCGGCATCGAGGTGATTCTCGATGTTGTTTACAATCATACCGGCGAAGGAAATCATCTCGGGCCGACGGTTTGTTTTCGAGGCGTCGACAACGGGGCATTTTATCGCCTGATGGCGGACGATCCGCGTTTCTATTTAGATTACACCGGAACCGGTAACACGATCGACACACTTTACCCGGGCACGTTGCAGATGGTGACGGACAGTTTGCGTTATTGGGTGACAGAAATGCGCGTCGATGGTTTCCGATTCGATCTCGCACCGGCCCTCGCGCGCGACGGTACCGGCTTCAACAAATTCCACGCCTTCTTCAAAATCATTCAGCAGGACCCGGTGCTTTCGCAGGTGAAATTAATCGCAGAGCCGTGGGACGTCGGCGACGGCGGTTATCAAGTCGGCAATTTCCCGGTGCCGTTTTCGGAGTGGAACGGAAAGTTTCGCGACGCGATGCGCAGTTTTTGGCGCGGCGACGAAGGTTTTATCGGCGAAGTGGCCTATCGATTGACCGGCAGCCCCGATCTTTATCAGCACGATGGACGGCAACCCTTCGCCAGCATCAACTTCATCACTTCGCACGACGGATACACGCTCAACGATCTCGTCAGTTACAACGACAAGCACAACGAAGCCAACGGCGACGAGAACCGCGACGGCGACAATCACAATCGTTCCTCGAACTGCGGCGTGGAAGGGCCAACCGACGATCCGAAGATCGACATCTTGCGCCGGCAGCAGCAGCGGAATTTTTTAACGATGCTCTTTTTGTCGCAAGGCGTGGCGATGCTTTTGGGCGGCGACGAATTTGGTCGGACGCAGCAGGGAAACAACAACGCCTATTGTCAGGACAACGAAATCAGCTGGCTGAATTGGCAGCGCGACGAGAAACAGAATCGATTGTTCGAGTTCACCAGAAAATTAATTCAGTTGCGGCGCAAGCATGCAGTTTTCCGCCGGCCGAAATTTTTCCAGGGCCGGCGTGTTCGCGGCGGCGAGATCAAAGACGTGATGTGGTTCAATCCCGGCGGCAACGAAATGAGCGACGAAGAATGGAGTTCGCCCTTGGTGCGTTGTCTTGGAATGCTGATCAGCGGCGACGCTGTTGATCTGGTTAACGAGCACGGTGAACCGGTGCGCGACGATACTTTCCTCCTTTTGATCAATGCGCATCACGACCCAATCCCGTTCGTGCTTCCGGGGGAGGAACATCTGGAGTGGGAACAGATTCTCGACACGACGAACGAAGACGGTTTTCTTAAGACGCCCAAAAAATTTCCGTCCGGTGACGATGTCGATCTTGGCGGACGGGCCGCTTGCTTGCTCAAGCTGAGCCGCGGCGAGCAACCGCGCGCGCGTCATGAGTCGTGGAAAAAACGAGTCATTGCGGCGCCCGCAGCTGTGAGCGCGGAGGAAGAACGCGCGCAAAAATAATGGAGGGACACGCGCCGTCGTGTCCCAAATGTCGGCGCCGACAGCGCGGCGCCCTCCAAATTCTGTTGAACGCAAGATTGCAACACGGCGCGATTCTATTATAGAGAATTGAATGAGCGCTTGTTCGTCGCTCCACGACAGCCGTTGTTAGTTTTGTTATGATACCGGCTTCACTCGTCATCGTAGCAGATCGCGGCAGTTTGAAAGCTTATCAGGTTAACCAAACGCCCACTCGCGGGCCGAGTTTGAAATTGATTCAGGCGTTCGATGTCACCGCTGCCCACGGCAAGTTGATCGATAAAGTCAGCGACCTGGCCGGCCGGTTTCCCGTCACCGAAAGCGCCGGCGCGCATCGCGGAGCAGCTTCTATCGCCGAGAGTAAACTTGAAACCGAGACCGATCGGCGCATTAACAAAGAGCTCGCCGATCAAATCGCCAAAATTGTCAACGAGAGCGGGAAGAAGGGTTGGGCGTTCGCCGCCTCATCCGAAATTCATTCCGCGATTGTCGATCTTCTGCCCGGTCGCGTCCGCAAGCGAATTGTCGAGCACGTGAAATCCGATTTGGTCAAAGTGGAGCCGGCGAAATTATCGCATCATTTTCGTTCGCTTCGTCCGATTTAAGCTCGATATTTTATTATGCAATTGCCCGTCAAGATCACCTACCGCGGCCTGGATAAGTCAGATAAGATCGACAATCTCGTTTTAGATTACGCTTCGCGACTGGAGAAATTTTGCGACCACATCAATCGCTGCGACGTAGCGATCGAGCAGCCGAACCACACTCATCACAAAGGTAATCCTTACCGTTGCCGTATCGATGTGACGGTGAGACCGCGTCACGAGCTGGTCGCTGACGAAAAGCAAATGGACAACGGCTCCCACGAACCGCTCACCAAAGTGATTCACGACGCGTTCAAAACGATGGAACGCCAGTTGCGCCACCTCGTCGAAAAGCAAAGACGCGAGTAATCGCTACCTCAACTCCGCCTTTACGAACATTTCCAGCATCTCTGCCTCGGACGGCGGCTGCAGGATGTTGCGGTCGGCGAACTCGTTCGCTTGCGGATAATTCGTGCCTCGGATCCGTTCGGCGGCTTTCGGTAGATCGTAATCTGTTCGCCGGAGCTGAATATCTTCACCAAGCAGCAGCCAGTCGGCGCCGGGTTCTCGAAATGGCATCCCGACGCTGCCGGCATTGACGACACGAGTCGGGCCGATCATTCGATCGAATTGCATATGGGTATGGCCGCACACAACCACAGCTGCATCGATATTTTTGAAAATGGGCAAGAGCCGCTCTTCCGGCGTGAGCTTCGTAAAAATATCGTTCTCATTTTGCGGCGTGGCATGGCAAAAGAGCAGGTCGCCTAACTCCGGGATGTGAAGGCCAACAGTCTTGGGCCAGCTCGCCACGCTTTGTTTGTAATCCGTAAGCTGCTGCGCGTTCCAGCGGATCACGTCTCGAAACTGAGGTGGAACACGGGGCACTTTCCCGGCCATTTCATCGAGAACGGCAACTTCGCCGTTGCCGTAAATGAATTGAATTGGAAGATCGACCTCGAGTAATCGCGCCAGTGTTTCGCGCGGCATCGGGCCGGGAACGACATCGCCGCCAACCACGATTTGATCGACACCGGCTCGCTGGATTTCCTCCAGTACCGCTTCGAGTGCCGGCAGATTGCCGTGAATGTCGTAAAGCGCAGCGACGCGCATAAGTCATAGTGTTCCGTTCATAACGGAACGGCAAGGGTAGGGCGCGGCCAGCGCTCGACATGACAAGTGCGACGGTCATAGACCGCCGTTACAGAAAACAAATCGCGAATGCGAGGGCGCATTCGTCAGCACGCGAGGCGCGTGCGCTCCCCAGACGGATTAAGCTGGCGCGCCGCCGAGTG
>Ga0207646_10004661_pt1 | contig 14790 bp, 18 predicted proteins | sample KBSK5502metaG_FD_184343 | JGI IMG/M metagenome (GOLD analysis project Ga0207646, IMG submission 184343) | Corn, switchgrass and miscanthus rhizosphere microbial communities from Kellogg Biological Station, Michigan, USA - KBS K5-50-2 metaG... | ecosystem: Host-associated > Plants > Roots >... | reverse complement strand
ACCGCGTTCCAGCGGATGATCCGGCGGATCCGGAGCTCGATCTGCTCGTCACCCGGGAAGAACGGCTCCTGCTCCGGGCTGATCGTGTTGATGTAGCGGGTCTGGGTCAGCGGCGGCAGCCCGACATGCAGCTGCCGCGCCCGCTTGAGGAGCTTGTAGACGAGGAAGCGGGCCCGGCTCTCGCCCTCCTGCGCGACGAGCTGGTCGAAGGAGTCGAGCCACTCCTGCGTCTCGGCGGGATCGATGTCCGGGAGCTGGTGCTTGAATTCGTCGAAGTACATCGCTGCCTCGGGGATGGGTCGTGACGGCTGGCCGGTCAGGTCGGCTCGAGTCGGAGCGTGGTGTCGAGGACCTCCGGCGCGATCATCACCGGCATCGATCGGTCGTTCGCATACTTCCGCCGGAAGCCCTCGCTGGTCCGCTCGATCGAGTCGGGATCCGTCGCGGGAATGGCCGTCGCGGGGATCCGCCGACCGTCGACATGGAGCGCCACGGCCGGGTTGGCGGTGGCCTCGCGGTACCAGCGCGCGGTCGGCCCGCGGTACGAGCGGATGAAGGTCTCCGTGCTGTCGACGACGATCCAGATGACCGTCCGGTGGCTGGGCCCGTTGGGGGCCTGGGTCTCGATCTCGACCTCGACCGCGTCCGCGATCCGGCGGAGATCGTCACTCGCAAAGCTCATCGTGCCGCAGCGTATCCGATCGAGCCGGCGGTGGCGTGTGCGGGAGCCGGCGCGCTCGAAACGGGCCCGAGTTGTTATGCCCATGCAACGGTTCTGCAATGTCCGAGCCGGACAGGCGCGACCATGGGTCGGCGAGAGTGACGGAAGGCCGGGCATGCCGGCATCCGCGGGTCGATCACCGGCCCGACCACCGAGAACAACGCAATCCAGCCGGCGGCTCCCCAGCCGTCGTAACCCCGGATTGGCCCAGGCGAGTGGGCCGGCCGACTTGGAACGACCGGCCGACTCGTCCAAAGCGTCGCCGGACACGTAGTATCCAGACCCCCGGAGGTGTCGCGTGGGAACTCAACCCCTGGTCCTCGTCGCCGATGACGAGCCCCGAATCACGAAGCTGGTCTCGATCGCCTTGAGCGAGGAGGGCTTCCGGGTCGTCACCGCGACGGGCGGGGAGGACGCCCTTGCCAAGGCGGAGGAGATCCGACCCGACATCGTGCTCCTCGACATCGTCATGCCCGACCTCGACGGCATCGAGGTCATGCGCCAGCTGCGCGAGCAGCGGCCGGTGCCGGTCATCCTCCTGACCGCGAAGGGCGCGACCGCCGACAAGGCGAAAGGCCTCGACCTCGGGGCCGACGACTACATTGCCAAGCCCTTCCACCCGGACGAGCTGGCCGCCCGCGTTCGCGCGGTCATCCGGCGCTCGACCGGGGTCGAGCCCGGGGCCGGCGTCGTCGCCTTCGACGACGTCGAGATCGACCTCGAGCGGCGGATGGTCCGCCGCAACGGCGAGCTGGTCCAGCTCTCCCGCACGGAGTGGCTGCTGCTCCAGCACCTCGCCACGCATCCCGGCAAGGTCGTGCTCCACACGGAGCTCCTGACGAAGGTCTGGGGGCCCGAGTACCGCGACGACCTCCAGTACCTGCGGGTCTGGATCAGCCGCGTCCGTCGGAAGCTGGGCGCGAAGCCCGGTGAGCCCGGCCGGATCCGGACGTTCCAGGGCATCGGCTATCTCCTCGACGTCGAGGGCACGGCCGGTGGCGGCCAGGACGACACGGCCGACGGGGCCGACGACGCGACGGCCGGAACGAGCGCCGAGGCGCCCGAGGCGAGCCGCCGGGCGGAGGCCGCCCCGGTCGGCTGACCGCGGAGCCCGATCGAACGAGCGGCGCCCGTGCCCAACGGGCGCCGTTTCGATTCGGGGCTGCGCGCGCCGTTCCATGTGTTCCGATATCCGATCTCGAACGCTGCCGGCGGACAGATCGGTTCCGGAGGCGACGGTCCGATTTCGGACTCCGAAACCGGACGACTTCGGTGGGAGATCCATGGGATCGGGCGGACCGTCCGAAATCGGACCGGAAGCCGCGTTCGGCCTGGCCGAACCGTCACTCACCTGCAATGCCGGACCGAACGCGGTCAGTCGGGCCGTGACAGTACAGGGGCGACCCTGATGACCCGCCGCTTCGGCGGCATCGATGGGAGGACAACCAACCATGACGTACGACGAGAAAGTCGTTCGAACGACGGATGACCCGGTCGCTGACCGCGGTGGCACCGTCGTCCAACGACGCGTGACCAGGACTCCGAGTGGCGGCGAGTTCGCAGGCCGCATCGTGGTCCTGCTGTTCGGGATCGTCCAGGCGTTCATCATCCTGCGGATCGTTCTGCTCCTGCTGAACGCCCGCGAGGGGAACGACCTGGTCGCGTTCATCCTCAACACGAGCCAGATCTTCGTCGGGCCGTTCAACGGGATGCTGAGGATCGACAACCTGGCCGCCGGCGGATCGGTCTTCGACGTCGCCGCGGTCCTGGCCCTCCTTGGATGGACCATCCTCGAGGCCCTGATCCTCGCGGCCGTCGGCGTCTTCCGTCGCGAGGCGACCGTCTGACCGCGTTCGGGCCGGGCTGACCGGCCCACCCCGATCGGGAGCCCTGGGCTCCCTACCTCCTCTCGGCGGCGGCACCCATCCGGGGTGCCGCCGCCGCTCTTTGCTAGCGTTAGCGGCATGCAGCGCTACGACTCGCGGACGGCCCTGGTCGTCGTCGACCTCCAGAACGACTTCGCCGATCCGGCCGGTAGCCTGGCGGTCCACGGCGGCGCCAACCTCGTGCCGATCATCAACGGCGAGATCGCGATGGCCCGCTCGGAGGGGGCGACCGTCGTGTTCACCCAGGACTGGCATCCGGAGTCCACGCCGCATTTCGCGAAGGACGGCGGCATCTGGCCGGTCCACTGCGTCGCCGGGACCTGGGGAGCCGAGCTCCACCCCGACGTCGACGTCGAGGCAGCCGTGGCCGCGCCGCGCGTCCGCAAGGGAGCCAACGGCGAGGATGGCTACTCGGGCTTCGCGATGCGCGATCCGCGGACGGGCGAGACGACCCCGACGGAGCTGGAATCGATCCTCCTGGCAGCCGGCGTGACGCGCGTCGTGGCCTGCGGCCTCGCCACCGACTACTGCGTGAAGGCCACGGCGCTGGACGCGGCCCGGCTCGGCTTCGAGACCGCGGTCCTCGTCGATGCGATCCGGCCGGTCGACCTCGAGCCGGGCGATGGCGACCGGGCGGTCGAGGAGATGACCGCGGCCGGCGTCCACTCGTGGTCGAGCCGGATGCGGTAGGCCCGCTCGGACCGATGCAGATCCACCTCGTCGACGCGACCTACGAGCTGTTCCGCGCGTTCTACGCGCCGCGCCCGGCCGTCCGTGGCCGCGACGGGATCCACCTCTCCGGTGTGTCCGGCCTCTGCGACCAGCTCCTGTACCTCCTGCGTGAGGAGGGCGCCACGCACGTCGGCTGCGCGACGGACCAGGTCATCGAGTCGTTCCGCAACGACCTGTTCCCGGGCTACAAGTCGTCGGCCGGGATGGACCCCGAGCTCCTCGCCCAGTTCCCGATCGCCGAGGCCGCGATCGAGGCCCTCGGGCTCGTCCTCTGGCCGGAGGTCGAGTTCGAGGCCGACGACGCGATCGGCGCGGCGGCGGCGCGCTTCGGGGCCGATCCCGGGGTGGAGCGGATTCTCATCTGCACGCCCGACAAGGACATGGCTCAATGCGTCGTGGGCGAGCGGATCGTTCTCCGTGACCGGCGTCGCGGCATCACCTACGACGAGGCCGGGGTGCTCGAGAAGTGGGGCGTCCGCCCGGCATCGATCCCGGATTGGCTCGCCCTCGTCGGCGACTCGTCCGACGGCTACCCCGGGCTGCCGGGCTGGGGTGCGAAGTCGGCCGCCGCGGTGCTGCTGCGCTACGGCTCGATCGACGACATCCCGCCGAAGGCGAGCGCCTGGGACGTTCCCGGCGTCAGTGGGGCGGTCCGCCTCGCCGCCGTCCTCGCCGACCAGCGCGAGACCGCGCTCCTGTACCGGACGCTGGCTCGCCTCCGGCTCGACACGCCGATCCCCCAGCGGGGCGCGGCGGAGCTGGAGTGGCACGGCGCACCGCGGGCGACCTGGCAGGCGTTCTGCGACGAGTGGGGTCTGCCCCGCCTCCGCGACCGGCCCCATCGCTGGCTGGAGGGCTAACGGGCCCGAGCCGGCCTCCCGGCGACGGACCGGCGCCTCAGCCGGCCGCGAGTGAGCGGATCCGCTCGTGGAACGCGGGTGGCGCCGCCGCGATCCCGACGGAACGCGGCGGCCGAGCCGGGTCGTACCAGCGTGAGCCGTCCAGCGCGGTGACCATCGCGCCGGCGCGCTCGGCGATCAGGCCGGCGGCGGCGACGTCCCACGCGGACAGGCTCGTTTGCTGGACGAACGCGTCGAAGCGGCCGTTGCCGACGTAGGCGAGCGCGAGGGCGCCGGAGCCCATCGATCGCGAGATCCGGACCTCGCGGCGGACCGCCCGAGCGCGGCTGGCGACGGAGCGCCCGGCGAGCCCGAGCGAGATCACGTAGTCGGACAGCTTGTCCTTCGCGGACGCGTGGATGGGTCTGCCGTTCAGCGTCGCCGGGCCGTCGACGGTCGCCGCGAACGTCTCGTCGCGGGTCGGGTCGAGGACGACGCCGACGGTCGGCCGGTCGTCCACGACCAGGCCGATCGAGACGCAGAACACGGGCAGGCCGTTCGCGTAGTTCACGGTGCCGTCGAGCGGGTCGATCACCCAGACCCGGCGCGACGGCACGTCGTTCGGCTCGGCCCCGGCGGCGGCGTGGGCCCCGGATTCCTCGGCGAGGATCGCGTCGCCCCGATGACGTCGCCGGATCGCCGCGATGATCAGCGCCTCCGACAGGTGATCGGCCTCCGTCACGACGTCGCGGGCGCTCTTGTGATCGATCCGCTCCAGCCGCTCGTAGCGATCCATGAGCACCACTCCGGCGTCGTGGGCGAGATCGATCGCGAAGGCGAGCTCGGCCGCCCAGGCGTCGCCCGGCGGGCTCCCCGCGGTCGAATCGGGGTCGGCGGCCGTCACGCTCGAGCCGGCCGTCGCCTCGCCGGTCACGGACCGGTGCAGGTGACGTCGAGCGGCTGGCCCACCGTCCCGAACGGGACCTCGATGTCGAACACGACCGATTGGCCCGGCGGGATCATCGGGCTGTAGACGATGTGCGAGCTCTGGATCCCGCGATCCGCGGGGTCGGTGACGCGGCACGATGCCGTGCCGGCCGAGGTCCCGTTGTTTCGGACCGAGATCGTCGTGATGACCGAGCCGGCCGCGTCCGGGGCGGCACGAACCGCGGTGACCTGGGCCGCGAATGGGCCGATCCCCGACACCGCGACGTGGGCGATGATCGCGAGCGACGCGACCGCGAGGGCCACCCCGACGAAGACCGTGCCGTGGACCTGCGAGCTCGCGGCGTCGCGGAGGCCGAGCGGATTGCACCGCTCGCAGAGGCCGATCTCGAGGCCGACCGGCGCGCCGCAGCGGGCGCACGGATGGGTCGGGATCGGGCGTGACGGCGGGACGGGGGTGGCGGGCGCGGTCATCGCGCGGTCGATGGTGCCACTTACCAACGATTGGTGGCGTCGATGAGGGCGTCGACGTCCTCCGTGGTGCGGGCAAGGACGATCGCTCCGTCGGCGCCGGCCTCGTGCCAGCGTTGCCAGGCTTCCCGCGGGGCCGTGACCCAGGGCGAGTCCGCGATCGAAGCGTCGCCCAGCCAGTCCCCCTGGAACCCGACGTAGACCCGCTGGTCCTCCCGCCGGCGGCCGTTCGTTGCGAGCGACTCGAGGTAGAGCGGAAGGTTCTGCTCGAAGTTGTGATCGAACGTCGACCAGCCGTCGCCGATCCTGCCGGCCAGGCGGGCTCCAGCCGGCGTCTCGCCGCCGATGATGATCGGCGGAGGCGGCGTCGGAACAGGGAACGCGGTCGCCTCGTGGAGCGGGTAGAACTCCGACGGTCGCGTCACGGGCCCGCCGGTCCACAGCGCGCGGATGACGGCGACGGCCTCCTCGAGGCGGGCGACGCGTCCGGGTGCGTCGGGGAACTCGATCCCGTAGGACGCGTGCTCGCGGGGGGCGCCGCCGATCCCCATGCCCAGCACGAGCCGGCCGCCGCTCGCGATCTGGAGGGTCGACGCCATCCGGGCGAGGACCGCCGGGTGGCGGTTCATCACGTTGACGACGAACGGCCCGACCGTGGCCCGGCTCGTCGCCGCGGCGGCCATCGCGAGGATCGTCCAGCCCTCGACGACCGGCACGGCCTTGTCGCCCTGGCCCATGAAGTGGTCCCAGGCCCAGACCCCGGCGTAGCCCGCGGCGTCGAGCCGTCGGGCGCTCTCCAGCCACCAGCCCGGCTCGGCCCGGATCGTCCGGATCGTGACGCCGATCGGCAGCCTCTCGGTCACCGGCCGACTCCGCGGCTCGGACCCGCGATCCTGCCAGATGCTCGCCAGGAGAGCGTTAGCACGCGCCATATGCGCGATTGCGCATCGAGGGGACCCAGCGTTAGCCGAATGCGGCTAACTTCGGCCGACATCGAGCCCTGCAGCCGTCCTAACGCTTCCGCGGCGAGCATTAGAGAGAAAACGCCCGCCCCCAAACGGGAACCCACGCTCACAGGCCGGTCTCGAAGAGGCGGACGTCCTCGGGCGAGATCACGTGGCCGTCGCCCCGACTGAACTCCAGCAGCTTCCGCCCACCGAGCGCGTCGAGGTCGGCCGGGAACCGACCGATCATGTCGATGACGACCTGCTGGATCCGGGCGGCGTTCTGGGCGAAGACCTCGGTCACCGACTGGGCGTTGACCGCCTCGGTTCCCTCGAGGACGCCGGCGTCGTAGTCGGTGATCAAGGCAATGTTCACGACCGCCATGCCGAGCTCGCGGCAGAGGTACGCCTCGGGATACTGGGTCATCGAGATGACTTCCCAGCCGGCGTCGCTGAACCACTTCGACTCGGACTTCGTCGAGAACCGCGGGCCGTTGATGATCACGATCGTGCCCCGCTCGTGGAACGAGATGCCGTGCTCCCGGATCACGTCGGCGGCCACACGCCGGAGCACCGGGTCGTAGATATCGGCGGAGCTGACGTGGGTCACGATCGGGCCGTCGAAGAACGTGTCCGCGCGGCCGGTCGTGCGGTCGACGAACTGGTCGCACAGGACGAAGTCGCCGGGCTTGACGTGGCGCTGGAGGGAGCCGGCGGCACACGGCGAGATCACGGCCTTGACCCCGAGGGATCGCATCGCCCAGACGTTCGCCCGGTAGTTGATCTTGTGCGGCGGGATCGTGTGGCGACGGCCGTGCCGCGGCAGGAACGCGACCTTCCGATCGGCGACGGAGGCGAGGAAGAACGAGTCGGATGGCGGTCCATAGGGCGTGTCGACCTTGATCTCCCGGACGTCATCGAGCAGGGAGTAGAAGCCCGAGCCGCCGAAGACCCCGATCTCGGCCGAATCCATCACCACGTCTCCTCGTCCTCCTCTGCGCCCGCCGGCCGACGATCGCGACGCCCAACGAGACGCCCGGGTCGAGCGTCCGGGTGGGACGTCACATGGCTGGGCATCGGTGCCGGCGCGACGTCAACCGCCGGATTGTCGCACGCGGCGTCGAACGCCCCGACCACCGACTTCCGGTGCGCGGCGGTCCGGGCTACGATGGCCCTCCCGCGCGCGACGCGGTCCTTTCGAGGAACGGCGATCGATGACCGACACGAACCCGAGCCCGACCCCGCCCGTCGATCCGCCCGGAGGCGCCCCCGATCCGACCGGCGCGCCGCCACCGCCGTCCGGGCGGCCCGCGAGCGAGTGGCGTGAGCCTCCCTGGTTCCCGCCCCGCGACCGGACCAGGCGGGATCGCGGGCCGAGCACCGCGTCGATCGTCTTCGGGCTGATCATCCTCGGGATCGGCGTCTACTACTTCCTCGACCGGACGCTCGGCATCGCGATGCCGGCGATCCGCTGGGGCAGCCTCTGGCCTGTGCTCCTGATCCTGCTCGGCGGCCTGATCCTCTTCCGATCCATCGACCGGCGCTGAGCCCGACGCGCCCGCGGAGCATGCACGCCGACGACGGTCCGAACGACCTCGACGCCATCCTCGACCTCGCGGACTGGCGGCGCCGGATCTCGACGCTGTACGCCGAGGTCCGGCAGCAGGCCGCGACCGACGCGGTCGGAGCGCTCGCCCACTGGCGGACGACCCGCGAGACGTTGTTCCGCGAGCACCCGCAGTCGCCGGTCCTGCCGGCAGAACGAGCGTCGTTCCGGGCCCAACATTTCGACCATGACCCGGGCCTCCGGTTCGAGGTCCGCGTCGAGGCCGCGGATGCCGCGATGTCGGGCGGCCTCGGCCTCGGCGGGCTGGGCGGACTCGCGATCGAGCTGCCGGTCAGCGTCGGCGGCGCCATGTCCTTCCGGCGGATCGGATCGGTGACGGTTCCGTTCCCCGACGGGTCCCGCCGGCTCGACCTGTACTGGATGGCCGGCTACGCCGGCGGGCTCTTCCTCCCCTTCCGCGACGCCACGAACGGCAGCGAGACCTACGGCGCCGGCCGGTACCTGCTCGACAGCGCGAAGAGCGCCGACCTCGGGCCCGGCCGGGAGCCGGGCTCGCTCGTCCTCGACTTCAACTTCGCGTTCCAACCGTCGTGCGCGTTCGACCCGAAATACGCCTGCCCCCTCGCCCCGCCGCACAACCGCCTCGACCTGCCGGTCCGGGCCGGCGAGCGGCTGCGATGACGCGGGCCGGCGAGCGGTCGCGATGACCCGGGCCGAGGCATCCGGCCGGGCGACCGTCCGTGCCGCCGGGCCGGACGACGCCGGCCGGATCGCCGAGATCAACGTCCGGTCGTGGCAGGCGGCGTACCGGGGGATCGTCCCCCGCGCGGTCCTCGAAGGAATGGAGATCGACCCGAGCCGGGAGACCTGGCTGCGGCGCATGGCCGGGCTCGGCCAGCGGTCGCTGTTCGTGGTCGAGCTCGACGGCCGCGTCGAGGGTTACGTCCTGGCCGGCCCGGCTCGCGACCACGACCTGCCCGATCTCGCCGGCGAGGTCTATGCGATCTACGTCGATCCGCCGGCCCAGGGCCACGGCCTGGGTCGGGCGCTCCTGGAGGCGGCGACGCTCGACCTCCAGACGGCCGGCTTCGAGCCGCTGATCCTGTGGGTGCTCAGCGCCAATACGCCGGGTCGCCGCTTCTACGAGGCATGCGGCTGGCAGACCGACGGAACCGTCCGCGCGATCGATTTCGACGGGACGTCGGTCGACGAGACGCGCTACCGGGTCGCCGAGTAGGACTTCGGTCCGGTTCCCACCCGGACCCTCGGCCGGTCCGACGCGGCTCCCGCCGGCATACGATGCCAGCGGGGATCCGTGCGGCCGACCCAGCGGCAACGCACGGCCATGACCCGGGAGGTTTCAAGGTTCGTACGTGCGATTCCTGACGGGGGCAAGACGCACCGATGGCGACCAGCGCCTGCTCTGGTCGCGTGACATCCGCTTTGCCCGGCGCCTCGCCGACGTCGTCCCGAATGGGCACGTCTACGAGCTCGATGCCGGGATCGTCGTCATCGGTCCGGCCGACGAGCTGACCGACGCCCGGGCGCACCAGGTTGCCGAGGCGGTCCATTCCCCGGCCTTCGGTCTCGTCACCCTCGACGCCGCCCTGCCCGAGGGCGAGCGTCACCTCATGGCCCTGTCCGCCGCAGTCCAGCAGTCGGGGCTCGCCGAGCGGATCGGCATGGCCCAGACCGGCCAGCTCATGCAGACGAAGATGCTCGACTACTTCTTCACGCTGAAGAACGTCCACACGATCGCGTACCAGCCGATCGTCGAGCTGGCGACGGGCGACCTCGTCGAGTACGAGTGCCTGTTCCGGCCTCATATGCCCGGGCTCCAGGAGTCGATCACCAACATCGTCCAGGCGGCGATCGACACGGATCGCACGATCGAGCTCGACTCATTCATCGTCCGCACGATCCTCTCGCGGGTCGCCGCGATCCATGCCGCCCGCAAGGCGAGCGGCGCGAGCCCCATCCATCTCGCGATCAACTTCACGCCGGCGAGCCTCCTCGATGACGAGTTCGAAGCGAAGGCGTTCGCGTCGATGATCCGGTCCGCCGGCCTGTCGCCGCGCCAGATCACGCTCGAGTGCACCGAGCAGCAGGCGGTCTCGGACATCGTTCCCCTCGTCAAGCAGGTGAAGGCGCTCCGACGGCTCGGCTTCGGGTTCGCGGTCGACGACGCCGGGGCCGGCTACGCGAGCTTCTCGCTCATCGCGTCGCTTCGCCCGTCGGTCATCAAGATCGACCGCGAGATCGTCTACGGGATCGCCCACGACGACGCGAAACAGGCCCTCGTCGAGGCGTTCGTGTCGTTCGGCGGCCGGATCGGGGCCCTGCTCCTCGCCGAGGGCATCGAGCGTCGCGCCGACCTCGCGACGCTCAGGGCGCTGGGCGTCGACCTCGGTCAGGGATACCTGATCGGGAAGCCGGCGGCCACGCCGTCGAAGCCGCGGCCGATGGAGACGCTCCAGCTGACCGCGGCACGGCGGGCGATCGGGCGCCGGGTCCGCGGCGCCGCCCCGAGGGTCCGCGCCCGCCCCGCACGTGCCGGCGCCGACTGATCTCGGGCGCCGACTGATCTCTGGCGACTCCGGCCGGGAACGGCGCAACGCAACTCCCGGTGGCGGTATCCACGTTGGGAGCCGGATTCCTGCATCGAATGCAAGCCGGGATGGCAGTGGCGGCCGCATCCAGGCGACGGGCGTCGTTCCTGCAACCCGGGGTTGCAATCCGGACGATTGATTGGCCGAAGCCCTACGGGATCAGCGAGGCCACGATCAGGCCGCCGACCACGGCCGGGACGACCACGAACCAGGCCTTGAGATACAGGTCCCACGGCCCGCGCTTCGGGTTCTTCTCGATCCGGTCGAGGTCGGACTCGCGCGGCGTCCGGGACGTCTCCTCGAAGACACGGCGGGCGTAGGCCGGCCACTCCGGTCGCGGCGGCGACGGCAGGAGCCCGCTCGACAATGCCGCGCGGACCTGCCGCCAGCCGAGCTTGCGCCGCGTCCCACACCGATCGCAGATGAGCGCGTGTGAGAGCCAGACCGGCAGGATCGGGACCCAGAACAGCGTCCCGATCGTGGCGATCCGCACGATCGCGTGGTCGGTCACCGTGCCGCAGGTCACGCAATAGTCGGCCTTCGAGGCCAGGTGGATCCCGCGCCGGACCCAGCCGTAGATGATCACGCCTCGTCCCTCCGTCCCCCGGCAGCCGAGAGGGTAACGGCTCGCGGCATCCGTCCGCGGCACGAATCCGGGGGCCCGGCTTCGCAGCGCCCAACCGCACCATCGAAGGCCCGCGAGCGACGCCTCGGCTACCATCGTGAGATGGAGCCTGCCCGCCCCCATCCGATCGTCGCGCCCACCTTGGCGACTCGGTTCCGGACCTTCCTCGAACAGCCGCGCTTCGCCGCGCTCGCCACGATCGACCCCGACGGCGCGCCGCGCCAGGCGGTGATCTGGTACCGGCTCGAGGACGACGGCCGGATCCTGATCAACAGCCGGATCGGCCGGCGCTGGCCGGCCAACCTCGGCCGCGACGGACGGGCCTCGCTCGCGATCACCGGCTCCGACGGCTACGCGTGGCTCGGCCTGACCGGCCAGGTCCTCGAGACCGCGGTCGGCGAGCGAGCCCTCGCCGACATCCTCGCCCTCGCCGACCGGTACCACCCCGAAGGCCCGAGCGCCGCGCAGGTCGCCTCGTTCCGCAAGTACCCGCGGATCACGTTCCTGATCGAGGTCGACGCCGTCCACGACCACCTGGAGGACTGACCGCGATGGCCACCCCGACAATCGGCTACGCGGCGATGCTCGAGCAGTTCGGGCCACAGGAGGTCGTGGGCTACTCGGCGCTCGCCGAGGAGCATGGCTTCAGCGGCGTGATGGCCGCCGACCATTTCCAGCCGTGGGTCCCGCAGCAGGGCCAGGCGGCGTTCGTCTGGAACGTGATGACCGCGATCGGCGAGCGGACGAGGGGCGACATCGGGCCGGGCGTGACGTGCCCGTCGTTCCGGATGCACCCGGCGATCGTGGCCCAGGCCTCGGCGACGCTCGCGGCCATGTACCCGGGCCGTCATTGGCTCGGGCTCGGCAGCGGCGAGGCGCTGAACGAGCACATCGTGGCCGGCTACTGGCCCGAGACGCCCGACCGGATCAACCGAATGTTCGAGGCGATCGAGCTCATCAAGAAGCTGTTCGGCAGCCGGGGCAAGGACGTCAAGCACGACGGCAAGTACTTCAAGCTCGAGGCGACCCGGCTCTGGACGATGCCCGATGAGCCGCCGCCGATCTACATCGCGACCGCGGGACCGGTCACCGCGAAGCGGACCGGCCAATACGCCGAGGGCGTGATCACGGTCGGGGCGCCGGAATCGAAGCTCGAGATGATCCGGGAGAAGTGCGAGGAGGGTTGCCGGGAGGTCGGCAAGGACCCGGCAACGTTCCGCTACATCCTCCAGCTCCATCTCTCCTGGGCGCCGACCGACGAGGCGGCGATGGCCAACGCGATGACCGAATGGCCGAACGGCGGCATGAAGTTCCCCAAGCAGGACATCCGCAGCCCGCTCGATTTCGAGCAGATGGCCAAGCTCGTCCGTGCGGAGGACTTCGAGGGCCGGATGCTCATCTCCTCGGACCCGGAGCAGCACCGGGCCCAGATCCAGCGGTATCTCGACCTCGGCTTCGACCAGATCTACCTCCACAACGTCGGCCGGAACCAGGCCGAGTGGATCGAGACGTTCGGCCGTGAGGTCCTGCCCAAGCTGACGGCCTGATGGCCCTGATCCCGCTCCGGCGGCGGCCACGCGGCCGGAGCGTCTCCAGCACGATCCGAGGTGACCGATGACCGTTCGCGTTGGCGCCCTGCTCTGGCCCCAGACGGGCTCGTGGGCCCCCCTCCGCGATGCGGCGATCCGGGCCGATCGGGCCGGCCTCGACAGCCTCTGGACGTGGGACCACCTGATGTCGATCGTGGGTCCCTGGCAGCAGCCGATCCTCGAGGGCTGGACGACCCTGGCCGCCTTCGCGGCCCTGACGGACCGCCCGACGCTCGGGCTGATGGTCGGGGCGAACACGTTCCGGAACCCGGGGCTGACCGCGAAGCTGGCGACGACGCTCGACCAGATCTCGGGGGGTCGCGCGGTGCTCGGCATCGGCGGTGCCTGGTTCGAGCGCGAGCACACGGGCTACGGGTTCGAGACCTGGGGCTCGGGCTTCGGCGAGCGCCTCGACCGCCTCGACGAGTCGGTCTCGCTCCTGCGTCGCCTGCTCGATGGGGAGCGGATCGGCGAGCACGTCGGGCGCTTCTATCGGATGCGGGACGCCCTCGTCGAGCCGCAGCCCGTCCAGGCCCGGCTACCGATCCTCATTGGCGGGTCCGGCCCGAAGAAGACGCTGCGGACAACCGCCCGCTACGCCGACGCATGGAACGCGGGTGGCACCCTCGACGACCTCCGCGAGAAGGACGCGATCCTTCGCGAGCGATGCGCGGAGGTGGGGCGCAACCCCGACGAGATCGAGCGGACGACCTCGGTTTGGCTGGCGATCCGCGACGACCCGGCCGAGGCCCGGCGCGTACTGGCGGCCAATGCGGCCGCGAACGGCGACACGCTCGCGGACGATGACCTCGCCTACGTCGGCACGCCGGCGAAGATCGCCGACGAGCTCCGGCCGATCGTCGAGCTCGGGTTCCGCCACATCATCATCGACGCGATGTCGCCCTACGACGCGGAGACCCTCGAGCGCCTGCCCGAGGTGCGCGAGCTCCTGGACGCGTGACCGTCATCCCCGCCCGAGCGGTCCCGCCGCGGACGGACCTCTCGGCCGACGCGCTTCGCGCCGCGATCGTCGACGACTTCCGGGCATCGGCGGTGCGCCGTCGGCAGCTACCCGGCGAGCGCCTCGTCGACACGCCGGAGGTCCTCGCCTATCTCAGCGATGTGCGCTCGCCCGACGTCAACGAGGTCGTCCGTGCACGGTTCGGCGGTCCGGACGAGGCGTCCGTCGAGGCGGCGATCGGCGCGACCGTCCAGGCGTTCGGCGATCGAGCGTTCTTCTGGTGGGTCGGCCCCGATGACGAGCCCGCGGACTTGAGCGCGCGTCTGGCCACGCGCGGCGTCGTCTTCCTCGACGACATCCCCGGGATGGCGATGGACCTCGCGAATCTGGCCGACCCCGCCCAGGCGCCGCCGCCGGCCGAGCTGGAGATCCAGCCCGTGCTCGACACGCACGCCCTCGACGGCTTCCTGGGCGTGATCGGCCACGGCTTCCCCGAGGACTGGACCGACCAGACCGCGACCGAGCTGGTTGCCGCCGGCACGGCGGCCGTGGCGGTCGAGACCGGCTTCCGCGAGCCGAACGGCGTCCCGACGCGCTGGCTGGGTTCCGTTGACGGCCGCCCGGTCGCGACCGCGCGCCTCCACACCGCCGCCGGCGTCGCCGGGGTGTACACCGTCGTCACGGTCGTCGATGCCCGACGCCGGGGATACGGGGAGGCGATGACCCGCCACGCCCTCCTGGCGGCGCGTGCCGCGGGGCTGCGGATCGCGACCCTCCAGTCGTCGCCGGCCGGTCGCGGGGTCTACAAGCGGATCGGCTTCAGCGAGGAGTGCCGGTTCCGCCTCCACGAGCACCTGCCGACGCCGGAGGGTTCGTAGCCCGGCGACCTGGTCGGGCGGCC
>Ga0207646_10004659_pt1 | contig 14791 bp, 7 predicted proteins | sample KBSK5502metaG_FD_184343 | JGI IMG/M metagenome (GOLD analysis project Ga0207646, IMG submission 184343) | Corn, switchgrass and miscanthus rhizosphere microbial communities from Kellogg Biological Station, Michigan, USA - KBS K5-50-2 metaG... | ecosystem: Host-associated > Plants > Roots >... | reverse complement strand
CCGTCGAAATCTTTCGGAGAATCGATGAGAGTACGGAACAGTACTTTGCGGGCGGCGTTTGAGTGCCCGGCTGCTGCCAGCAATCCATGCATGCGTGCGATGTAGCCAACCGTCCATCGCCATTTGATCCATGTCTGTCTGGAGGTCATGCCATTCGTCGATGCTTGCCCCCTCAAACTTGTGGTACGTAACCGTGTATTGCCACTCTGGAGTCACGGGCTAAGGCTAGACCAAGCCCTTCGCCTTCCTGGGGAGCATCCCGAGACCGCGCCCAACGAACGAGCCGCTCGGTTCGTTCCGCGCAGATTTTCTTGCGGCGCGCGACCGCCACGCTTCCGGATCGTCCAGGAATAGTCGGCGACGAACCCCGAACTGGCGGATCTGGCGCAGACAACTGGCGGACTTGCTACTAACTCAGCCGCGCCGAATCGGCGATCCGTCGTTTCCGTCGCGGTTTTTGCTGTGTCACGCGCCGTGACAGCCGTTCTGTGTTGGGCGCGGCGCGCATCCCCGCCGTTCGGTGCTTCTGCGTCCCGTGGACGGAACGCTGCCGGCGGCGCACAGATCAGGGTCGTTCTGCGTGTCGGTATAGCGCATCTCGGGTATTGGGCGTGTGCGTTTTGCATCTTTGCTTGGATCATCCGTCGCCTCAAGTCGGAGGACCTGCTTAGTAGTGACCTAATGATTCGAGCGCGCTATGGCAGGCTGCCGTGAGCCGGCTTGAGCCGAAGAGATATACCTCGACGGCGTCGATGTCGTCGATGAAGTAGCTGAACTCGATGAGCTCAGGTATGCCGTCTGGGGACACAGCGAGCAGGTAACTACGCTCGGTGTTGTGAGGCGCGGCATGGATCTCGGCCAGCAGTGCCGTGCCCAGCTTGCCGGTGAGATCTCCGTTCACGAGCGCGGAAAATGATCGGAAGAAACCGCGGAAGTCGTCGCCCATGTCGAAGATCGTCGAGAACTCCTCCCGACCCAAGGTGGGAGGAGTGACCCGTCGTGCGCTGGCTAGCCGTTCAGTCGCGCGGGCCTTCCTCGGGAAAGTCTTCTCCCGCTCCGCGCGTTTCCGGTCTGCAACGTCAACGTCGGCTTCCCAGTTGACCCACGGCATGTCGTCAGTGCCTGGGCTCACGGCGAAGTGTTCCTTCCAGGTGGGCACTCGCTCACCTGGCGCGCCCTGTACCTGGTCGGACCATATGAACGTGTCCTTTCCCAGGGCGCCGATGAGCGGTTGCTTCCACGGGTACCCGAGGATCGGGTGAGCTTCTCGTTGGAATACGAACGGCGTCTCGGTGGTCTGCAAGACGACACCGCCGTTGCTGGTCCGCGTCTCGCCATAGCCCAGGCCGAGCATCCGATTGGTACGCCGCAGCCACGACGGGCCGAAGTAGTTGAGCCACGTGACATCCGGTAGCTCCCTGTCCAACTGCGCGAACAGCCCGGATCTCCGTTGAGGCATGCAGCCTCGGCGCGACAGCCAAAGAGCCTGCGAGGTGGCGAATCCGTAGAAGGCGTCCATCTCCTCGCACATACGTCGGAAAAACTCGGCGACCATGACGTAGCGTTCTGAGGCATCGAACCAGTCCCGGTCGTAAGAAAAGCTGAAGCTGTGTGGCCTCACAGTGGACGAGGGTGCGCCCTTCCCGATCTGGGTGTTCAAATAGCCGCCCCTTCCCTGATGGAGTGTGAGTTCACCTCCCTCGTAGGTGGGCTCAGACGCTCGCACGAGCAGGTACCGGAATGGTCGCTCGACCTCGGCCAACGCGGCGCCCATCGTGGTCACCTTGATTCGGGGCGGATCCTTCGGCCCGCATTTCAAGGGTCTCAGCTCGGCGAACTCGTCAAACACTGCGGCGATGAGCGCAAGGCGATCGACGGCGTCGAAGTCGGCGACCGAGTAGACATACAGCATCAGGGCATCGGGTCCGTAGTCCGCTCCGTCCACGGCTCGAACCTATGCCGACCAAGACGCCATGACCGACGCATTCTGTAATTGCGATGTCAGGCGCTCGACGCGCACATCGCCGCCGTTCTGCACGTGCGACCGGTTGTGACTGCGCTCCCCTCCCCGGGTGCAGATCTGGAGATTCTGCGCGGTTTCACTGGCAGCGGCTCTGGTGTGTTCTCCTTGGCACCGGCTGTGGGTTTCCCGGTCTCGTGGCTTTGGCTTTCCAGCGGTGTGACCGCAGGGGCACCCGCCCCAACTGCTGGTAGGACTGGCGGTGTTTGAGCGTGATGAAAGGGGAGAACACGTCCATCCGCGCCGCGGTCCTTGCCTCGATGGTCGTGCGCCGAGGGCGGGCGACCTCGATGATCTCATCCGCGGGACCGCTGAACTACAAAATAGCCGTCGGCGTCGAATGTGGGTGGCGTCGCCGCTGAGGTGGATGTTCTGGCCGGGGTTCGCCGTAAGTCGTCGTGGGGTAGGGGCCCCAGCTAGTTCCATACGGTGGCGGTCGAGCCGGGAATGGCCTGCGGACCACCGTGATGCCTTTCTCCCCGGGCGAGCACGGCGCGCCGCGGGGGCACTGCCCCGCATCGGCGTGACGTGTTGCCTGCCTGGTGGCCGGGTCGGCGGCGGCGAGCCGGTAGCCATTAGTTGGTGTATGTCGGGTTAACCGATTGGGGCACCATCGCTCCGGCCAAGATCATTTTGGCCAGTAGGTCTCGATTTGGTGAATTTTTTGATCCCGGTCTACCTGCACTGGGCTTGTCGAGCATCCACTTAGTAAGGGTTGTCCCGGCAAGCGCTGTCCTGGTGGGGCGGGCTGTTCTTTTTTCCCCGGGCGGCGACGTTGGCGTCCAAGGAGGGAGAAAGCCATGCGGCGCAGATGGTGGTTAATAACGGTGACGGCGGTCCCGGTGACCGTGCTGGCGCTGGCCGGGGTCGCACCACAGGCCGGTGCTGCCAGTGCGCCACGGGCCAGGCATATAAGCGCTACGGACGTTTCACAGCTCACCCGGGCCAGCCGCCTGGCTACGGGGTTGCATGCGGGTGACCCGTTCTGCTCGCGGCTGGGCAAGCAGTATCAGGCCTCGTCAGCGGCGCAGTCGTTCTGTTTCGGCCCTCAATTCCACACGGGGACGCCGGGTTCGCCGGCCACCGCCGAGGCGCCGTCGGGGCTGGCGAACGTGAATGCGGCGAGAGTCAGTGAGGATGTCAGCCCGGCCGGGGTGGCGGCGCAGGGGCAGTCGGAGGTCTCGATCGCGGCCGCCGGGCCGTATGTGGTGGAGGCGTGGAACGACGCCACCGGCTTCCTGAGTGCCTGTCCCGCCCCGATGTCCAAGGAGGAACTCACCGGCCTGGGGTTTTCGGCCGACGGCGGAAAGTCGTTCACCGACCTGGGCGGGCTGCCCAACGCCAACTGCAGCAAAGACCTGTATTACGGGGACCCCAGCGTCGCCGCCTACCGGGTAGGTGGCCAGACGTACTTCTACATTTCCAGCCTGTATCTGCCCACCACGTTTACCGGCCGCATCCACGCGGCCCTGGCCGCCTGCAAGGTGACCGGGTCGGGCAGCACGGCGGCACTGAGCTGCGGGCAGCCGATCATCGCCGCTAGCAGCAGCCAGTGCCGGATCTTCACGTTCCGGATATCACCCACCAAGACCAGGACGTTCCGGTTCTGCAGCTTCGTGGACAAGGACTTTGTGGCGATCGACCCCGCGCACGGCAAGCTCTACCTCGACTACGTCGACTTCCAGGTCACCTCCCCCTTCGGCGACCCGGTCGACATGTCCGCCTGCGACATCGGCAACGCCGCCGGGGGCACTGGGCCGGCCGGTGGCACACCCGCGGCCCCGGTCTGCAAGCACGGCACGAAGCTGGTCAAGGTGTCCAAACACCTTGAGCTGGCCAAGCCCTACCTGCAGGTGGCCAAGGCCAACAGCCTGGGCTGTGAGAACGAGGGAGCCTACCCGGCGGCCGACACCGCAACCGGAGCCGCCTACGTCGGTTACGAGTTCAACGTGTTCACCAGCCTGTTCGACCCGGCCTGCCAGACCGCCAGCACCCCAGTGCAGAACGTGCTGGACAAGGTACCCGCCCACTGCCTCACGCTGACCAAGGTCTCACCCTGCTCGGGCCCCTCGGCACGCACGGCCGTGCCGGTGGTGTCGATGCAGGGGGTGTTGGTGCCCGGCTACAACCGTTTCCCGGCCAACGACTTCCCCCGGCTCGCGGTCAGCGACAAGTTCGGCACCGTGAGCATGGTCTGGAACGACGCCCGCTTCCATCCCTTCGGCGACATCCTGCTGCAAAGCTTCCACAAGAGCTCACTCACACCGGTCCAGCCCAAACCGGTCAGGGTGGACCAGCTTCACAACGGAGGGCTGTCGTTCCTGCCCGCGCTGCGCACCCCCAGCGGCTCGGGCCTGCTGGATGTGACCTGGTACACCCGGGCGTCGGTCAGCACCGCCAACACCGACGTGGCGGCCGCCGTCGGCGTCAGCCCGCTCACCAGGGTGACCCCACCCAACCTCCAGATCACCAACGCCGCATCCAACTGGCTGGTCGACTCATCACTCGGCGTCCCGAACTTCGGCGACTACACCGACAACGCGGTAGCGGTGACCGCCCGGCCACCCTTTGTGGGCAGTACCCTGTTCGTCGCATGGTCCGACGGCCGGCTCGGCATCCCGCAGCCGTTCGAGGCACATCTGCCATCCGGATGACCAGGCTGGACCTGGCGGGCTGACCGCCCGGTGATCGGTGACGCGGTGGGCGCGGCATTCACCCAATGCCGCGCCCACAGCCTTGCCACAACCCACGCCCCCGCCAAACGATCCACGCGCCACCGCCCGCCCTGCCAACGCTGGGGCACCAGACAGCCTTCGCCTTCCGCGGGGATGCCCATGGCGAGCGGCTGACACGGCGAGCCCAGATAAACAAATAGACCCCTCCACGCCTTATCCTGGCCGCCGGTGAAAATGACGCGGGCGCAGTGAAGTCCCGTGCGAGCAGGTCAGCGGGTCGTGATTCGCTGCATGGGCGCCCGTGGTGCGCGGCTTCATGCGCTTGGCGGCGTCGCCGGCGATGCACAGCGCTTTCATCTGCCGCTCCACCGGGCACCGGGCAACCGCGATGCCTCGCGCCGTAGCTGGCGCCAGACTTTGCGCGCACCATAGACGCGGCGGCCTTTCCTGCGGTCTTCCCACACCCGCATGATCTGCTCTTTCAGCGCTCATCCCGGGCACCCCGCGGCGAGGGCTCACACTCGCGCTTCTTCCCGTAATACGCGGAGACGGGAACTCCAGGGCTCTGCGGGTCTGCCGGAGGCACAACCAAGACAGAAATGGATGATCTGCGCGCAGCGACTGTGAACCGGACGCGCTCCACAAACAGTTCAGAATCGGCGATCTGGCTGCGGCGGAAATTCGATCAAGCGGTTGCCCGGATACTTCGGACCCAATGTCTCCCTACGAATACTCATGCTGGCCTGCGAATAACGATGCACTCACGCAAACGCTCTACTTTCGGCATGAGCGGTCGACTCCAGCCGGTAGCAGCGACGCGCCAGCGCCCCCGAATGACCAGTTATGCGCGGTACAGACCGGCCAGCCTAAGGACGGCGTCGTCGCTCATAACGAAATCCTCGGCGCGCTCCTCTGAGCCTTTCCTCCGTAGCGTTAGGTGACGATTGTGCCGTCTCGCGCGGCCGTTGGAGCTGTGACTTTCGCAGGCACCGGTCATCTCGTCCCCGCAGCGTCCGTCGCCGCGACGGAGTCCTGGTCTCACACAATGTCGCGGGCTGCTCGCTGCCAGATACTGGCCAGGCTTACGCCGCACGGCATGCGGCACGGCCACCGGACCTGGATGGAGGAGGCACGCATTCCCAATCGAGATGTCAACAGGCACATCGGCCCGGCCCTGCGGGCCGACCTGAAGGCGATGCCCGCGGGGAGCCCCGGGAGACCTCTCTCCGTACCCCGGCGGCCATTGGCTCACTCGATTTGTCCCCTCGATGTTCAGGCCATCGGGAGCCCGCGACCAAGATCGGCTCCCAAGTTCGGACACCGCCGCTCCCGGAATAGGGACAAACGGACCAGGGCAAGCGATCATGACCGCATGTCACGGCGCTGACCTGCGGATTTGCGTCAGGTCTTCACGTTTGGGTGTGAGCTTGCCGTTCGCGGCGTGATCAAGGTGGCACCCACGCGTTAAGCGGGCCGTGCCCACAGTGTTATGGGCTGGCCGGGCCCGTGTCGCTGGGAGTGGCGCGGGGCTTGCGCTGCCAGCGAGGGTCGGCGTCGAGGGCGGCGGCTCCGAGGGCTTCGAGCCGGGCGAGCAGGTCGCGCAGCCGCCGGTCGTTGTCGACCCAGGCCTGGTAGTCGTGGCGCTGCTCGGGACTGAGCCAGCGGCAGATTGTCTTGGCGGCGATCTTGCGGGTCCACTGCCAGTACGGGCCGTGCAGGCGGGGCGGGTCGGCGTGGCACGCGCAGTTGCGGTGGCCGCAGCGGGTGCGCCGCTGGGTGATGGAGCCTGGCAGGACCATGCCGGTGCGGGCGATGGCGGCGAGCTCGGCGGCGATCTTCCTGGCCTCGGCCTGGTGGCTGGCGGCGACACGCACCGCTTCAGGGTGGCACAGGTCCGTGATCCTGGTCATATCTTACTGTATATCTACAGTGTGAGCATGCGGGAGGCGTCCATGCTGCCGGAGCCGCCGGCCGCCGGCTACATCGCGTCCTGGCAGCCGTCGTCGGTGCCGGCCGAGGCTGCGGCCTTCGCCCGGCGGGTCGTGTCGCAGGCTGCGCCGCCCGGCCGGGAGCGGGCTAAGAACCTGCTGTGGGCGGCGGGAAAGCTCGCCGGCTACGGCACCGGGATCGGGCTGGAGCCGGTCCCGCAGGTGCTTTTGCACCCGTCGGTGATCGAGCGGTTCACCGCGCACGCGCCGGGGCTGTCCGGGCCGGCCCGGCGGACGCTGCGGACCAGCCTGCGGTTCCTGGCGCGCACGGTGGTCCCGCAGCTATGCCCGCCCGATGCCCCGCTGCCCCGCGAGCGGGCCAAGGCCCCCTACAGCCCGGCGCAGATCAGCGGCTATCTCGCGCTGGCCGATGCACAGCCCACCATCGCGCGGCGGATGCGCGCCTCGGCCCTGGTCTGCCTCGGCGCCGGCGCCGGGCTGATCCGATCCGACCTGCGGCAAGTCCGCGGCACCGACGTGAGGTGCCGCTCCCGCGGCGTCCTCGTCGAGGTCCGCGGCGCCCGGCCGCGGGTGGTGCCGGTGCTTCCCCGCTACCACGACGTGCTGCTCGCCTCGGCGGCGTTCGCCGGCGGGCACCTGATCACCGGCGGCACCGATCCCGCGCGGAACAACATCACTAACCCGCTGATCACGGCGCTGGCCGGCGGGACCGGGCTGCCCCGGTTGGACACCTCCCGCCTGCGCGCCACCTGGCTGGCCGAGGCCGCGCAGCTGATCGGCCTGCCCGCGTTCATGCACGCGGCCGGGATCACCTGCTCCCAGCGGCTCGGCGACATCATCGCCGCCCTCGACCCGGGCAGCGAGGAACAGGCAGTCGCACTGCTGAGCGGGCAGCGGTGAGCATCCCGCTGGCCGTGCTAGAAGACGCCATAGATGCCTCCGGCGCCGCGCCGCGGATCGAGGAACTGCTGCCGGCCGGGGTCCGCCACCGCCAGCTGAGGGCCGGCACCTTACTGACCGGGATGATGCTCACCCTGGCTGACCGCCGGCCCGCGCACCTCACCGAGCTTCATCAGGCACTGACCGGCCTGCCCGCCGATGACCAGGTGCGGCTCGGCGTTACCGAGGACTGGAGCAGCGGCCCGCACCAGCTGACCTACCGGCAGGTCGAGCGCACCTTCAACCTCGTCGCAGACGCGCTGGCCAAACAGCATCCCGACGGCGCCCCCTCCGGCGTTCTCGCCCGGATCTGCGATGACCTGCTGGAAGCCAGCATCCCGGCTCAGTACAAGCAGGCATCCAGCTCACAGGCGGCAGACTGGACCGACGTGGAGTCCTTCGCCCGGCCGCCGCGGCACGGCACTCAGGATTGCGCCGACCCCGAGGCATCCTGGGGACACCGCACCAGCAACCTGCCCGGCCCCAGAGGCGAGATGTTCTTCGGCTACTACCTGTCGGGCCTCACCATGGTCCGGGAGGACAACGGCCCTGCGGTCCCGGAGCTGGCCCGCCGGATGACCCTGACCAGCTGCGAACTCGACCCGGCCCGCGCCCTGGTCCCAGTGCTGACCGCGATGCCCGCGGCCGGCATCCCGCTCGGCGACATCCTGGCCGACTCCGGTTACGCCCACCGCGACGCCCAAGCGTGGGCCATCCCGCTCCGCCAGGCCGGCGCCCGCCTGGTCCAGGACCTGCACCCGCACGACCGCGGGCCGCAGGGAACCCACCACGGCGCGATCATCGCCAACGGGAACTTGTACTGCCCGGCCACGCCCAGGCCGCTGCTGCAGCTCGGCCCGCTGCCCCGCGACGCCACCCCCGAGCAGGTCACCGGCCATGACAGCCAGGCAGCCGAACTCGCAAAGCACAAGCTCGGCCCCATCACGGCCGACGACGCCGACGGCTACCACCGGGTGATGTGCCCCGCCGCCATGAGCAAGATCCGCTGCCCGCTCCGGCCGGATTCCATGACCCTCGACCGCGCCCGGCCCGAGATCCTCACCCCACCAGAAGACCCGCCCGCCTGCTGCACCCAGCAGACCCTCACCATCGGACCCGAAGTCTGCGCCAAGACCGCGCAAAAGCACGACTACCCCTCGCCGGCGCACCGGCGCTCCTACGCACGGCGCACCAGCGCCGAGCGGACGTTCGCGACCATCAAAGACCCGGCCACCACCAGCATCGCCCGCGGCTGGTGCCGCCTGATGGGCCTGACCCCGCTCACGCTGTGGCTGGCCTGCCTGCTCGCCGTCCGCAACCAGCGCATCCTCGCCGCCTACAGCGCCCGGCAAGCCGACAACCACAAGCGCGCCGCCGCCGGGCTCCCGCCCAGAACCAGGCGCCGACGCCGCAAGACACTCGCGATGCGCGCCGCCGCGCCGCCATAACGGCCACACGCCCTGCACCGCGCACCCAGCAACCGGAATAGCCCCTCACCCGCCCGGCGACGCGGCCTCAGCACGCCGCAAACCCGGCAGACAGCCATCCCGAAGATCATCACAGCGCCGGCAGGCCCATTCCCGGTCCCCGCATCCGGCAGCGAGAAATGTCAGACCCAAACGTGAAGATAGAGCCAGGTCAAACGTGAAGACCTCTGCGTGGGCCTGCGAGGACTTGAACCTCGGACCTCTTCCTTATCAGGGAAGCGCTCTAACCGCCTGAGCTACAGGCCCTCCGGCAACCCGCTGACCGGCAGGAACTTGAGCGCGGCGGATGTCACCGGTTCGCGCGCCAGGCCAGGCAACGGGCCAAGGGATGTCCGCCCAGGCTGTCTGGGCGTGCCGGGACAGATTACCGCACCGCGGCTAGTTGCGCGAAGCCGGTTACTGGTTAGTCGGCTTCCCGCAGCGTGATCTCTACGCCTCCGGCTACGTGGCTCACGGCGTTATAGATGACGGCCCCGACCGTCGACAGTGCCGTGATGAGGATGACGTCGATCGCGCCGGCCAGCATCGTGTAACCGAGCACCGTCCCTGCTGAGAACCAACTGGCCGCGTTGCTCCCGGCACTACCCCCCGAGGCTGTGACCAGCTGGATCGTGTGCTCGATGCTTGAGAACACGCCGAGCGCCGAGAAGAAGAAGTACAGCACGGCGACGGCGACGAACAAGATCACGAAACCGACGAGCGACGCCATGAAGCTGAACTTCATGACCGACCATGGCTCGATCCGGGACAGCACGAGCTGTGCGTCGCGCAACTCGGTTCCGTCTGGCCGGATGCCCTTGGCCGAAAGTTGTGCGGCCGGACGGCGTGTTGCCGCCGGCCTGCTCTTGACAGTCATCGCTGGTTTGCCATTGCCGATAGCGCCCCCAGGCTTCCCTATCGCACTCGGCCTTAGCTTCTTCTTCTTCCCCGGTCTTGTAAATGGTCTCGCGACCTTGGACCTCAGATTCTCTGATCGTACAGATTCTGCGGCGGCAAGTCCCGGTTGGGCAGCCGGAACATGCTCGGTTGCCTGCGCACCGACTGTCGGAGCGGGTATTTGATCGGCGGCTGTCGGCGCAGCTTGGGCTGAGGCGGCGCCCACCTGGTTCCCCCCCGCAGCGGTTGGCACTGAGCCGGCGGGCGAGTAGGCAGGCCGGCGCGGAGGATCAAAGACGCTGCCGCCGGGGCTGTGCCAGCCCCCCGATCCTGCGGCAGCGACCGTCTCGTCCTGCGACCGCGGAGGTGACGACTCGGCGGCGGGAGGAGTCCGGTCCGATGTTGGCGCGGCGGGGGGAGTCCGATCCGCCATGGGCGGGGTCGGCACACCCGTCGCGACGGTTGGCGCTGCAGGCGCCGCAGGCGTGGCTCGGGCCCCAGCTGAGGGTGCTGCAGGCGGCTTCCAGCCGATGTTCGTGGTCGCAGCCGACGACGGGCCAGCGGCGCGCGCGGGGCCGCTGGATGCGGGCGATGCGGACGGCGACGACTGGCCATCAGTCGGCGATGCGCCGGGGGAGGGCGGCCCGGTGGCCTGCCGCGGCGCGGTGGCCTGCCGCGTAACGTCGCTGCCGGTGAGTCCGGTGCTCGCGAATCCCGGGCTGGCAAAACCTGCTCCTGTCAGCTCGCGCGCGAGCGCAGCGGCAGCGAGAGTGGCCGTGGCCTCGTCGTGCGAAGCGCCACCCTGCGACCCGCCAGCCTCGGAGCCTCGGCGGGGGGGCCCGGTGGCTGGCATTCCGTACCTGCCGTCGGTCGGGCCGACCGCGCCAGTTCCAGGCGTGCTTGCCGCAGCTGGTCGCTGCTGACTGCCTGTTCGTGCCGCGTCCGCTGGTTTCGTGGCGGTGCTGTCCTGAATCGACGGGCTACCGGTCTTCGGGGTACTGTCCGCGCCCGACCGGGTATCAGGCTTGGGGATGCTGTGCGGCCTTGTGACCCCTGCGGGCGTGAACACGCTGTCCGGATTGGCCGACCCGAGCGGCTTGCCGTTTCCTTCTGGCCCGGGATCACCAGGCCCGGCACCACCACCAGGCCCGGCACCACTAGGCCGCGCCAGTCTTCGCGGGATTGTCACGTCAGAGCGCTCGCCGTCGGCCGACGCTGAGGTCGCCTCAGATTGGGCAAGGCTCTGTGAAGGTGGCGCGCTGGATTGGGCCCTCCCCTGGGCATTATCGGCAGGCGCGGCAGGAGTTTGTGACGGGGAGTTCTTGGTGGGCTCAGTTTTGCCCTTGCTTGACTTCCGGACGGTCGGGTCCAGCTTGGGAGTCGCGCCGCCTGCCTCATCGGCCACCTGCGCGGCTGGATCCTGCTTGTCCACCCATCCTCCTGTGAAGTCGCTAGCAACGACTTTATCCGCCACTAGCTACGCGGGGACCTTGATGGCCCGATCGCCACAACCGTGACACCAAGTCAGACGTCCCAATTGGCCGAATAGTTGCCGTGACGAGCCAGGTTACCGCCGGCTTCTGCCCATGGAATCTCAAAGAAACCGCCTTCGCAGAAACAACATCCGCCGCATCTGCGCACGTCGCGGGCCAGCCATCAACTCAAGAATCCGCGTCCCCAGGGTCCACCGAATCGGACGGCACCGGCTCGTCCAAGTCGGCCGGCTCGTCCAAGTCGGCCGGCTCGTTCAAGTCGGCCGGCTCGTCTGGGCTGACCGCCCCGACCGGGCCCACGGGCTCATCCGGACCAGCGGCCTCCTCGATCACGCTTTCCGGCTCCTCCGCATTGCGCGCGATCGCCACTAGCGTCTGGCCAGGCGCGAGATTGACCAGCCGGACACCCATTGTCTGACGGCCGGACTGCTTGATCTCCGCCGCCGTGGTCCTGATCACCCCGCCTGCGGATGTGATCGCGAAGACCTCATCGTCCGGCCCGACCATCAGCGCGCCGATCAGCTCGCCGCGGGCATCGACGATCCGCGCGGTCACCACGCCCCGGCCGCCCCGGCCCTTGACCGGGTACTGGTCTGCAGGCGTCCGCTTGGCGTAGCCGCCACCAGTCGCCACCAGGACGTCGGCGTTCGTGCCGGCCTCGACCACGTGCATGCCGAGCAGCTGATCGCCATTGGTAAACCGCATGCCGATGACACCGGACGTGGCTCGTCCCATAGGACGCAGCACATCATCGCTGGCGTGGAATCTGATCGCCTGCGCACGGCGGCTGACGAGCAGCAGGTCCTGATCGGGCGAGACCAGCCTGGCCGCGATCACCTCGTCGTCCTCGCGCAGGTTGATCGCGATGATGCCACCCTGCCTCGGCGAGTCGAACTCTCTCAGCCGCGACTTCTTGACCAGCCCGCCGGCCGTGGCCAGCACGAGGTACGGCGCGACCTCATAGTCCTGCAGCGCGAGCACCTCGGCGATCCGTTCATCCGGCTGGAACGCCAGCAGGTTGGCCACGTGCTGGCCGCGGGCATCGCGGGCGGCCTCGGGCAGCTCGTAGGCCTTGGCCCGGTAGACCCGGCCCTTGTTCGTGAAGAACAGAATCCAGTGGTGCGTCGAGGTGACGAAGAAGTGCTCGACGATGTCGTCGGTCCGCAGCTGGGCGCCGCGCACCCCCTTGCCGCCGCGCCGTTGCGCGCGGTACAGGTCGGTCTTGGTCCGCTTGGCGTAGCCGCCGCGCGTGATCGTCACGACCACGTCCTCCTCGGCGATCAGGTCGGCCATCGAGACCTCGCCGTCGTAGGCGACCAGCTCGGTGCGCCTGTCGTCGCCGTACTTGGCGGCGATCTCGCCAAGTTCGGTGCCGATGATCTGCCGCTGCCGCTCGGGCGAGGCCAGGATCGCCTCGTAGTCGGCGATCTGCGCCATCAGCTCGTCGTACTCGTCGATTAGCTGCTGCCGCTCGAGCGCGGCGAGCTTGCGGAGCTGCATGTCCAGGATCGCGCGGGCCTGGATCTCGTCGATGTCGAGCAGCTGCATCAGGCCCTGCTGGGCGACTGCCGCCGACGCGCTGGCCCTGATCAGCGCGATCACCGCGTCGATCTGGTCGATCGCCTTGATCAGCGCCCTCAGGATGTGGGCCCGCTCCTGGGCCTTGCGCAGCAGGTAGCGGGTGCGCCGCACGATGACGGCGATCTGGTGCGTCACCCAGTGCCTGATCATCTGGTCCAGGCGCAATGTCCGCGGCACCCCGTCGACCAGCGCGAGCATGTTGGCGCCGAACGTCTCCTGCAGCTGGGTGTGCTTGTACAGGTTGTTCAGCACGACCTTGGCCACGGCGTCACGCTTGAGCACGACGACGAGCCGCTGGCCGGTCCGCTGGCTGCTCTCGTCCCGCACGTCCGCGATGCCGGCGATCCGGCCGTCCTTGGCCAGCTCGGCGATCTTGTAGGCCAGGTTGTCCGGGTTCACCTGGTAGGGCAGCTCGCTGACTACGAGGCAGGTCCGCCCCTTCCGGTCCTCCTCGACCTCGACGACGGCCCGCATGGTGATCGAGCCGCGCCCGGTCCGGTACGCGTCGACAATGCCGCGCCGGCCGACGATCTGGCCGTAGGTCGGGAAGTCGGGGCCCTTGATCCGCAGGATCAGGGCCTCGAGCAACTCGTCGTCGGTCGCATCGAAATGGTCGAGGTACCACAGCACGCCCTCGGTGATCTCGCGCAGGTTGTGCGGCGGGATCTTGGTGGCCATGCCGACGGCGATGCCCTCGGACCCGTTCACGAGCAGGTTGGGGAACCGGGCCGGGAGGACGACTGGCTCGGCGGATCGGCCGTCGTAGTTCGGCCGGAAATCGACCGTCTCCTTGTCGATGTCGCGCAGCATCTCCATCGCCAGCGGGGCCAGGCGGCACTCGGTGTACCTCATCGCCGCCGCCGGGTCGTTGCCGGGGGAACCGAAGTTGCCCTGGGGGTCGACCAGCGGCATCCGCATCGACCACGGCTGAGCGAGCCGGACCAGCGCGTCGTAGATGGCCGAGTCGCCGTGCGGGTGGTACTGGCCCATCACCTCGCCGATGACCCGCGCGCATTTGAAGTAGCCCCGGTCGGGCCGGTAGCCGCCGTCGTACATCGCGTACAGGACCCGGACATGAACGGGCTTGAGCCCGTCGCGCACATCGGGCAGCGCGCGGCCGACGATGACCGACATCGCGTAGTCGATGTAGCTGCGCTGCATCTCGACCTGGATGTCGACCGGTTCCAGCCGGCCTCCGGGACCTTCGGGCCCGCCAGTCGAAGCCTCTGGCGTGTCCACGCTCATGCAGATCTCTCCTTCACCATGGTCGCGGCCCCCCGTCAGTCTTCAAAGACCAACAAGCGATAGCGATCACCAATCCCCAGTGGCGACTCCGGCGGCGCCGCTTTCGCGGCGACTCCGGCCCACAAAACTAGATGTCCAGGAACCGGACGTCCTTAGCGTTGCGTTGGATGAAGGCCCGCCTTGCCTCCACGTCCTCGCCCATCAGCACGGTGAACAGCTCGTCCGCCTGCGCCGCGTCGTCAAGCGTGACGAGCTTCAGCAGCCGACGCGCCGGGTCCATGGTCGTCTCCCACAACTCGGTGGCGTTCATCTCGCCGAGGCCCTTGTACCGCTGGACCCCGTCGCGCGGCCGCGGGTCCTTGCGGCCCGCGGCGATCCCGGCCTCGATCAGCGCGTCCCGCTCCCGGTCGGAGTAGGCGTAGTCCGGCGCGACCCCGCGGCCCTCCCACTTGATCTTGTACAGCGGCGGCTGAGCCAGGTACACGTGGCCCGCCTCGATCAGCGGCTTCATGAACCTGAACAGCAG
>Ga0207646_10004658_pt1 | contig 14792 bp, 14 predicted proteins | sample KBSK5502metaG_FD_184343 | JGI IMG/M metagenome (GOLD analysis project Ga0207646, IMG submission 184343) | Corn, switchgrass and miscanthus rhizosphere microbial communities from Kellogg Biological Station, Michigan, USA - KBS K5-50-2 metaG... | ecosystem: Host-associated > Plants > Roots >... | reverse complement strand
GCGTGACGGTGCAGATCAACACCGTTCCGGTAGCGGTGAGCTCCGACGGCACATTCCAGGCGCGCTACTACCTGCCCACCGGAGCGCAGTCCTTCCGCATCGTCGCGCGCAACAGCGCCGGAGGCACCGTCGAAGAGACGCGCAACGTCGTCATCGCGTATACCGCCGCCGTCGTCATCGTGCGCGTGACCGGTGGCGACTCTTGGATCCTCGCCACCGTCGACGGCAACTGCGACCCATGCCAGGGCCGCGTGTTCAAGGACGGCGAGACGGCGACGTTCCAGGGCAAGGAAGTCCGCCTCCGGACCGGCAACGCGGGGGTCGTGCAGGTGAACCACAACGGTCAGGTCATCGCGTCTCTGGGTCGTCAGGGGGAGGTCGTCGAGCGGGTCTTCGTCGCCCAGTGACCCTTCCCAACGCGCTCAGCGCGGCCCGCGCCCTTCTCGTTGTCCCGGTGGTCGGCCTCATCGCGACGGGCGATGTCTCGCTCGCGCTTTTCGTCTTTCTCGGCGCCGCCGCCACGGACGCGTTCGACGGGCCCCTCGCGCGGCGTCGTGGCGCGACCGCATTCGGTGCCGCGCTCGATCCGTTCGCCGATAAGGTCCTCGTGATCGGGACGCTTGCCGCCCTGGCGATTCAGGGCATCGCGTCGGCCTGGGCCGTACTCGTCATCATGGCCCGCGAGCTCGTCGCCATCGAGGTCCGCGCCAGGTCGCCGCATGCCGTCGCGGCGAGCGCGGATGGCAAGGCGAAGACGGTCCTGCAGGTCGAGGCGGTCACGCTGCTCCTCGCCGCGGCCGCCTGGCCGGGGGCGGGGCTCGCCACGGCGGCCAATCTGGCGCTCGTCGCCGCGACCGCGCTGACTCTGCTTTCTGGCGTCAAACTCGTCCTTCGTGCCCGCCAAACGACCGCCGACGCTGCCTGAGCTCGAGGAGCGTATGGCCGCGATCCACTCGCGGCTGCGACGCCGCAAGTTCACCGTCGCGGAAGCCGAGTCCTGCACCGCCGGGCTCCTCGCCGCAGTCCTCACGGCGCACGCAGGTTCGAGCGAGTACTTCAAGGGCGGCGCCGTCGTGTACTCGAACGAGGCCAAGACGATCCTCGCCGACGTGCCGGCCGACCTTATTCACGGGCACGGCGCGGTCTCGTCCGTCGTCGCCGGTGCGCTGGCGCGCGGCGCGCGTGAGCGACTCGGCGCGAAGATCGGCCTCGGGATCACCGGCATCGCCGGACCCGGCGGGGCGACGCCTGGCAAGAAGGTCGGGCTCACGTACGTCGCGGTGGACAGCGACGATTACTCGGCGGTGAAGAAGTACCAATGGCCCTACGACCGCGAGGGCAATCGCCTGGCCTCGGTCGGCGCCGCGCTCGACCTTCTCGAGAAGGCGATCGAATGACGGTCGAGCTCAAGCGCACCCTCGGCGCCGTCTGGCGCGAGCCGGACGTCGCGCGCCTCTACCGCTACCGGCCGGCGTATCCGCCCCCGGTGTTCGACATCCTGCGCCGGCTCATCGTGGAACCGTTTAGGGTCCTCGACGCGGGGAGCGGCACCGGCGGGCTCACGCGGCAGATGACGGCGTTCGCGGCGCGGATCGACGCGCTCGATCCGTCCGCCGCCATGATCGACGAAGCGCAGCGCCTGCCCGGTGGACGCGATCCGCGGATCAACTGGATCGTCGGACCTGCCGAGACGGCGCCGCTCCGTCCGCCGTACGGCCTCATTACGACGGGCCAGAGCCTGCACTGGATGGATCACGAGGTCGTCATGCCGCGCTTCCGAGACGCGCTTGCTCCAGGAGGTTTCCTCGCGGCGACCGACATCGAGTGGGACTACGCGCCCGCATGGCGCGAGAAGCTCGTCGCGATCTTCAAGAGATACTCACCGGTGAACACCAAGGAGTTCGTTGTCGACCTCTTCGGCGACCTCGCCGAGCGCGGCCTGTTCGAGCGCGCCGGATTTCAGCGCACGTCGCTGGTCCCGGTTGATCTCTCCACCCATGACTTCGTGAACGCGCTTCACAGCACGAGCTCGCTCTCCCGTGTCTCGCTCCGGGAACGCACCGACGCGTTCGGCGACGAGGTTCGCGCGCTCTTCACGGAGATCGGAGAGGAACGCGCTCATTTCGCGGTCGCCGCCAACGTCGTCTGGGGACGACCGCTGTGAGCACGCGGGCGCTCGGCGTTGGCCTCCTCGGCCTCGGTACGGTCGGCTCCGCCGTCGCGCGCGCGTTCGCGGATCGCTCTCGCCGGATCGACGCGGCCGCCGGACGACCGCTTCGCCTTGTCGCGGCGGCGGTGCGCGATCCGCAGCGGACGCGCGATGCCGGCGATGTCCCGATCACGACCGACCCGCACGCGATCCTGGACGACCGCGAGGTCTCCATCGTGGTCGAGGTCATCGGCGGGACAGACCCCGCACGCGAGCTGGAGCTCGGCGCGTTCGAGCGGGGAAAGCACGTCGTCACCGCGAACAAAGAGCTCGTCGCGAAGGAATGGAAGGCCCTCCATGAGGCCGCCCGACTCGCGAAGCGCGAGCTGCGTTTCGAAGCCGCCGTCGCCGCCGCCGTCCCGGTCATCGCGGGGATGCGGGGGCTCGGCGCGGTGCGTCCGCGCGTGCTGCGCGGGCTCCTCAACGGCACGACGACGTACATCTGCTCGCGCATGGAAACCGGCAAGTCGTACGACGAGGCCCTCGCCGAGGCGATGGCAGCCGGCTACGCGGAGGCGGACCCAACGAACGACGTCGACGGGCACGATGCCGCGTACAAGCTCTCCATCCTCATCTCGATCCTGGAGGGCCGGCATTTTCACCCGGACAACGTGCGCCGCACCAGTCTCCGCGGCATCACCGCGTCGGACCTGACTGCCGCCGCCGCACGCGGCGCGCGGGTGCGCTTCCTCGCGGTCGCCGATTTCGGTGAGAAGGCCACCAAAGCGCGCGTCGGGCCCGAAGAGGTGACCGCGGATTCGCTCGAGGGCCAGGCCACCGGGCCGACGAACGTGATCACGCTCGAGAGCGATCTCGTTCCACGTTTGGTATGGAGCGGCCCCGGGGCGGGCGGAGACGCGACGGCGTCCGCGATACTCGGGGACGTGATCCAGATCGCGCGGCACACCGCCTGATGCGGACAGTCCTGAAGTTCGGCGGAACGTCCGTCGCATCGCCCGCCGCGTTGCAGCGCGTTGCCGAGATCGTCAAAGGCACGCGCGGGCAACGCATCGTCGTCGTGTCCGCCACCGCGGGGACGACCGATGCGCTCATCGGCGCGGCTCGCGCCGCCGAGGGCGGCGACGCGCAGACCGCCCAGGACACGATCCTCCGACTGTCCGGCGAGCACCGGAACCTCATCGCCGACGCACTCGGCTTCGAATCGGCCGACGTGCTGAAGGAGATAGCCGACCTCACCGAACGGACGACCGCGCTCCTGCAGAGCGTCGCCATCCTTCGCGAGTGCACGGCGCGAACGCTCGATGCGATCGTCTCGTATGGCGAGCGCATCTCGGCGCCGATCGTCGCGGCGGTCCTGAACCACACCGGCACGAAGGCGGAAGCGCTCTCGGCCGAAGGGCTGATCATCACCGACGACGCGTTCGGCCACGCCAATCCGATCATCGAGGAGACGCGCGCACGCGCGTCCAAGGAGCTCGACTCTCGGCTCGGGTACGGCGTCGTGCCGGTGGTGACCGGCTTCATCGGTTCGACCGTCGATGGGGTCACGACGACGCTGGGCCGCGGAGGATCAGATTACTCGGCGGCCGTGCTCGCCGCAGTGACCAAGGCTGACGACCTTCGCATCTACACCGACGTGAGCGGCGTGATGAGCGCCGATCCCCGCGTGGTGAAGGGTGCGAAGCCGCTCGACTCGATCTCGTACGCGGAAGCCGCCGAGCTCAGCTACTTCGGCGCGAAGGTCATCCACCCGCGCACGGTGCTGCCCGCGGTCGAGGCAGGCATTCCCGTCCGCATCCTCAACACGTTCGCGCCGTCGGATCGCGGGACCACGATCACGAACAACACCGACGAGGACGGCAGCGTCGTGAAGGCGACAACCTCGCTCGGCGGCCTCGGCCTCATCACCGTCCAGGGCGCCGGGATGAGCGGAGTGCCCGGATTCGCGGCGCGCGTGTTCGACACCGCGGCCGCCGAACGCGTGTCCGTGATGATGATCAGCCAGTCATCGAGCGAGAACTCGATCTGCCTCGTCGTGCCTGACGACGCGACCGACCGCCTCAAGGGCGCGCTCGAGAAGATGTTCAACGCGGAGCTGCGGCGCCACGACGTCGAGAAGATTGACGTCGAGCGGCCCGTCGCGATCGTCGCGGCGGTGGGGGAGGGGATGCGCGGAACGCCCGGTGTGGCGGCGCGAGTGTTCACGGCCCTCGGAAAAGCCAACGTGAACGTCGTGGCGATCGCGCAGGGCTCGAGCGAGCTGAACATCTCCCTCGTGGTGTTGGAGAAAGACCGCGAGAAGGCGGTCCGCCTCATCCACGAAGAGTTCCACCGCTGAGGACGCTCAACCACTTCAGCTACCTGCTTCTCGTTCTCATCGTCACCACCCCGACCGTCGTAGGCATCGCGATCGTCCTCGCACCGGCCGGCGAGCTCGCTCTTCCTGCGCTCGGCGCAACCTTGGCAATCGACCTCGTCGTCCTCGGCGGCATCTGGCTCTCGATGCGCCCGGGTCCCGCCGACATCACGTCGCCGGAGCAGCTCGCGCGCCTGGTGAAGGGCGGCAAACCGGTGGTCGTCGAGCTCTACTCGAACTTCTGCGTCATCTGCATGGCGAACCGCCAGACCATCAAGGTCGCGGCGACGAGTCTCAGCGGTCAATGCCGATTCGTGCGTGCGGAGCTCCCGACCGCGGCCGGAGCGGCGATCGGTGACTTCTACAAGTGTCGGTACACGCCGAGCTACCTCGTCTTCGACGAGCACGGCGATCTCGTGCGCACGATCATCCCGGACAATGTCACGCCGATCGCGAACGGCTATCGCATCCTCGACGAGACGGGCGCGGTCGTAAGCCGGGCGCCGCGGGTGACCCCGGAGGTCCTCGTCGACCTCGTCCGCTTTACCGGCTGACGCTCGCCGTCCTGTCGTCTGCCACACTCAGCGAATGCGCGATGCGGGCGCGCCGGTCGACCTCTATCGATTGCTCGGGGCCGCTGACGAGCCGGAGCTGATCGACCGCGAGTTGCCGGACGACGCCGAGATCCTGGAGCTCGGCGCCGGCTCCGGACGCATCACGCATCCGCTGATCGCGCTCGGCCGGCGCGTCGTCGCGGTCGACTTCAATCCCGACATGCTCGCGCTCATCGAGGGCGCTGAGAAGATCGAGGCCCGCATCCAGGATCTCGATCTGGGCCGTGTCTTTGGTGGCGTTCTTCTCATGAGCAACCTGATCAATCACCCCGATCGTGAGGAGCGCCTTGCCCTGCTCCGCGCGGTCCAGCGGCACCTGGGTCCGCACGGGGTCGCCCTCATCGAGCGTTACGACCCGGCGAGCGGCGAGGACCCGACGCCGACCGAGCGCGACCGCTACGGCATCACCATCAGGGCCTTCGACATCCGACGCGAAGGCCAGCTCCTCTATCAGACGATCGAGTACGACGCCGGGGCTCGCGGCCGATGGCTCGTCCGGATCGAAGGCACGCGGATCCTCACCGACGACGAGATGCTCGCCGACCTGGCCGCGGCCGGATTGCGGCTATTGCGCTGGATCGACGAGCGACACCGCTGGCTCGCCGCGGCGCTGCTCTGATACGGCAGACTTGACCGCGATGCGTAAACGCAAGGTCGCGGTCCTGGGCGCGACAGGGACGGTCGGACAGCGGTTCATCGGACTGCTGCAGGGCCATCCCTGGTTCGAGATAAGTGCGCTCACCACGAGCGACGCGAAGGCCGGCAAACGCTACGGCGACGTCACCGCATGGCACTGGGCCGGAGGCATGCCCGCCACGGTTGCCGGCATGAAGCTGCAACCGACCACGGCCGACGTCGACGCGGAGATCTGCTTCTCTGCGCTACCGGGCGACGCAGCCGAGCAGTGGGAAGCCGCACTGGCGAAGACCGGGCACCACGTGTTCTCGAACGTGAAGACGCACCGCATGGACGGCGACGTTCCACTCCTCATCGCCGAGGTCAACGCCGAGCACATGCACGCACTCGACGTACAGCGGCGCAACCGCGGCTGGTCCGGTTCGATCGTTACGAACGGGAACTGCTCGGCGATCGGCTTCGCGCTCGCCGCCGCGCCCCTCCAGCAGACCTTCGGCATCGAGCTGGCGGTCGTCACGACGATGCAGGCGATCTCCGGCGCGGGCTATCCCGGCGTCGCTTCGCTCGACGCGCTTGACAACGTGGTCCCGTTCATCGCGGAGGAAGAAGAGAAGATGGAGCAGGAGACGAAGAAGTTCCTCGGCACGTGGGACGGGAAGCGCTTTGTCGACGCAGGCTTCGAGTTCTCCGCACACTGCAATCGTGTTGCGGTCCGCGACGGCCACACCGAAACGGTGAGCCTCAGGCTGCGTGGTGGGCCGTCGCCCGATCTGGTGAAGGACGCGATGCGGGAGTTTCGCGGACGACCGCAGGAGCTCAAGCTCCCGACCGCGCCGGAGCGCCCGATCCACGTGCTCGAGGACCGTGACCGTCCGCAGCCGATCCTCGACCGCGACACCGAGCGGGGCATGGCTGCCGTGGTCGGCCGCGTGCGCGAGGACCCGGCGATGGGCATCAAGTACGTCGTGCTGACCCACAACACGATCCGCGGCGCGGCCGGCGCGTCACTGCTCAACGCGGAGCTGCTCGCCGCTGAGGGGTGCCTCGGGAGTTGAGCGCAGCGGCCGAAACTTTCGTCGCGCGTCTCGATCGCGTGCCACTGAACCGCTTCCATTGGCGTCTGCTGATCCTGTCAGGGCTCGGGTGGATGTTCGACGCGATGGACGTACTGATGCTGAGCTTCCTCCTCACGCCGATCCGCGGCGAGTTCAAGCTCGACGCCACGGGCGTCGGGCTCGTCGCGAGCGCGACCTTCGTGGGGATGTTCTTCGGCGCTGCGGTGGCTGGCCGCCTCGCCGATCGTTACGGCCGGCGCGCGGTCTTCACCACGACGCTCGTGATCTTCTCGCTCGGGAGCCTGCTCTCGGCGCTCGCGCCGACATTCGAGACGCTCCTCGCCGCTCGGATCGTCGCGGGCCTCGGCCTGGGCGGGGAGCTCCCCGTCGCGGCGACGCTCGTGAGCGAGCTCTCGCCGCGCGCGCAACGTGGCCGCATGATCGTGCTGCTCGAGTCGTTCTGGGCCTACGGGACGATCCTTGCGGGGATCGTGGCGATCACCGTCGTCGCGAATTACGGATGGCGGTGGGGCTTCGCGGTCGGCGCGCTGCCCGCGCTCTACGTGGCGTATCTCCGTCGCGCGTTGCCGGAATCGCCGCGCTTCCTGGCCGAAAAGGGCCGTGCGCCGGAAGCCGACGCGGTCGTCCGGCGCGTCGAGCGCGCGGGTGGGGGAGCGCTCCTCACGCTAGCGCCGGCGATCGCGCCGACACGAGCGGGGCGCACGCGCATCGCCGAGCTCTGGAGCGGCCGCTACGCGCGCCGCACCGCGATGCTCTGGATTCTCTGGTTCGGCGTGGTGCTGACGTACTACGGGATCTTTCTGTGGATCCCGTCGATCCTTGCCACGCGCGGCCTCTCAGAAGTGCGGAGCAACGAGTTCTTCTTCCTCTCGACGCTCGCGCAGGTGCCGGGCTACTTCAGCGCGGCGTGGCTCGTGGAGCGGATCGGGCGGAAGCCGACACTCGTCGCATACCTGCTCGGGACTGCGGCGTCCGCGTTCATGTTCGGCAACGCGGGGACGGGCACCGACGCTTTCATCTGGGCCGCGCTTCTCTCGTTCTTCAACCTCGGAGCGTGGGGCGTCGTCTACACGATCACTCCGGAGCTGTACCCGACATCCGTGCGCGCGACAGGTTCTGGCGTCGCGGCGGCGGTCGGACGTGTTGGCGGGATCATCGGGCCGTACCTCACGCCCGTGCTCGTGACCGCGATCGCCGTCAACGGAACGTTCGCGGTATTCATGGGCCTGCTCGTGATAACCGCCGCGGCCGTCGCCGTGCTCGGCGAGGAGACTCGCGGACGATCTCTCGAGGAGATCGCCCCCGAGGCCGAGGCGGCCTGACCCGGAGCTATCCGGTGCGGGGCGGCATAGGCATCGCCGTGTCCGTAGACGCACTCTGCGAGACCACGTGGGCGTTAGCGCAGTTCGGGCAGCAGAAGATCCTGCCGTCGCGCTTGGCGACCGTGGACCACTCTGTGATCAGGACACCGCAGTGAGCGCACTCTTCGTTGGCCATTACTCGCACCTCCGACCGAGTCGCTGCAGCGCGGGTGCCACTCTCCCGAAAGGCGTAGATTTCTTCGCCGCGGCCGGCAGACGCACTCGAATCTCGCTCGATCGCCAGCTGGGGAAGAGGCGCTTGGTGGCTGACACTCTTGACGAAGCGCGGAAGGCGCTCGACCGACATGCCTGGGGCGACGCGTTGAACCTTCTGCGGCAGGCCGATGCGACGAAGAGCCTCGATGCCGAGGGTCTCGAGATGCTGGCCGACGCCGCGTGGTGGATGGCTGAGCCGGACGAATCGCTGGCAGCGCGGGAGCGTGCACACGCCGCCTTCGCCGCAGCGGGAAACACGCGACGCGCGGCCGCGATCGCGCTGAGACTCGGGCAGGACAATGGCAACAAGCGCGCGTATGCCGCGGCCGGCGCTTGGCTCGAGCGCGCGGGGAAGCTGCTCGAAGGCGACGAAGATTGCGTCGAATACGGGTACCTGTTGTTCGCGCAGATCGCGGTGGGACACGCCGAGATGGGCCTCGATGCGACCGTCGCGATCGCACGGCGCGCCGCCGACCTGGGAAAGCGCTTCGGCGATCGTGACCTCCAGGCCTTCGCCGCGATGGGCGAGGGCCTGACGCGCATCGCGTACGGCGACGTCGCCGAGGGTCTGGCGCGCCTCGACACCGCGACGGTCGCGGCGGTCGCGGGGGAGCTCACCGTCTTTACGACTGGTTGGATCTACTGCGGCACCATCGGGGCGTGTCGTGACCTCGCGGACTACCGCCGCGCGAGCGAGTGGACGGAGGCCACGACACGCTGGTGCGAACGGCAATCCGTGACCGGCTTTCCGGGGATCTGCCGCGTGAACCGCGCTGAGGTAATCGAGCGCCGCGGGTCTTGGGCGCAAGCTGAGCAAGAGGCTCGAAAAGCATGCGACGAGCTGCAGCGCTTCCAGATCAGCGACATCGCTGCCCTCGGGTTCTACGCGATCGGCGACATTCGCCTGCGCATGGGCGACCTCCCCTCGGCCGAGGACGCCTTCCGCCGCGCGCACGAGCTGGGCGCTATCCCCGAGCCGGGCCTAGCGCTCCTACGGCTGGCCCAGGGCGACGCGCCTGCCGCGGCGGCGTCACTCCGGCGCGCCCTCGCGAACGAACACGAGCGGTCGCCGCGTTCGCGGCTTCTTCCGGCCGAGGTCGACGTGGCGCTCGCTGTCGGCGACCGGGAGCGGGCACGCGAAGCCTCGAAGGAGCTGGACGCATTGGCCGTGATGTTCGGCACGGCCGCCATGGACGCGATCGCCGGCACCGCGCGCGCAGCGCTGCAGCTCGCGGACGGCGATGCCGTGTCCGCCGAGAAGACCATCAGCGCCGCTCTGCGCCAATGGCAAGAGCTCGAGATGCCGTACGACGTCGCGAAAGCGCGAGTGTTGCTCGCGGCCGCGCTCCGCGCCCAGGGCGACGAAGCCGCGGCGAAGCTCGAGCTGCAGGCGGCGCGATCCACGTTCGAACGGCTGGGTGCGCGGCTCGACATTCGCCGCGCGAGCGACCTCCTGGGCGACGAAGCGCACGTCACGTCCGCGGAGCCCACGCAAGAACGCGTGACCCGTACATTCCTCTTCACGGACATCGTGCGTTCGACGAGGCTCGTCGATGCACTCGGCGACGTCGCGTGGCAGGACGTGATTCGCTGGCACGATCAAACGCTTCGCTCGCTCATCGCTCAGCATCAGGGTCAGGAGATCCGCCACCAGGGCGACGGGTTCTTTGTCGCGTTCGCAAATGCCGGCGACGCGGTGGACTGCGCCGTCGCGATACAGCGGCGCCTAGCTGACCAGCGACGCGCACAGGGGTTCGCGCCGCAGGTGCGGATCGGCATGCACACCGCAGACGCACATCGCCGCGGCCTCGACTACACCGGATTCGGCATCCACGAGGCCGCGCGGATCGGCGGCGTTGCCGGCGCCGACGAGATCCTCGTGAGCGCGGCGACCCTTGAGTCCGCCGCGAAGGCGTACCCGAGCGAGAAGCGGACAGTCCTGCTCAAAGACATCGCGGAGCCGGTGGAAGTCGCGTCGATCGACTGGCGTTGACCATTTCCGCGTTGCTTTATTCCGACTGAGACGCTTTCGCACCATCCGCGGAGGCCCCGATCTCGGTCGGCAGCCCACAATGCGGGCGACATGAATAAGCGCCTCGCGCTCCTCGCGGCCGCGGGCCTTCTCGCGACCGCGTGCTTCGGCAAGTTCGCGCTCGGCGTCACGCAAACGATCGAGCCGACCCCGATCCTGCCGGGCGCGAACGTGAGGCAGGAGCTGAATATCGAGGCCGACGGTTTGCTCGGGACCGCTGTAAAACAGGCGTTGACCGATGCGGCCACGAAGGGTCAGACGCAGACGCAGTCAGGGACGCAGTGGCAGATCCGCGATAGCTCAGAGGGTTCGGCCGTCCACCTTCGCATGTTCCGCACCGTCAGCCTCAGCGAAGCGCAGACCGCGCTCGCGCCATCGTCGACCGGCGGGTTCGACGTGGGGACGATGAACGTTCACGCCGACGACTGGGGTCTCGCACGGCACTACACCGTCCGGATTGTCGTCACACCGAGCGCACCGAATACGCCCGTCGGAACGCCGGCCGCGACGGACGCGACCTCGCAGCAGCTTGCGAAGGCGATCTTGGCCGGGATCACGTACGACTACTACATCAGCCTGCCCGGAGTCGTGACCGCGACGAACGGCGTCCCCGGCGATCAGTCGCGCCTGGTGTGGCACCTCGACCTCACGTCGGGTACAGCGCGCGTGCTCACGGCGGAGAGCATCTACCCAGACGTGCCTCGGCTTGTCGTGCTGCTCCTCGCGATCGTCCTGTTCGTTGGGCTGGTCATCCTCCGGTCTCGCACGCGCAGGCCGATCGCAGCGGAGCGCTCCGAGATCGTGACCCAGCCGTAGGTCTAGTGCGGGAGCTGCGTTAAGAACCGCTCCGCGTTCCGGTACGCGATCGCCGCACGTATGTCGTCGGGCAGTTGCATGAGCCATCCGCGGATCCGACTCACGATGTCGGCGTAGGCGTCCCAGCGCTCGTTGCCGGTGTACGAGCCGCCGACGGTCCATGTGTCGGTGCCGACCATGAAACGATCGCTGTACTTGAGCAACAGGTCGCGCCATGTCGGATCGAGCTGGCCTTGCGGTGCGACATCTTCGCGAAGGGAAAGCTCGACCGAGAGCTTCGGCCATTTCGCCATGAGCGCATCGATCTGCGCCGGCGTCGCGGTCACGCCAGCGTGGGCCCACAGAACGATCTGGTCCGGGCCGACGTAATCCAAGAGTTCAGCCACCGCGCGTGCGTCGGCGTGCGCTTGCAGGAAGAGGCTCTTCTGCTGCGCGAAGGCGATCACGCTCTTCACGACCGGGAGCGTGATCTGCCCGACGTTCAGGTGGAACTCACCGAAGCCGCGGTGCTGCCCGGCGCGATAGGCGGACTCGACGTAGGGCACGATCGTGCCGTCCCGTGTCCACGAGAAGACATCGGAGCCGTTGCGGTACGGGCCGAGCATCGGAACAACACGGTCTCCAAGTACCGCCTTCAGGCGGAAGGTTCCCTCGTCCGGCGCGCTCGAGACGAGCGCGGAGGTGACGCTCAGCGAGTCAAGAAGCGCCTGGATCCTCTCCGGGGGATAGGCGGTCCACGACTCGCGGCTGTAGTGCATGTGGGCATCGAAGATCGGAAGGATCGTCGGAGTGGGGGAGGCTGACGGCGTTGGGCTCGGGGTGGGCGACCCGACCGCGACCGTCGCCGTGGCGCTTTGGGACGGCGAACTGACTGCGGGCTGTCCGCACGCGGCGATGAACACGAGGGCAACGAGCAACACGCGGCTCATCACGCTCTAGGGTCTCACGCCGTTTGGTCTGTGAGATGGCCATTCAGTGGCGAGGCCCAGTGCGTGCCAGTAATTACATCGTCGGGCGCGATGGGCATCGGGTGGATCGTTGACCCTGGACAGTCGTGATGTTCGAGGGTGCGATCTGTAGGTTCATGGAGGACGACATGTTCAGCGACGCAGACCGGGCCATGCTCAAGCGCGTGTACGACCACCGCGAGGCGTACGAGCCTTTGACCTGGACGAAGCGACTGCAGCTCTGGCTCGCGAAGGGTTCGTCGACGGGAGTGCCGACCGCCGACCTGTCGGGTCCCGACGTCGAGACGGGACAGGCGTGCGAGGCGAGGACGGCTTCGCGCCGCTGACCTTCGGCCGCGACCGGGGCGTGCTGAGGTAGTGATGCCAGAGCACGCGCGCCGCTACGGCACGCCAGGGACTCCACGCGCGCGTGATGCGACCGATGCGATCGGAGCCGGGCAGCGAGCGCAAACGCTTCACTTCACGGATCGCCGCGACGAGCGCGAGGTCGCCTGACGGCCAGATGTCGGCACGCAGGAGTGCCATCAGCAGATAGATGTCGGCGGTCCATGCGCCGACGCCTCTCAGCTTGATGAGCGCGGCTCGCGCGTCGTCGTCGTCGAGCGCCGCCAGCGCGTCCGGATCGAACTCGCCCGCGACGATCGCCTTCGCTATGTCTCGGATGTAGGCGCTCTTTTGTCGGGTGAGTCCGGCGCCTCGCAATTCGGCCTCGGACAACGCAGAGACCCGCTCGGCTGTCACAGCGCCAGCGAGCCGCTCCAGCCTTCCATAAGCGGCGCGGCCAGCGGAAAGCGATATCTGCTGCTCGAGGATGATCTGGACGAGCGTTTGGAAACCCGGGGCGCGCTCCCACAGCGGCGGCGCGCCGTGGCGCTCCACGACCGCCGCGAGGTGCGGATCTCGGCGCGCGAGCTCGGCGACGCCCTCGGCGAGCGTGTCGGCTGTTAGCTGAAGCGCCATGTCCATATAACGAGCCTACCCAAGTGGTTGTGAGACGAGACTCGAACGGCTCCAGGCCGGCGTCAGCCAAATCGCTTCTTGTAGAGCTCCTTCAATTCTGCGTCGGTGCTTCCGAGGTAACGGCTCGTCGTGGCGACGTTGCGGTGCCCCGCGAGGCGCTGCGCGGCCGGCACGTTCATCTGTGTCGCCCATGCCGTGATCGCGGCATGACGCAGCCAGTGCGGCGAGACGCTCTCGGCGAGCCCAGCGCGCTTCGCCGCCTCGGCCACGATCGTCTGCGCCATCTTGACGCTCATGCGGTATGAGCCGCCTTCTTTCTTGCGCCGGGTGATGAACAGGGCGGGGTCTTTGTCCTGACGGCTCCGCAGGTAGCGCTCCAGCCACTCGCGTGCGCGCATTCGCAGGAACACGCGCCGGTAGCGGCTGCCTTTGCCGAATACTGTGACCTCGTCGGCGATGCGGACGCCGTCCTTGGGGTTCACGGCATGCGGATCGAGTTCGATCTTCTCGCGATCCAGGGCGACGAGCTCGGACACGCGGCATCCCGTGGCGGCCAGGAACTCGAGGAGCGCCCGGTTGCGCAGACCGTCGTCGGTCGCGGTGTCAAAGCTTTCCATGAGACGCTCGAGCTTCTCCTGATCGAGATGCCGCGCGTCGGGGCTCGGGTCAGCCGCCTTGGCGAGCTCGACCTTCTCAGGCCCGGGGACCGGCAGATCGAGCAGCACACCGAACTTGAGTAGCCCGCGCAGGGCGATCAGATGCATGTTCTTCGAAGCGGCCGAAATTGGTCGCTTGCCGACGTCACGGCCCGCGAGGAGACGACGACGCGTCAAATGGCTTCCGTAGGCCTTCAGGATGCGGATGTCGATGTCCTTGGCCCGCGGGTTCGATCCGTCGCGTTCGATGAACTCGATGAACTCCAGGAGGAAGCGCTCGTACCTCGGGAGCGTCGTCTCGCTCCGGCCCTTGTCGCGCAGCTCCTGCAGGTATGCCCGTGCAAGGTCATGTACGGGGCTATTCGCCTCCAGATCCCGTGGATCGACGTAGGACCCGGAGTCCGATAGGAGCCGGTTTCCGGTCATTTCGACGTCTGTGGTGGTGTAATCCTCATTCTGCGAGATCTTGCCAAAGGTGCGGCGGATGTGTCAAGCCCCTTTCCCCGAGCCCCGATGATGGCTCAGCAAGGAGGTCGAGCTGACATGGAGAGCCGAGAAGGAGGCCCAGGTATGACCCAGAGCCCGAGGACTCACGTGCCGAGATTGATTCAAACCCAGCACGTCCTCGCGAGAGTGCATGGCGCAGGTGCGATGGGCCGGTTCAATGCGGCCGTCGCCGTCCGGATCACGAGGATCGTCGGGACGATGTACTGCGCCTACGTCTTCACGCTCGTCGCATTGGTGGCGTTGCCGGCCGCGATCGAGCAAGGTTCGGTGACGGTCCTCGTGAACTGGCTTTCCTCTAACTTCCTGCAGCTCGTTCTCCTCCCGATCATCATCGTCGGGCAGAACGTGATCTCTGCCGCGCAGGACGCGCGCGCCGAGGCCGACCACGAAACGCTCACGGCGCTCCACACGATGTCGCTTCAGC
>Ga0207646_10004657_pt1 | contig 14793 bp, 13 predicted proteins | sample KBSK5502metaG_FD_184343 | JGI IMG/M metagenome (GOLD analysis project Ga0207646, IMG submission 184343) | Corn, switchgrass and miscanthus rhizosphere microbial communities from Kellogg Biological Station, Michigan, USA - KBS K5-50-2 metaG... | ecosystem: Host-associated > Plants > Roots >... | reverse complement strand
ACCACAAGGGTCGGTCCGTGTTCGCGGGCGTGGGCGAGAGGACCCGCGAAGGCAACGACATGTACAAGGAGATGGAGGACGCGGGCGTGCTGCCGCAGACGGCGCTCGTCTTCGGCCAGATGAACGAGCCGCCAGGCGCGCGGGCGCGCGTGGGCCTCACTGGATTGACGATGGCCGAGTACTTTCGCGACGAGGAGGGCGCGGACACGCTGCTGTTCGTCGACAACATCTTCCGCTACCTCCTGGCGGGCTCGGAGGTGTCGGCGCTCCTCGGCCGCATGCCATCGGCCGTCGGCTACCAGCCGACTCTGGCCACAGAGATGGGCGAGCTCGAAGAGCGCATCACGTCGACCAGCAAGGGCTCGATCACCTCGGTCCAGGCGGTGTACGTGCCCGCCGACGACTACACCGACCCCGCCATCCAGACAGTGTTCGCGCACCTGGGCGCAACGCTCCGCCTCGAGCGGTCGCTGGTGGAGATCGGCATCTACCCGGCGGTCGATCCGCTCGGATCGTCGAGCCGGTTCGTCGAGACGTCGATCGTCGGCCAGGACCACTACGACGCGGCGCAGGGCGTGAAGAAGATGCTGCAGCGCTACAAGGACCTGCAGGACATCATCGCGATCCTGGGCATGGAGGAGCTTTCCGAGGACGACAAGCTGACCGTGTCGCGGGCGCGCAAGGTGCAGCGGTTCCTGTCGCAGCCGTTCAACGTCGCCCAGCGCTTCACCGGCCGCGAGGGCAAGCTCGTGTCGATCGCCGACACCGTGCGTGGTTTCAAGGAGATCCTCGAGGGCAAGCACGACGACCTGCCTGAGCAAGCGTTCTACATGGTCGGGACCATCGAGGACGCCCGCGCGCAGGGCGAAGAGATGAAGAAGAAGCAGCAATGAGCGATTCCTGCATTTGTGCACAAAAGCGGGTTATTCCGGCGCGATTCCCTGCTTTTGTGCACAAAAGCGGGTTTAGGAGCAGGCGCTAGGTGCCAGTTCCTTTGCGAGTGGTGAGCGTCGAGCGCAGCCTGTTCGAGGGCGACGTCGACTTCATCGTGGCCAATGGCGCCGACGGCGAGCTCGGTGTGCTTCCGCGCCACGCCGCGCTCATGACGATCCTGAAGCCCGGGGCGCTGAAGATCGTCCAGGGCACCGAGGAGCAGTTCCTGTTCGTCGGCGGCGGGTTCCTGGAGGTGCTGCCCGATCGCGTCACCGTGCTGGCCGACGTTGCCGAGCATGCAGAAGAGATCTCGATCGAGCAGGCCGAGGCGGCGCGGAAGCGCGCGCAGGAGCGGCTCGCCGGCACGCTCAGCACCGCGGAGGAGGTCGAGTTCAACCAGGCGCTGGCGATCGCGGAGGCGCGCCTGCGGCTCGCGCGTGCACGCCGCGGGTAAGGACCACGATTTGGTCCTCAAGATCACGGGCGGCGCACCGCTCGCCGGGGATGTCTGCGTAAGCGGTTCCAAGAACGCGGCCCTGCCCGAGATGGCAGCCGCCCTCCTCACCCAAGAACCGGTGCACTTGAAGAACGTGCCGCGCGTCACCGACACGCACGTGATGGCGCAGGTGCTCGAGAGCATCGGCGCGAAATGCGTGGGCGAGGGCGAGATCACCATCGACGCCCGCGGCGCGTCCGTGCCACGCGTGCCGGACGACCTGGGCAAGCGCATGCGCGCGACGATCTTGCTTCTGGGGGCACTGATCGGACGATTCGGCAGCGCCAGGCTTCCACGGCCGGGCGGCGACGACATCGGGGCCCGACGAGTCGAGCAGCACCTGCGCGGACTCCGGCAGATGGGCGCGACGATCGAGGAGTCCGCCACCGAGCTGGTCGCGCACGCCGATCGCCTGCGCGGCGCCCGCATCGTCTTCGACCTGCCCACCGTCACGGGCACCGAGAACATCCTGCTGGCGGCCGTGCGCGCCGAAGGCCGGACCGAGATCTTCAACGCCGCGCGCGAGCCGCACGTCCAGGACCTCTGCCACCTGCTCGGCAAGATGGGCGCGCGCATCGAGGGCGTCGGCACCGAGCGCCTGGTGGTCGACGGCGTGCCCGAGCTCAGCGGCGCCGAGCACACCGTCGTGCCCGACTACCTCGAGGCGGGCACGTACGCGATCGCGGCGGTGGCCGCGGGCGGACAGCTGCGCCTCGAGTGCAGCCGGCCCGAGGACCTCAACATCGTCCTGCTCAAGCTGGAGCAGGCGGGCGCAAGCGTCGATGTGGGCGAGGGGTGGTTCCGCGTCGGGCGGCGCCACGGATCGAGGATCCTGCCGACCGACATGTCGACGTGGCCGTTCCCCGGATTCCCGACCGACCTCCAGGCTCAGTACATGGCGCTGATGACGCTGGCGGACGGCGAGACCGTGATCTCCGAGTATGTGCACGAGAACCGCTTCCAGCATGTGAACCAGCTGGCCAAGATGGGCGCGAGCATCAGTATCGAGGGCCGGCTGCACGCGTCTGTGCACGGTCCATGCCGGCTCAAGGCCACGGAGCTAGCCGTGCCGGACATCCGCTCGGGCGCTGCGCTGGTCATTGCCGCGCTGTGCGCCGAAGGCGAGAGCGTGCTGCACAACGCGTGGCACGTGGCCCGAGGTTACGAGGACCTGGCGGGCAAGCTCACTGCTGTGGGCGCGCGCATCGAAAGTGTCGAGGTCGAAGCGGATCCTTCTGTCGGAAGCCGTACTTATGAATGAGGTCCCCTCTCCCGCTCCGCGGGAGAGGGTTAGGGTGAGGGCGTGCTTTCAAAGAAGATCGGGATCGATCTCGGAACCTCCACTGTCCTGATCTACGTCAAAGGCGAGGGCATCGTGCTTAACGAGCCGTCAGTGGCCGCGGTCAACGGCGACGGCACGCGCATTCTTGCGGTCGGCCGCCAGGCAGAGCACATGGCCGGAAGCACCTCGAATGGAGTCCATGTCGTGCGGCCGATACAGGTGACCGAGGGCGTACTGCACCACTTCATCGGCAAGGTGCACGGCCGGCAGCGGCTGTTCAAGCCCGAGATCACAATCTGCGTCGCGTCTGGCGTCACGTCGGTCGAGCGCCGTGCGCTGACTGAAGCCGCGATCTCCGCGGGTGCTCGCCAGGCGTGGCTCATAGACGAGCCCCTCGCCGCGGCGATCGGCGCGGGCCTGCCCATCAACGAGCCCCGCGGCAGCGCGATCTGCGACATCGGCGGCGGCACGACCGAGGTCGCCGTCATCTCTCTGTCGGGGATGGTCGTCGCGCACTCGATCCCCGTCGGCGGCAACCGCATCGACGACGCCATCGCCGCCCATCTCAAGAGCAGGCACAACCTGCTCGTCGGCGAGCGAGCGGCGGAGGAGATCAAGATCTCGACCGGCGCTGCCGTGGCCATGAAGGAGCCGCTCATCGGCGAGGTGCGAGGGCACGACCTGCTGTCCGGGCAGCCGCGCAGCCTCAATGTTTCGTCGAACGAGATCGTCGAGGCGATCCAGGAGCCGCTTCGCCTCATCGTCGGCGCGATCCGCAAGGTCCTGGAGGAGACGCCGCCCGAGCTGGCCGCGGACATCTTCGACAGGGGCATCGTCCTTTCGGGCGGAGGCGCCCAGCTGCGAGGCCTCGACCGGTACGTGGCAATGCATACGGGCATTCCGGCGGCGGTGACGGAAAGCCCGCAGACGTCCGTCGTCCGCGGAACTGGGCTAGCCCTGGAAAATTTCGAGGTCTTGAAGAGGAACCAGGCCTATCTTCGTTAGCGCGGCTGATTTGTCGTGCCTCCCCACCCTGACCCTCCCCACATGGTGGGGAGGGCAGTAGCACGGGCTTTGAGATTGACTGGGTTGCATGTCGCTGTCGACGGTTACGGGCTCTCGCGACCGCGCGCGGGCGTCGGCGTCTACACGCGCGAGGTCCTTCACGCGATGGCGGTGGCGCGACCCGACTGCCGCATGACCGTGTTCGTCCCGCCGGGGGTGGATCCGCCCAACGGCTCGCCGGCCATCGCGCACCGTCCGCTCCCAACGGCCCGCTTCATCGGCCGCCATCTCCAGTGGCCCGGACGGATCCGCGCGCTCAGGCCCGACGCGTTCTTCGGTCCTGCGGGCGTTCTCCCGCTGCGTGAGGTCGGCTGCCCGACCGTGATCACGGTCCACGACCTCGCGATCTATCGCAAGCGCGAGTGGTTCCCGGCCGGACAGCCGCTCAGCACGGGTTGGATCGTTCCCCGCTCGCTGCGAAACGCGGACCGCCTGATCGCCGTGTCCCAGAACACCGCCTCCGACCTGCAGGCGATCTTCGGGGTGCCTGCGTCCCGGATCGCCGTGGTCCACGAGGGCGTTTCAAAGATGTTTCGACCGCTGGGCTCCGAAGACCTGAACGACGCGCGCGCCCGCTTGAAACTGCCGGAGCGATTCATCCTGTTCGTGAGCACCATCGAGCCGCGCAAGAACCTCGAGACCTTGCTCGAGGCATGGGCGATGATGCGCGACCGGCCCGACCTGGTGGTGGTTGGAGGCTGGGGCTGGCGCTACGAGGGGATCCGCGCGCGCATGCAGAGGCTCGGCCCTGGCCTGCACCACCTCGAGGGCCTGGATCCTGCGGCGCTCCCCGCCGTCTACAACCTCGCGCTCATGCTCGCGCACCCCGCCTGGTACGAGGGCTTCGGGCTTCCGCCGCTGGAGGCTATGGCGTGCGGCACGCCGGTCGTCGTGTCGGATGCGTCGAGCCTGCCCGAGGTGGTGGGCGACGCGGGCCTACTGGTGCCGGCGGACAGCCCCGAGGCTTGGCGTCAGGCGCTGGAGGCGGTGGCGGGCGACGCCGACCTCGCGGCCGACCTGCGCCGGCGCGGCATCCTTCGCGCGGCCGAGTTCAGCTGGGGGCGCAGCGCCGACCTCACATGGAAGGCGGTCGACGACGCGGTCAAAACAGCGAGCGGGTGAAGCGGCGCGGCGTGCCCATGTGCGCCGCGACGTCGTCTGAGTACACGTAGATCTCGTAGCGGCCGACGTGATAGACGGTGACGACCTGATCGAGTCCCGGGGGCGGCGGCTGGTCCAGATGCTTGATGCCGGGGTCGACCAGGATGAAGGTCGGGCCGCCGCCGCCGCGGTACCAGTCGCTCAGGCTGTTGTACGCGAAAGGACATATGGCGCCACCGCACTCGTCGTCGGGGCTGACGAAGACCTCCGTCACCGGGTACACGCGCAGCCCGAAGTCGGTCTTGAAAGACATCGGCGCCGCGTCGTCGTAGGCGGCGTAGCCATGGGTGAGCCCGTGCTGCTCGAGGAACGCCATCGGCGCGCTGAGCGAAGGGCCGAATGACGGTTCGAAGCGACCCGCCGCGGCAGCGCTGTCGACGGACGCGGCGTTGGCGAGGATGAGCAGCGTCGCCGGCGCTGCGATCACGGCTAGCCGCAGCGGATGGCGCGCCGCCCAGATGGGCAGAGTTGCCGCCACCGCGTAGAACATCGAGATCAGGTAGCGGCTCGAGTTCTGCAGGAAGTCGTGCGGGATGTCGCTGAAGAAGAAGGCGGAGGCCACGCCCAGGATCGAGGCCACCCAGAAGCCGACGACCGCCAGGGTGGCGGCGTCCATGCCGCGAGCGCGCGATCCGATCAGCCAGGCCACCGGGAGCATGAGAGCAGCCACCAGGATCAGCCCGAGCACAAAGCCGAGCGCCGATCCCTCGCGCGGCATGCCGGCGACCTCGAACACGCCCGATGCGAGCTGGCGCGCGTTGCCGGCGATGTGATCAGGCGACACAAGGTGTGTCAGGCCTCGCGGAAATGAGGAGCCATATCCCCCCAGGCGGTCGGCCAGGAGCATCGCGCCGGCGGTCAAACCGATGCCGGCTGCGGTGCCCGCGCCCGCAAGCAATTTCTCCCGGGCCACCTCGTTCTTGCGCCAGCGCCACAACGCGAGGAGGGTCAAGGCGAAAGGCGCATCGCCGGCAGGCACGAGCAGCGGATCCGTCCCGGTCGCGAACCCTGCGAGCACCGCGACCGCAACGGACATCGCGATGAGCGCGCAGCGCGACATCTTCGACGAGATGAGCGCGCACAGGTAAGCGGCCAGCAGCGCGCACCCGAACCACGTGGTGCCGTGGTACGACTGCGCGACCTGCGTCGCGACGGCAATCGGAGCAGCCGCTATTCCGATCGACGCAGCGAGCAGCGCGGCGAACCGCCCGGCCACGCGCCACGCCGTCCAGACGATCAACGCCAGGGCTGACATCGCCAGCACGAAAGGCGCGTACTCCCACACCTGGCGGTGGAACGGGAGGTGCAGCGTGGCAAGGTCGAACCAGTACCAGCCGATCTGGATGATGACCGCGCGCCCCGACTTGCCGCTGGTGCCCACCGACTGCGCCATCACCATGACCGAGACGTAATCGGCGTTCCACGTGAGCTGGTCGACGATCTCGGGAAGACGGCGGAGCAGCACGAAGGCGTAGAGCACCGCGGCGGCGGGCGGGAGCCATCGAGCGACGCGCGCGAGGGAAGCGACGCTCAGGTCAGAGCCTCGCGGATCACGCCGGCCGTCTGCTGAGCGCAGCGGTCCCACGTGAACTCGCGCGCGCGTTTGACCGCGCGACTGGAGACCGAAGCGCGGGCCTCTCCGTCGGCCACCGCTCGCTGCAGAACCGAGGCGAAGGCGGCCGCGTCACCTGGATCGTCGACGTACAGCACGGCGTCGCCCCCGACCTCCGGCAGCGAAGATGTCCGCGCCGCCACCACCACCTGGCCGCGAGCCATCGCCTCCAGCACCGGCAGGCCGAAGCCCTCGTACAGGCTGGGCACGACCACGGCCTGCGCCCGCTTGTAGAGGAGTTCCAATGTTGCGTCGTCGACGCGGCCGAGCACCCGGCAGGCGTTGGACGCTCGCAGCTTCACGGCCAGCGCCGAATCCACCTCCGGGCCCGCGACCGCGAGCGTCAGGCCGGGCACGCGCTCGACCGCGGCGAGCGCGGCCAGCTGGTTCTTGCGCGCTTCGACACGTCCGACCTGGAGCACGAAGTCCCCGGTCAGCCCGAGCGCGCCAAGCTGAGATGCCGACGCGGGGCGGGCGCGTGGAGCCTCGCCGCCCCCGTGCGGAACCACGCGGACGCGGCTCGGGTCCGCGCCGTACAGCGAGGCGAGGTCGTTGCGTGTCGATTCCGAAACCGCGATGAGCAACCGGCACCGGGTGACGGCCCAGCGCGTCGTCAGCTGCAGGTGCAGCCGCTGCGCGGCCGAGTACGCCTCGGGATGACGTTCGAACGCGAGGTCGTGGACCACGGCGAGCGCGCGACCCGTCCACGCGAATGGAAGCGAATGCCCGGGCACGAACAGCAGATCGGGCCGCGCGCCCGCGAGCGCGATCGGCAGCCTCACCTGTGACCACAACCGCCGGAACGGCAGCACCGTGACGTCGACCCCGAGATCCGACTTCGGCCGCGAGGCGAAGAAGCGGAACGCCAGATCGGGCGCCACACCAGGCAGCCTCGAGCAGAGCTCGCGCGTGTAGCGCTCGGTGCCCGTAACCATGTCGCGCGTCGCGGGGTTGATGTCAACCGCGATGACCTGGCTCACGACGGCTTGAATCGCATCGACGTCACGGGCCTCGACCTTAAGCTAGGCGCCGTGGTCGCGACCCTCGGCCGAGCCGGAACCACCGCGATGTGCGCGCTCATGGTGCTCGTGGTCATCGTCGCCTCATACACGTTGCTCGTGTCGTCAGGCGGGATTCCGGCGAAAGCCATCGTGGGCACCGAGCCGCTGATCCCCAACGACGGCGCCCTGCGGTACGCGCCGGTCACGAGCGGCTACATCCCGCTCGGGCGCACCGAGATAAGCGTGCCGATCCTCATGTACCACTACATCCAGGACCTGCCCAAGAATCCGGACAGGCTCACCTACAACCTCACGGTCACGCCCGCCAACTTCACGCAGCAGATGGACTGGCTGCGCGCGCACGCCTATCACCCGGTGACCATTGCCGATCTTCGCGCGTACTTCACAGGCCAGCAAACGCTGCCCAGCAAGCCGGTGGTGATCACGCTCGACGATGGATACCGCGACCTGTACACGACCGCGTATCCGATTCTCAGGGCGCACAACTTCAAGGCCGTCGCGTACATCGTCACCAGCTTTGTCAACCGCCCGCGCTACGTGACCAGCGACATGATCGTCGAACTGGACCGGTACGGCATCGAGATCGCCTCGCACACGGTCGATCATGGCAACCTCGCGCGAGCGGCCGTGCCGACGGTCACCTACGAGGTGGTGGCGTCGAAGCAGTGGCTCGAGAAGCTGCTGGGCCACCCGGTCGTCGATTTTGCGTACCCGTCGGGCAGGTTCAACGCGACCGATGAGCGCGTGCTGGCGGAGGCGGGCTACAGCACGGCGGTGACGGAGCTGGAGTCGACCTATCACATCTGGGCTACGCGCCTCGCGTGGTCGCGCACTCGCGTCCGGGGTTCGTGGCACCTTTCAGACTTCATCAAGGGCCTCGGCCCTGTCGAGCCGTACGTGATCATGACCACGCAGGTCCAGTCGGACTCCTGAGCCCCCAGACCCAGACCCGGATCCTCGGAGTCCGCGTGGACTGCGTCGACATGGAGTCGGCGCTGGGGCGCATCGCCGCGATGGTGCAGGAAGGCGGCCATCACCTTGTCGCCACCGTCAACCCCGAGTTCGTGATGCGAGCGCGCAGCGATGCCGAGTTCGCCCGCGTCCTTGAATCCGCAGCGCTGTGCATCCCAGACGGCCAGGGCGTCGTCTGGGCCGCGCGGCGCCAGGGATGCGAGATGTCGGGGCCCGTGACCGGCGTGGATCTCATCCCGCCGCTGGCCCGGCTGTGCGCGACGCGCGGCTGGCGCATGTTCCTGCTGGGCGCGGCGCCGGGCGTGGCGGACGAGCTGGCGAGGCGGCTCCGCGCAGAGCATCCCGAGCTCCAGGTTGACGCCGCCGCTGACGACGAGTCGGCCGAGCTCGTCCGCCAGCGGCGGCCGCACGTGCTCCTGGTCGCGTTCGGCGCGCCCAGGCAGGAGATGTGGATCGACCGGGCCGCTCGGGCGGCCGGCGTGCCGGTGGCGATGGGAGTGGGAGGGTCGTTCGACTACCTGACCGGTCGCGTCCCCAGGGCGCCCGCGTGGATGCGGAGCGCCGGACTGGAGTGGCTGTACCGGTTGGGCCGCCAGCCGTGGCGTCTCAAGCGGATGGCCGTGCTGCCCGCCTACGCGATCGGCGTGCTAACACAGGGCCGCCAGGGCGCGGCTCCCTAACATTTGGCGCCGATGTTGAGCGTGGTGATCCCCTGCTACAACGAGGAGGCGCGCCTGCCCGCGACCGTGGACGCGATCAAGAGGTACCTGGGCGGGCGCGGCGACAGCTACGAGCTGATCCTGGCGGACGATGGCAGCGTGGACGGCACGCAGAAGGTCATCGCCGCCGCCGTGGCCGGTGCGTCGAACGTCCGGAACGTCCACCTCGTGCAGAACCGCGGCAAGGGACGCGCGCTCGCGGAAGGCGTCGCGGTCAGCAAGGGCGACCGAATTCTCCTCACCGACGCCGACCTGTCGACGCCAATCGAGGAGCTGCCGAAGCTGGAGGCGAAGCTCGACGCGGGCGCGGGCGTGGCCATCGCGTCGCGCTCCATCAAAGGCTCCGAGGTCGTCGTGTCGCAGCCGGTCTACCGCGTGCTGATGGGGAAGACGTTCAACCTGATGGTCCAGGCGCTGCTGCTCCCCGGCCTGTGGGACACCCAGTGCGGCTTCAAGCTGTTCAAGGGTGACCTGGCGCGCTCGGTCTTCGCCGAGATGCGCACCGACGGCTTCGGCTACGACCCCGAGGCGCTGTTCCTCGCCAAGAAGCGCGGCGCGCGCATCGCGGAGGTTCCGGTCGTCTGGCGGCACTCCGCGCCGACCAAGGTGGCCGCGATCCGCCATTCGCTCGACATGTTCAAGGACCTGGTTGGCGTTCGTTTTCGTCGATACGCGCCGAACAGTTGAGCATCGCCCCGCGCAAGACGCCGCCGACCGAGGTCCTCGTGGTGCTGCCGACGTACAACGAGCGGCAGAACGTTGAGCGTGTCGTGAGCGCGGTGCGCAAGCTGGGACACGACGTGATGATCGTGGACGACAGCTCCCCCGACGGAACGGGCGAGATCGCCGACCAGCTGGCTGCTGCCGATGCCGGCGTGCGGGTGCTGCACCGTCCCGGCAAGCTCGGGCTGGGCAGCGCTTACAAGGACGCGTTCCGGCTCGGCCTCGAAGACGGTTCGCAGCTCTTCGTCGAGATGGACGCCGACGGATCGCACCGGCCGCAGGACCTGCAGCCGATCGTGGACGCGGCCCGCAGCAGCGGCGGGCTCGCCCTCGGCTCGCGCTACATTCCGGGCGGCTCTATCGAAGGGTGGCCGCTCCGGCGCTGGCTGCTGTCGTGGGGCGCCAACACCTACTGCCGCCTGCTGCTGCGGGTGCCGACGCGCGACACCACCTCCGGCTACCGCTGCTACACCCGAGACCTGCTGATGCACATCGGGCTCGACGAGGTGCGCTCGCAGGGATACTCCTTTCAGATCGAGATGGTCTACCGCACTCGCCGCCTCGGCTACAAGGTGGTCGAGGTGCCCATCAAATTCGAAGACCGCGTCGCCGGCGCGTCCAAGGTCTCGGAGAACGAGGTGCGCCGCGCGCTCCTGACCGTGCTGCGCTTGAGCCTGGGGCGATGGCGGCGCTGAGCGGCGCGGTGGCCGCGCCCGCGCGCACGGTGCGACGAGCACTCGGCGACTGGACGCTGCCACTCGCAACCGGGCTCTTTCTCGCGCTGGTGACCGCCGCGCCCTACGTGTACGGCTACCTCGCGCAGCCGCACGGCCAGGTGTTCCTGGGCTTCTTCTACCTGGGCGACGACGCCAACACGTACCTGGCCAAGATGCGCCAGGGCTTCGAGGGGGCGTGGTCGTGGCAGAACCGCTACACGACCGAGGAGAGCCCGACCGCATACCTGTTCATGTTCTGGCTGCTGCTGGGCCACATCGCAGCGATCGCCGGCTTGCCGCTCATCGTCGTGTTCCACCTCGCTCGGGTGGCCGCGGCCGTCGCCCTCATGGCCGCCGCCTGGCTGTGCATCACGCACTTCATCCAAGACCGCGGCGCCCGCCTGTTCGCCTTCTTCTTCCTGGCGTTCGGACTGGGCATGGGGTACGTGATCCAGGCGCTGGGCCATCCGATCGTCTTCGGCAATCCCACGGACACGCTCGACTGGCGTATGCCCGAGCTGACCGCGTTCTACTCGATCCTCGCGCTGCCGCACTTCGCGTGGTCGGGCGTCTTCGCAGCGCTGGGGATCCCGCTCACGCTCAAGGCAATCGAGCGGGGCGACCTGCGTCTGGGGGCGCTCGCGGGGCTCGCCTGGCTTGGCCAGGCGTCGATCCACCCGCAGATGCCGATCCTCATGGGCGGCGCGGCGGCCGTCGCGATGCTGCTGCGCAGGCCGTCCACCAAGCAAGGCTGGGTCGCCGGCGCGCTCGCGTTCGCGATCCCCGCGCCGTACATCCTCTACGCGTACATCGCGTTCATCGGCAACCCGGAGGTGCAGCGCTGGACCTTCCATTCCAAGAACGCGCTGCCGCCTGAGGGCGTGAGCTTTCTGCTCGCGATCGCGCCGCAGCTGCTGCTGGCCCTGGTCGGCATACCCGGAGCGCTCCGCCGGCGCAGTCGCGAGGACCTGTTCCTGGTCGCGTGGCTCGTGCTGCTCGCGGCGATCCTCTACCTGCCCAACCCCGCCGGCGACCTGCGGCGCAGGTTCCTCGACGGGCTGTACATCCCACTCGTGATCCTCGGCGCGCGAGGGATGTTCGAGGTGATCCTGCCGCGGCTCCGGAGCGCCCGAGCGCGGCGGCTGATCCCGTTCTCATACGTCGCTTTCGCCGCCGTGGGCAGCGCGTTCCTCGTGCTGGCGCCGATGCTCGTGGCGACGCAGCCTCAGTACGTGATGAGCCAGTCCTACTACGGTGGCCTCACCTGGCTCGGCGACCAGCCGCAGGGCCGCGTGCTGTCGATGCCGGGCATCGGGTTGTACGTCCCTGCCTATTCGCCCGACACGGTTTATGTCGGGCATTACGACGAGACCTTCGACTACTACACGAAGACCCAGACCGCGCTCGGCGTGCTCACCGGGAAATCGGACATCGTGGCCTTCGACCAGCAGAACCACATCCGGTACGTGATCTGGACCTCAGACCTGAAGACGCCACCCCCGACCGCCCTGGGACCGCCGGCTTACGACACGCCTGATTTCAAAATCTGGAAGCTCTATTAGAAGGGGATGGGCACCCTCCCCCACGCTTGGGGGAGGGGTCAGGGGTGGGGGCGGAGCTAGGCAGAAGGGGTAGGCGCACTGACCCGAACATAGATCACGGCGACTGAGTCCTCATAAACCAGCTTCCACCGCGGCGACGTTCGCAGCACGTTGTCCAGCGCCTCACCCCGGTTGTAGACGATGTAGTCGACCCCATACCGATCGAGCACCTGCTCCCAGTCCGAGCGCAGCGTCTGCACCTCCTCGTACTGGTTGAGCAGGTCGTCGCCCATCAGCGCAGCCTCACCGAAGATGAACACCCGCCGGTTCGTCTGTGGGTAGAACCGGTTGGCGAGGTAGCCGCCCCAGCCGTACTGGTTGTACATGCGAGAGCCGACGTCAGGGTGCGCCGCGAGCCAGTTCGCGGCGCCGACGGGGTAGCTCGACGCGTCGATCGAAGCCTGCTGGTCCGGGTTGATGTCGGCGGTGACGTGGATCACCGAGGCGACCGTGATGACGATGAGCGCGAGGGCGGTGACGGCGGCAAACGCCGGACGGGCCGGGGTCTGCAGGTTCCACTTCCGCGTCGCGGCGAGCTCCCGCCACCACGCCCCGTAGGTGTTGATCAGCACGGGCGTCGTGGCCGCGACGAACAGCGCCACGTTGCGCACCGACTGCAGCGCCAGCGCCAGCGAGGCGACGAACAGCAAGAACTCGTACAGGGTCGGGCGGCGGAGCGCAAAGCCGCCGATCGTGATCAGGATCATCGCCTCGAACGGCAGCAGGTAGCGCTGATGGAAGTCGGGTGAGAACCATTCGACGATCAGCTTCTCCTGCGCAACGCTGCCAACCGTGTTGAAGGGGTAGAGGTAGACGCTGAGCCCGTGCGGTGTCGCAAGCACCGCCACCGCCGACGCGGCCGTGACGATGCCGAGGAACTTCAGGTGCGCCCAGTGCGCGGGGTTGGCGCGATCCCACGCCCACATGACGAGCTCGGAGGCGATGGCGAGGGCAAGCCACACGAACCCGATGACCCAGCCCCCGTGGAGGTTTGCCCACAACGCCATCACGAGCGGGAAGTACAGGAGCATCCGGCTGCGTCCGCTCAGGTAGGCCTGCAGCCAGTACAGCTCGAGGCACGTGAGGGCAAACGTGATCATCTGCGCGCGCGGCCCCCAGATGGGGTCGCCGGCGATGGCGGCCAGCGCGAGGCCGACGCCGGCGATCACGAACGGCTGGCGCCGGACCTGGCGGTACATCAGCCAGAAGCCGAGCCACGTGATCACGCCGAACGCGATGGCGATCCCGACGGTGCCTGTGCCGTTGTACACGAGCCACATCAGGATCTCGGTCAGGTACTCGTGGTCGGTCCAGACGTGGTCGGGCACCGTGAACGTGAAGATGTCGGTCGAGGGCAGGCGCCCGTTCTCGACCATCCAGCGCCCGATCCGGATGTGCCACCAGAAGTCGGGGTCCTGCTCCGCAGTGGCGAACAGCGAAGCGATGACGATCAGGACGCCGCCGAGGAGCAGCGTCCGCGTGCTCAGCCGCTGGGTCAGGTTCAGCTCTTCGAGCCCGCCCGGAACGGATTCGGGAAGTAGCGCGGCACCCGCGCGGCGTAAGCGGGGTAGTCGGCGGGGAAGGCCCTGGACAGCACGCCTTCCTCCCAGCGCATGCGCAGCAGCTCGGCGCCGATGAAGTAGGTGATCGCAATCGCGCCCGGCCAGCCGCTCGTGGCCAGGTTGACGCCGATCGCGGTCGCGATCTCGCCGAGATAGACGGGGTGGCGGCTGAGCCCGTAAGGCCCGCCGGTCACCAGCCGGCGCGCCTCGGGGATGATCGAGAACGACCGTCGGAGGTAGGCCAGCCCCCAGACGGAGTAGACGAGGCCGATCGTGGCCAGGACGTCGCCCGGCAGGACCAGCCATTCGCGCCGCTCGCCGCCGGGCAGGAAGGTGCCCAGCAGCGCGGAGAAGGTGCCGGTGAAGGCGACGAAGATCACGCCCAACCGGTGGTCGGTTCCGCGCTGCGGCAGCCGGGTGCTGTACAGGACGACCAGCATCGTGAAGTAGGCGAGCGCGAGCACCTGGCGCAGGACGAACAGGTAGTCGCTGAAGGTCCTGGCGGCCTGGACGGTCTCCGACAGCTGCAGCAGCTGATTGGCGACGAAGAGGCTGAAAAACAGCGCGGGAACCACGCGTCCGAATACGAGATCCCGCCAGTAAGCCCCCGTCCGCCGCTCCGACCGAACCCCTGCTGCCACCACTCCGGCAGGGAATCTATCAGCCAGGGACCCGGGGCCCGACTACTTTCGTTATTGAATTGACCTGCCGGGGACCCCCCGGATAGGATCTCGTCGCGATCAGGCGGCGACCCGCAAGAACCGGCCCCCAGGGCCGTCTAGCAGGGTGAAAGTCCTGGAGTTCGGGAGAAAGGAGGTGAAATCGCAGAAATGTTGAGCCTGTACTGGAAGCTTCGGAGCCTTACGACCCGTCAGGAAGGCCAGGGTATGGTTGAGTACGCCCTGATCCTCGTCCTCGTTTCAATCGTC
>Ga0207646_10004656_pt1 | contig 14794 bp, 18 predicted proteins | sample KBSK5502metaG_FD_184343 | JGI IMG/M metagenome (GOLD analysis project Ga0207646, IMG submission 184343) | Corn, switchgrass and miscanthus rhizosphere microbial communities from Kellogg Biological Station, Michigan, USA - KBS K5-50-2 metaG... | ecosystem: Host-associated > Plants > Roots >... | reverse complement strand
CTCCGAAACCACAACCTTCAGGCGCCGAGCCAGGATCAGCCGGCCGAAACCGGAGCCCTGGCCGTGGCGATCATGGCCTTGGCCGCGGGCAGCCAGGTAGCGAAGTCGGCAGGATCCTGACTCTCGATGCCGACCGCCAGCAGGTGATGCTGTCCCCCGTAGGCGACGTCGGCGAGGTAGAGGCGGAAGATGCCGGGGCCGCCGATGCCATACAGGTTCGTTCCGGCGTTCGGCCAGGTCAGGAAGTTGACGCATACCGCCGCCGGGCAGCCGGGATCCTCGTTGACCGCGTGGGCGCGATGTTGATGTCGATCACCTTGGCCGGCAGGTACTGGGCCCCGATCGTCGCGGAGAGTGGCTTGGAGACGCGCAGGTTCTTGCGTGTCGCGAACCAGGCCAGCATGCCCGCCGCCGTGCGCGGCACGCCACCCACCAGCCTGCCATCGGGGCCAACGGGCAGGATGTCCGACCAGAACAGCACGCGATGGGTGTCCCACATGCCGAGCGGTGCGCTCGAGAATTCGACGGGCTGGTCCTCATGGCTCTCCCACGGCGCGGCATACTTCACCGTCAGCTGTCCGGCCAAGAAGTACCGCATTGTGTACGGGCCAGCCGGCAGGGTGCCAGGGTCGGCGCCGCCATGCAGGCATTCGGGCACACAGCCTGGGATGCCGGACGAGGTCGGCGAAGGGCTGGCAGTGCTGGAGGGCGTGCCGGTCGCGAGAGCGGCAGGAGACCCCGAAGGCGATCCGCGCGAGGTGGCCGCGCACCCTACCAGCGCCAAGGTCGCCAGCAGCGGGACCACGACCGCTCGCACGCCACAACCATACCCCCGGGTCTTGGAGATGAAACGCGACTCGGATCGATCGGTTGCGGAGGGCTGGACGCCCAGCATCGCCAGTCCAGCTGCCGCGAGGCGGCGGTGGCGGCCAGGTAGATCGCCGCCAACCGGTCGTACCCGTAGCCGAGGGACGGTCCGTCCGGGGCATCGACCAAGGCCAGCCAGCGACCGTTGAGCGACCTCAGGCGAACGCCCAGGGATCGCCCGTCGGTCATCGTCACCCGGATCTCCTGCATCCCGTCCCCGAAGGTACCGCCCGCGACCGCCGTTCGGTACTGCTCCTAACCGCACCCAATCGCTCCGATGTGGCAGCTCGCACCGCTGCGCGGGCAGGTAGGCAGCAGCGCAAGCGTGGTCCGAGAGGCTCGACAGCATGGGGGTTAGCACGCGTTCGACATGATGGCCGCTTGTCCACGTCCATCGTCCGTTGATAAGGCGACGCCGTGCCGGGCAGGTCGGCGCCTCGAGGGTCGCGACCGTCCCAAGCCTGACCAGCAGTGGCCTTGTGCGGCAAGAGCCGCGCTGGCACAGTTCAAGCCTCGATGGTGCCGAATCAGGGCGGGGTGACGCGGCCGGCGGATCCGATGGCTTCGATCGGCCGCGTGCTCCGCGTGCTGACTACGTCTAGTTACGACCTCATCGCGCTCCTCGAGGAGATCGCCGCGCGAGCCGTCGAGCTGTGCCAAGCCGAATACGGCTTCATCTACCTGCGCGAGGGGGAGCAGTTCCGTTTCGTCGCCGCGAGTGGCGGTTCACCCGAGCACTGGCGCTACGAGCGGGAGCATCCGTCACCGATTGGGCGCGAAACGCTGGTGGGCCGCGTCGTGGTCGAAGGCCGCACGATCCACATCCCCGACGTCCGGGCCGATCTTGAGTATCGCTGGCCTGAGGGTCAACGTCTAGGTCGCTACCGAACGTTGCTCGGGGTGCCGATTCGCAGCGACGAGGACCTCATTGGCGTCATCGGCCTCGCTCGCAACAAGCTGTCGCCCTTCGGGCCGGACGAGATGGGGCTCGTCTCCCTCTTTGCGGATCAGGCGGGCATCGCCATCACCGTGGCCCGCCTGTTCCGGGAGACCGGCGAAGCGCTCGAGCGCGAAACGGCGTTCAGCGGCGTGCTGCAGGCGATCAGTCGCTCGGCGTTCGACCTACAGCGGGTTCTCGACACGATCGTCGAACACGCGGTAAAGCTGTCCCGCGCGGACCAGGGCGACCTCGTGGCGCTCGATGGCAAGGTCCTGCGCGACCTCGCGCACTTCGGTCCCGCACCGCCCGGCTATTGGGATCCGATTCGGACCTTCGAATACACCCCCGGCCGCGGCAGCGTGACGGGCAGGGTGCTGCTCGAACAGCGCCCGGTTCAGATCCCCGACGTCGAGGCGGACCCCGATTACCAGCTGCGCGATCTGCAGCAGCTCGCCGGCTTTCGGACCATCCTGGGCGTGCCGCTCATGCGCGAGGCACGGCCCATCGGGTCCCTCAACGTCTGGCGTCATGAGGCGAAGCCCTTCAACGAGCGGGAAATCGGACTGATCGCCACCTTTGCCGATCAGGCGGCGCTGGCCATGGAGAACGTGCGCTTGTTCGAGACCGTGGAGCGCCAAAGGAGGGAGCTGGCGGGCTTTGCGCCGCAAGTCGCGGCACTGCTGCAGACGGACGAAGGCGAGCTGCTGCTCGCCGGCCATCGGCGCGAGATCACCGCGCTCTTCTGCGACCTGCGCGGTTTTACGAGCTTCGCGGAGGGAGCCGAACCCGAAGAGGTCCTCGGCGTGCTGCGCGAATACCAGGCCGCGGTGGGCGGGCTGGCCGTAGCGCACGGCGGCACCGTGGAGCACTTCGCCGGGGACGGATTGATGATCTTCTTCAACGACCCGACGCCCGTGCCGGATCACGCCAAGAGCGCGGTCCGCGCCGCGTTGGCCATGCGCGAGCGCTTCGACGAACTCGCCGCGGTGTGGCACAAGCGCGGGTACGAGCTCGGGCTGGGGATAGGGGTTGCCGTCGGCTATGCCACCCTGGGCAGGATCGGCTTCGAGGGCCGCTACGACTACGGCGGAGTCGGCAACGTGGTGATCCTAGCCTCCCGCCTCAGCACGGCGGCCGGCGCCGGCGAAATCCTCATCAGCCAGCGGACCTTTGCCGCGATCGATGATCAGATCGAGGCCGACCCGGTCGATCAGCTCGAGCTGAAGGGATTCAGTCACGCGGTGACCGCCTATCGGGTACGCGGCTGACCCGGTCACGCCGGACACAGTCCAATCATTCTGCAGCACGCCGAGGCAGTCCCTGCCGGCGTTTCCGGCAGTCGCAGCGAGGTGCTTCGGCAGCGGCTCGGGATTGGTCCGGCAGCTCGGTCGCTCGGATCGGTCGCCGCGGTGCGCGGCGTGAAGGGACCCGCGAGCTGGTGGGCAGCTTCCTCAATGTAGGCTGTGAGCCGGTACGGAGCGCTTGTTGTCAAGGAGCCGCACATGCGTGATCAGACCTGGGAGCCACCAACCCCCGAACCTGAACCGCCCGAACCCGAACCACCCGAGCCTGACGACTAGCTGCTATGAGCGGCCAATCGAACCCCTAGTTGGCCTTCAGCGTCGCCAGGGCCGCGAGTAACGTCGCCCGTGCTTCCGTAGCCGAGCCGGGGCTCGACGCAAACTGGATCAGGAACCCCGCTCGACCACTGACCTGATACGCGTTGCGCACGAAGAAGAGCGGGCAGCTCTCCTCCTGCAGGATGAATCGCCGGCCAGCGATGACGGTTGGCTGAGCCGTCATGGCGGTGCAGTCGGGATACTGGGCGCGGCGGGCCTCGGCGACGTGCCACGTGACCAGGCTCGTGCCGGAAGCCAGCCGCAAGATGCCGACCTCCATGTGATACGAATCGGTCGGCTCTGGGTAGAGGTCGGTGCCGGGATCGCCCGCATCCGCGGCGGTCACGCCGTTCTAGACTCCCGGCCGCTGGTTGACCGTCCGGGCGCTGGTGATGCCGATCGAGTAGCCCAGCCGTGTCGAGGTGTAGGTGACAGGGGTAGGCGTTAGGGTCGGCATTGGGGTCGGCGTGGGAGCCTGCGGCGTCGGGGAGCGGCCAGTCGAACCCGCACTGCAGCCGGCACACAACGAGAAGGTTGCGGCCAGTGCCGCGATTGACCGCGCGAACCGCATCTGACGGTTGGGCTCCCCACGGCCGTGGCATTGTAGTGCGCGCTCCGCCAGCCCCTGAAGGCCTTCACGACGATCAACCAGACGATCGGCGACCTGATAGGCGTGGGGCTCCACGCCTAGGACGCCGGCCGCCCCGACCCGCGCAATCGCAACCTCGCGCCGGCCAGTTGTACTGAGCACCCAGTGGCTGAGCAAGGCGTGGAGCGGCCGCTAGGTGAGGCGATCGCGGCACTACTGGAGTGGCTGGTGATACCCAGCTCGTGAGCGCCGATAATCCTCAGATGAGCGAGGAACACGATCGGTCGATTCGCCTCAACAACGGCGTCGAGCTGCCCACGCTGGGCTTTGGCGTCTTCCAGACGCCGCCCGACCAGACACAGGCCGCGGTCGAGGAGGCGCTGCGGGTCGGGTACCGGATGATCGACACCGCCGCCTCATACCTCAACGAGCCCGAAGTCGGCGCTGCGATCGCCGCAAGTGGCATCGATCGGTCGGAGCTGTTCATCCAGACCAAGGTTTGGGTCAGCAACTACACCTACGATGGGACCCTCCATGCGTTCGACGTGAGCACCCGCAAGTTGGGACTCGACACGCTGGACCTCTACCTGCTCCACCAGCCGCTGCCCCAGGACTTCGATGCGACGGTTGACGCTTACCGCGCCCTGGAGCGCCTCCTCGAGGAAAACCGCGTGCGTGCAATCGGCGTGTCCAACTTCAGCATGGCGCACCTCGAAACCGCGCTTCCGAGGCTGTCGATCGTGCCAGCGGTGAATCAGGTCGAGGTACATCCCTACTACAACCAGCCAGCCCTGCGTGCCTTGCACGCGGAGCGCGGCATCACCACGCAAGCGTGGTCCCCTCTCGGTGGCGTGTATGTCTATCGTCCCTCGGACCCTGAGGCGCCGAAGAGCGCGCTGCTGGACCCGGTCATTACGGGGATTGCCGAGAGGCATAGCAAGAGCCCGGCGCAAGTGGTGCTGCGCTGGCACCTCGACAGCGGACGCTCGGCGATTCCTAAGTCGGTCCGTCCCGAGCGTATCGCCGAGAACCTCGACGTCTTCGGGTTTGCGCTGACTCCGGACGAGGTCGCCGCCATCGATGCGCTCGACACCGGGGTGCGTGGTGGGCCCAACCAGGACGAGATCGACTTTCGAACGCTGGATCGGCCGATACCAGACTGACGGGCGCTGATCCAGCGTCGTCGGTCAGGCTGGGCGAACGCCATACCCGGACAAGGCGAGCAGCCGCTACGTGCAGCAGCGGCCCGTCCCCATCGTATCTAGGTCCAGCCGGGGCCTCGTCGGAGCCTGCGATTGATGCTTGCGGCCACCAGGCAGGTATAGGCCAGGTCCTATGACGTAATAGGCGGACAAGGCGTGGAGCGGCCGCTGTCGCTCACCTCCAGCGCAGCGGGAGGGCGGCCGCGAGCGCGAGCACGGACAGGACCGCGCCAACCACGAGCGGTGCCGGTACCTGGTGCGTGGCCTGGCTCCACGTCACCCACGGCGCCGCGGCAGGCAAGAGAACCAGCGCTCCGAGCGCGCCGAGCACCAGCGATCCGAGCGAGGCGGCGAGCCGAAGGCTCCGCCCGGGTGTTCGCGCGGCGGTCATCAGGTCCGGCCCCGCGATCCTCGGCACGCGAAGGACATACGCCACGGTGTGGATAGCGAACAGCGGGAGCCAAACCAGGGCGCTCACGTTATGAACCGCCAGCAGCGGGCCGGGGGCGGTGGGTCCGACCGCCACGAGCCCGATGCCGCTGCCCACCAGGATCAGCGTGACCGCCACGAGCCCCGGGCCAGCAACCGAAGCGGCAGGCTGGGCGGACCCCGCTTCACATACCCCGCCGAGCCCGTGCAGTAGCGCAGAAACCGATAGCCGGTACTCGCGAGCTTGACCGTCAGGGGCATCGCCAACCCGATCCCCACGGCTACGTGGATCGACATCAGCGCGCGCAGGGACATGACGGTCAGCAACTCGATCAGGAGGAGAACCAGCAGGATCGCGCCGGCGAGCGCGGTCAGACGCTCGTTGCCGCTGACGCCCAACTCGTCCGCGGACCGCATGGCCGATAGTCGGTTCATGTCGACAGATTACCGGCGTCAACGGCGAGGCTATCTGCGACCAGCCTCCGTCGAGCCCGTTACATAAGATCACGTAATAGGTTGACGAGGTCACTGGGAACGACAACTAGCGCGGCACCATATGTGCGGGTTATGAACTACCGCTGGCTGTTAACGGCTTGGTTGCAGGTTCGACCCGTCTCTCGCTCAGTACCGTACGGCCAATTCGCTAACGGCGGCGAACTGTCCGCTGTAGCCGTCATCCGGCGGAGGCATCGTCCGTCAGGTCGCGGTCCTGCATCTCCCAGGTGTGATCCAGCACGTGGTATGCCGTGTGGCGCAGCAGGTAGGGGATCGTCCAGTTGCCGAGCGGCTTGCCCTCCGCGTACCAAGCGCGCATCGCCTCGACGAAGCGGTCGCGGTGACGGGCGAGGCCGCCCGGCGTCAGCAGGTCCTCCAACTCGGACTTCGCCTTCACGCGCTTCGAGAAGTCGCCACCCTCGGTCGCCAGGACATGCCGAACGATCTCGTCGCGGGAGCGGCCGCCGCCCCGGACACCCGGCCGGAGCTCCGCCGAGACGCCGGCGGCCGTCTCGTCGAACTCGGCCCACGCCGCGCATAGCAGCCGCACCTGGCGGTCGAAGGTTGGCGCGTCGAACGGCTCGCGGTCGAGCGGCGAGGGCGCGAACGAGATGCCCCAGAAGTCGGTGGAGCCGACCCCCGGATAGCGGCCGATGATGTCGAGGTCGGTCTGGGTCGCGAGCTCCGAGCCCAGCCGGACGCGCTTCGCGACCGGGAGGTATCGCGGCACGTAGCGGGTGAGCTTCTCGACCGCCTCGTCCTCCGTCTTGCCGCCCCGTTCGAGACCCGGCCAGTCCGCCGCGACGGCGACCCAGCGCTTGCCCCTCGTGGGCTGTTCGACGAGCACGCGAAGCTGGGACGTCATCGGCTCATCGTACCGGCGGCTCGGGACCACCGTCCGCAGACTGGCGCCAGCCGTCGTCGTTGGTCCATTGGGAATAGAGGGCGCTTGGCACTAACTTGCCTGACGCGAAGGTCGATGGCGCTCCGAACGCCATCGCCGACGCGAGCATTTGCGTCAGCTTCCCGCTACTTCCCGACCGTCTACATTGATCTGCTCTGGCTCGCCGCCGACGCGAAGGACGAAGGCCTCGAGGTCGGCATCCGGGCCGGTCATCTCGCGGTGGATCGTCCGGGACGGAACGAGGAAGAAATCGCCGGCCCGAGCCGCGTCGGGCAAACCCTGGCCGCGTTAGCGGTCGAGGCCGCGGCGATAATGCCGCAGACAGGGAGCACCACTCGCACACTGGACGAGCGGGCGCTTCCTGCGCGCTCGACCCGACTCGAGGTCAAGACCGACCGGACGATGCCGTTGCGGCATCGCACCGCGACTTCGGAAGAGCGCCGGTAGCTCGAAGCACCGCCAGAAGTGTCGGCTACCCGACACGCGAACCAATGCGCGGGCGGTAGCTTCGTCGTAGGCAAGGGCCGGATCTCCGTGCAGGCGAGCTCCTCGCCCGGCAGTCGCGGGGCTCCGGCCCTTGGCCTCGGCTGAGCCCTCTCGCGGGCCGGTGTCTCTGGCGAATCCAGATCGCGCTATCGTCTGGCAGTCACAGCGGTTGACGCCGGCCGCATGATGCCGGGGTGCTCCGGTCCCCCAAGTTAGCGGTGGTCGGCCTGGCGCTGATGCTGTTGGCAATCGTTTTCGCCCAAGAAGCCAGCGGTTCAGTGGGGGGCGTGGCACTGGTCATTGCGTTGGTCGGGCTCCTACTCGTGATCTCGGCGTAGATCGCATCGAGGAGGCGCTTGCCCAGCGCCGCCTCCTCTTGGGAGTGGCCGCATGATCTGACGTCAAGCTATCCGAGCTGTGGCCAGAGCCTCGTCGTTGCCCCCATCGCGGTTCGCACGCGGGCAATTTCTCCGCGATAGCGGGCGCCTGACGGGTGCTGTGAAAGCCATTCGAGGTAGCCGGGATCGGTTTTGGCGAGCTCCTCGATACTGCGGCCCGCGTAGTGGCCGAAGTCAAGGCACCTTGCGTCGAATGAGGTGACCTCGTCCGGTCCCGGGCCCACCGGAAGCCTATTGGACTCCCAAGTGATGTGGAACGGCCGACGGTTGTCGTCTCTGGCGGTCATTGCGTCACCTCTCGCACACCGAGCCACCGCAGTCCGGCGGTGATCCTATGGCGGGTGTTGCAGGAACGCAACACCTGAGGTGGCCGATAAGCCGGCGGTAAGACCCGCCTCCTATTCTGACGAGGGCCGGGGTCCAGGGCGGGGTGCCGGTCCCTTACATCACCTCGTTCTCCTCGAACCGCACGCTGAACGGGCCGTGGGACGAAGCGGCGCCACGCCGCCTGCTTGGTCGTTCCGAGCGCTCAACCGATCTCGGGCAGCGGGTGCAAAACGCACCGACGCGCCGTCTACCGGCCTTCTCTCTCACAAACGGACGGCTGCGGCGAGGACGTATGACCGGTGCCTTCATCTCATCGTCACAGTCGCCGTCCATCTTGTCGCCGACTGGCACGAGATGGAGGTCAAGGATGCATCGCCTCGTCATCCGTTGTGCGCTGGCGATCCTGGCCAGCGCTGTCCTGGCCGGCTGCTCGGGTGGCACCAATTTCAGCTCACCTCCGTCTGCAAGCACGCCGGCTGTTGCCAGCCCCACGCCCAGCGCCGTGCCGAGTGCCGCATCATCAGGGCCAGCCACGGTCGCGACCGGCACGTTCCATCGGGTCGATGCAGACGCCACCGGCACCGTCGCCCTGCAACACCTCGCCGACGGGAGCTTCGCGATCGTGTTCGAGGACTTCAAGGTGGGGAGCGCCCAGCACATCAACGTCATCCTCGTGCCGAATGCGGACGTCACCAAGGACGCCGACATCGATCAGACCAAGATCGTTGATCTCGGACCACTGAAGGGCGCATCGGGCATGCAGGACTTCACGATTCCCGGAGAGGTGACAGCTAGCGCCATGAGCTACCACACGGTCGTGCTGTGGGACACGGCGATGAAGCACGCCATCGCCGCCGCGCCGTTGTCTTGAGAATGGCCTCCCTCCGAGGTGGGGGGCGTAATGGAGTGGTAATCCGTCCCGGGTAACCTCACGAGGGCTGGGGGCCGGTGTCCAGGGCGCCGGGCCCCTCCTTCGGGCGTGGGCGCGCCGTACACTCGTCGGGTCCAAGCCTGAAAGGCCTCCAGCCGATGAGACGCGCCCAACTCGGTATCACCCTGCTTCTCCTGCCGCTGGTCGGCTGTGGCAGGGGCGCCGGCCCCTCCCCGAGCGCAACGGCGACGCCAAGCCCAACCGTGGCGGTCCTACTAGGTTCGTCTCGACCATCTACCACTACACGATTACGGTGCCCGCGGGTTGGAACAACTTCCCGGCGACCAAGGCGTGGACCGGGAAGACCGCAGTAAGCCACGACGGCCCGGACGTCGATCTGTTCTCTGGCTCGACCCTGGCGTTGGGGTTACGCGCTGCGCACCTCGCAGGCGCTCGCGACCTTCATTACGCAGTTCAACGAGGACGTGGCGGCCGCCCATCGGGAAATGCGCCGATCGCGGTGTACTTCGCTGTGGGGAGGCTTTCATACGTCCACTCGCCGCCCCGTTGCACGCGAGCAGGGAATTCTCTCGGCCGATTGTTGGCGTGGTAGGTTGGCAGCCCGAGGATGCTGCGGAACGGGAGCAGCTGGTCCCGGAGAACGAGACGCTCAAAGGCTGAGGTCTTGACAGCGCACGAGCCACAGGTCGCATCGAAGAGCTGAGCGCCACCACCGAGCCCGTGAGGAATCAGGTGCTCGTCGCGTAGGTCCGCGGTCGCGCCGCAGTAGATGCACCTGCCCACGCGCCCGAGGTCCTCTTCCTGGTAGCTGATCTCCTCGGGCATGGAGCCCGGGAGTCTAGCGGAGAGCGTCGGATTCCGCGGATGTCGCTCGTGCTGAGCACGCTCGGCACGCTCCGAGGCACAGCGCTTGGACCGTGAGAATCCACAATCCGATGCTCTGCCGGTTGAGCTAAGGCCACCGCAGATGGCTCAACTGGGCTCACAGGACCAGGAGCGCGGGCCGCGAGTATAGCCGAAGGCGCGCCCAAGCCTGGAGTGGCCGGCGGGCGCTAGGCTTGGCAGGTGACCTATGCCGTGGAGGCGCCGGTCGAGGCCCGCTGGGCCGTCGATCGCCCTCCGAATCGAAAGCTCCGGGTCGGAATCGTGGGTGGCGGGGACGTTGCGCATCGGCGATACCTCCCGGCCCTCCGCGAGCACTCGTCAGTCGCCGAGATCGTTGCCTGCTGCGATACACAGCCCGGAGCGGCGCAGCGAGCGGTCGAGGCGGTCGTCGCCTGGTCACCGAGCGCGCAAGCCCAGACGGACCTCGAGACAATGCTCGCCCGAAACGCCTTGGATGCGGCCTTCAACCTCACGCCTGCGCCGATGCACGCGGCCATCACGCAGGCCTGCCTGGAGGCCGGCGTCCACGTCTACTCCGAGAAACCGATCGCTTCGACTCTGGCCGAGGCGGATCGGCTCATCCAGACGGCCGCCGATCGCTCGCTGCTCCTCCTGTGTGCGCCGGCGACCGCCGCTACCCGTCGCTTCCAATGGCTCGCCGAGATCGTCGCCTCGCATCGGTACGGCCGCCTGACGCTGGCGGTCGCGCACCACGCCGACCCGGGTCCGGCGGCCTGGCGGGAGTACACCGGCGATCCCACGCCGTTCTACGGACCGGGCATCGGTCCGGTCATCGACCACGGCCTCTACCGGCTCCACGGCGCTCATGGGTCCGGTCGGCCGCGTCCAGGCCATGGGCGCCATCGGAAGGGCTGAGCGGGTCGTGCGAGGTGGACCGCTCACGGGCAAGACCATCCCGGTCACCACCCCCGACCATGTGCTCATGAACCTCGAATTCGTCAGCGGCGGATTGGGCCAGCTGCTCGCCAGCTTCGGGACTGCCAGCACGCTGGCGCCGTGGCTCGAGCTGCACTTCACCGATGCGACGATCAGCTTTCCGGGCGATCAATACGACAAGGACGCGCCCGCCAGCCTGTACGTGGACGACGAGAGCGCCCTGGGACTCGACGGATGGGCGCACGGGATTCGGCCGCCGCCACCGCCTGAAGCGCGACCGGTCGTCGAGACGGGCATCGCGCACTTCGTCGCCTGCCTGCGCGGTGAGGAGAAGCCCGTGCTCACCGCCGAGCACGCGCGGCATGTCCTGGACGTCATCCTGAAGGCGTACGAGTCCATCCGCGATGGGCGGGCGTACGACACGGAGACGACCTTCTGACCTGAGCGCCCGCGGACGCCCCGTCCGCATGCGCCGTATTCTTGCGGCATGCCCCTCTTCCGCATGGTCGAGTCGGTCACGCTCGACGGTCCGGTCCTGGTTGCCGCCTTCGACGGCTGGGTCGATGCCGGCAATGCGGGGACGCTGGCCGCCCGGCAGCTGCTTGGCGATGCCGGCCGAGTCGTGGCCTCCTTCGACGCGGATCGGCTCTTCGACTACAGAGCGCGGCGCCCTACCCTCGACATCCTGGACGGCACGCTGCAGTCGCTGGAGTGGCCTGAGCTCGAGCTGCGCGCAACTCGGTTCGGTGAGCGCGACCTGCTGGTGCTGACGGGTCCGGAGCCGGACTTCCGTTGGCACGAGCTCTCGTCCGACGTCACCGGCCTCGTCAAGCAGCTAGGAGTTTCCACCTGGGTGAGCCTCGGCTCGATCCCCGCCGCGGTCGCGCATACGCGCCCCGTCCCTGTGCTCGGTACTGCCTCAGTTCGGGGGTTGCTGCCGGAAGGGGTCTCGCAGGGACCGGACGGCCGGTTGCGGGTGCCATCCGCGGCGCTCTCCGTTTTGGAGCTCGGCGTGTCCCAGGGCGGGATCCCGTGCGTCGGCTTCTATGCCCAGGTCCCCCACTACCTATCGGCGGCGTACCCGCAGGCGGCGATCGAGCTCCTGAGCCATGTCGGCCGCTACCTGGGCTTCGAGCCTCCGCTTGGCGAGCTACCGATGCAGGCGCTCGAGACCCGAGCGCTGCTCGACGCGGCGACCGCCGCCGACGAGCGCACCAAGGCCCACGTCGAGCGTCTCGAGGAGATGGCTGACCAGGCGCGTCTCCCGGTGGGCGACGACCTCATCGCGGACATCGAACGCTTCCTACGGGATCGTGGTGGAGGGGACCGAGGCAGCGGAGACGGCGGTACCCGGCTCAACTAACGATGACGCCGCGAGCGGTGGCTGCGAGAGCTGCTCGGATTACAGCTGGTGGTCGCTCCCGCGCAGGGCGCGCAGCACGAGCAGGACGATCGCGCTGCCGAGAATCGCGATGAGCAGCGCACCCAACAGGCCGCTCGCCCGAGGTTGGTTCAGCAGGCTGGTCCAGATCCACCCGCCAAGGATGCCGCCCAGAATCCCAATCAGCGTCGTCCCCAGGCAGCCGTAGCGTTCGCGTCCGGGGACGAAGAAGCCGGCCATCGCGCCGGCCAGCAAACCGACGATGATCCAGCCGAAGATGCCGAGGTCAGGCATGCCCCCTCCCCTCCTGGTGTGGGACCCATGCGTCTCGCTGGGTCAGGCGCTCGGCTCGCATCCTAAGTGGCTCTAGCCTCCGGCGTCCACCGGATGGGTGAAATCGACGACCAGCGCGCCGTTCTGGTTGGTGACCGGAAAGGACTGCAGCGGTCGGTCCCCGCTCGTGAACGGATCGCCGGCCAGGGTCCAGGCACGGCCGCGGCAGTCGACGACCCGATCTTGGCGCGCGGTGAGCGCGCAGTCGTTGACCGGCGACCAGGCGTTCACCACGCTGAAGAGCCCGTTGAGCCCCCGCGCGACGACCACCGTGATCACCGCGTGCTCCCCGCTGCGGCGTTCGCCGAGCAGGCCGTGCGGCGAGTTGAGCAGCAGCTCCTTGACCAGGGGTTCGGTCGAGGGCACCGATGCGGCCGTCGCGACCGCGTAGACCGAGTCATCCCGTGGTGGCGCGACGCTGTAGATCAGCGGTCGCACCAGCAGCAAGAGACCGAGGAGAAGGAGGAACGCCACCGCGGCGGCAACCACATACCGTGCCATCTGGCTTCTCACGCGGCCTCTTGCTCTGCTTCGGGGAGAAGCGCCTCGCCAGGCGGCCACAGCTCGATAAGGACGGCCCCCGCGACGTTGTAGAAGAGGGTGTCGCCGCGACGTACGGAGCGATCCTCGAGACGCCGGGTCAGCAGTGTGGTATGGCCGTGGAGCCAGAGCGGCGGACGCAGGCGTCCCGCCAACCAGCGCAGAGCGCGCGAGCCACGGTGGATCGCGTCTGGTCCATCGTTGATGCCGCGCGGCGCGACATGGCTGACGAGCAGGACCGGTGTGCGCGTCGGGCGCCACGCGACACGGAACCACGCCCCCAAGACCTGTGAGATTCGCGTGAAGCTGCCCACCTGCAGGCCGTCTCCCCCACCATGGCGAGGGATGCCCGAGAAGCCGATGACCGTCAGCTGACCATCGGTCCAGGGTCGCCCATCCGGCAGAGGTTCCGGAAGGTGGACCTGCGTGGCGTCGCCGGTCGCCCAGTCCCCACCGACGTCGTGATTCCCGCGAACATAGGCGAGCGGCACCGTCTCGAAGGCATCGGTCACGAAGCGCAGGTAGTCGACCGGAAGGTCGCCGCAACCAACGATGAGGTCCAACGGACCGAGACGTGCTCGAGTCTCCGCCGATTCGAGACTGGCATCGGTCTCGTCCGCGAGCGCAAGGATCCGGTACGTTCGCCCGCCACGCCGTTCGAAGAGACGAGGATCCGGCCATCCGACGCGAAGCCTGGTGGTCACGGCCCTTCGCCCTCGCGGTCTGTCTCGACGCCCTCGGCGGAGGACTCGCGGTCGCCTCCCTCTGCGGCCGATTCCGCACCCTCGCGCTGAGTGGCCTCGAAGGCTGCCCCGGCCGCCTCCGCCTCCTCCGCACTTTTCGCGATCTCGACGCGGGACGGACCGCCTCGCAGCACCTCGGTTCGCGGTGAGAACCGCCCCTCCCCTGCCTGGCGAAGCTCCTCCGACCCGAGGAGTGAGGTCGGTGCCGAGCCCGGGTGTGACATGGAGGTCGTGCCCGGCGGCAGCAGCTCGGTGACGTCCGCGTCAACAGCCACAGCGCCGATCCGAAGAGCCGCCGCGATGCGGTTGTGCCCGTCGACCACCCAGTACTCGTCTCCCAGCTTCAGCAACTCGACCGGCGGCAGGATCGCCAGGTTGGAGGTGGCCGCCTGGATACGCTGCCAGCGCGACTCCCAGTTGGTGCCTCGCAGCTGGGGAAGCGGCAGGAAGTCGGTGGTGTTCTGCGAAGGGCTGCGTGCCGTGCCGACGATCTTCTCCATCGGCACGATCTCGAGACCCCGCGGGTGTCGGCTTCCTGAGAGCGCGTCCGGATGCCGATCGAACAGCGACGGAAGCGGCTCGCGTGCCTGCCGCCAGCGCGCTCCGAGGGTCTTCAGTCGCATCGGATCATGGGTGCCACACGCTCAATCGCCGCGCTTCTTTGACGCTGCCTCGATGCTGTTGCCGTCGGTACTATCATGCCGGCAGGGCACCATGCCGGCAGGGCACGGCCCTCGCTCACCCGCTTCCCGAGTTCAAGGAGGCAGCATCGTCCGATGGCCACGGTGACCTTTGACCACATGGTCAAGCGCTACCCCGGCGACGTCCTCGCCGTGAACGACCTCAACCTCGAGATCAACGATGGCG
>Ga0207646_10004655_pt1 | contig 14797 bp, 14 predicted proteins | sample KBSK5502metaG_FD_184343 | JGI IMG/M metagenome (GOLD analysis project Ga0207646, IMG submission 184343) | Corn, switchgrass and miscanthus rhizosphere microbial communities from Kellogg Biological Station, Michigan, USA - KBS K5-50-2 metaG... | ecosystem: Host-associated > Plants > Roots >... | reverse complement strand
GACCGGAATCAGCGGCGAGCTGGTCTTCCCATCGAGCAGCTGCACCGGTCGCGCCGAGCCCGACGTCGCCGCGAACATGGACATCGGCACGTTCCTCTGGTTCGACGGCTCCGAGCAGTGCTGCATCGGCGGCACAAGCCTCTCCACGCCGATCTGGGCCGCCGCGACAGTCATCTACAACAAGCACAACGCGAATACCGGACGGCCCGGGGTCGGCTTCGACGCACCGATGATCTACGGGCTCGCGAACGATCCCACGACCTACGCTCGAGACTTCCACGACATCACGACCGGCAACAACGGCTTCGCGGCGGGTACCGGCTGGGACGAGAACACCGGCTGGGGTTCGGCCGACTTCGACAAACTGTTCAACAACCCGGTCGACATCACGTACACGGGGCCAACGTCGGCGAGCAACGGCGACTCGATCACGCTCTCGGCGACGTTGTTCGACCAGGGGGCCTCGACGCCGGTCGTCGGGCGAACGGTGTTCCTCACCGCCGGAGGTGATACGTGCTCGGCGGTCACAGACTCGAGCGGGAACGTGTCGTGCGGGGTCACGGTGAGCACCGCACCCGGCCACTACAGCGCGATTGCCGCGTTCGGCGGCGACGCCGCCTACGTGGCGAACTCGGACACGGTGTCGTACACGGTGCTCCACATCCCGACGACGATCACCTACACGGGACCGACGAGCGGCGAGTACAACGACGAGGTCACGCTCTCGGCCAGGCTGAACGACGACAGCGCTCCGGGGTCATCCACTCGTGGCGACCCGCTCTCCGGCCAGAGACTCGACTTCACGCTCGGCGCCGAGAGCTGCTCGGGCACGACCGACGGCAGCGGCGTGGCGAGTTGCAACGTCACACCGCTCGACGATCCCGGCTCGTACTCCGTCGGGGTGAGCTTCGCCGGCGACTCGACGTACAACTCGTCGACCTCGTCCACGCCGTTCACACTGAACCAGGAGGAAAGCCAGGTCGCGTACACCGGCCCGCTGACGTCGCACTACCACGACGCGGTGACGGCGACCGCGACGTTCACCGACCCCGACGGCGGGGCGCCGATCCCCGGGAAGACGGTCACGTTCACGCTCGGAGTCAGCGACACGTGCAGCGCGACGACGGACGTGTCCGGCGTGGCGTCGTGCTCGATCACGCCGACCCAGACCGGGACGCAGAACATGGTCGCGTCGTTCGCCGGCGATGTCGATTACCTGTCGAACAGCGACACGCAGTCGTTCTCCATCACGCCGGAGGAGACGACGATGAAATACACCGGCCCGAAGTTCATCCTGGCCGGGGCGAGCGGCGCAACGCTCACCGCGACTCTCGTCGAGGACGGCACGAACGACAACGACGGCGACGACACGTCGCCCGGGCCGAACCTCGCCGAGACCGTGACGCTCTCGATCGGAACGCAGCAGTGCACCGGTACGACCGACTCGGCCGGCAACGTCACGTGCACGATCCCGTCCGTCACCGTGCCGCTCGGCCCGGAGACGGTCGGAGCCTCGTTCGCGGGCGACGCGTACTACCAGGCCGCGAGCGACAGCACTACGGCGATCGTGTTCGCCTTCCCGAGCCGGGGTGCGTTCGCGCTCGGGGACGTGACGGCGGCGCCGCCATACCCGTCGCCGACGGTGACATGGTGGGGCAACTCGTGGTGGCAACTGAACGTTCTGAGCGGCGGCACCGCACCGTCGGCGTTCAAGGGCTTCCTCGGCACGGTCACCCTGCCGACGACTACGCCGGCGAACATCTGCACCAGCCCGTGGACGACCACGGGGGGCAACAGCCCGCCGCCGACGAGCGGCGTCCCCTCGTACATGGGCGTCGTCACGACGAGCAAGGTGAACAAGTCGGGCACGACGGTGTCCGGCAACTACCACCGCATCCTCGTCGTCCAAGTCAATCCGGGCTACGCCCCGAACCCAGGCAACCCGGGAACGGGGACGATCCTCGGATCGTTCTGCTGATTCGTTCAGGTGGAGGGGCGCCTACGGGGCGCCCCTCCACCGGCGGCGAGTGCGATGATCGGCTCCAGTGGGCCGGCGTGTGCATTCGCTCCTGACCGAGGCGTCGCACTTCGTCTTGCTCGTAGCTGCCGTCGGCCTCGCCGTGGCGGGCATCGCGGCGCTGATCGGCCGCGCGGTCGGAGAGCGCGGAGGGCATGAGGTCGTCACGATCGTGATCGCACTCGGAGTAGTCGGGATCCTCAGCGTCTTCGTTGCCACCGTCCTGGATCCAATGGGTCTCGCAGCAGATACGCGCCGCTTCTCCGGCGGGCTTTACGAGGCCGCTTCCCAGGCGGACCTGATCCACGAGGCGCAAGCCGGACTTCCCGCGGAACGCACGAAGGAATTCCGGAGGGACGACGTTCTCTACGGCGGAGGCGTACTGTTGATCGGGCTCGCCGTCCTCATCGCGTACGCGTTCACCTGGGCCGGTACCCCGCCTGCAAACCCGTTCGGCTAGCTACGAGACCGTGACGAGCTCCTTCGTGAACCGGACCGGGTTATCGATCCCGTCCTCGGTCACGATCACGTCGTCCTCGATCCGGATTCCGAACCGGCCCTCGAGGTAGACGCCCGGCTCCACGGTGACCAGGTTGCCCGCCGCGAGCGTGTCCGAGCTCTCCGTGGAAAGCCGTGGCGCCTCGTGGACGTCGAGGCCGAGGCCGTGCCCGAGTCCGTGACCGAACTTGCCCGCGAAGTCGCTCGTCTCGATGACGCCGCGCGCGGCGGCGTCGACGTCGACGCCGGTCTCTCCGGCGCGGATCGCCTCGAGGCCGGCCTGTTGTGCCGCGAGCACCGTGTCGTATGCCTCGCGCATCTCGCCGTCGAGCTCACCAGTCGCGAGCGTCCGCGTGTAGTCGGACACGTAGCCGCCGATGTTGCAGCCGGTGTCGATCACGACGAGCTCTCCGGCGCCGATCGCGCGATCGCCTGCCCGCGCATGCGGCCGCGCACCCGTTGGCCCGGAGCCGACGATCGCCTCGAACGCAGGCTCGTCGGCGCCCTCTTCGTGGTAGAGCCGGGTGATGTCCCACGCCACGTCTCGCTCGCGGCGGCCGACGAACGGGACTTCGCTCACGAGCCGCTCGAACATCCGGTCGGTGATCGCGCAGGCCCGCCGGAACTTCTCGAGCTCACCCTCGTCCTTCACTGCCCGCAACTGCTCGACGAGACCCTCGCGCGGCACAAGCTCGATCCCGCCCTTCTGGAGCTGTTCCGCGAACGACCACGGCAGGGCGTTCGCCTCGAAGCCGAAGCGGCCGGAGAGGTTCTCACTGAGCCAGGCGACCACCGACCGCGTCGTCTGTACCACTTCCACCCCCTCGACCGCCCGCGCAGTCTCGATGTAGCGGAAGTCGGTGAAGAGGCGCACCCGCTCGGGCTCGACGAGCATGGCGGCGTTCGAGCTGTCGAATCCGGTCAGGTAGAGGACGTTGACCAGATTCGTGACGAGCAGCGGCTCCTCGAGGAGCTCTTGCAGCCGTCCGATCCTCGAGCTCATTCGGTTTTCTCCTTGAGATGCTCGAGCGCCATCTTGTAGCCGTCAGGACCGTGGCCGACGAACCGGGCGGCCACGAGATCGGAGACCACCGACTTCTGCCGCCACTCTTCCCGCTCGTCGACGTTCGAGAGATGCACCTCGACGATCGGAATCGTGAGCGGCTCGAGCGCGTCGTGGATTGCCCACGAGTAGTGCGTCCACGCGGCCGGATTGACGACGATCCCGTCGACGGTGTCGTACGCGTCGTGGCACCACTTCACGAACTCGCCTTCGTCGTTCGTCTGGCGGCACTGAACGGTCAGCTCGAGTGCGCGCGCCCACTCGTAGATTCGGCTCTCGAGCTCTGCGATCGAGAGGCCGCCGTAGAGCTTCGGATCACGGCGGCCGAGGATGTTCAAGTTCACGCCGTTGAGCACCGAGATCCTCATGCGATCAACCTATCGAGTTCGCGGCGTACGTCTCCGTCGGGGACCCGTACGCCCCATTCCGGGCGGCCGTCATGGTCGAGGAGGACGAGCCGGATCTCGCCGTCCCGCACCTTCTTGTCGCGTCTCATCGCCTTCCACGCACGCTCGCGGTCGACAGAGACGGGCTCGGGTCGCAGGAGCTGCTCCACCACCTGCGTGTCGTGGCCGGAGAGCCGGAGTGCGGCGAGGAGCCCGAGCGCTACCGCGCGGCCGTGCGTGACGCCCTCGTAGCCGGCCGCCGCCTCGAGCGCGTGGGCGAACGTGTGCCCGAGGTTCAGGACGGCCCGCTCTCCCTGATCGTACGGATCGCGGATGCAGACCGCGGCCTTGTAAGCAATCGAGCGGCGGACAAGCTCGTCGTCCGGAAGCTCCCAGAAGGGCTCGCGGGCGAGGAGGCCGGCCTTGACGACCTCTGCCATCCCCTCGAGTCGTTGCGGCTCGGGAAGCGTCTCCAGCAGCGCGGGGTCGATGACCGTCCGCGCCGGCCAGTGGAATGCGCCGACAAGGTTCTTGCCCTGCGGTAGGTCGAGTGCCGTCTTGCCGCCGATTGCAGCATCCACCTGCGCCACGAGACTCGTCGGAATAGGGGTCCACGCAATGCCGCGAAGGTAGGTGGCTGCCGCGAAGCCTGCCGCATCGGTCGTACAGCCGCCGCCGAGCGCCACGATCGTCCCGCCCCGGTCGAGGCGGAGGTACTGCCAGAGCCGGTCGACCGCCGCGAGCGTCTTCGCTTCCTCGCCCGAAGGGAGCTCGTGCACCTCCGCGAGTCGCGTCCCCAGCCCGAGCTGCGCGTCCATGCCGTGGATGCCGGCGACGTTTCGATCGGAGACGAGCGCAACGAAGCCCTCGCCGGGGACGAGCTCGCCCAACCGCTGCAAGGCACCGCGCTCGACGTGGACACCAGCGGCCGCCAGGACGACGTCGTCGCCGTCACGGGCCGTCGCGTCGGCTACGGCTGCGTAGAGCGGTGCACGCAGCTCGAACCGCCGCCGAAACTCGGCCTCGTCCCGCGCCAACGGGCGATGGCTGCGTCGCGCCCGGAACCAAGCCGTCTCGACGTCGACGGGAAGCTGGACGACGATCGTCCGCTCGTCCGGAAGGAGGCCGGGAGTCTCCACCACGCCTCCACCGAGGGCGATCACGGCGGGTTCCGGGTGATCCAGTGCCTCGCGGACGAATCGCGCCTCGATCTCCCGGAACGCAGGCTCTCCTTGCGTCGCAAAGAGCTCCGAGATCGGCCCGTGCTCCTCGGCGATGGCGTCGTCGACGTCCACGAACTGCCGCCCAAGTCGGTGCGCCACGTATTCGCCGACAGTCGTCTTGCCGGCTCCCATGAAGCCGACGAGCGCGACGTGCTTGTCTAGCGGGGAGCCCAGTCGATCCGCTCCAGATACGCGCGCCAGGCACCGGCGAAATCGGCGACCGCATCGCCGCCGAACTTCTCGCGCGCCGCGCGGGCGAGCTCCCACGCGACTGCGGCCTCCGCCACCACCGCAAGCGCCTCGACCGCGGAGACGTCGCTCCGTTCGACAAGCGCACTCGCAGCTTCCCCTGTGGCGAGGTCGACGGAGGAGAGCGGCTTCATGAGTGTCGGGAGCGGCTTCATCGCGGCGCGTACAACGATCTCCTCGCCGTTCGAGACACCGCCCTCGATGCCGCCGGCACGATTCGACGTGCGCCGCTTGTCGGTGCCGATCTCGTCGTGCGCCTCCGAGCCGCGCAGTCCTGCAAGCGCAAAGCCGTCGCCGATCTCGACGCCCTTCACGGCCTGGATGCCCATCACCGCCGTTGCGAGCCGAGCGTCGAGCCGGTCGTCCTTTCTGGCGTAGCTGCCGAGCCCCGGCGGGACACCACGCGCCGCTATCTCCACGCGGCCGCCGAGCGTGTCCTTGTCTGCGCGTGCCGCGTCGACAGCGGCGGGATCCGCCCCTGCCTCGGCAACTGCCGCGCCCGTGACCTCGATCCCGATCTCGTGGAGGAGCGCCTTCGCCGCGGCGCCGGCGGCAACGTAAACCGCCGTGTGCCGCGCCGACGCGCGCTCGAGCGCGTCCCGAACGTCGGTCAGCCCGTGCTTCTGCACGCCGGCGAGATCCGCGTGCCCGGGCCGGGGGAGCGTGACCGGCTTCGTCCCCTTCCCCTGGGGCTCGCCGTCGGGCGGCCACGGACTCATCCCCCACGTCCAGTTCTTGTGATCGCGGTTGCGAACGACGAGTGCGAGCGGCGTGCCGAGCGTCCGTCCGTGGCGGAGGCCCGCAAGCACCTCGACCTCGTCTGCCTCGATCTGCTGGCGCGGCGAGCGTCCATAGCCCTGCTGGCGGCGGCGGAGATCGGCGTCGATCGCCTCCTTGTCGAGCACGAGGCCCGCCGGCAGGCCCGAGACAATCGCGACGAGCGCCGGTCCGTGCGACTCTCCTGCGGTCGCGAGCTCGAGCGTCATGGCGCAGAGCGTAGTGCGCTAGAGCCGAGCGAGCACCCGCGAGACGAGGCTCGGCTGCCGGTGCCTCGTCGCCGACACGAGGAACCGGGCGAGCCGGTTCGACTCGTAGGGGTCGAGCGAGATGGCCGCTTCGGCCTCCTCGCCGTGCCAGACGCTGAGACGAGCGTGCTGCGGCTCGGTGAGATAGATCGAGACGCGCAGGCCGCCGTCACCCACGTCGGGGTGGCCCTGGAAGTACTCGACTACCTTCGTGCGCTGCGACTTGCCGCAGTGCGGGCAGAACCGGAAGTGGTCCTGAATCTCTCCCCCGCACTCGCGACAGCTGCGCATCGCCCTTCTTCTATGCCCCCGGCGGCCTCAGGTCAAGCCGACGGCGTGACGCATGACGTCGACCGGAGCCGGCCGTCCGGTCCAGAGCTCGAAGCTCGCGGCTCCCTGGGCGACGAGCACTTCCAGTCCGTCGAGGACACGCGCGCCCGCTGCAGCCGCAGCGTCGGCCGTCGCCGTGCGCGGATACGGCAGGTCGACCAGCGTCTGCTCCCCGCTCAGCGCGAACAACGGCTCATCCCTCACCGGCGTCGCGTGAACGACGAGATCGGCGCCGGCGACGTCCGGCGGCCAATCGCCGCGCCGGGAGAAGACGCCCGCCTGCGGCAAGGCATGGCGAAACGCTGCCGCCGCCCCGCCGTCTCCCACGATCGCCGGCGCGCGAACGTCTCCGACCGCCTCGAGGATCGCCGCATCCGTCGAGAACCCATGCCCGCGAACGATCGTGTTCACGGACGGGAGCTCGGAGCCGAGGATCCGCGCGACGTCGAGCTTGTAGGGCGCGGTGACGTTCGCGTACTCCACTTCCCGTAACGCGGCATCGAGGTCCTCCGGTAGGACGTCGCGCAGGAGGTACTCCCAATCGAGCCCGGCGGCTGCAAAGGCCGCGTTCTGCATCCGGGGCGAGAGCGAGTGCTCAACCGGATGGCCGAGCAGGTAGACCATCACGGCGCGTAGCCGTACTGGGTCTCGTGGTTCAGGAAGTCCTGGTAGCTCGCGGTGAAGTAGTGATGCTTGTGATCCGGTTTGCGCACGAAGTAGAGGTAGTCGACGTGCGCAGGATGAGCGGCTGCTTCGAGCGCCGCCATGCCGGGGTTGTTGATCGGTGTCGGGGGGAGACCCAGGAACTTGCGCGTGTTGTAGGGGCTCGTGCTCCCGAGGTACGGACTCAGCGACGCCGTCGGCGGGATGTGCAGCCCGTAGCGGAGGGTTGCGTCGATGCCGAGGGGCATGTGGTCACGCAAACGGTTGTAGATGACGGCTGCGACGAGCGGGCGCTCGCTCGGAACCTGCGCCTCGCCCTCGACCATGGAGGCGATCGTCAGCACGTCGTACGGCGTGAGGTTCTTGCTTCGTGCGTACGAGAGATTGAGCTGACCCCACTTCGAGGTGAACTCCCCTAGCTGGTTCTGCACGAGCTGGGCCGCCGTCGATTTGCGGTCGAAGTCGTACGTGTCCGGGAAGAGAAAGCCCTCGTAGGGCAGCTTCTTGGGACCGAAGCCGGGGAACCTGCGCGGCTTCGAAGTCGCCGCGGCGTACTCGCTTCCCGAGAGCTTGACCTTTCGGTGCGACTCCTTCTCGGCGATCTTCGCCACTGCCTGCACGCGGGCCGCCATCTGTGCGCGCGTGAACCCCTCGGGGAAGACGACGCGGAACTGCCGCAGCTGCCGGACGGTGGTCGTCGGCGGTGCAGCGCTACTTGTCCCGCCGCAGCCCCCGGCACTCGCCGCGACCAGTACGGCACAGATTCCTACGAGCGCGCCGCGCACCACTCGAGATACGTCGAAAGAAGATGTGCGGCGGCGAGCGCGTCCTCGGGTGCGGTGCCGGCGGTCTGCTGGGCGAGGTCGGTCGTGAACCGCTCGTCGAAGAGCTCGACGGGTAGGTCGACGATACGGCGCAGCGCTTCGACGAAGCGCTCGGTCTCGGCCGCCTGCTCCCCGCGCGTCCCGCGGAGTGTCAGCGGCAAGCCCACCACGATGCGCTTGACGTCCTCCTCACGCACGAGTCGTGCGATCTCGGCGAGCCCGTTCTCAGTGGACGCCCGCTCGACCACGCCGACCGGCCGCGCGAGCGTCCCGGTCGGGTCGGAGACGGCAACTCCGGTCCGCGCGGAGCCGTAGTCCAGGGCCAGCACCTTCACGCGCGCATCCTTATGGTGCGACGAGTTCCTTCGCGGCGGCAAGCGCGTCGGCGATGCCGTCGGGGTTCTTGCCGCCGGCCTCGGCGAGCGTCGGCTTGCCTCCCCCGCCGCCGCCGATGTGCTTGCCCAGCGCTTTCACCATCTCCGACGCGTCAAGCCCACGCTCGACAAGGGAGTCGGAAAGGTTGATCACCAGGAATGCGCGTCCGTCGTCGACCGAGGCGACGATGGCACCGTCGGCCTTCTCCTGCTGGCGCAGGCGGTCGGAGAAGTCGCGGAGCGGTCCACCCTTCATCGCCGTCGTCTCGACGAGAAGCACGTTGCTCTCGCGGTCGACGATCGTGAACTCGGCCTCTTGCTGGGCCTTCGGCCGCTTCGCTTCCTTCCGGGCCTGCTCGAGCTCGCCGCGCAGCGCATCCGCCTCTCTTGCCCGCTCATGCAGCAGCGCGAAGGCCTCGCCGGCGGTGACTGCCTCGATCCGGCGGGAGCCGACACCGACCGAGCTCTCCGACAGCAGGGCGAAAGGCCCAATCTCCGCCGTCGAGCGGACGTGCGTGCCCCCACAGAGCTCGACCGACCAGCCGTCGATGTCGACGACACGGACCACGTCGCCGTACTTCTCCCCGAAGAGCATCGTCGCCCCGAGATTGCTCGCCTCCGCCAGCGGCGTCTCGAAGATCCGCACCGGCTGATTCGCGAACACGTGCTGGTTGACGCGTTGCTCGATTTCGGCACGTTCCTCCGGGGTCAGCGGCGACGGATGCGTGAAGTCGAAACGGAGCTTGTCCGGTCGCACAGCCGAGCCCGCCTGGCGGACGTGGTCGCCGAGCACCTCCTGCAGCACCTTGTGCAGGAGATGGGTTGCAGTGTGGTTCGCCATCGTGGGATAGCGGATGCCCCACGGCACGACGGCGCGGACGCGGTCGCCCTCCGCGAAGCCTTCGCCCCGGAAGACGAGCTCCTGGTCGTTCTCGAGCCGCAACGCGTCGATGAGGTCGGCGCGCGAGCCGTCCTCCTTCTCGATCCAGCCGGCGTCGGTGACCTGGCCGCCGCTTGCCGCATAGAACGGCGACTCGGCGAGCTTGACCTGGAAGGAGCCTTCGCCGAGGTCGGCGTACGCGATGATCGCCGTGCGGACGTCGATCTGTTCGTAGCCGACGAACTCCGTCCGCGGTGCACCGCTGAAGCGTGGCTCGCTCCGGACCGCGCTACCCGAGCGGGAGTCGTCGCGGTGCTTCTCCCACAGACGATCGAACTCTTCGCGGTCGACGACGAGGTCACGCTCGCGCGCGAGCTCCTCCGTCAGCTCGATCGGGAACCCGTCCGTCGCCGCGAGCTCGAACGCGTCCTCCGCGCTGATCTCTCCCTTCTGCGCGACCTCCCCGAACTTTGCCATCCCACGCTCGAGCGTCAGGCCGAAGCGCTCCTCCTCGGCCGCGAGCACGCGGTGAATCTCCTCGCGGTGCTCGATCAGCTCGGGATACGCGTGCCCCATTTGCTCGACCACGACGTCGGCGAGAGCGGGCAGGAACGGCGGCTGCATCCCGATGCGCAGCCCGTGCTGGGCCGCCCGGCGAATGACGCGTCGCAGGACGTAGCCCCGTCCCAGATTGGAAGGCGCCACGCCCTCGGCCGCGATGAACGTCATGCCGCGGCCGTGGTCGGCGAGAACGCGATGCGCCTTCGTTGCGTCGGGGGTTTCGCCGTAGGCGACGCCGGACTGCTCGGCGACCCAGTCCATGATCAGCTGGTAAACGTCGGTGTCGTAGACGGACGCTGCGTCCTGCATGACGCGCGCGACGCGCTCGAGCCCCCAGCCGGTGTCGATGTTCTTGTTCGGCAGGTCGGTGAGCGATCCGTCCGCGTGGAGCTCGTACGACATGAAGACGAGGTTCCCGATCTCGAGGAAGCGCTCACAGCGCGTGCAGCCGGGCTGGCAGTCGTCGTTGCCGCAACCGACCTCCTCGCCCCAGTCCCAGTACATCTCGGAGTCAGGGCCGCACGGGCCGGGGCCGCCGACCGACCAGAAGTTCTCGGACGAGGGCAGCGGCACGATCCGTTCCGGCGGCATGCCGATCTGCTCCCAGAGGGCGATCGCCTCCTCGTCGGGGCCGAGCTTCATCCCCGGATCGCCCGCGTGGACGCTCACCCAGACCCGGTCCCAGTCGAGCTTCAGGCGCTCTTGCATGAACTCCGTCGCGTACGCGATCGCGCCTTCCTTGAAGTACTGGCCGAACGAGAAGTTTCCGAGCATCTCGAAGAACGTGAGATGGAACGTGTCCAGCCCGACCTCGTCGATGTCCGGGGTGCGGAAGACCTTCTGGCACGTCGTCGTCATCGGCGCCGGAGGCGCCTCGAGGCCGAGGAAGTACGGCATCTGCGGCTGCATGCCGGCACTCGTGTAGAGCGTCGAGACGTCGTCGGCGCGCGGGATCAGAGAGGCAGACGGGCGCCGCAGGTGCCCCTTCTCCTCGAAGAACGCCTGGAAACCTTCCCGCAACTCGGCCGTCGTGCGCACGGCGGCCATTCTAGGGAGCGGTGCCGGGTAGGCCCGCCGCCGAGGACGCTAATCTCGACCGGTGCCGCTCGACGTTCTGACGCCGGTCACGCGGCGGCGCCGCAGGCGCCGCTATCGCGCCGGGAGGGTCACACTGGTCTTGCTCCTGGCGTTGGCCACCGCCGGTGCAGGCATCTGGTTCGGCCGGAGGGAGGCGAATGCAGCACCGCACTCGTCCGCCGCGACGCAACCGCCGATCACGACCACGGCCGCGCCGCAGACTGTCACACACCCGGACCCGAAGCCGACGGCGCCACCGCGTCTCCTGTACGGGACGCCGCTTCTCGCCGGTGCCCACGTCCATGTCCGCGCACCTGCCGCGATCCTCGTCGATGCCGACACCGGTCGCGTCCTCTGGGCAGAGCGCCCGCACCAGCGGCGGAAGATCGCGTCGTTGACGAAGATCATGACCGCGACGCTCGCGCTACAGCACGTGCCGTGGAGGAGCACCGTCACCGTCGCCCGGTCGGTCACGCGCGTGCCGCTCGTGCGCGAAGGGCTCCGCACAGGCGAGCACGTGAAGGCCTGGAAGATCTTCTACTCGCTGCTCCTCTACTCGGGGAACGACGACGCGAACCAGCTCGCGATCTCGACCGCAGGCACGGTCCATGCGTTTCTGCGCCGGATGAACGACGAGGCGCGGGCGCTCGGGCTGCACGACACGCACTACACGAGCCCGAGCGGGATTCGCGACCACGGCAACTACTCGACGCCGTGGGATCTCGCGGCGCTCACGCGCTACGCCTTCCGCGACCCGCGCTTCGACCAGCTCGTGCGGACGCGGCGGATCCAGGTGCCCTGGTCGGCGCCGACGAACTCGAAGATCTACCTCAACAACAACTACCTCCTGCACGAATACCGCGGCGCGAACGGCGTCAAGACGGGCTACACCCACGAGGCGGGCTGGTGCCTCGTCGCGTCGGCGACGCGCCACGGCAGGAGGCTGATCGCGGTCGTCCTCGACTCGCCGAACATCTACGCCGACGCCCGCCAGCTCCTGAACCTCGGTTTCTCCCGCAGCTAGGACGGCTACGGTTCCCGCACCGGCGGCCGGGGGGTCGGTGGAGAAGTGCGCATGAGATTGCCGTCGCTCGCAACCGGCACGGACCTCGCCGTTGATCTGGGAACGGCGAACACCGTCGTCTTCCGCCGCGGCGAGGGCATCGTCCTGTTCGAGCCCTCGGTCGTGGCGATGGACCAGCAGACCGGACAGGTCTACGCCGTCGGGGAGAAAGCGCGACAGATGCTCGGCCGCACGCCGGCCACGATCGTCGCGACCCGGCCCTTGCGGCACGGCGTGATCGCCGACTTCGAAACGACCGAGCAGATGCTGGGGCAGTTCATCAGTCTCGTCGGCGGCAACCGGCTCCGGCGCGCGGTGATCGTCTGTGTCCCGAGCGGTCTGACGCAGGTCGAGCGGGAAGCTGTGGTCGAGGCGACCCTGGCGGCGGGCGCACGCGAGGCCCACCTGATCGAGGAGGCGATGGCCGGCGCAATCGGCGCCGAACTGCCGGTGGAGGACGCGGTGGCGTCCCTCGTCGTCGACGTCGGCGGCGGGACGAGCGAGATGGCGGTGATCGCGCTCGGCGGCATGGTCGTCTCGACCTCCCTGCCGGTCGGCGGCTACGACCTCGACGACGCGATCGTCCGCTTCGTGCAGGACCAGCACCGGCTGCTGATCGGTCACGAGCAGGCCGAGCGGGTGAAGCTCGAGATCGGCAGCGCGCTCGAAGGGCACGCGCAGGTGGCCGAGGCCGAGGTTGCCGGCCGTTACATGTCGACCGGCATGTTGGCCCGCATAACTCTCGGCGAGGACGAGGTCCGCCGGGCGCTCGAGCGGCCGCTGTCACGGATCGTCCTGGCGCTCAAGGAGTTGCTCGAGCAGACGCCGGCGCAGCTCGCCTCGGACCTTGCGGACCGCGGCATCACCCTCGTCGGCGGAGGCGCGCTTCTGCCCGGCTTCGCCGATCTCATCCGCCACGAGACCAGCCTGCCGGTCACTCGGGATCCCGAGCCGTTGACCGCGGTCGCGCGCGGCGCCGGGGCCGCCCTCGCGGAGCTCGACGCACTCCGCCGCTCGGCGGGCCGTCAGCGCTCCCGGCGAAGGCGCCGCTGACACACCCGTACCGGAATGGGCGCTCACCTCGATCGAGGGGTCTGCCGATAGATGCTCCATGGAAAGTCCGAGCATCGACGATCTCCGTGGAGAGCTAGCAGCTCTCGAAGCGAAGGCGGTCCAACTGTCGCAGATGCGCAGTCACCTGCAGCATCAGATCGACTTCGGCTTCGAGACCTCGTCGACGCGGGAGCGGGAACGCGAGATCTCCGACGAGCGCAACGACCTGCACCGGCGAATCGACTCGCTCAAGGCAACGCTTCGCGCGAGCGAGAGCGCCTAGGCGCAGACGGGAAGCGCTGCCCGGTGTCTAGGCGAACCGGCAGATGATCTTCCCGGAATAGGCCGAAACATCCGGGGTCTCCTCTGCCTGCGCCACGAGCATGGTTCCGAACTTCGTCTCGAGCGTTTCACCCACGGCCGGAAGCCGCGGGAGCTCGATGTCCTGGACGTCCGTCCAGCCAGGCCCTTCGATGGTGACGATGAACCGCGGAATGCGCGCATGATCGCACGTCGGCTCCGGGGCACTCACGCCCTGCGGGGCGTACCGAACTCCTCAGTAGTGGCCTGACGGCAGCGGATCTGCCGGCTGGCTGTACCACTGCGGATGTGATTCCTCGGCCCACGCGTCGAAGATCGCTCGCAGCTGCTCCACACGCTGCTGGTCGGCTGCAGCAGCGTCCTCCGCGCTGTCGAAGCTGCCGAGCCAGTACGGCATGAAGGGCGCGACCGCAGCGCCCATCGCTACGGCGATCAACTCGCGGGCCTCGTTCCACGTCTGGAGCTCGGCCGCGAACTCGACCTCACCTGCCCGCACCCAGCCGGCCGCAGTCATCTGCTCGACCACCCCCGTGCCGTTCGGCATGCTGGCTTCGAACGTGAGCTGCGAGGGTCTCGTGACCGCCGGTGTAGACGCTGCGTCCCTCATGCATTGCTCGGCGAACTCGCGGATCGCCTCCAACCCTTCGGCTTCCCCGAACACCGGCTCTACCTCGCTGCGGCTGACGGTTCGCTGAACCACGAGGAACGGCGTGCCGGAGAGCGAGCCGAGGGTGTCGCGATGCAAGTCGTTCCCGGTTATTCCGAGCAGAGGTACTCCCGCAGCCCACGCCCGTTGATGGCTCTCCGAGATCAGCTCGTCGTTGACGCGGAAGCGCAGACCCGGAACCAACGTGTGGGAGAGGAACCCGTCCACTCCGCCTCGCGCGTGGTAGCCGACCTGGAACATCGCGTCTATGCCGTGCGCAGGGAGGTCGAACTCCCTCCAGGTCTCGAGCCGCGCTCCCTCGGGCAACGACTCCGGCGACACGTTGATCGTGTTCCCGCCGTGGTTGTCGAGCACGACCAGCTCGGAGGCACCGCCGGAAAGCAGTCCCTCGCACGCCGCGCGGACGTCCTGCTCCAGCCGCGGCTTGCCGGTCGCCCAGTACTCCGGGAGGCAACCCCAGATCTCGCGCACGCTACACAGCTGTGACGCGCCCTCCATGTCGACACTCACGGCGACGAGCACG
>Ga0207646_10004654_pt1 | contig 14805 bp, 11 predicted proteins | sample KBSK5502metaG_FD_184343 | JGI IMG/M metagenome (GOLD analysis project Ga0207646, IMG submission 184343) | Corn, switchgrass and miscanthus rhizosphere microbial communities from Kellogg Biological Station, Michigan, USA - KBS K5-50-2 metaG... | ecosystem: Host-associated > Plants > Roots >... | reverse complement strand
AAGGCCCTTGAAGGACGAGGGGCCGCCGTTGTCCGGAAGATTGAAGTACGTCTGATAGGCCTTGAAGGGGTCGGCGTTCGGCCGACCGTCCATACGCTCGTTCTCGTGGTTTCCGGCAGCGGGCATCCAGGGCCTGAAGCGAGCCGACCTGCTGTTGTTGTTGAGGAAGCTCTTCCAGGTCTGTACGCGAAGAGCCTTCCGCGCGGCTACGTTCGCGTAGCAGAGATCGCCGTTGTAAAGGTGGAACAGCGGCTGCGCGGCTTCGACTTGCGGAACAATCAGACCGGCGTAGCGCGTCCACGGCTGGGTCGGTGGGTTTCCGAGCACGTCAGGGATGCTCTGGTCGCCGAAACTGGTGAACGTGAACCTGCCGCGCCCAACAGGCGCGGTCCGGAACTGTGCCTGGATGGGGCTGGCGCCGTCGTGGGCCACCTGGTACACATAGGTTGTGTCAGGGCGAAGGTGCGACAGCGTCGCGTGCTGCGTGAAGACCTCCGTCCCGCTGAGCCCGTCCACATAAGTCTTCGTTTCCGCGCCGGCCACAGCATCGAGTTCGGTCGGGGACGGTCCGAAACGGACCCGAGGATTGGACACGTTCGACGACGTGACCCATGAGACCGTCATCTCACGAGCCGGCTCAGAACCGAACTGAAGGTGGACGCCGAACGGGGGATCCACCACCGAGCCGGACTGACGCCACAACGTCGGCAGCATCGGCAGTCCTGCGCCCATCGCGATCCCGCTCGCCCCGACGCCCTTCAGGAATGTCCGCCTGGACATCCGTTTTGATGTGGTCATGTCGCTCCCCATTGATCTGTCCTCCTCATGTCTGATCTAGGACCGAGCTGTGCTCGTAGAGGGTCGGCTCAAGCTGACTCGGCTTCGCCCATGGGCGGCTACCACCCGAAATCCTCGTGCGAGTGCCCGCGATGAGAACACCAGATGTTTGACTTGTTCGACGTGGGCTGAGGTCGTCGCTCGAGGCGGCCGGGTGAAAGTCGTTGGCTGTCGAGTTCACAACCGACCGAGGTTGACCGGGACGGACCAATCCGAAAAGGGTTGCATCGAGTTGGTGGCTGATGCGTTGTCCGCGAGCGGGAACACAGGCCGGAGCGCCAGTCCTGCCACACAGACGGCACCCGCTTTCAAGATCTGGCGATGGCTCACAAGCACCTCACCCTTACCTTTTTCCAGGTCGGCTGTCGGCCGAGTCGGATAGGGCCGACACTAGGCCCAGTTCGAGACCGTGACACTGGGAGAAGTACCAGTGTCGGTACCGGATTCGATACCGGTTTTGGCCTAGCCAAAAACCTGGCCGATTCGTGCCAGAATGGCCCGGACGGGGATTCGCTATGTTCAGGAGGCCGACGTTGCTGGTGCCGTTCGGCCGGGGCTGTGACTAAAGCGGCAGTCAAGCTCACCCAGCGTGAACGGGAAGTAGCGAGTTTGGTTGCCAACGGGCTGACCAATCGCGAGATCGCCAAGAAACTGTTCATCTCCGAGCGCACGGCCGAGTACCACGTCGAGCAGATCCGCAACAAGCTCGGCTTTCATGCCCGCAGCCAGATCGCCGCCTGGACAGTCGCAGAACGACAGACCACTGCCGGGACTGGTGAAGTGACCGCCAGTGCATTGCCGCGTGGCCCGCGCCGGGTGCTGCCGGGAGTCCGGCCCCGGCTCAGGCTGGCCATCCTCGGCTTGATCCTGGCCGTCACAGGAGTCGGGGGTGGACTTGCCGTCGCGTCCGCCCTGCATCCGTCGACGTCGCCGGCAGCCACGCCACTTGGCAGGCTGATCAAGATCGACGGGGCGACCGGTCATCTCACCGCCTCGTCCGTACCGATGTCCGCGCGAGGTAGCGACCTGGCTGTCGGTGAAGGATCGATCTGGGCGGTGAGCTATGGTGCCAAGATCCTCATTCGGATCAATCCGAGAACGATGGCGGAGGTGGGGAGCTACGGAGTTTCAGGGCCTCCCGTGGGCATCGCGGTCGGGGGCGGATTGGTTTGGATTGCGACCGCCTTCGGCGACAAGCCGTTTGAACAGTTCGACCCGAAGACTAACCAGCTCGGGCGACCGGTCTCGCTTGCCGGGGAGGTCGCGCTACAGGGCGTCGCCTACGGGCAGAATTCTGTCTGGGTCACCGACAAGAACAACAACATGGTCTACAGGGTCGATCCCTCGACCGACCTACTCACGGCTCAGATCCGGGTTGGGAATGGACCGGAATCGATCGCCGCCGATTCCTCGGCTATATGGGTGGCCAACGCGGTGGATGACACGGTGTCTCGAATCGATCCGAACTCGTCTCAGGTGGTACAGACGATTGGCCTTCGCGGAGCTCCGACGGCCATTGCGGCTGGTCAGGGTGCGGTCTGGGTAGTGAGCGAATCGGCGAATCTTGTGGTTCGGATCGATTCAACAACCAACGCGCGGGTCGAGATTCCGATGGCGGGCCCGACCGGAGTCGTGGTTTCGCGATCCACCGTATGGATTGCGCAAGGCGCGACCGGCAGGGTCGGTCGCATTGACGCCAGCACCAACGCGATACTGCCATCGCTGATGGTCGCTGGAACAGTCGATGGGATCGCGACTGACGGCCAGTCCGTGTGGGTCATGATGCATGGGACATAACGCCCGGCCCTTGACCAAGCGAAGGCAAGCCGCACTGGTCTTGTGCGGCTTGGTGGCTCTCGTCGCGTCGACCTGCACGCCGACGTCGCCCGGCGAACTCGCTAGCTCGAGTTCTCCGTCCGGCGGCATATTGCGGGTCGCGATGCCCACCTGGCACGGTTCGGAGCTCCTCGATCCCACACCGCGAGCTGATGTCCTCGATCCGCAAGTCCAGACGTGGCTCGACTCCGATGAGCTCTTTCGCTGCTGCCTACTGCGGACCCTTTTTTCGTACGCGGGCCGTCCGGCTCGCGATGGGGGCGCCGAGCTCCATCCGGATCTCGCGCTCAAGTTACCTGAGGTTTCCACCGACGGACTTACATGGACGTTCAGGATTCGGCCAGGAATCAAATATGCCCCGCCGATGCAGGGCACGGAAATCACTACTGCCGACTTCGTCAGGGCCTTGCAGCGGGAGGCCCACGTCCCTAACGGTCACGCTTGGGTGTACTCCGTGATCGAGGGGTTCGATCAGTATCGCGACCAGAAGGCGAGCACCATCGCCGGGCTTGAGACACCAAATCGGTACACCTTGAGAGTTCATCTGATTCAGGTTGCCGGTGACCTGCCTGATCGGTTCACACTTTCGAACAGCGCCCCCATTCCACCCGATCCGCGGGATCCGACCGCCAGGTACGGGGTGGCGACCGGGCACGATCTCGGCTACGGTCGCTTCCTGGTTGCCTCCGGCCCGTACATGATCAAGGGCAGCCCGCAACTCGACTTCACAGCGACCCCGGATCGTCAACAACCTGTCAGCGGCTTAACGCCGGGCGCCTCGCTGATCCTGGTGCGAAACCCATCCTGGAACCAGTCGACAGATCCGCTGCGGCCCGCCTATCTCGACGAGATCCAGCTGTCGATTGGGATGTCGCGCGACGAGGCCGCCGGCCTCTGGGAAAGCCGCCAAACAGATCTGATCTGGCTGCCGAGCCCCCCGTTTCAAGTGCGGTCGTCGCTTGTTGAGAAGGTACGATCCGGGCAAGTGATGGGACGAATCGAGACGGACTCGCGAGATGCATCGCGGTATATCAGCATGAATCTCGGGGTGCCGCCGTTCGACGACATCCATGTCCGGGAGGCGGTCAACTACATCATCAACAAACGGGAGCTCAACGACGCCTACGGCGGCGACCTTGCCGCCCAGATCGCCACCCATATCGCTCCCGACAGCCTGGAGAACGAGGCGCTGGCTGGCTACGATCCGTACTTCACACCTGGGTATGGGGGCAGTCTGGAGCTGGCGAGGCAGGAGATCAAGCAGTCTCGGTACGACCTGCACCACGATGGAACGTGCAGCGCCCCTGAATGCAAACACCTTCTGGCGCTGGCGCTCAACACAGGTCCCAACGACGCCGGTCCGAGCTTCGTTCGAATGGGTTCGATTATTGCCGATGACTTGGCCCAGATCGGGATCATCGTTGACCTCGAGAGTCCGATCGGTACCCCCTTCATGGGCCAGGTCGCAAATCCGACCCTGAGGGTGCCGCTCCTTCTTAACGTTGGGGGATTCAAGAGCTACATGAGTGCGTCCTCGATCTTTGTGCCCGATTTCTCTTGGCCTGCGGCTGGTGTCGACCAATTCAATTGCGTCATCACGTGTCGGTACTCCCTGGTCGGAGCGACAGCGGATCAGCTGCACCAATGGGGATACAGCGTGTCCAGCGTCCCTGGCGTGGACGATCGGATTCACGAATGCTCACTAGGCGGCGCACGCCAAGCTCGCTGCTGGTCCGAGCTGGACATGTACCTCATGGAGAAGGTGGTACCGATCGCGCCCTATGCCGAGGAGAAGGTCATCCAGCTCGTACCGCCTCGCGTGGTGAGGTACTCGTTCGACCAGTTCGCGAACTCCCCCGCCTTCGACCAGATCGCTGTTCGAGCGGGCTAAGAAACGTTGTGTCTCACCACCGTTGAATCCATGTCACTGCGTCGCGTAGAGGTAGGCGGCTGACCCCCCGGGGTCATCTTGAGTACCGCCATTGCCTGCAGTGGCACGGATGAAGAAAACGATGAAGGTCGCCACGCCACTGGCGGGGATGGTGTATGTCCATTGGGTTGTTCCAACCTTCGTCATGGGGTGGATCCCGAGGTTGCCACCCTGGTCCAACTCGATGATCAACGAGACTTGCGTGACACACGAGGGGGTCGTTTCGGTCACTGTAACAGCAGAATTTGCGGGTGCCGCTCCGGCTGGATTGATTAGCTGACCCGTAAAGATGCTGAGGGTCACCACTGTTGTTGTGCCGGCCAGGACGGCTGTTGGGGGGCCGATGGGCCCGGTAAAACAGAGCGCTGGAATGCACTGAAGAGTGACTGTTGCTTCGCCGAGGAAGTTCGGGGTCCCGTAGCTGACCGCCACAGAGCCCGTGCCATTTGGCAACGTACATGGCACACCGTTGAGGTTATCCAGGGAGGCCAATGCCGGTCCAGGAGAGCCTGCTGCGCCCTGTGGCCCCGGCGCGCCCGTAGGACCTGGATCGCCCTTCGGTCCTTGTGCACCAGCAGGACCGGCGGGACCGACGGCTCCTTGAGGTCCTGGCAGACCGTTAGCACCGGTAGGCCCAGCAGGACCTTGCGGGCCAGTCTGGCTCCACGATATTGCCGTCTCGCTCGGTCCGCAGCTATCGGTGGCAGTGTCGATCACCCGAAGCAGTCCGCTCGATGTCTTGAAGCAAGCGTTGATCACCCCACTCGAATCCGGAATGCCGGCCAGGACGATGGTTACACTCAGTATCAGCAGGCTCCCAGCCAGAGCCGAGGCCGAGCTCAGCCGCGATCGGTACACCCGCCGAACAGGCTCCAGCGCCTTAGACCACATTTAGCTGGACACCGTGATCGGAACGCTGACCGGTGTGGCGGCATAGCCGCCGGCGTCGCTCGCTGCCACGTTGATGGCGAATGTGCCCTTTTTCACATAGGCGTGCGCTCCGGCGATGGCAAAGGTCCCTCCTCCGACAGCTGTGATGATCCCGGCCGAGGTGCTGCCATCTCCCCATGCGATGGTTACCACGTAGTCGCCGGCCACGCCGCCCGGATCGGAATCCGCGATCGACCCTAGTGTCAGAGTTGTGGCGATCTTGAGGCGCGCACTGATGGTGGTACTGGTTCCGCTGGCCATCAGGGCGGCATCGGCTACGACAACTGCTGAGGAGACGGTTGCGGCGGCCCCGCTGCTGTCGAAGATGGAGACCGTGACGACGGGCGCGCCCTCCTCGATATAGGTGTGCGTCCCGCTCACAGTGAACCCGCTCGCGCCAGCCGATATCAAGCCCGATGCTGTGCTTCCATCACCCCATGCGATGCTGGCGCTGTATTGGGCCACCGTACCGCTCGGATCGGCGTCACTGAAATTGGCGACGACCCCGGTCACTTGAGCGCCTTCGGTCGCCATGAGGTTCAGGCCGGTCGCCGCTAGTGGCGGGTCCGGGCTGATCCCCGGTGCGCTATACAACTGAGCGATCGCCAGGTAGGTCGTGGGGACGCAACAGCCACCAGCGATCAGAACGCGGCCGTCGTTGAGCAAGGTCGCCGATTGCCCGTACCACGCGGTCGTGTCCGGGCCAAAGCTCCAGCTGTGCGCGACCGGATCGTAGATCTCGGCCCCCTCGTCGGCGAGGAGCACCGTGCCGTCCGGGAGGAGAACCGCGTTCGCGTGCTGATAGGCGTGATTGTTCGCCGTGCTTGTGGTGGCTGACCACGTTCCCGTCGAGGGCTTGAATATTTCCGCGATGTTCAATGCCGCACCCAGCGCATCCAAACCGCCTGCGACGAGCACCGTTCCGTCTTTGAGCAAGGTGGCGGAGTGATACGAGCGAGGCGTCACCATCGCTCCGGTCACGGCCCACGTCCCGCTCGCCGGGTCGTACAGCTCTGACGCTGCAATCGTGTTGGCGGCTGGAATACCGCCGGCTACGAGCACTTCGCCGTTTGGCAGTCGAGTAATCGTGCCGTATGCATGCCCCTCCGCCATGCTCCCCGTTGCCGACCAGGTTCCAGTGTTGGGATGGTAGAGCTCAGCACTATTTCCAGCGGACCCGCCGGCCACCAGAACGGTGCCGTCACCGAGCAGCGTAGCCAGAGCATCACTGCGAGCTTGATTCAGGCTGCCGGTCGTCGACCAGCTCCCCGTGGCCGGATCATAGAGTTCGGCGTCGGCGAGGTATGCGGACGTGTCGATTGACCCGGGGAAAGGCTCGTAAAACCCACCGGCGACCAGCACCTTGCCGTTAGAAAGGCGAGTTGCTGCTTGACCGATACGGCTTATCGCCATGCTGCCGGTATCCGACCAGCTCCCGGTGCCGGGGTGGTAGATCTCCGCGCTGGCGAGTGATATTTCAACGTCGCAGCCGCCACCGTCAAGGATGTACACGCAGTACGCCCCGCCAGCGACAAGGACACTTCCGTCCGTCAGCAGCGTCGCCGAATGGCCGCTACGTTGCGTGCCCATACTGGCAGTCGCGACCAGGGGACCCGGCCCGGCCATTGCCGCAATACGGGCCGGCCACAAAGCCGCGGACGACAGGAGCACCGCTGCGAGCACGGCAAAGCGCTTTAGATTGTTCATGTCGAGCTCCACAGGCAAGCGATCGAGCACGGGTGTCCAGCAGCCTATGGCGGACTTGGGTTGGGGTCACCGGGAAAACTACGACTCCAGTACCTGTTTCAGTACCTGTTCTTTAGATTCCCGGCAATTTTCCGGGGGCCGAAAAGCCAGGGCGGCCCTAGCCTTCCAGCGAAGCCTGCAGGTGGCAAGTCTGCGGTTGTCGTCGCGCGACCAACTCAGAATGCCATGGGAGATAAGCCAATGCTGACCAAAACGATTCTTCGAGCGCCGGTTGCCGCCGCGATCAGCAGCTGGGTCATATTGATCGGCCGAAATGAGATCAGTTTGCCTGCCTTCTTCAACTGATCGTTGTGTGCAGTAGCTGTACGGTTGCTGTATGGGTTGCTGTAGTACGACCGTACTCGAGGAGCCCAGAGGCAATTTTCGAATTCAGATTTGGCTCAGGTGTCTGAGTTCACCACATAGTTCTCAGATGTCGCACGACATAGTTCTCGCCACCAAGCTCGGAGGTGGCGCATGTCCGCACTCGGTCGCTACGTCGTCGACGCAGTTGTCCTGGAACATCGCAGCCCGACTGAGCTGGCCCGCGAGCACGGCATCTCGCGGAGGTGGATTCACAAGCTGGTCAAGAGGTTCAACGAGGGCGGCTACGCGGCACTAGCTCCGCGGTCGCGCCGGCCGCACTCCTGCTCTCACCAGACGTCGCCTGAGGTCCAGGCCGAAGTGCTTCGGCTTCGTCAGGAGCTGATCGCCGCCGGCCACGATGCTGGGCCTGAAAGCATCGCCTTCCAACTGAAGCGGGAGCTGGCCAGAGTGCCCTCGGTCGCCACCGTGTGGCGGATCCTCAAACGCAACGGCCTGATCTCACCCCAGCCGCACAAACGACCGCGCTCCTCCTTCATCCGCTTCGAAGCCAGCCTGCCCAACGAGACCTGGCAGCTGGACTCGACTCCCTGGCAACTCGCCGACGGCAGCCCGGTCGAGATCTTGAATTTCCTCGACGACAAGTCTCGACTCGCCGTCGCCTGCAAAACCTTCATCACCGTCAAGGCAGCCGACCCCGTCCACGTCTTTCATGCGGCTTCAATTGAGTTCGGCTTTCCGGCCTCCCTGCTTAGCGACAACGCTGCCGTCTTCACCGCCAAGTCCAGAGGCGGCAAGGTTCTTCTGGAGCTCGAGCTGGAGCGCCTCGGCATCGTCTTCAAACACTCCACGCCCTACCATCCACAGACCTGCGGCAAGGTCGAGCGCTTTCACCAAACCCTCAAGCGCTTCCTCCGCAAGCAGACTCCAGCGAGCTCTCTTGCCGAGCTGCAGTTTCAGCTCGACACCTTTCGCGACTACTACAACAGCCGCCGGCCCCACCGCGCACTGAATCGCCGGACCCCACTCGCCGTTTTCATCTCGCTCATCAAGGCCCGACCAACCCAGCAACCCGCGGCTCCCGACCACCGCGTTCGCCGCGACAAAATCGACTCCTTCGGCCATGTGACTCTGCGCTACCTCGGCAGGTTGCGCCACATCCCGGTCGGCACCGCGCATAAAAACCGCAAGGTCCAACTCCTCGTCGCTGGACCCGACGTCCGCGTTGTCACCGACAACGGCGAGCTCCTCCGTGCTTTGACCCTCGACCCCACCCGCAACTACCAGCCACTCGGAGGACGTTGGCCTGCGCACAATGTCTTGCCACAGGCGGGAACTATGTCCTGAGAGAGGACAATTGGCTCCGGACCAGGGATTCGAACCCTGAACCTTGCGGTTGACAGATCGCTGCGCCCCGTTCAGAAATGGCGCACCGAATTCGCCGGGTGCCGCCGAGTGCCGCCGCTTGCCATGGTTTATCGCCGACGTTGCTGTAAGGATTGGGCGGCACATCCAGGTGCCGCCTCGGCGAACACTACGACCCAGGCGTGAACAGCAGCGAGGGCTGGCCTTCGCTCGGAAGGGAAGCGCCTAGCCACATTCCGGATCCGCCGACGAGCAACACCCGTCCGTCAGCCAAGGTGATCGCGATCGCTTCCCACCTGGCAACCGGAAGCGGTGCCGCGATCGACCATGAAAGGGCCACGGGATCGTAGATCTCAGCTCTCGTCACGGGGTCGGCACTGTTGTGCACTCCAATCGCGTCAGCTCCGCCCGCCAGGAGCACCCTTCCGTCCGCAAGCAGCGTGGCGGACTGGTCGTACAGCCCCACGGGCATGCTCTCCGCGCGTCTGATCTGTCCGGTGGTGTGATCCCAGCGCATGACTTGAGATGTGGCCGCAGAGATCGGAGCGCCTCCTGGTGTCGTGCCCGTCAACACGGTGCCGCCGGCCAGAAGGACATCGCCTGTTCGGAGTCCCGTGGCTGAGAAATATGACCAGTCGCTGGGAAAGGAGCCGGCATCGGACCACGCTCCAGACGCGGGGTCGTAAACCATGGTCTTCCGGGGGCCCGTGACAAGCACGCGGTGACCTGGAACGGCGGTCACCGTATGGAAATCGCTATTGATTCCCGTGAGGTCCGGCGGCACGTCGGAAGTCGTGGTCCAGCGGTCTGCGGATGGGTCGTAGAGCTTGGCGTGACGATCCCCGTGCTGAAGGGCGGTCAGCCAGACCCTGCCATCAGGGAGGAGGACCAACCGCGACAGCTCTATCGTTCCTGGCGAAGCTGCCGCCGTCGCCTGTCCAGTGTTCAGGTCGACGACCTCGGCTTTGGTTGCGATGACCTTTTGAGGGTCGACTGTCAGGAGGAGGACCATGCCATTGCCCAGTGCCGTCGCAAGGAAAAATGGTGGGTAGGGGCCCGAATAGCCGATCCCGCAGGCGTTGCATGGTGGGGTCCTGCGGCTGAACGGCGTGGTCCAAGTGTCCAATTTGGGGTCGTAGACCTGGAAGTCCGCGCTGTCATGTGCGGGAATGACCACTACGCGGCCGTCGGGCAGGAGCTGAGCCGAGCCGGTGTACGAGTCTGTGGGGATTGGCTTCGTCGCGCCCAGCTGCCAGTGACCCGGCCCGGCCGGCACCCTGGGACCAGCGGCCCTGCCCTTCGCCGAGGGGTCGAACAGCTCAGAGCTCGCCAGCGAATCACTCGGCCCACTCCCGCCGACCACCAGGATGCGGCCGGTCGGCAGCGAGATCGCCAGGTGATTGCTCCGCGCGGTCGCGAGCCCGCCGGTGGCGGACCAAGAGCCGGCAGACGGATCGAACAGCTCGGAGGACGCGAGCCGCCCCGCCTGGTCGGCGCCGCCGGTCACCAGCACCCGGCCATCGGTGAGGATCGCTGCAGCGTGCCCGGTTCGAGCGTTCGTAAGGTCTGGACCGGGTACCCATTGATTCGTGGTTGGGTCGTAGATCAGCGTGGAACGAAGAACCGTCGATCCGTCCGCCGCGAGGCCACCCGCGACGAGCGCGCGGCCATCTGCGAGGGCAGTAAGGGTGAACTGCTTTCGCGGAGCGCTGATGCTGCCGGCGCTGAGCCATCGCCCGGCCGCGGGGTCGAATAGCTCCGCGCTGTCGAGCAGCCGTTCTGGGTTCATCTGGTCAGCACCCCCTACCACCAGAACCCGGCCACCCGTGAGGAGCGCGGCCGAGTGGGCGAAACGGCCTTGTGCCAGCGAAGGAGCAGCCGTCCACGCAGAGGAGGTCGGATTGAAGAACTGGCTGCCGGACTGGGGCAGAAACTTGGCCGCTTGGCGCGGTGGATCGGTCAACTGGATCACCTGCCAGTCGTAGCCTCCAGTCACCAGTACGCGACCATCCGGGAGCGCTGTGGCGGTGGCCTCACCGCGTGCGACGGCCATGTTGGGCGATGTGACCCAGGTGCCCGTCGCAGGCTTGTATGTCACTGCGGTTGCTAGAGGACCAGGCCCAATGGTGTCGCCCTGGAAATTGACCGCACCACCCGCAATCAGAGCACCGCCCCCGGGCAGCGCCGCAGCAACTGCGCCTCTGCGCTCGGTTGCCAGATTCGGTCCCAGGGACCAGCCGTTGGCCGGGTCGTAGATGTCAACGTTGCCAACCCCTAGACCATCGCTCGAGATCCCGGTCACGAGCACACGCCCGCCGTCGAGCAGGGCCCCAATCATCTGCTCGCCACGCTGGGTGCTGAGGTTGCCGCCGGCGCTCCATCCTCCAGCCACGATTGCCGACTGCGTCGAGGGAGATCCGGAAGCAGCGGGTGTGGGGGTAGTCCGGCTGACTTGCGGCGGCGGAGAGCAGGCGTTTAGGAGGGCGCCGGAAATGCCCAGAACCAACAAGGCGCGAACCGCGGTGTGCATAGGCCTGGAACGCGATTCACGGGTTCCGGTTTCGAGCATGGGCCGTACCGTCACCGGTTTCAGCTCATCTGCTCACGCGAAGCGCATTGCCCATATCCGCGATAACGCATCGCGCCCCTCTTGGTTTCGGCGCCCGTTGTTTGCTCACGCGGAGCGCCACTTGTTGGGCATGGAATGGACTATGCCCTCCGCTCGCACGCTCGTCTTCCGTAAATGTACGGATCTTCTTACGGAGCCACACGTCCTCCGTATCGTTTCCCTGCGTCAAACCGCAGGCTCACACGTGACGTTGATGGCCTCGGGGTATGATCCGACGAAAAGGAAGGGATCAAAAGCTGCGGACACGCGAGGCTGGCCGCCACCTGAACCGAGCCAAGCTGACTCCTGGACGGTTGCTGATTCGCCCGTATGCCCTGGCCACGAATCCCATAGAAATTCCAGTTACTGTTTTGTGCCTCGCTTTTCTAGGCGCCATCTTCATCGCCGAAATATTTACCCCTGATACCGTCGTCGGTGCGTTCGCGCTTCTGCCCCTGCTAGCCGCGACTTGGGTGCTCTCAGCTCGGATGGCAGCTCTTGTGGCAATTGTGGCGTTATCGTTTTTCGTCCTAGCCGTAGCGATTGAAGCCACCAATCGCCCTACCTTGATCCTCGTCGGGGTGGCCGTGTTCATACCTGCCCTGGTAGTTCGGCTGTACGCCAAGGGCATGGCCACTCTCCTAAGAAGCCGTCGCCACTCGCGATCCGTGATCAGCAGCGGGGCCATGCCCGCGACCCTTTATGGAGTCGACCGATCCGTACAAGGACTGCGATCCTTGACTCGACGGGAGCTCGAGGTCGCCCGACTGGCCGCCGAGGGTTACACCGCGGCTGAAATTGGCGCACGTCTGAACATTGGTGATCGGACTGTGGAGAGCCACCTGGCCAGCGTTTACTCAAAACTCCAAATCCGCTCAAGACTGCAACTGATTCGAATGGCATCAAGTCTGGGTGCCGCGTCATTGAGCTGACGGGTTGCTACATGACCGACGTGGCGGCACCATGTCGAACCCATTTTCGAATTTACAATTGGCTCCGGACCAGGGATTCGAACCCTGAACCTTGCGGTTAACAGATCGGCGCCGCCCGTTCAGAAATCCCGCTTCGAATTCACTGAGTGTCGCCCAGTGTCGCCAAATGCCGCGGCTTGTCATCGGCGTTGCTGTACAACTCCGAGGCTCGCGTTCGACATTCACCCCTCCGCACAGACATAGGCGGTCTTCTCGGAACCACGCCTCCTGGCAGTACACGGATTGGCTGCTCAGCGTAGACGCTTGGAACTAGTTCTGGGAGTTTCGGCGCTCGCAGTCGTGAGACCAATCGAAGCTCTGGGGCGATCACCTGACCAGTCGCGGCCCAAAAGGCTGCGTTGTAACTGACCGCGATTTGTCGTTCTCCTCTATGGTCCAACTTCATGAGACTTAGACGCGCAGCCGTGATCATCCCTGTGATTAAGGGAATCATCTGTGCAGTTATCGGCGGTTCGGCGCTCGCCTCGTCATTCATTTTCACCGGACCAAATGCTGATCTCTGGCCTGTTGCCCTCTTTGTTTTCTCACTCCCTTGGCTCCTGGCTGCAGCCGTTTACTGGATCGCAGCATTCCTACTGGCGCGAACCTTGGTAGTTTGGCGAGTGTCTGGGGCGCTCCTCGCTGGCCTCGTGAGCGCGGCGTTGGCAGTCGCGTTGGTTGTGGAGGGCTGGGTCCAGACACAAGAACCTCCTTTCTCGCTTGGCATTTGGCCTCTTGGAATTTCGATTGCAATTGCCGCTCTTTGGATCGGAGGATTGGTGCCAATATTTCTCGGAGCTTTTCGACCACCTCGCTCTACGCCGATTTGAAGTTCTGAGCCGGTGCCGATTATTCTCCAGTTGCCGGACAACGTGTGATTGATGGATCGATTGCTGTGTTTGGCACCGTTATCGAGTACGAGCGCGACCTCCTCGTCCTGGGAACTGACCATTCACGATTCCGATTGAATTTCGAGCCGGTCAGTTGGCGCGTGTTTCCGCGATCGCGGTTTTATACAAATCAGCTTCACGTGGTCGCCGACGACCACCTCCGTATCCTGTCGTTCAATCACGACTACCTTCTCGACCAGGCGAACAAGTTGGCCGGAGTAGCGAACCCCAGGGAACCGGCGGGCGCTCAACCGCGCTAACTAGATTGCAAATTGCGAAGAGCGTTGGTCAAACCTCAAGGGGCGACCGCTGCCCCGGCGACCTCCTCGCGCACCCTGCCAGCATGCGTCGTGGCCTCGATCCGAGCTGCGCGTCTAGAACGCGCTGCGGCTGTGCTATGACGCTACAGCCATAATCCAGGTAGGGAGGCATTCGCGGCGTGCATCGAGCGTAGGCGATTCGGCCGTTCTTAGGCTGGAATGGATGTATAAAGGATGTACAAAGGATGTACGGCCCTCAAGCCGGCGCGGGTTAGGAGGCCGTTTCGAATTCGGGGTTGGCTCCGGACCAGGGATTCGAACCCTGAACCTTGCGGTTAACAGCCGCCTGCTCTACCGTTGAGCTAGTCCGGAACGGGCCCGAAGAATTCTAGGCTCTGCCCGTTACGCGACGCTCCGGCGCTGGAGGCGATTAGCTCGGCGCCGGCGGGGGTAGAACCGGCGCCTGAGCACGATGGCAGGCTAGGCCGGTCGGGTGTGCCCAGTCGTCAGTACGGCTACTGAATTTTTAGCCGGGACGCTGGCATGATGCACGCGTGACCGCGACCCGAGTCGAGGAGTTGGTGACCCCGGCTCTGATCGTGGACGCCGACGTTTTCGACCAGAACATCTCAACGATGGCTACCGCCCTGCCCGGGCCCCGCCTCCGGCCCCACGTCAAGGCCCACAAATGCACCCAGCTCGCGAAACGCCAGTTGGCCGCCGGCCACCACAACTTCACCTGCGCCACGATCAAGGAAATGGAGGGCATGGCCGCCGCCGGATTGGGCGAGGACCTCCTGCTCGCCAACGAGGTGCTTGACGCGACCCCGCTCGGCAGGCTCGATGCCCGCGTCACCGTCGCCGTCGACTCGCTCCAGACCATCGAGGCGGCAGTCAAGGGCGGAGTCAAGGAAGTCCTCATCGACGTCAACGTCGGACTGCCCCGCTGCGGCACCGCCCCCGAAAACGCCGGCGCGCTGGCCGGGATGGCCCGATCCAAAGGCCTGGTCGTGCGCGGCGTGATGGGCTACGAAGGCCACGCCGTGGGCCTCGACGACCGATCGCTAAGACAGGAGCTCACGGCGCAGGCCATGGAGCTCCTGCTGCA
>Ga0207646_10004653_pt1 | contig 14806 bp, 8 predicted proteins | sample KBSK5502metaG_FD_184343 | JGI IMG/M metagenome (GOLD analysis project Ga0207646, IMG submission 184343) | Corn, switchgrass and miscanthus rhizosphere microbial communities from Kellogg Biological Station, Michigan, USA - KBS K5-50-2 metaG... | ecosystem: Host-associated > Plants > Roots >... | reverse complement strand
GCCTGTGTACCTCATCCTCACCCGAACCCAGGCCGCCTATGCGGAGATGATTCTCGGAGCGTCTCCGGAGGAATGGAAGGCGTTCGAGCAACGGTTGTTCGCGACGGGCTGGTTCGACGTGATTTCGCGGACGCCCGATGCCACGATCGCCAGGTTCGTCCTGCCCGGACCAGCCACGTAACTTGGAGCCCTTCCATCGGTGAGTGAGATCGCGAACACGGTGTCCGTTCCAGCGGCAGCTGACGCGGGAAGAGACACCGGCGGAGTTGCACCTGCGCGCACGGACGAGGCAGACGCTCCGTCGCGCCCGGGCGACGTCGCCGTCGTCGTTCCTGTTCGAAATGCAGAGGCCATGCTGCCGGCCTGCCTCGACTCGATCATGCGGCAAGGGCCGGCGGAACTGGTCGTCGTCGACGGACTCTCGACCGATCGAACGGTGGAGATCGCCCGTTCGTTCGGCGCCCGGATCCTGTCGGACGAGGGACGGGGCCTGCCGGCAGCCCGCTCGATCGGGGCACGGGCGTCGTCGAGACGGGTCGTCGTCCTCGTCGATGCCGATGTCATCCTCCCGGATGGCTCTCTCGAAGCGCTGCTCCGCGAGTTCGACGAGGGCGGCTACACGGCGCTCCAGGCCGGCCTCGAGAGCGAGTCCGGACCCGGCTACTGGGGCCAGGCGCTGGCCGAACATCACCGGACCGGGCTGAGCCGGCACTGGTTCGGGCTGGTCGCGACGGCGTTCGATCGGGACGCGCTGCTCACCCACGGGTTCGACGCCGCGTTCGAATCGGGTGAGGACATCGAGCTCCGCTGGCGGCTCTCTCGGGCCGGGGTCAAGGCTGGCGTCTCGCGGACGACGATCGTTCGCCACCGCTTCGACGACACCTGGGCATTCGCCCGCGGGCAATTCCGGGCCGATGGGCGGGGCCTCGCGCGGATGATCCGGAAGCACCGTCTCGGCGGTGTGCGCCTGTTGCTGCTCCCTGCCGCTGCCGGCGCGCGCGGCGTGGTCCTCAGCCTGGTGCGCCGGCAACCGCGCTGGATTCCGTATTACGTCGCCTTCTCGGGCCTGAACTACGCCGCGATGATCGGCGAGCTCCTGCGTCGTCGTGGCAACTGAGACCGCCGCCCTCATCGACCGGATCCGAGAGCGGATCGGCATCTCGGCCGAGGGTCGGGCCTCGCTGGCGATGACCCTCAGCGCCCTCGCGCTCGTCGCGGCGAAGGTCGGGACGATGGGCTTCGGATTCCTCGCCTGGATCGTTGCCGCGCGGCTCTACCCGGCGAACGAGGTCGGGCTCGCCTCCGGCGCCGTCTCGGCCGTCACGCTGTGCGCCCAGATCGCCCTGGTCGGCGTCGGGTCGGCGGTGATCACGCTCCTGCCGAGCCATATCGACCGACCCGCTCGGCTCCTGGACACCTCCGTCACCGTCCTGACGCTGACGGCGGCCGCCGCCGCCCTGGCCTTCATCCTCTTTGCGGGCAGCGTCCTGCACGAGCTGCGTGTCGTGGCCGCCGATCCGATCTACGCGCTCCTGTTCGTCGCCCTGGCGATCACCGGCACGCTCGGCGTTCTGTTCGACCAGGTCTCGACGGCTCGCCGGCGAGGCGATCAGGCGCTGATCAGGGCGGTCGCCGCCGGCGTGGTCACGCTCCTTGCGGTGCTCATCATCGCCCGCTCACTCGGCGGCGAATCGTCCCGAGACATCTTCGCGGCCTGGGTTCTGGGTGGTCTCGTGACCTGGTCGATCGGGCTGGTGATGATCGGGAGGGCGGTCGCCGGGTACCGCTATCGGCCCATCCTGGCGCGATCGCTCGCGGTGGAGCTGAGCCGCGTCGGCCTGCCGAACTACTTCCTGACCCTGACCGAGCGAGCTCCCGGCTTCGTCCTGCCGATCGTCGTGACCGAGCTGCTGTCGCCGGCCGACAACGCCCATTGGTACGCGGCCTGGATGATGGCATGGGTCGTCTTCGTCATTCCGATCCAGGTCGGGATGACGTCGTTCGCCGAGATCGCCCGCGAACCTTCCCGGGCCGGCCGGATCATCGGCCACGGCATCCGGACGTCGCTCGCCGTCGGGATCGCGGGCGCTCTCGCGACCGCCGTGCTGGCGGGCCCGCTCCTCGGTCTGCTTGGTTCCGGCTACTCTGCGGCCGGCGCGTTCCCGCTCCGGATCCTGGTCATCGGGATCGTCCCGCTGACATTCGTCCAGGCCTACTTCAGCTATTGCCGGGCTCGGCGTCGGCTCGGCGAGGCGATCGCCCTGGGGACCGCCAACAGCGTCGCCTCGATCGCGGCACCTGCCGCGGCTGGCGTCGCCGGGGGCCTCGTCGCGATGGCCATCGCCTGGCTCGGGGTCCAGGCAATCTCGGCCATCGTCGCCGCGACCCGGCTCCGGCGGCTCGCCCGGTCGCCCTGATCAGCCGGGGAAGGCGTCGACTCGCTCCTGCGCCGCGTTCCACAGGCGAAGCTCGACGGTCGGTTGGCCCGGCGGGCCGGAGCGGATCCTGAGGAACGGATAGCGATCCGGGCCGACCTGACGGCTCACCGACTCCGGCCGAATTCCAGCCCATGCGCCGGCATTCGCGTAGGACGCCCCCGGTGCCCAGGCTCCGACCGGCAAGATGACCGGTGTGTGCGTGTGGCCGAACGCGTAGACACGGACGCTCCGATCCGCGTCTGCCAGGATCGCGTGGATGCGGCGGGCGGCCGGGCCGATGAATGATGCGGGCGACGAGTCGCCCGCGCCGAGTCGGCGCCGTAACAGCCGCGAGGCGATCGACCAGCCATCCGTCTCTGAAAGGCGATCGATCTCGGCGAGGACCGATTCGGGCAGATCCGTGCCGCCGGCGATCGACGGCAGCTCTCGAGCTCGATAGGCCCGACGCCGGCGCGCGAGGGCGGGTCGGGCGAAGGCGGAGGCGATCACGTCCGTGGCCACAGCCACGGACGCAGCGGCGACCTGGCGACTGGGGCCGCGACCGCGAGCCGCGGCGACGGACAGGGCCTCGATCGCGCGCCCCGGCGGCAGCCCCCACGTCGACCGGCTCGCCGGCGGCGACAGCCACTCTGGAATGGCGTGCAGGTCGTGGTGCTGGCTCCCATGTTCGGCCCAAAGCAGGCCGCGAAGGTGAAGGCTCCAGGGATGCCAGCCCACGGCGCCTCTGTCACCGCCGAGACGATCCAGGAGCACCCGGCGAACCGCCGGCAGCTGAAGGGCAACGTCGTGGTTGCCCGCGAGTAGCTCCAGCCGGGCCCCGCTCACGGCAAATGAGGACAGCGCGTCGAACGGGGCCGGATGCGAATCAGCGATGCGCTCCACAGCCGCTGCGGCGGCGCCCTCCCAGCGGCGCATCCCGTCGACGACTGATCCCGATGCGTGCGTGGGAAGGTCCAGCGTGTCGCCGAGCAGGACCAAGCGGCGGGGCGTCGCGGGACTCACGTTCTCGGCCAGCCAATAGACGAACGACGCGAAGTGCCTGGCGCGGTCGCCGACGATCCTGTCCGCTCCCGCGCCCTGGCCCTCGCCCTCGCCGTCGCCGAGATGGAAGTCGCTGACGATGAAGATCTCCTCGTCGGGGTCGGTCACGGTCGTAGCACCTCGGCGCGCTTGGCTCGCGACGAGCGAGCCGGACGGCCGCATCCAGACGGGGCTCGAGCGGACCGGCAGGGATCACCCATGATGAGCCATCCGCCCAGGCGGGGACCGGCGCTAGCATTCGCGGATGCCATTTTTCGACCTGTCAGGGCGGCTCCTGATTCAGAGCCTAGAGCGAGACGATCGCAGCGTCCGATACCTCGCTCGCCAGATGGCGCCCTTCCGGTCGTCGACAGAACCGCCCGACGGTCGACTCGCCGACGTGATGTTGAATCCATCGATCGACGGCGACGGCCCGATCGTCGAGCTGCAGGGTCCGGCGATCGACGACTTCACGACGGTCACCGACGGCCGTCGCGTCTTCCTCCTTTCCAACGGCCGCCGGGTTTCGATTCCCGACGCCCTTGAACCAGGCCCCATCCGGTTCGACCACGACCCCGGGTTCCCGCTCCGGCGAGTCTTCCCCACGGCGGTTCGGCCGGCGATGCAGGTGGCCCTGGCAGTGTCGGGTCGCGCGGTGGCGGTCCATGCGGCGACCGTCACGATCGACGGCGGCGCGGTTGTTGTCGCGGGCTGGTCCGAGAGCGGCAAGACGGAGACGGCGCTCGGCTTGATGGAGCGTGGGGCGTCGTTCTTGTCCGACAAATGGACACTGCTCGGTACTGATGGGCGGGCATCGGCCTTCCCGATCTCGATCGGCATCCGCCGCTGGGTGCTTCGTTACCTGCCAACCCTGCGGTCGGCGCTGGGCAAGCCGGCTCGAGCGCAGTTCGCTGTAGCTGACCTTGCGTCGCTGGTCCTGAAGCCCCTCGCCGGCCGACCACCCCGCGGCCGGGTCGCCGCCCTTGCGTCCGACGGAGCCCGACAGGCGATGGCGCTGGGCGATCGAGCGGCGCTCGAGGTTGACGAGCTTCGGGCGGCCTACGGCCAGACCGACGATCCGGCGCGGACCGCCCCGGTCCATCTCGTGGTCGCGCTCCGGACGGTGCCTGGCGGTGACATCGCCCTCGGGTCGGCCGACCCGGGCGAGGTCGCGGCTCGCCTGGCCCGCTCCGCGGCGTACGAGCGACGTCACTACTTCGAGCTGCTCCAGCGGGCCGGCTATGCGATGCCCAGCCGCCCCGCGGCAGCACAGGATCGCGCGACTGCCGCCGACGAGGCGATCCTCAGGGCCACATTCGAACGTGTCCGGGTCGTCACGTTGGACGCGCCGTTTCCGACGGACCCGCGGCCGGTCGCGGACGCGATCCTTGCGGCCCTTTGATCGGTGGGCTCGGCCGCGTTCGAATTCGCAGGTGAGCTTCGCCTCCGGGTAACCGGGGATGGCGCGGCGATCCGCCATGCCCGACGCGAGTACGCCCCGGCAGAGGTGGATGACAGCGGTCCGGTCGATCTCGCGGTGCATTTCGGGCGGATCGGCGGGGACGGGGCGCAAACCACCGCCGACGAGCCGGCCGTGTCGGCCCGACGAGGCGGCCACAAGACGGTCCGCTGGCAGGTGGATGTAGGCGACCCCGCCGCCGTGCCGCTCGAGGCCCGAATCGAGACCAGCGGCTGGCCGAAGTCGTTCGCGAGATCCCTGGTCCAGGGCTACGTCATCGAGCCGCTGCTGTCGGTCGCGGCGGCACGGCGCGGCATTGTGCTGCTGCCCGCGGCCGGGATCGTTCTCGACGATGGCCTGGTTCTGCTGCTCGGGCGTTCCCGGGCGGGCAAGAGCACGCTCGCGGCGCGGGCGTTGACCGCGGGAAGGGACGTGCTCGGCGACGATCAGGTGTTCATCGGTCCGGATGGGTCGGCCTGGCCGTTTCCCCGGTCGCTCCGCTTCTATCCCGACCTCGTTCGGACAGCGCCGTCGTCCTACGCGGGGCTCCGAACCCAGGCGCGGGCTGGCCTCAGACTGCGGGCCGTGCTCGCCAGCCTATCGGCTGGGTACGTGCGCCCATCGCTGGCGATCGACGGAGGGGAGCTCGGTCGGCGGTGGAACCCCGAGGGCCGACGCATTTCCCGGATGGTCCTCATCGAACGGGACGCGGCTGGGTCGGACCTGGAGGACGCCTCGGGCTCGACGGAAGAGGCCGTCGACTGGGCGGCCGAGCTGCTCCGCGAGCAGCGCTCGCGGCTGGCACTTCTCGGCGGGAGCGCCTGGATGACCGCGATCGATCGCGCGGCGTCCGCGGAACGGGGCATCCTCCAACGTGGCCTCCTCGGTCTGCGCGTCGACCGGCTCGCCATCCCAGGGTCGTGGGATGCGCCGACCGCCATCGCGGCGACAGATCGCTGGCTCGGCATCGGCAGACCTGACGCGGCAAGACGCTAGACGACTACCATGGTGCGCACGCGCACCATGTTCTCGACGGGTCCTCGACCTTGCGAGTCGCGCAGTTCGGGTCGGTTGAGTATTGTTTGGGGTGGTATCAATCCAGCCGATTTCATCCGTCAGATCGTTCATGTGACCCGGCCGTGAATCGGCCGATCTCCTGTCGGGCTGCCGCTCGGTGTCGGCAATCCAAGCCAGCGAGGGCAATAGCGGTGGGGAACAAGCGCCTCGCATCCGGTCGATGGCGTGGCCCGTTCGGCCGCAGTGTCGGCACGCTCCTGACGCTGACGGCTCTGCTCAGTGCGTCCCTCGGTCCGGCCGCCGGACCCGCAGGGGCGGCCACGGACGTCGGCTATCAGGACGGCTCCTATTCCGGGAGCGCCCCGACGGCTCGCGAGCCGCAGAGCAAGCTCTGGATCAACGACGGGATCTGGTGGGCGAGCATGTACAGCAGCACCGCCGGCGCCGTCGACATCCATCGGCTCGACTGGGCCACCCAGACCTGGATCGATACGGGTGTGCGGATCGACGAGCGGTCGAAGTCCTCCGCGGACACGCTGTGGGACGGCAACAAGCTCTACGTCGTCACGGCGATCTCGGACCAATCGTTGTCGTGCTCGCCTTCGACCAGCGGCGATCTCTCGATGCGGATACTGCGCTACAGCTATGACAGCGGCACCAAAACGTACACGCTCGATTCTGGCTTCCCGGTGACGATCGCGAATGCCGGCGTGGAAGCCGTGGCGATCGCCAAGGACAGCACTGGCGTGATCTGGGCAACCTGGGGCTATCCCAGCGGATCGCACGGCAACGTGTTCGTCACCCACTCAACCTCCGATACCGCGCATTACGCGACGCCGTTCGTACTGCCCTTGTCGGGTGTGACGACGATGGAATGCCAGGACTATTCCGCGATCGTCGCCTACAGCGGCAACATCGGGATCATGTGGAGCAACCAGGCCGAGTCCGGCCTGTACTTCGGCATTCACGTCGACGGTGCGGCGGATACGGCGTGGACGAGAAGCACGGCCTTGTCCGGAGCAGGCTGGGCGGACAACCACGTCAACGTGAAGTCCCTTCAGGCTGACCCGTCCGGGCAGGTGTTCGCCGCGACGAAGACGTCGCTCAACGGTGACCAATGCCCGCCGTCCTCGCAGAACGCCCAGCAGCCGCTGATCCTCCTCGTGTTCATGGACGGCACCGGGGCGTGGCAGCGCCGGACGTTCAGCACGGCGCAGGACTGCGAGACCCGCCCCCTCGTCCTCCTCGACCCGGACGATCGGCAGCTCTACCTGTTCGCGACCCAACCCGCGCCGAACAGCTCATACGGGAGCGGCGGCTCGATCATGTACAAGCAGACGAGCCTCGACAACCCGAACTTCGCCAGCGGTCCGGGGGCTCCCTTCATCCAGCTCGCCTCCAACCCGACGATCAACAACGTCTCTGGCACGAAGCAAACGGTCAACGGCGCGAGCGGCCTCGTCGTCCTGGCCGCGGATGACAGCACCCACCATTACGTCCACAACGCGATTCCGATCGGCGGCGGCGGACCCGGCGACACCACGCCGCCGACCATCACCGCCACGACTCCCGCGAACGGAGCTTCAGGTGTCGGCACCTCCAGCGTCGTGTCGGCGACCTTCAGCGAGGCCATGGCGCCGGCGACCGTGAACGGGTCGACCTTCACGTTGACCGATACCACCACGTCGACGAGCGTCCCGGCGAGCGTCACCTACAACGGAACCAGCCTCACGGCGACCCTGACCCCGAACGCCGCTCTATCCCCAAGCCATACGTTCTCTGTCCGGATCCAGGGAGGCGCCGGCGGGGTCACCGATCTGGCCGGCAACCCGCTGGTGAGTGACAGCACGTGGAGCTTCACCAGCGGCGCGTACGGCCAGATCTTCAGCGACGGGTTCGAATCCGGGACCTTCGCGTCCTGGACCCTGGTGCGTGTCGGTGGTGACGGGACCGCCACGGTCGTGCCCGGCAACGCCGCATCTGGAACCTACGCCGCGCGCTTCACCGAGTCCGCGACCAAGACGTCGTTCGCGTATGCGCGGACGACGCTGTCGGCCGATCAGACCGAGCTGACCGTCAGCTCCGACATCGACTTCGCGACGCAGGGATCGAGCGGGAGCGTGCCCATCCTGCGTCTATTCGACGCCAGCGGAACGCGACGGTTCAGCCTCGACCGCCAGAACACGTCGGGGACGCTCACGTTCACCGACGGCGGGGGGAGCATCACGCTCGGCGGCTCGCTGCCCGTCGCGACGTGGGGCCACCTCGACGTGCATCTCCTGGCGGGCACGGGCAATGCGCTGGTCGAGGTCCGGCTGAACGGCTCCCTCATCTACTCGAACCGGGCCAGGACGCTGACGGCGATGAGAACCCTGCAGATCGGCAACGACACGAAGAAACAGATCCTGAACGCCTACGTCGACAACGTGGCGATCATTGCGCCCGTCAGCGGACCCGTCGCGCCGGACACGTCGATCACGTCCGGCCCCACCGGGACCGTCAACGCAACGACGGCGACGTTCGCGTTCACGTCGACAGTCGGAGGCTCGACGTTCAGCTGCACCCTCGATGGCGGTGTTGCCACTCCGTGCACGTCGCCGGCCTCGTATGCGTCGCTGTCCGAGGGGCCGCACACCTTCACGGTCGCCGCGTCGGCCAATGGCCAGACCGATCCGACGCCTGCCTCGCGAGCCTGGACGATCGACCTCACGGCCCCAACGATCCTCTCGACGACGCCCGTCGACGGTGCCACGGATGTGGCCGTTGGCGTCGCCGTGAAGGCGACGTTCAGCGAGCCGATGCTGGCCTCCACCATCACGGGAACGACGTTCACGCTTGCGGATGCAACCAACGGCGGTTCGACCGTGGCGGGCGCCCTCGCCTACGACGCCGCCTCGCACGTCGCGACGCTGACCCCGAGCGCTCCGCTGCCGACGCAGCACACCTTCACGGCCACCGTCAAGGGCGGATCGGGCGGCGTGGCCGATGCCGCGGGCAACCCGATGACGGCCGACGTGACGTGGTCCTTCACGACGACCGCACCCGTCGCCGACACCACGCCACCCACGGTCAACGTGACCGCCCCGGCCAACGGCAGCACCGTGAGCGGGTCTGTCGTGATCTCGGCGAACGCGAGCGACAACGTCGCGGTCGACCACGTCGACTTCCTGGTCAACGGCACCCTGGTCGGCACGGATTCGGTCAGCCCCTACTCGATCACCTGGAATTCCACAACCGTCGCGGATGGGTCGGTCTCGATCACCGCCCACGCGGTTGACACATCGTCGAACTCGGCCGACGGCACGGTCGTCGTAACGGTCCAGAACGCGGCCGGTGGTCCCCTCTTTGCCGACGACTTCGAGTCCGGCACGCTCGGGGCCTGGACGCTGGTTCGCACCGGTGCGGATGGGACGGCGACCGTTCAGACCGGTGTCGTCAAGACCGGCACCTACGCTGCGCAATTCACCGAAACGGCGACGTCCGGCTCACTCGGCTATGCCCGGGAAACACTGTCAGCCGACCAGAGTCAACTCACCGTCAGCGGCGACTTCCAGGTCACGGCAGAGGGAACGAGCGCTCAGAACGTCCCGATCATCCGCCTCTTCGATGCTGGCGGAACCCGGCGGGTCAGCTTGTACCGCCAGAGTCAGTCGGGGAACAAGATCTACGTCGGCTACAACGGAACGAACTACCTCACGTCGGGTCTGCTGCCGTTGGGCACGTGGGGCCATTTCGACCTGAAGGTCGTCGCCGGTACGGGCACCGCGACGCTGGAGGTTCGCCTCAACGGCACCCTGATCTACTCGACCGCGGTCGGGACCGTGCCGGCCATTCGAACGCTCCAGATCGGGAACGAGACCGGAGCCCAGCCGATGGGGATCTTCGCCGACAACATCGGCGCGACGACTCCCTGACGCGTCGAGACTGCGGACGCCAAGAGCGGCCCAGTGCGTGAGACGACCTGGAGCGACCCAGGGCCGCGCCTGTCGTTGGCAGTACCACACGGTTGACAAGTTCGCGACACCGCTCGCCATCCACGCAGACCGCACCGCAAGTACCCCCTTGACGTAGGACCTTCGGTCTACCAGACTCCCGTCCTCGGATCCGCGCCGGCCGGGGGGCCACGAGCGCATCTGAGGCGGTTGAAGGGGACGCTCGAGAGTCGGTCGTCGCTGTTCAGATGCGACGACCAAGCCGGCATCGGGGGCCGGCCTGTTGTCCCGGGGGATGTCAGCTGCCGGGGAGCAGGGGTTTCAGGTTGCCCGACGACGGCGCGTCGTTGAATCAGGCGCCACTCGTCAATCGTTCGTGCTCGGCGATGCGCCGACGCACGCTCAAGAGTTGCGGTCCCCGAGACCGGGCGTGAGCCCGCCGTGCCCTGAACACGGCGGGCTCGCGTCTTCTCGTGCCCAATGGCGGGTACGCCAGTTAGACGGGACGTGACCTCACACCGCGTCCCTCAAGGAGGGTGGATGGCGAACCAGGAGGCCGTGGCTCGCGTTCACGGCGGAAAGCCGACCCATTCATCGAAATCGCGATCGAAGGGAGCAAACGTTCATGAACCGTTCGTGTCGTAGCGGGAGGGAGACATCATGCTGAGTCGAAGACGCATCAAGAAGCAGCCGGGCCGCCGGTGGCTCACCTTCGTGGCCGCGGTCGGTCTTCTCGTCACCAGCCTGGGGATTGCCGGCTCGGCACTCGCCGTCCACGAGTTCTCACTACAGCTGGACGGCGACGTGAGCACGCACGCGTACACTGTGCCCAACACCAACCCGCCCGACGACTGGGGCGCCAACGCGTGCAATGTCGCGGACAGCACACCCCCCAGTTCTTGCGTCACGGGTATCGCCGGCCAGACGGACACGGCGCACTCCATCTTCCTGGCGAGCCGGCCGACCACGACGACCGAGAAGGTCGATCCCAACCCGGCGAACGTGGGCACCGGCAAGGCCTTCGACGCCGCGAACTTCCAGCGGGACTTCGAGTCAGGCACGAACTGCACGTTGAACTCGACGTCGACGACGCGCTGCGGCGCCGACGACACGACCTACTCGACGGGCAGCAAGGACACGCTGGGGATCGCTAACGGTGGCTGGCAGTGCGGCCACTCCAACAACGTCAACAACAAGGTCGACATCAACAACGCCTACATCGCGTCCTTCTGGACCGGCGGGAGTGCCGGAAACGGCGACCACATCCTCTACGCCGGCGTCGAGAAGGAGAAGAACAACGGCACCAACGACATCGGCGTCTGGTTCCTACAGGGCTCCGCGAACTGCTCGCAGCCCAGCGGCCCCAACATCAACTGGTCCGGGACCGGCCACAGGAACGGCGACGTCCTGATCGTCTCCGAGTTCTCGAACGGCGGCGGCGTCAGCACCGTCAAGACCTTCACCTGGCGGGCCTCGACCGATCCGAGCTCGCCCTTCTTTGGCGACGGCGGCTGCATCGACTCGCGCGCCGGTCACTTCAACTCGAAGCTCTCCGGCGACTGCGACCAGAAGCAGAGCGGCGCCGGCGGCGACTGCAAGAGCAGCAGCACCGGCGACACTGCCTGTGCGACCACCAACGCGCAGTTCAAGGTCGACCCGACGACCGGAAAGAGCGTGGCCGCCGATCCGTACGCGGGCACCGTCTCGACCCCGTGGCTTTCGTCGGACGCGACGCTCGGGATCGGCAACAACCAGGTCGTGGCACCCGACTTCATCGAGATGGGGATCAACATCTCGAAGCTGTTCGCCGCGACCGGGGAAACCGCCCCGAGCTGCTTCAACACGGGCGTTCCCGACACGCGCTCGGCGCCGTCGGTGACCGCCACGCTGTTCGACTACACCATCAACAAGATCGGGGAGTGCGGCTCGAGCACGGCCACGACGCCTAAGGACGGCAGCGGCACCACCATTACCACCGCGTCCATCGGCGCCAACGCCGCCGTCGAGGTGAAAGACCACGCGGTCATCACCGTTACCGGGTTCACCGGGAGCTTCGACGGGACCGTGACCTTCTACCTCTGCGGGCCGCTTGCCTCCAACACCACGACCAACTGCAACAACACCGGCGGCGACACCGGCGGAGTGCAGATCGGAAGCCCCGTCACGGTCAGCGGGACGGGTGGCTCAGCCAATGTGGACTCGTCCGATTCGGGCGGTGTGAGTGGGAACACCGTTCTCACGTCCGTCGGACGCTACTGCTGGCGAGCGGAGTACTCGGGCTCCGGAGACGTCCCCGGGTCGATCGATCCGCCTACCTCCGGGACGGGCAGCGACAGCACGAGTGAGTGCTTCACGATCACCCCGTTGAAGCCGACCCTCAGCACCTCGGCCAGCTGCGAATCAAGTCCGTGTGTGATCGGGAGCGTTCTCGACGACTCTGCGACCCTGGGCAATACGGCCAAGCAGCCCGGCACGAACGGGATCGGCGCGGCCACGGCGTTCAGCGCTGCAGGGACGATCGACGCTACGAACCAGGCGCCGGCAGACAGCTCCATCACGTGGACTGTCTACGGCCCAACAAGTACCGGCGCCGCACAGTGCACGACCGCGATCAGCGGCGCTCCGACGCCGTCGTCGGAGGCCGCGAGCGGTAACGGCACCTATGGACCGGTCAAGTTCACGACGACCGCGACCACCGGTGTCGGTTTGTACGAGTTCGCCGCGGCCTACGGCCCCGACTCGCCGAACACCAGCGCCGCTGACGCGGTGACGTGTGACACGTCGGGCACCAACGGCGAGCAGGTGACGGTGATCGGCGCAGCTACCAGCTCATCGAAGCAGGGGTGGCTGCCGAACGACCGGATCACCATCAACTCGACGATCGGGACGAAGGCGAGCGGGACGATCACCGTCACGCTCTACTACGGCGCGTTCACGGGGACCCTCGCCAACTGTGGCGCTGGGACCTCGACGCTGGAGTTCCAGGACTCGAACAAGACCGTAGCGACCTCGACGAACTCCGCCACGTTCGTCACCGACAACACCACCTTCTTCGTCGGTGTCGATCCGAGCACCGGTACCGCCGGTGGTCCGGACACGGACGCCACGCATCACTACTTCTGGCTGATCCACTTTGTAAGCGACCAGGGCCTGACCAACCCCGCTGATCGCTGCGAGTCAACGGACATCACGCACAACGACGGCTAGCGCAAAGCGCAGTCTGCGTTAACAAAGGAGGCCCCGGCCGACGGCCGGGGCCTCCTTCTTTCGTGTCCCGCGAGAAATGCGTTTCGATGTGGAGGCTCGTCGAAGGCGAAGGCCCTGTCTCGGGAGTTTCCAGTAGCGGGCTGCACGCCGCGGCTCGCTCGGCCACCGCCGGAACCAGCGCCCATAGTCGGCGCCCCGCCGATGGCACCGCCGTGGGAGTGTCGCTCACCCCTTGGCATTACTGATCAATTGCCTTGGGAACACTCTGGCGAGGCGCCACACATCGGTCCAGCCGACGAACCCTCCCTGCACATCGGCCTTCCAGCGCTCTGCGAATGAGCTCCCACAAGAAAGGCCCCGGCCGCCTGGCCGGGGCCCATTGCTTTCAAACTCGGGGTTAACCCTCGAGCGGTCGACTACGCGTCGACGTGGAAGCTCACGGAGGCGAGTTGCTTCCAGCCCCGCTTCGTTTGCATGTCGAGCCAGGCGACGCAGTCGGCGGCTCCGCTCTTCCACAGTGGGGAAGAGAGCACGAAGTTCCAGTTGGGATCGATGGATCCGTCCCAGAAGCCCTTCCATCCGCTGGACACCAGGGCGCCGTTCTGGTAGCAGAGCAGGTTGACAAAGGGAGTGTCCGTCGCGGTCGTCGAGACGGTGAAGGTGATGGTGTCGCCGGCGGAAAGACCGGGGGTGCCTGTGTCGGTGACCATGACCGGCGCACTAATGCTGGAGCTGACGGTGCCGCTCGACTGATTGCCACCCTTCGCTGCGAAGGTCGTGCCGGCGATCAGGCCGACCACGAGCAGGGAAATGAGTGCGCCCTCGAGGACGGCCTGAGCTGAGTGAGAGATGACGGATCGAATCCGCACGATTTGAGACCTCCTGGGCCTCCGTCGGCAAAGCTCGTCCCTGAACGAGCGCTGGCGTTCGGCAACCCGGCTAACTGGAATGGGTTAAGCCCCCAGTCCCGTGGCTTTGCGTCCCCGGTTCACACCGGGTTTGCCTTTTCGGTCGTCCTCCGACGGCGCGGACGGATGCGACTCGCCCAAACCTAGGCGGAAGCTCCGGCCGGCAGAACCCGCCTTTGGGTACTGCGGCCCCGATCTATTGGTCGGAGTTGTCCCTGCGCAACGGGCACGAGGCGCGCGCGAGAGACGCGCCCCCCAGACAGCGAGGGGTCCACTCCGGGCGAAGGCGTGATGCCGCCGTGACGGGATGCCTGACATGGTCTCCTAATCTCCGGGTAACTCCGGGCAGGAGCCAGCAAGCCTTCGCAGGCGTGCAGAGACAGTGACGCGTAGATGAGAGGCGCCTGGATCCTGCAACCCGGTCGGCTGGGTGTGACCTCCACCCAGTCGCGTGGTATTGCATCCCGGGTTCCGGAATGCTTAGCCGATCTTTGGCCCGCCTAGAGACGGACGTTTGTGGGGATTCGCCGCCTGCACCGTCCGTGGTGCGTCTGGGGGGAGCGGCGGTGCCCAAACCCTAACCCAGCTCCCCAGGCTTTTGCAAATCACGGCGTAATCGACGGATGACCGCGCCGGGTTACAGACGCGTTGCAAGAACCTTGCGGCCCGTCAGCCGAGCGCCCCGCCGGGCGTCGTCGCATGGACCGCGACATCGGGCAGCCCGCGCTCCTCGAGAGCGATCTGGAGCGCCTCCGGCGTGCCGGTCAGGATCGGGAACGTCCCGTAGTGCATCGGGACGACGTCCTGGACCCCCAGCAGCTCGAC
>Ga0207646_10004652_pt1 | contig 14812 bp, 14 predicted proteins | sample KBSK5502metaG_FD_184343 | JGI IMG/M metagenome (GOLD analysis project Ga0207646, IMG submission 184343) | Corn, switchgrass and miscanthus rhizosphere microbial communities from Kellogg Biological Station, Michigan, USA - KBS K5-50-2 metaG... | ecosystem: Host-associated > Plants > Roots >... | reverse complement strand
ACGCCAAGATCGCCGAGGACGCCGGCGCGGTCGCGGTCATGGCGCTCGAGCGGGTTCCCGCGGACATCCGCGCAGCCGGTGGTGTCGCCCGGATGAGCGACCCCGAGATGATCCACGCGATCATGGACGCGGTCACGATCCCGGTCATGGCCAAGGCGCGCATCGGCCACTTCGTCGAAGCGCAGGTCCTGGAAGCCATCGGCGTCGATTACGTGGACGAGAGCGAGGTCCTGACGCCGGCCGATCTCAAATATCACATCGACAAGCACGCCTTCAAGGTTCCTTTCGTGTGCGGCGCGCGCGAGCTCGGCGAGGCGCTGCGTCGAATCAACGAGGGCGCGGCGATGATCCGCAGCAAAGGCGAGGCGGGCACCGGAAACATCGTCGAGGCCGTGACGCACATCCGCGCGATCACCGAAGGGATCACGCAGCTCACCGAGTTCGGCCCGGACGCGCTCGAGAAGAAGGCCGCCGAATTTCGAGTACCGCTAGAGCTGGTGCGCCAGGTCGCAAAGGACGGAAAGCTTCCCGTCGTGCTGTTCTGCGCCGGTGGGATCGCGACGCCGGCCGACGCTGCGCTGATGATGCAGCTCGGCGCTGAAGGAAACTTCGTGGGCTCGGGCATTTTCAAGTCGGCGGATCCGGCGCGCCGCGCCAAGGCGATCGTCGAAGCGACCACGCATTTCCGCGACGCCAAGGTCGTCGCGGAGGTTTCGCGCGGACTCGGCGAGGCCATGCGCGGCCTCTCGCTGGAGTCGATCCCCGCCCCAGAACGACTTGCAGTCCGCGGTTGGTGAGCGCCGCCAGCTGACCGCGCGCGCCGGCGTCCTCGGTCTTCAGGGCGACTTCGCGGAGCATCTCGCCACGCTCGATCGGCTCGGTGTTGAAGGGATCGACGTCCGCCGGCCCGAACAGCTCGACGGGATCGACGCACTGATCATTCCCGGCGGTGAGAGCACGACGATCGGGAAGCTCGCGAGCCAGTACGGGATCATCGATAAGGTCAAGGACCGCGTCGCCGAAGGCATGCCCGTCTGGGGTACGTGCGCCGGCGCGATCTTCATCGCGAAAGACGTTCCCGGCCATCCACACCCGCTCGCGTCCCTTATGGATATGACCGTCGAGCGCAACGCGTTCGGGCGTCAGATCGATTCATTCGAAGCCGACCTCGACGTCGAGGCGCTCGGCGCTGCGCCGTTCCATGCGGTCTTCATCCGCGCGCCGCGGATCAGCCGAGTCGGTAAAGGCGTGGAGGTCCTCGCGCGCCTCAAGGACGGCACCATCGTCGCGGCGAGACAGGGGCGGCTGCTCGCGACCAGTTTCCATCCTGAGCTCACGCGCGACGAGCGCTTCCACCGGTACTTTCTCTCGCTCGGAAAGAGCTAGTGCCAGCGAGAGCGGCGACGCCGCTCGACCTGCGGCGCGTCTCTGCCCTTCTCGCGAGCTCGCTGCGCGAGCCGAGCGGGATCATGGCGTCGGCGCTTCCGGTTCCACTCGCCGCGGGTGCAGTGTCGACCTGGACGCGTCTCCTTCCGGGTCTCGTGGGTCTGCGCGGCCGCGTTCGCGTATTCCTCGAGGAGTACCGCGGACAGCTGCGATCGAGCGCGCTCGTCTATGACGGGAATCGCCCCGAGTGGGTCGTCATGATCCTCGCGGCGCTGCAACAGCCGGGCGGGGCCGACAGCGCGTTCCGTCTTTTGTCAGGGATCAGCGGAGCCGCGGCGCGCGCGGGAATGCACCGAATTTTCGCCGCGGTGTCGGACGAGGCGCTCGCACGCGAGACGTTCTTTCAGGCGGGCTTCTATTCGTACACGCGCGAGACCTGGTTCGCCGCCGCGCGAACCGCGGTCATGGCCCCGGTGCCGCGGCTCGCCGCGCGCGAAGCGACAGGACGTGACGCTCACGATCTCTACCGTTTCTACGCCATGACCACACCGCACGCGGTGCAGCGTGCGGAGCAGCTCTCGTTCTCGGACTTTGATGTGAGCCGGCGCGGAGGTGCCTATGACCCGCCGCACCTCGTCGGGGGCAATCCGCTCGCGATGCGCCGACACTCCGCGCTCATCGTCGGCGAGGAGTCGCGGCCTCGCGCGTTTGCTCTCTCGTTTGGCGGTCTCGAACGCCACCCCCATGTGTGCAAGGTGCGGACGGCGGACGGCGACGTCGACCTCGCGCGCGATCTGCTGCGAGCCATGGCGCGGGCACTTCCCGCCGGAAAGCCGCTGACATCGCCCGTACGTTCGTACGAGGAACACGTCGCACGCGCGTTGCTTGCCGAGGGCTTCCGCGAGGTCGCCACCTCGATGCTCTTCACGAAGGAGCTGGCCGAGCGGGTCGAGGAGCGCGCGTTCGCGCCGGCCGTCGTGCGATGAGCGAGCCGGAGGTGCTCCCGACCCGCGAGGGATACGACCGCTGGGCCGCGACATACGACACGATGGGGAACTGGCTGCTCGAGCTCGAAGAGCCCGAGGTCGACCGCGTACTCGGGGACCTCGCGGGTCTCGACGTGCTCGATGTCGGCGCGGGCACCGGCCGACACGCCATCCGTATCGCGGAGCGAGGCGCGCGCGTCACCGCGGTCGACTTCTCGGAGCAGATGCTGGACAGGGCGCGCGAGAAGCCCGGCGCCGATCGAGTGCGGTGGCTCGCTCACGATGTCGCGCGGCCGCTGCCCTTCGCCGCCGGCTCCTTCGATCGCGTGCTCTCCGCGCTGGTGCTCGAGCACATCCCGGTTCATGAGCTGGTGCCGTTCTTTGCGGAACTCGGGCGGGTCGCGCGCCATGACGGCGCGATTCTCGTGACCGCGATGCATCCGGCGATGTTCGTCAAAGGCGTAAGCGCGAACTTCCGCGATGAAAGCGGCGAAGTGCGCCCACGCTCGTACGCCGCGACAATTTCCGACTACGTCATGGGAGCGATCCATGCCGGCCTCGTCATCGCCGATCTCGCGGAACGATCGGTCGACGAAGCGCTCGCGACGCGAAACGAGCGCGCGCGCAAGTCGCTGGGTTGGCCCGCGCTCCTCGTGATGACTTTGAAGCGCGCTCCTCGCTAGACACTTCCGGAGCGGGGCTCGCGGGTATGCTCTATCTGGTTACGAGTCTCACGCGTGGCCGCCCGCTTCGACGGCCGATGACATGACCAGAGAGTTGCTCGCGACCGACGAGCTAGATGCCATCCTTCACGCCCTCCCCCCGGAGCTTGTCCAGCGGGTTCGCGGCCTGGACGGGCTGGACGGCCTCTTGGAGATCGTGATGGATCTCGGGCGCCTCCCCGAGGCGCGCTTTGCCGGTCGCGAGGAGATCCTCTCCGAACGCGAAGTGACCGCAGAGGACATCGCCTTCGTGATCTCCCGCATTGGGCAGTTCGGCGGCGACAACCGCGCGGGCATCGAGCGAACGCTTCACCGCATCAGCGCGCTTCGCAATCGCGCGGGCAAAGTCGTCGGCCTCACCCTGCGTGTCGGGCGCGCGGTGTACGGGACGATGGAGATCATCCGCGATGTCGTCGAGGCCGGTCGCAGCATCCTGCTCCTCGGCAGGCCCGGGGTCGGCAAGACCACGCTCTTGCGTGAGGTCGCGCGTGTCCTCGCGGACGAGATGGGCAAGCGCGTGGTCATCGTGGACACATCGAATGAGATCGCGGGCGACGGCGACATCCCACACCCCGGGATCGGCCGGGCGCGGCGGATGCAGGTGGCCGCGCCCGCGCTGCAGCACGCCGTGATGATCGAAGCCGTCGAGAACCACATGCCCGAGGTCGTCGTCATCGACGAGATCGGCACCGAGCAGGAAGCCGCGGCCGCGCGGACGATCGCCGAGCGTGGCGTTCAGCTCATTGCCACCGCTCACGGCAACACTCTCGAGAACCTGATGCTCAACCCGACGCTCTCCGACCTTGTTGGCGGCGTCCAGACGGTCACGCTCGGCGACGAAGAGGCGCGTCGCCGCGGAACACAGAAGAGCGTTCTCGAGCGCAAGGCGCCTCCGACATTCCAGACGCTCGTCGAGATCCAGGCCTACCAGCGCGTCGCGCTCTATCAGGACGTCGCGCAGACCGTCGACGCCATCTTGCTGGGATCGCCCGTTGCGCCCGAGATCCGCTCGAGGGACGCGTCCGGCGAGCTTTCGGTCACCACGTCCCTACCGTCGCGGATGCCGGCTGAGGCGATGGAGCGACGCAGCACGCCGCGGATCGCGTCTAACGGCGGGCGCGAGACAGTGAAGGTCTACCCATTCGGCCTCTCCTGGACTCGCGTCGAGGAAGCGGCCCGCGGCCTCGGGCTCCCCGTTGCGATCGTGCGCGAGCCAGAAGACGCCGACGTCGTCATCACGCTCAAGAACTACTACCGCCGCAAGACGCCGCGTCTTCGCAATGCCGAGTCGCAGGGCATCCCGATCTACATCGCGCGATCCAACTCCTCGACCCAGATCGCGAGCGCCCTCGCATCGGTGATCGAGCTCCGCCGGGGCCCTGAGGATCAGGCGCTCGAGGAAGCACGCGACGGCATCGAGCAGGTCGTCGGCGGCCAGTCCGACGAGGTCGAGCTCGCGCCGCAAAGCGCCTATGTGCGAAAGCTCCAGCACGAGCTCGTCGAGCGCGCGAACCTCAGCTCCCGCAGCACCGGGCACGAGCCGTTCCGCCGCGTTCAGATATATCGGTGAGCGGTCTTTTTCTTTCGTTCGAGGGCGGAGAGGCCGCCGGAAAATCCGTTCAGGCCGCCCGGCTCGCCGAGAACCTCGGCGCCGCCGGACGCGATGTGCTCCTGACGCGGGAGCCCGGCGGAACGCCTTTCGCCGAGCGCATCCGCGACGTGCTGCTCCACGCGCGGGAGGTGGACCTGACTCCCGAGGCGCAGGCGCTCCTCTTCTCCGCTGCCCGCTCGCAGCACACCCGCGACGTCATCAGTCCGGCGCTCGCGGCGGGGAAGGTCGTCGTCGCCGACCGCTATTTCGACTCGACACTCGCGTACCAGGGCTACGGCCTCGGAGCCGATCTCGAAGGGCTTCGCGCGATGACACGCTTCGCGGTCGGCTCTCTAATGCCGCATCGCACGTTCCTCATCGACGTGCCCGTGGCGGTCACGCTTGCGCGCCTCTCCGCGCGGTCTGGGGCGGCTCGGTGGGACCGCTTCCACGGTGACGACCGCGCCTTCTACGAGCGGGTCCGCGATGGCTATCTCCGCCTCGCCGCCACCGAGCCCGCGCGATTCGTGCTGGTCGACGGCGACCGACCCGCGGAGGTAGTGGCCGCGGACATCCGCCGCCAGGTCGATCAGCTTCTGGGCCTCCCGGCATAGCGACGGATGCCGCGTGGCGAAGGGTGAGCGCTACGTTGGCGGACGTCCGCCTGGGACGCATCGCCAGAAATGACCAATCTGGATTGACCATCCCAGTGGGTCGGGATGGGCGCGGGGTATAGTCGCCGCCCGATGAAGTTGGTGGTCGCGATAGTGCATCCGGAGGACGCGGGAGCGCTTGTGGACGCGCTCACCGATAAGGACTTCCGGGTCACGCGACTTCACTCGCAGGGTGGCTTCCTGAAGCAGTCACACGCGACCATCCTCGCCGGCGTCGAGGAAGCCCAGGTCGACGACGTGATATCGATCATCAAGGAGACGTGCCACGCGCGTAGTCAGTTCATCAACCCGATGCCACCGATCATGGAACCGGGCGAGTTCTACATGCCGTATCCCGTGGAAGTGACCTTCGGTGGTGCGACCGTGTTCGTGATGGACGTCGCGAGGTACGAGCGGATCTAGCGCTGACCACCGTGACGGTCGATAAGCCGTCGGCTTGATGACTCGAACGATTTGGCGGGTTTCGGCGATGCACCGACAAGGAACTCTGTCGATCTTCGCTGTCCATGTGTTTTTGGATTTGCTTCGCGATCCTGCTCGTCGGCGCCGGAGTGATCAGCTCAGTCTCGGGCTAGACCCTCGAGCTTCACCGCAGCTTCGGCGCGCGATCTCGTAGTGTGGCGTGGTCGCGACCGCCGCGACGGTCTAGACCTGCATCTCCTCGAACTTGGCGGCCGCTTCCGCGCGGTTCGCAGCGCCCAGCTTCGCCCGTGCATTCGAGAGATGTCGGGCGATCGTGTGGGGACTCAGGCTGAGGCGCTCGGCGATGTCCTTGTTCGTAAGGCCATGTCGCGTGAGATCGACGACTTCGAGTTCCCGCTCACTCAATGTCGTTCCGGTCGTGCGACTGTTCACGATTCGGCGGGCGGCGACCCCGATGTCGTCGGTCCTTCGGGCAATGCGATGCAGGATTTCGCGTGAGTGCGTTGTCCCAAGTTTGCCCAGGGCCTCGATCGCGGCGAGGCGAGCCTCCCTCGGTGCTTCCGCATCGTCGATGTGGCGCATCGCCACTTCCACGGTTACGTTCGCTCGTTCGCCGAGCGCGGCAACTTCGACGATCGACACACCTCGCTTACCGGCCGCTGCGAGGCCCAGCGCTGCGTCCGCAGCCACCGCCGGTGGGACGAGGATGGGTCGCCGCCAGCCAGTGGTCTCGAGGAGGCGATGGAGCCATCGCACCGTGACCGGCTGTGGATCGAGAGCCACGAGCCATGTGAGTGCACTGACTTGCGCCCAAACGTTGCCGACCTGTCGTGCGACGCGCTCTGCGGCGCGAAGATCCTCTGGGCGATGCGTGGCAATGCCACGCAACAAAAGCGGAACCACTCGAAGTCCTGGTGCAGCGCCTCGAGACGCCGCGAGCAAACCCGGAAGACCGGCTTCGTCGGCGCTTTGCCCCTCCTGAATTCCGGCTGCAACGTGCCAACTACGCGCCTGAAGCTGGGCGCGTGGCGATCCGAGACGGTTTGCTATTTGCTGCCCTAACTCCGCAGTCCATCGAAGCGAATCGTCAGACAGGTACGTGAAGAAGTGGACAAGGTGAAAAAGGGTCTCCCAGGAACCCAAGGGAGAGAGACCGGTCGGCGAACTAATCCTTGCTCGTAATCTCAGATCATGATCAAGCCGGCCTCCGCGTGCGTAAGCGATCAGGATTTTCAAGTCGTGGGCCAGATCACGCCCCGGCTCCCCCTCGTCGCCTAGGCGCTCAGCATCGTCCGCGCACGCCTCCGCGATTGCGAGGATCCCGCCGTGCGACTCAGCTATCGCGAGCCACACGCCATCCTGAAGACGCCTGAACCGAAAATGTCTGCCCGGTGGAATATCCCGCCGCTGCCAAACGACGTCGGGATAGAAAGCAAGGATCCGGTGCGCCCAACGCTTGTAGCGTCGAACTGCGCGCTGCAGAACGAACTCGTAGACCTCGAAGAGAAACCGTTCGTGTTCGGCGGTCGTCTTAGGCGGCTCTCGCCGGTCAGGGCTTGCGAGAAGAATGTCGCGAACCCCAATGAGCTCGGCAGCCTCGATCGGATTGGACCGGAGGTGCAGCAGAAGCCCATCCCAGTCGCCGTGGTCGATGCAAATGGCGGCGCGATAGCGCGCCAAGACCGGATCAGACGGAAGGGGAAGCGACATAACGAACTGAAGAAGCGCCCTTCCGTAACGGCCGTCGGTTGTTAGACCGTCCATCACCTTTCGCAATTCTTCGCGAACAGTTTTCCAGTCGGACCGCTCCCTGGCTTCTAGTAGCGGTCCAGGTAATTCGTCGAGCGGCACCGGTGCCCAGAGATCGACATCGCTCGGAACTGTCATCTACCGAGACCTGCTCGAACTTCGTGGGTGCTTTCTACCCGATTCGGCGCGTCTAGCTGGCCCGGGCGTTGGAAAGATGGCGCGCCATCAATAGCGCGAACACCGATGAGTTCAGCCTCCTCGACGAGGCGGGGTTCGAGACATTTATATAGGCCACAACAGTCACTAGGGTCGATTGCTAATGCTGCTCTGTACCGCTCGAACAGCGGATTAATGCCGAGAGGCAAGCGGATCACAAGCGTAGGAGCGGACGGCGATGAACGCCATCGGTGCTGTCGGCATTCGATGGCCGTCCGTGACTGGCCCCGCTCGCTGGGGGTCTTGGCTCGTGCCAGGATTGGCAAGGTCAACTGGCAATTGATCGACGCCTACTGACGCCCATCATTCGACCTCCCCAACGGGCCCAGTCGGCTCCCCACAGCAGGAGGATGGTAGGCGGCCTCCCTGGCTCAGGTTGCTGGCCATTTCGCAGGCCGCTTCCCGTCTCGGCCGAGTATCGATTGCCAGACCGGCCTTAAGCACCTGGTCAGAGCGGCCGACTTAGACACCACAAGAGGCAAAGGGAGGACTAACTATGCGACGTCTGATCGCGGCGATTGTCGCGCTGGCTGCGCTCGTTCTCGGCGGCGGGGCAGGCTACTCCGGCTTCTAACCGGCCCAAGACCTGAACATAAGCGTGTATTTGGCTCTGGGAGAGGATATTTCGGTCCTCTCCTAGGTCTGTTCGCCTCGTTTGACTGGCCAAGCGACCAAGCCCCTCACGTATTCTCTCAACGCCATGCGACCTGAACCGATCCCATCGAATCTCCGTGCGCTCGTCGTTGGGGTGATTAGCGCAGGGTTACTGATCCTCTTCCGCGCAACCGTCCCTTATCCGCAGGCCCCAGACCTCAGCAGAGTGGTGTTCTGGACCTTGATCACCATCACGACCGCAGCGTTCCCCGTGCGGCTCCCTGGCGGAGTGGTTGCACACATTACGACTGCGCCCATTATTGCCGCGGTCTTCGATACGCAGCTCGTGAATCCTTTCGCGGTCTGTTGGATCGCTCTAATCGGAACGACTGAAATTAGAGACGTGCGTCGTGAAATCGCTTGGTATGGGACGCTTTACAACAGATTCGCGTACGTTCTCGCAGCTTTCGCGGCGTGGCTCATTTTCAACTTCGCGCAACCTCTGCTAAAAGCCGACGAGGCATTCGGCACGATCGCACTAATCGTTTTGGTTGGCCTGGCATTCAGCGTGACGAACATGTTCCTGGCGGTGGCTGCGGCGAGCCTTCGGACGAATTCCCCGATGGCACGGATTTGGGCACTTAGCGTGAGCAACACGCTCTTCGGGACAATCGCGCTCGTCTTCCTCGGTTGGCTAATGGCGGAGGTCGCCACGAAGGTTGGCCTCTGGGCGTCTGTCCTATTCATGGTTCCGCTGCTGTTAGCCCGGTACTCATTCACGAAGTACGCCGAAACCCGGGCGATGTTCCTTGGGACCGTAAGTGCTCTGTCGCAGGCGATCGACGCCAAGGACGGATTCACTAGAGGCCACGCGGATCGTGTCTCACGAATCGCGGGCGCTATTGCTCGCGAGATGGGATTGTCGGAGCGAACAATCGAAGAAATCGAGCTAGCGGGAATGCTTCATGACATTGGAAAGATTGGCGTCGAAGACCAAATCCTGATGAAACCCGCCCGTTTAGACCCCCACGAGCAGGAGTTGATGCGCCGCCACCCCATATACGGCGCGTCGATCCTAGAACCTTCGGAATCGCTCAGGCCGCTCGTTCCTCTCGTCCTGCATCATCACGAGAACTTCGATGGGAGTGGCTACCCAGAGGGCCGTAAGGGCGAGGATATCCCCCTGGGCTCGCGCATCATCATCGTTGCCGATGCATATGAGGCGATGACGTCAGACCGCATCTATCGAAAGGCGATCGGCCACGAGAGAGCTATGGACCAACTCAACCGATACAAGGGAATTCAGTTCGACCCGAAGGTCGTTCGGGCGCTCGGAGCCATTATCGAAAAGCATGGCGCGGTTGCCTTTGAGGTAAGCGAACTCCCTCCGATTAACTACGAAACGCTGGCGGAGCTTCGAAAACGGCTGGCGCGCGAGCCCCTCGCTCGCGATGCCCATGCTGGTTAGTGGGCTCATAGCAGGCTTCGTTCTCGGCCTGGCGACTGGCGGCAACTGGCGCAACCTCGAGCGATTCAATTTGAAACTATGGCCTGGCCTTTTCGCCGGCGTGATTGCGCGAGCGGTCGCACCTTTCCTCGGTGGGCTCGCCCTGAACGCCTCGATTGCCGGTCTGCTCCTTGTAGCGGTCGTTGCCTTCGTGAATCGACTCGTTCCGGGGGCTTTGCTCATCGCGCTCGGTTCGGCTCTTAACGCGATCGTGACGGTCGTTAATGGAGGTATGCCGGTGGACCCGGGTGCGCTCGCGGCGTCAGGCAAGCCGCCGCCGTCGGATGGCCTGCACGTAATCCTGGGACCAGGAACGGTCATGCCGTTTCTGGCCGATGTCCTGCTGATTCCGCTCGTCAACAACATATACAGCGTGGGGGACGTTGCACTCGCCATCGGCGGTTTCTGGATGACTTTCCGCCTCCTGAAGCGACGATGACCACGACAACGAGCGTCCCCGCCTTTCAGTTGCTTCGATCTCCTGACTTCGGTGCGCTCTGGCTTGCTCAAGTCGCGAGCAGGTTCGGCGATCCGATCACCTTGATCGCCCTTGCATACGTGAGTTACGTGCGTACGCACTCCGCGCTGATCACTGCTCTGGCAGTGGTGATGGCGACAATCCCGAATGCCCTCTTCGGTGTGTTCGGCGGCGTCATCGCAGATGCTGTCGGCCACCGACGGGCGATGATCATGTGCGACCTTGCGCGTGTCGTGCTCGTCGGCTTGGTGCCGATCACAGTCGCGCTGGGCCCTCCACTGGCCGTCCCGTACGCCCTCGTGTTCGCAGCATCGGCCTGCGGAGCGATCTTCAATCCGGCCCGCCTCGCGCTTGTGGCGCGGATCGTGGGGCCGCACGATCTCTCCAGTGCAAACGCCCTCACCTACTCAAGTGACCGGGCGGTCGAGGTGCTCGGCGCCCTTGCCGCCGGAGTGTTGGTGGCGTCCATCGGAGAGCGCGCCTTCTACGTAGACGCCCTCACGTTTTTCTTTTCTGCCGCAGTTCTCTTGCGGGTCCGTCCGGACGAGAAGCGTCGGCCGCTCATTCTCCGGACTGTCGGCGACGAAGCTCTCGAAGGCCTGCGATTCTTGTGGCGTCACACGATTCTTCGCGCTAACACCGTGTTCTCCTTGGTCTGCCAGTTGTCGCTGCCGGTGGTTTCAAGTCTTGCCCCGTCTCTCATCTTTCAGCGCTTCGCCGGAGGAAACGCGGAGCTCGGTGCATCGCAGTTTGGAATTGCCGAGGGTGCGATCGCGGCGGGCGCGGTCGCGGGTGGCCTGCTCCTCGCGCCCCAGCTGGCCCGCATTCCGAAAGGACGCCTACTCATTGGTGGATTTGCGATCTACGGAGTTGTCCTCATCGCGCTCGCTTTCGCGCCGACTTTCGAAGTCGCCGCCGTCCTCTTCGCGCTTGGCGGCGTGGTGAATGTCCTCTTCTACGTCAGCAACGTGACTATCTCGCAGGAGCTGACGCCGGCGGACCTTAGGGCGCGAGTCTTCGGGGCGCGGATCGCTTTGCTAAATCTGAGCTGGCTGCCCGTCATCGTCATTAGCGGAGCTGTAGCCGACGCTGTCGGCGTGTCGTTGCTGATCATCCTCGCCGGGACCGTCACTCTCGTTGGCGCGTTGATCGGAGCCTTCATCCCGATCATCCGCGACGTTCCCTGAGCGCCGACCGTACGGAGACGGTCGCGGGCGATCCGGTTTGACTTGTACGGTCATCGACACACAAAATGGTCCGGCCGCGCGAGGAAGCTTAACTAGCAGCCAAACGCTGGACCTCGTGGGAAGGAAGCGTACGGAAAGTGGCGCAAAGGACGATCCTCGTAGCCGACGACGACGCCTCCATTCGCTCCCTTCTCAAGCAGCTGCTGTCCGATGAGGGGTACAGCGTGGTCGAAGCGACGACCGGTACCGAGGTGGTCGAGAAGGTCAAAGACACCAACCCCGACCTCGTGATCATGGACGTCCGGATGCCCGAGCTCGACGGCATCGAGGCCCTCTCAAAGCTCAAGGTGAGCTCTCCCAAGACGAGCGTCCTGATCATGACCGCCTTCGGCTCGTCCAATAACGCGATCCGCGCTATGGAGCTCGGCGCGTTCGACTACATCACCAAGCCGTTCGAGCTCGACAAGATCAGTCACACGGTCAGGCGTGTGATCGAGTACCGGGATCTCACGAGTGAGGTCCAGGTTCTACGCGACGAGATCAGCTCGCTCGTGCAGACCGAGAGGATCGTCGGCAACTCGCCCGCTATGCAGGAGGTCTACAAGACCGTCGGAAAGGTCGCCAAGGCCGACGCCACCGTCCTCATTACCGGCGAATCGGGCACCGGCAAGGAGCTCGTCGCCGAGGCGCTTCACTACAACTCCAACCGCCGGTCGGGACCGATCGTGAAGGTGTCCTGTGCGGCGCTTCCCGAGACCCTCCTCGAGGCGGAGCTCTTCGGCCACGAGAAGGGATCGTTCACCGGCGCGATGACCCAGCGCCGCGGCCGCTTCGAGATGGCCGACAAGGGGACCATCTTCCTCGACGAGATCGGCGAGATGAGCCTGCCGATGCAGACGAAGCTTCTCCGCGTGCTCCAGGAGCGCAAGATCGAGCGTGTCGGCTCGTCGCTCCCGATAAAGGTCGACATCCGCATCATCTGCGCGACCAACAAAGACCTGCAGCGACAGGTCGAGCAGCAGAGGTTCCGCGACGACCTCTTCTACCGGCTCAACGTCATCAACATCCACATGCCGCCGCTCCGCGATCGCAAGGAGGACATACCCGCTCTCGTCGAGCACTTCCTCGCCAAGCACCGCTACAGCGCGACCGCGCAACCGGCGGCGATCAGCGAGGAGGCCCTGAAGCGCCTCATGGAGTACGACTGGCCGGGAAACGTCCGCGAACTGGAGAACGTCGTGGAGCGGGCGGTCGTGCTCTCGCGGGGGCAGATCATCACGAGCCGAGAGCTCCCATTCGGCGACCACGAGGGCGATGGACACGAGGAAGAGGGCGGCGATGAGGTCTCCGTGGAGAAGTCGTTCTTCAAGAAGTCGGTCGCCCAGTTCGAGAAGGACCTCATCATGAAAGCCCTGCGCGACGCCACCGGAAACCGCTCAAAAGCCGCGGAAATGCTGGGTATTTACCGCCGTCTGCTGTACGCGAAGATCAAGGAATACGGTCTTGAGGGGTATCCCCCAAAGGGTAGGCCGGCGTGATGTTCGCCCTGCTTCGGACATCGCTTCGCTTCTTCATCGTCGGCTTCGTCGTGGGCACGTTGTTCGCACCGCGCTCCGGCGCGGAGACGCGTCGGATGCTCGGCGAGAAGCTCAGAGTCATGGCAAACCAGATCCTCGAGGTCGCGGCGTTGCCGCCGATCGAACCGCGGACCGCAGTGAAGAACGGCGGCGAAGGTCGCGCGCGACGCGCCGGCGCACGCGGTACGAATGCCCGCGCGTCGTCCTAAGAAGAGTCCCGCCGGACCCGTCGTTGTGCGCCTCGTCGAAGCGACGGGGAACTCGACGAAGAGCTGGGACGCCGCGATCCTCGCCGCGGTGAAGGCGGCGAAGGTAAAGAGCCCGGTGGGAGTCGAAGTCGGCCGGCTGTGGGCGGAGCTCGACGGGCCGAAGCTCTCCAGGTATCACGCGGCGGTCAAGGTGGCTTATCGGGAGGTCCAGCGCTCGCCGGTTCGAGCTTCCCGCTAGCAGCCAAGTCTCGATATCTGTTCGGGTCATTGACACGTGATTTGCCCGCCAACAACTATCGCTATCGGAATTCGACGTCAGGGGAGCAACAACCCGGTGGCGGAGGCTCAGACGCACGACGCACTCACGCAGGTCCTGATCGCTAACGACAGCGAGGTCCTCGCACGTCTGCGATTGTCGGCCGCCGAGGCCGCGCGCGTGTGCAATGTCACACCGCGTCAGCTCATCTACTGGACGAAGAAAGGTCTCGTGAAGCCGTCCACCGACGGCGATCACGACTACGACGTCTTCGCGATGGAGAAAGTCATTCGCATCCGGCAAGCGCTCGAGAAGGGACACTCGCTCGAGAAGGCCGCGCAACTTGTGCAGCGCGAGATCGGTACGTTGCAGGCCGAGGCGAAGCGGCTCGAGGAGATGGCCCCGGACGCCCTTGAAGACGAGCTTCGCACGCGTCTCGAGCGCCTCGAGTCGCGCATTAACGAGCTCCGGCGCGCGCTTCCGGCCTCCCTCACGATCGCGCGCCTGCGCAAGGCCGTTGCCGTGCTGGCCCGCCTTGACGCCCAGGGCGCCCTCGAGAATTCGCAGGCCAATGGGGACTCCGCGAAGGCCGTCGCGCTCCGGCTCGGCCGGGCGATCGACGAGCTTGAGCTCTTGCTGCGCGAGGTACAGCCCGTCACCGCATAGCCCGCCGGTACGCTTCGTTCGTGCCTGACGCACTCGCGCTCATCGCCAACGCAGCCGGCAAGCTCACCCGCGAAGGCCTCCGCGCGACCGGCCGCGGCGCCACCGCGCTTCCGGGGCTTGTCGCGCTCACCCTCGACCCCAACTTCATCGGCGCTCTCGCGGCCGAGCTCGAGTACGGCGTCGCGTGTGTCTCCGGAACGAACGGCAAGACGACCACTGCGCGAATGCTCGCGGACATCTCGCGCACCGCGGGGTGGAATCCGATCCACAACCGGTCCGGCTCGAATCTCGATCGCGGGGTCGCAGCCGCGCTTCTCGCGGACACGTCGTGGTCCGGAGAGCCGCGGGGGAACTTCGGTCTCTTTGAGATCGATGAGGCGTCGCTTCCGAGCGCAGTCGGGCGCCTGCAGCCGCGCGTGGTCGTCGTGACGAATCTTTTCCGCGATCAGATGGATCGCTACTTCGAGCTCGACGCGCTCGCGAGGAAGATCGGCGACGCGCTCGCCGCTCTTCCCGCTACCACGACGCTCGTGCTGAACGCCGACGATCCGCTCGTCGCGAACCTCGCCGTCCGGCGCGACGCGAAGACGA
>Ga0207646_10004650_pt1 | contig 14813 bp, 13 predicted proteins | sample KBSK5502metaG_FD_184343 | JGI IMG/M metagenome (GOLD analysis project Ga0207646, IMG submission 184343) | Corn, switchgrass and miscanthus rhizosphere microbial communities from Kellogg Biological Station, Michigan, USA - KBS K5-50-2 metaG... | ecosystem: Host-associated > Plants > Roots >... | reverse complement strand
AAGGACATCACGATATGGTCACACTCAGCCGCTTGAGCCAGACCGTCGCCCAGGGAAGAGCATTGCGCCGCGGTGCCTCAGGAGGGCTTGCAGCAGCATGCACAACGTTCGAAGCACCGCCCGCCTGATACGGCCCCGGCACCATTCGGGTGGCGTGTCCGCCGCACCAGAACTTCCTTCGGGCGATGGCCGCGCCGCCAGCTAGCGCAGCCCCTGCATTGGCCGCCTTGCGCCGTATCATCGCGAACTGTTCGCCTCTCGTATACACATCGGGGCGCCTGCGCCCATGCACTGCACAAGCAAGCGTGCAAGCGACGCTGAAGAGGGTGACGAGATGAGGGTCGCCGTGGTCGGTCTCGGCGGCGGACCGGCGCTGACGTGAGCGCGCCACACGAGTCGCGGTTTGGCTGGTATGCGCGCAGACTGGCCAGGATGTCGCCGGCTGAGGTGCTCTGGCGCGCGCACGACAAAGCATTTCAGGTGGCCTGGGTGCGCAGGCAGGTACATCGCGACCAGATTGCCACCGACGCGCACGGGACGTCTGCCGACCGCCGGTTCACAGCGGTTCTTCCGAGTCCCACGGCTGCGCATGTGCCCGAGGCGGCCAGGACGGCAGTCCTGACCGCGGCGGATCGCCTGCTGCAGGGCGAGTGGGAGCTATTCGGCGTCGTCAGGACCGACTTGGTGCTACCTGACTGGTTTCTCGACCCCGCGTCCGGCAACCGTGCCCCGGCCACCCGCTACGCCTTTCGGATCAACCATCGGTCGGAAGAACAGACAGGGAATGTCAAGCAGGTCTGGGAGCTGTCGCGCTTGCAGCACCTTACGCTGCTCGCGACGGCCTGGTTCCTCACCCATGACGATGCTTATGCAGAGCGGGTTGCCGACCAGTTGCGTTCCTGGTGGCAGGACAATCCGTTCCTGTCAGGAGTGCACTGGACGAGCGGCATCGAGATCGGTCTCCGGCTGATCAGCATGACCTGGATACGGCGGCTGCTGGACGACTGGCCGGGCGCGGCCGACCTGTTCGAGCGCAATGAGCTGGCGCTGAACCAGCTCCGCTGGCATCAGCAGTACCTGGCCGCAATCAGGAGCCGGGGGTCCTCAGCCAACAATCACGTCATCGCCGAAGCGGCTGGGCAGCTCGTGGCCAGCTGCGCGTTCCCCTGGTTCCAGGAGAGCGGACGCTGGCGGAGGTATTCCGCGCGCCTTCTTGAGCGCGAGCTGATGCGCAATACGTTCCCGTCCGGGCTCGGTCGCGAACTCGCAACGGACTACCAGTGCTTCGTCGCCGAACTTGGGCTGCTCGCCGCCGCGGAGAGCCAGGTGGCCGGCAGCCCTCTGAGTGCGGCCGTATGGCAGCGGCTCAGCGCGATGGTCGACAGCGGCGCCGCACTGCTTGACGAGAGGATGCGTCCGCCGCGCCAGGGCGATGGTGACGAGGGCCGTGCGCTGTTGCTCGACCCACCGGGATCCAATCGATGGCCTACGTTGCTGGCGCTCGGGGATGCACTCTTTGGACGGCTCGACTGGTGGCCGCAGACAACACCCGACGCGGCCAGTTCGATCATCGGCGGCTTGTTCGGGCCGCCCTGCCGCGTGGTCGGCCGTCCGGGAAAGCGGCCGTGGCGTTTTCCGGACGCAGGAACGACCCTGCTGCGGACGGCGCGAAACCACTACCCGGAGATCTGGTGTCGCTGCGATGGTGGTCCACACGGATATCTCAGCATTGCTGCGCACGCCCATGCAGACGCCCTATCAGTCGAGGTCCGCCATGGCGGCGTGGATGTTCTCGCCGACCCTGGCACCTATTGCTATCACGGCGAACCTGAGTGGCGTTCATATTTCCGCTCTACGACCGCCCACAACAGCGTCGAGCTCGATGGGCGGTGCCAGTCCATCGAAGGTGGGCCATTCCTCTGGCGGCGTCACGCGAACGCAAGAGAAATCGACGTTCAAGACATCGGGGATGCTGTCGAGTGGACAGCGGAGCACGAGGGTTACCTATCACTGGACCCGTCCGCACAGCACCGTCGCTGCGTCCGGCTAGACCGGGCCTCGCATACCCTCGATATCGTCGATGAGATTCTCGGTAGCTGCCACGACGTCCGGGTCCTATTCCATCTTGGCCCGGACGTGGACGCCGAACTTGATGGTGGATGGGCGATGCTGCGCTGGCCCGCTGAACCCGCACCCGGCGCGGCGCGACTAGAACTGCCGCGCCAGTTGACGTGGAGCCTGCATCGCGGCGAGACAGATCCCATCCTCGGCTGGTACTCCACCGGCCTTGGACGGCGCGTTCCCGCCTTCACCGTCGTCGGACGCGGCCGCTCTGCGCCCGGCGAACCCATCAGCACACGTCTGGAGTTCCTCGACGTCAGCACCAGCGGCCACGCCCGCATTCACCTGGCCCAGTCAGTGTGCGCATCCGACGTACTGGCCCGAGGGTTGCTTAGCGATCAAACGGATGCCAGTTGATCCCGCGCGCCTCAGGGGGCCTGCAGCAGCACGCGTAGTCGCTCGATGCACCGGCCGCGAGTGGGGCCTATGCTGCCCACGGGCAAGCCAAGCTGGCTCGATATTTCTGCATACGAGGCCGGCGGGTCTGTCATGAGCAGCTCAAGCAGTCGTTGCCACCGCCACGGCAGCCGGGAGAGCGCCTGTCTGACTGCCTCTGCACTCTCGGCTGCGAGCAGGCGGTCGTCTACATCAGGCTCATGAGTGACAACATCATGGAAGGCGAGGTCGTCGTCAACCAAGATCACCCTCTTGCGCCGTGCTACGTGGCGCAGGCATTCGTGCCGAGCGGTGGTCGCTAGCCAGCTTCCAACCCGATCGGGGTGCTCGATGCGATCGATGTTCTCAAACAAGCGGAGCCATGTCGCCTGGGCCACGTCTGCGGCGTCACTGTCCGCCAGCTTGAAGTCGCGGGTCATCGCCCAGATCAGCCTTGAGTACTGGCTGACCAGTTGCTCCCAGGACGACCGGTCCCCGAGCGCCGCGCGCCGCACAAGTTGCGAGATGTCCACCCTGCCGTCGTCACGCCGAGGCGTCGGTGATTCAGCACTTCGAACGAGTGCCGTCACTTCGTTCATTTCCGCTTCACGACGGCAGGCAGTAGCGACCTGCCCGCTCACGCAATCCCTCCCCTAATTAGATTCGCCTTCCCGACGCCGCGGTCGGCGCTGCCGTTTCAGGGCGGGCGCCGAATCCGCGCTGCATGCGTAATAGCCGGTGTTTTCTGATGCTGGTGTCCCGGGCAGCAGCTGCGGGAGCTGCCGCTCAATAGGCACCGTCCCCTCGCGTGACGGCCCCCCATGTCTTCCACAAGATCTGCACATCCAGGAAGAATGACCAATTCTCGACGTAGCGAATATCGAGCCTGACGGTCTCTTCCCACGGCAGGTTCGACCGGCCGCTAACCTGCCATAGGCCGGTGATTCCTGGTTTCACCGCAAGCCTGCGCCGCACGTACTCGCCGTACTTGAGCATTTCGTCTGGCAGGGCAGGCCGCGGCCCGACGAGGGACATGTCACCGGTCAGGACGTTGACGAACTGCGGCAATTCGTCGAGCGAGTAGCGCCTGAGCCAGCTGCCAATGCGGGTAATCCGAGGGTCCTTGCGGATCTTGAACAGCAGACCATCGCTCTCGTTGAGCCGCAGGAGCTCCGCCTTCCGGTGCTCGGCGTCGACGACCATCGTGCGGAACTTGAAGAGAGTGAATGGCTCGCCGTCCTTGCCGACGCGCGTCTGCCGGAACAGAACGGGTCCGGGGCCGTCCAATCTGATCATTGCGGCGATGGCGGCGAAGACCGGAAGCAAGAGTACAACTGCGACGAACGCCACGACGCGGTCAAAGGCAGTTTTGATGAGACGCCAGATCCCGGTGAACTCCGGGTGGTCGACGTGTAGCAGGGGCAGCCCCGCGATCGGCCTGATCGTTGTCCTGGGGCCAGCCACGTCGAGCAGGGCTGGAGCCACGCACAGGTTGGTACCGAGCTTCTCGAGCTCCCAGGACAGGTCCCGCAGCCGGACAGCGGTCATCTCGCGACATGCGAGCACGGCTACGGTATCGGCCTGGACGCGCTGAACGACATCCGCAACCGCCTGCAGCCTGCCGATTACAGGGATCCCGTCAATGGCGGTCGGCTGCTCGGCGCCAACCACACAAGCGGCGACTATCGACAACCCGTGGTAGGTATCCCGCCGCAGAACGGCGGTCAGCTCGGAGATCACATCCGGGTAGCCGACCACCAAGACCTTGCGCATATTGGCGCCAATAGCCCGTAGCCGGTGCAGGCGTTTGCGCAGCAGGTAGCGGCCGAGCAGATCGAACGCCGTTGCGCACGGCAGGGCCACGACCACATAGCCGCGAGCCACTTCGATACTGGCCGCATACGAGAAGATCGCTACTACGGCTGTGAGGCACACCCCGGCATTGGCGACGCGCCGGAACTCGTCGGAGCCCACTCCGACGAAGCGGTCGTCGTAGGCGCTGGCCAGTTCCAGGGCTACCAGCCACAGTACGGGGAGCACCAGACCAAGCCAGATGTAGGCATAATCATCGGCGTCGACGCCGCCGAAGCGCACCTCGAACGCTAGCCAGCCGGCCGCAAGAGCCGCACAGGCATCAACTATCAAAAGCTGGCGCCGGTATGCGCCGGCCCAGGCCTGCACCCGCTGCACGGCGAGCCGCGTCAGCGTGCCGACCTGAATCTGTTCAGGGACAGTAATGTCCTCTGTCAACGCCCCACCCCCCAGGCGCGCTGCCAGGCTCCTGGCATGCGACCGCCGCGCTTTGCTGTCCGTGTAACACACCGGAGACGCGCAGACACATAGGGCGGTTGACAGCTATTTTCACGCCACGGCCATGCAGTGGTCATCAGGCACTCTGCTGGCAGGAGTTATCGCAGGTCACGGCATTTAAGTTACGGAGAGTAACCAATGTGAATTCTTAGGTTCGTGATCTATGAGCGGTACACGCGAACCGAGCGCAACAATCAGAGATTTCTTTGATAATCAACATAGTAGCGACATTAACAATATTCTACCCAAAATGGTAACTACGACCGCGCCTTTGCGCGCGCCGCGACAGCCGATGACGTGTCGGCAGGACGAGAACCAGGCGGAGACCTTGGGCTGGCAAGAGTCCAGCTCGGGCCCCGGATGCTGGCGGCCACACTAAACTCGGGCAGGTGATAGAGCCGGCGCTCGGGCCCGAGGACCTGAAGATCATCACACTTGCCCGCGCCGCCCGGGCTCGGGTTGGCTCGGCCGAGGGCGCCGCCGTGCGGGATGAAACCGGTCGGACATACGCTGCCGCGGCCGTGGCACTGCCCTCGCTGCGGCTATCGGCGCTGACGCTGGCAGTCGCAATGGCGGTCTCCAGCGGGGCAGCGGCGGTCGAGGCAGCGGCTCTGGTCAGCGACGGCCCTGGACTGGCGCCGGAAGATATCGGTGCCGTCAAGGACATCGGCCCTGGCGCGCTCGTCATTCACGCCGGATCGGACGGTACGGTCAGGGACATGCTGCGCCTCTGACCTATTCCGGGGTGACTGCCATCGTGTTCCGGGGTGACTGCCATCGTCCTGCGCCGGATCTGATCCGGCGGTAAGGGAGAATCACCAGGGTGGACGCACAGCCCGGACAACAGCCTCGGGCCAGCGACAGCGGAGAGTTCAGAGCCGGCTTCGTGTGCTTCGCGGGCCGGCCCAACGTCGGCAAATCAACGCTCATGAACGCGCTGGTCGGCGCCAAGGTCGCGATCACGAGCAGCAAGCCGCAGACAACGCGCCGGGTGATCAGGGGCATCCTGCGGCGGCCGGACGCCGAGCTGATCATCATCGATACGCCAGGGCTGCACCGCCCGCAGACCCTGCTCGGCGAGCGGCTAGACAGCCTAGTCCGCTCCACGCTGAGCGAAGTAGACGTGATCGGGTTCTGCGTGCCGGCCACCGAGCGGATCGGCCCGGGCGACAAGTACCTGGCACGTGAGCTGGCCGGGCACGCGAGCACGCCGGTGGTAGCGATCGTCACCAAGACCGACCAGGCGTCAAGGGAACAGATCGCTAGCCAGCTGACGGCCGTTGCCAGGCTGGGTGACTGGGCTGACATCGTGCCGGTCTCGGCGGTGACGGGCTTTCAGCTCGACGAGCTGGCCGAGGTGCTCATCGGCCACCTTCCGGCTGGCCGGCCGCTCTACCCGGACGGCGAGCTGACCGACGAACCCGAGCAGCAGCTCGTGGCTGAGCTGATCAGGGAGGCGATCCTGGAGGGAGTCCGCGACGAGCTGCCGCACTCGATCGCCGTCGTGGTCGAGGAGATGGCGGCGCGCGCGGACGGCACCGATCTGATCGATATCCATGCGGTGCTGTACGTGGAGCGGCCAAGCCAGAAGGCCATCGTGATCGGCTCCAAGGGAGCCAGGCTTAAGGAGGTCGGCTCGCGGGCACGGCACCAGATCGAGGCGCTCCTCGGCAGCCGAGTGTTCCTGGATCTGCGGATCAAGGTCGCCAAGGACTGGCAGCGGGACCCACGGCTGTTGCGCAGGCTTGGGTTCTACGACTAGCAGCTCGGAATTTCGCAGGTCAGACGAGCACAAACTGATAGCCCGCAGTACCGCGAATTCAGCGGAATAGCTGACCCAAGATCGCCGGGCATGTGATGATCGGGTCTCCGGCGTGCGGTTCACCCGGCTGGCTAGTCGCCTGGAAGGGCAGGCTGGAGGGATGTAATGCTGGCCCTTGTCGGGTCGAGAGTCTGTTACCGGACGATTGGTAGCGGCGTCTTCCACTGCGAGCGCTGCGGGGGAGACCGGCCTTACCGGCACCGCTCTGGCCGGCGCTGGGCACACCTGTTCGGGATCCCGCTCGCCTTGCTGGGCGGGACCGGAGAGCACTTGCGCTGTGCTGTCTGCCACACCTGCTACCGGGTGGAGCTGCTAGCCGTTCCGACCATGGAGCAGATGCTTGCCGCCCTCCTGGTCGGCACGAAAGCAGCGGTACTGGCCATGCTCAGGGCAGGCGGTGCAGGCAGCCCGGCGGCCAGGCGCCGGGCCGTCCAGATGATCAGAGCGGCCGGCGCATCGGACTATCACGACGGCCCGCTGCTGGCTGCCCTGGCCGACCACGGCGCATCCGGCGCCGCGGGCGGTCCCGGCATGCCCGGGCCAGGACGGACCGTGACGGGAGATGACGGCCTGGTAGTGGGCCTGCGGCCAGCGGTTGAGGCCTTCGCTATTCAGCTTGAGCCACACGCGAGGGAGTGGTTCCTCGCCAAGATCGTCGAGATCGGGCTAGCCGACGGCCCGCTCAGCGCGGACGAGCGCGCGGTAGCCGGAGCGGTCGCCCGCTACCTGGGTATGACTGCCGCGCATGGTCGCGACGTCATCATGCTCACTGAGGACGCCGCACAGGCCGGATAACGACGCGGCGGTGCCGCCCGGTGCCGTGCGGCATGCCGCAGCAGCCGGTTAGCCGCCCGCATGGGCGAGAATGACAGCGTGAGCATCTACCGCGACGACGGGATCGTGCTACGCACCCAGAAGCTGGGTGAAGCCGACCGCATCGTCACCGTGCTCGCCCGCAAGACCGGCCGGATCAGGGCGGTAGCCAAGGGCGTGCGCAGGACCAAGTCCCGGTTCGGCGCTCGCCTCGAGCCGTTCACCCATGTCGACCTGCTGCTGTATACGGGACGGAGCCTGGACGTCATCACGCAGGCGGAGACGCTCAGGAGTTACGGAGAGGCACTGGCCGGCGACTACCCGCGGTACACCACGGGCACCGCGCTGCTGGAGACGGCCGAGCGGTTCACCGCGGTCGAGAAGGAGCCTGCGCTGCGGCAGTTCCTGCTGCTCGTCGGCGGACTCAGGACGCTCGTGGACGGCGGGCACGACCCGAGGCTGGTGCTCGATGCCTACCTGCTGCGTTCCCTGGCCGTCGCCGGATACGCGCCTGCGCTTGACGAGTGCGCGATCTGCGGTACCAGGGCCCCCGGGGGTCCCACCCCTGACCAGAGGACAGTTGACCAGACCACGGCGCATCAGGCCACGGTCAATCCGGTTGCGACGCGTCCGGCCACTGGGCGCAGGACCTTCGGCGTTGCCGCGGGCGGGCTGGTCTGCAGGTCCTGCTGGGCGCCCGGAGCCGCGACCGCCTCCGCGCCAACGATCGACCTGATGAGCGCGCTGCTGCGGGGTGACTGGGAACTTGCCGACAGCAGCGAGCGGCGGCACCAGGTGGAATGCAGCGGCCTGGTGGCCGCGTACGTGCAGTGGCATCTTGAGCATTCGATCAGGTCGCTGCGCCACGTGGAGCACGCGTGAGCCGCGGCGGTGTCGCGTCCGGCCGCTCCGGTGGCCCGGCCGGACGCACCTGGATCAGGCCGCCTGAGCCACATGCCTCCGGTGCCAGGCCTCCTGCCATCCCGCCAGACCTCGTGCCCCGGCACGTGGCCCTGGTGATGGACGGCAACGGACGGTGGGCCAAGCAGCGCGGCCTGCCCCGCACCGAGGGCCACAAGGCGGGGGAGTACTCGCTGTTCGACGTGATCATGGGTGCGATCCAGCTCGGCATCCCCTACCTGTCGGCCTACGCGTTCTCGACCGAGAACTGGCGGCGATCGCCCGAGGAAGTCCGGTTCCTGATGGGCTTCAACCGCGACGTCATCCGCCGCCGCCGCGACCAGCTCGACGAGATGGGGGTCCGCATCCGGTGGGCTGGCCGCAGGCCCAGGCTCTGGCGCAGCGTGATCAACGAACTCGAGGACGCGGAGCAGATGACGGTCGGCAACTCGGTGCTGACGCTTCAGTTCTGCGTCAACTATGGCGGCCGCGCCGAGATCGCCGACGCCGCTGCGGCGATCGCGGCCGACGTGGCGGGTGGGAAGCTACGCGCCGACAAGATCGACGAGAAGGTGTTCGCGCGATACCTGGACGAGCCTGGCATTCCCGACGTGGACTTGTTCGTGCGGTCCTCCGGCGAGCAGCGGACATCCAACTTCCTGATCTGGCAGTCTGCCTATGCCGAGTTCGTGTTCCTCGACACGCTCTTCCCCGACTTCGACCGGCGGCACCTCTGGCGAGCATGCGAGATTTACGCGAGCCGGGACCGACGGTATGGCGGAGCCGAGCCCAACCCCGTCCTGGACGCCGACATCGGCGCGTGAGCCTTCGGCGCCAGAAGCTCGCGCCTGGCGCGGGCGTGCGCCAGAGTCAGTGCAGGCCGCGGAGGATCGCGGCGATCAGGATTGCCGCCGTCGCGACGACTCTCAGCAGGCGTCCCTGCAGCGACAGACGGGGCCAAGACACTGCTGCGAGCCAGCCCAGCAGGCCGGCGAGCCCGCACAAGGCGATTGCGCCGCCCCAGCCGGACACGGCCAGCCCGGTTACTAGCAGGATTAGCCCCAGGACAGGCAGGAGCCAGGCAGGCAGCTGATGCATCCACAGCAGCGACGTAGCGCTGCGGTGCTCGATCGAGGCCCTCGCCGGTGAGGCGCCCGGAGTGAACAGGGTATTGCCCTGAGGCAGCGGCCGTGGCCGGCGCTGGCGTCCGCGGCCGGCCTGCGCAGGCCGAGTGCTGTCGCGGTTCGTGCTCACGCGCGGTGGTCCTTCCCTGGCGGCAGGCTGACATGGGTACCCGGCTGTTGTTACCGACTGTAATGAGATGCGGCCTGCCAGGTCACCGACCACGATAGCGGCACCACCGGCACCCCGGATCACGGCTAAGCTTGCAGGCACCGCCGCCTCCCTTGCCGGGATCGAGCGTGCCGGTGAACCCGTCAACCGCCGAACGTGTTAACCGCCGCAAGGCGCTGGAGAATTCTGATGGCTCGTCGCAGCGACCGCATGGAGACCATGGTCAGCCTCAGCAAGCGGCGCGGGATCGTGTTTCCGTCCAGCGAGATCTACGGTGGCCTCAGGGCCTCCTGGGATTATGGTCCGCTGGGCGTGGAGATCAAGAACAACATCAAGCGGCAGTGGTGGAAGTCGACAGTTACCGAGCGCGACGACATCGCGGGCCTGGACTCCAGCGTGATCCTCGCGCCCGAGGTCTGGCAGGCGAGCGGGCACGTCACCGAGTTCGTTGATCCGCTCACCGAGTGCCAGTCGTGCCACCGGAGATTCCGCGCCGATCACCTGATCGAGGCGTACCAGGAAAAGCACGGCGGCAAGGAGCCCGCCCACGGGCTGGCCGACCTGGCCTGCCCGAACTGCGGTACCAGGGGAGCGTTCACCGAGCCGCGGATGTTCAACGGGCTGCTCCGTACCTACCTTGGCGCGACCGAGGACGAGTCCGGCCTTGCCTACCTGCGCCCCGAGACGGCCCAGGGCATCTTCATCAACTACAAGAACGTCCAGCAGACCTCGCGGAAGAAGATCCCGTTCGGCATCGGCCAGATCGGCAAGTCGTTCAGGAACGAGATCACGCCCGGCAACTTCATCTTCAGGACCCGCGAGTTCGAACAGATGGAGATGGAGTTCTTCGTCAAGCCGGGCACCGACGAGGAATGGCACCAGCGCTGGATCGACACCAGGCTCGCCTGGTACGTCGGGCTCGGCCTGCGCGAGGAGAACCTCAGGCTCTACGAGCACCCGGAGGACAAGCTCTCGCATTACTCCACGCGGACCGTCGACATCGAGTACCGGTACGGCTTCCAGGGCAGCGAATGGGGCGAGCTCGAAGGAATCGCCAACCGAACCGACTATGACCTGTCGACCCACGGCGAGGCGTCCGGCCAGGACATGTCCTACCTTGATCCGGAGACGAACGAGCGGTACGTGCCCTACGTGGTCGAGCCCGCTGCGGGCGTCGACCGGTCGATGCTGGCCTTCCTGCTCGACGCGTACGCCGAGGACGAGGCGCCGGATGCCAAGGGCGTCATGGAGAAGCGCACCGTCCTGCGGCTTGACCACCGCCTGGCGCCGGTGAAGGTGGCGGTGCTGCCGCTGTCACGCAATGCCGACCTGTCTCCGAAGGCCCGCGATGTCGCTGCGAGCGTGCGCAAGCATTGGAACGCTGACTTCGACGACGCTGGCGCGATCGGCCGCCGGTACCGTCGCCAGGACGAGATCGGCACCCCGTACTGCGTGACGATCGACTTTGACAGCCTGACCGACCAGGCGGTGACAGTTCGCGAGCGAGACTCGATGAAACAGGAGCGGGTCGGCATCGACAAACTGATCGTCTACTTGTCGGATCGCCTCGGCGGCTGTTAATCAAGGCGTTCCCATGTATGGGTGTGCCACCCATCACCTCCCTCGTGTATGGGTGTGCCACCCATGCGCGGCGAGGCGGGGGCGGGCGCGGCGGGCGTCGCACCGGCGGGCGCTGTATGGGCCGGCGCGGCACGGGCCGGTTCCACGGCGGCTGTCTCAGGAGCCCTCAGGTGCCGCCGGCCGGTCAGGAAAGCCAGGCCGTACAGGCCAGCCACGATGATCAGTAGCGCCCGGTAGCCCGTGATCAGCGACACGTACTCGATCACGCCGCCGCCCATCGCGCCGAGCAGATTCGCGGCGAAGGCGACGGTCGAGTCGCCGACATCGCGGAACCGCTGGGTGAAGACCAGGTTCGCCAGGAAGATCGGGGCGAAGGCGATCAGCACAGCTGCGACGAAGCGCGGGACGAGATCGAGCGCGAGCAGCGCCGACTGCGGCACGATCCAGGCGACGGCGAGCGCCGCGAGCAGCCCGGCGTAGAGCAGAGTGGGACGCCTGATCACCACCCGCCTTGAGGTCTCGACGGCGACGAGCACGGCCAGGAGGACGCCGCCGAATACGAGGGCGTTCACGAACCAGGTAGTTCCGAACAGCAGCGCGAACTGGACCACGCTCTTGGTCTCGAGCAGCATGAACGCCGCGCCCATGAAGAACAGGTCGGCGAAACCCGTGGCCTTGCCTATCGGCCCGGAGAACGCCCTGACGAGCAGCACGGAGGCGAGCAGGATCAGCGCCAGCGTCAGAAGGTAGAACGACGGGATTGTGTTGTTCGCGAGGTAGATGAAGGGATGGTCATCGGTGGCGGGCGGCCTGACGCCCATTGGGGCGTGCCAGCTGCGGACGCAGTGCACGGCCGCCGGGTTGGCGCTGATCGTCAGCACCGACAGTTGCTGCAGGTGTACGCCGACCGTATTGATGCACGGCGGGTGATGGTAGGCAACCTCGAGGGTGTTCGCCAGACGGTCCTTCAGCCAGTCCGTGCGGTAGTAGTTGTACATGGCGAAGACGCCGGTACCCGGCACCAGGTGGGCGCGTGCCGCCTGCATCGCCTGCAGCGTGAACAGGTAGCTCTCCAGCCGGAGCGACGACTGGCCAGCCACCAGGGTGAGCGAGTCGGGCAGTGCGAAAAGAATCAGGTCATACTTCTTCTTCGTCTGGGACAGGAACGCCCTGCCGTCGTTGACGTGGACGCTGACCCGCGGGTCCTGGTAGGGGCGGTCCGCATTGAGCTTCCTGCCGACCTTGTAGATCATCGGATCGATCTCGACCGCGTCGACGTGCTTCGCGCCCATCCGCATGGCCCCGGCCACGTCGTTGCCCGTGCCCGCTCCCACGACCAGGACGTTGTTCAGGGGATTGCCAGGCGCCTGGGTGTAAGGGCGGTAGAAGATGGCCGGCCGCTTGGCGGCCCTGATGATGGCCTGGTGCGGGATGCCGTTGACCATGACCGGGATCGCGTGCTCTGGCGTCGGTGGGCCGATGGTGATCCGGTAGTACGGCGACCAGAGGTCAGCCGAGGTCAGGCTCTGGGCCGTGAGCAGGCCGGCCAGGCTGGCCAGGGCGGCGAACGGGATCAGCCCGATGCGCCGTCCGTACGCCGCGAGCAAGGCGACGGCGGTGATGATTCCCCACGCGAGCGGCTTGGCGTCGAAGAAGGAGAGCGCAGAGAAGGTGGCGATGCCCACGATGCTGCCGAGGATGTCGAGCCGGTATGCCTCAAGCGGCCTGAACCGCACGAACGTGCGCGCCACGCCCTCACCGATCATGGCCATGACCGCCGCGACGGCCAGGAAGATCACCGGCAGCATCAGCCACGTCGGCAGGCCGGTGGTCTTCAGCGCACCGAAGAAGATCAGCTGCTTGCCGGATGTGTGACTGATCTGAACCGGGAACCGCAGCACGAATAGCACAAGCAGCGCGAGCGCGACCGGCGCTAGCGGGAACAGATTGACCCTCGACCTGGCCCGCAAGAAGCCGATGCCGATCCCCAGGAAGCTGCCGAGCAGGACGAAGTTCGAGTAGTACGACAGGTAGACGATATTGGCCCCGAGCCAGCGGATCAGCGCGAGCTCGACGAACAGCATCAGGAAGCTGAGCAAGACCAGCCGGAGCCTTACTAGCGCGCCCGGATCTTCGGCGCCGCCCGCGCCTGCCGGGGCGGTCCTAGCTGCTGCGCCTGCCAACGGCGTCTCGCCGTCCCGTCCCAGCAGCACCGCGATGGCGCGACTGGCCGGAGACTGCCGCGGCCGGCGGAGCGCCTCGGCGGGTCGCGAGCTGACTGAGTCGCCGGTCATAGGCATGCTGTCCTCTTCATTCTGGGACCGGATAGGGCAAACCTACCGTTGTGGGCGCGCGCCGGTTCAGGTTTGACGGCGCCGCACAAGGTCGATCACGAGGCGCCTGGTCGCTCGGATCTTCGTGGTGTGCTGGCGGAAGAACGCCGACCGCTCGGCGACTGGAGCCGCTCCATCATGGCGACGGCCGGTGCACCGGACAGTGCTAGGGCTGTACCCATTCCGCGTGCCATCTCGTCGTCGGATTCATGCATGTACAAGTCGAGGACGAGCACTTCTCGCTGCCGGGTCGGCAGCGTGCGGGGCCGATTTTGCTCGGCGGCTCATTCCCTTGAGTCCGGCACGGGACGGGGAAAGCGGACGAACATCTCAGCAGCTGCCAGGTGGAACCCGTCAGGCAGACCGGCGGCGGCCATGCTCGCCGCGATCTGGTTCATCTCCGCAGTCCAGCGCCATCCCTTGGTTGCCGCCGACCGCTCGCTGCCGCGTGCGACACGCCCAGTCCCGGCTGGGACAGCTCCCACTCTGCCGTCAGCATGTCGCCGACGCCTTCCGCTTCGGCCAGCTCGCGCGCCGCGAGCAGCAGCGCCGCCGAGCCCTTCGTCCACGCCGCATAGGCCATCTTCACCGCCGACGCGGACCACCGACCTTCGCCTGCGATCCTGGCCTCAAGCGCGGAGCCGGCGAACAAGCCGCGCACCTGCGCTGCGGCGGCGCCTGACAGGTACAGCCTGGTGCTTCCTGTCACCTCCGGCGGTGGGCCGATGATCCCGCCGTCGACGTACCTGGCGCCGACACCCGTTACGATCTCGGCCACCTGGCTGGCGGTCTGCGGCGAGATCGCGTTGGCGTCGATGTAGATGCCGCCGAAGCCGGCCACCGAGCGGGCAACATCAATGGCCGCGTGGGGCGGGCAGACCGAGAAGATGATTTCCGCCCGCCCGGCGACCGCTGCTACGGTGCCGACGTCGCTGAGTCCCGATGCGAGCGCGCGGCCTGCCGTCTGCCCGCTGCGGTCCGCCGAAGCCCAGAGCACCTGGTGCCCGCGCCCGATCAAACAGCGCCCCAGTGCCGCACCCATCTCGCCAGGATGCAGGAGCCCGATCACGATTGGCTCGGTCATCGGCAGGCTCCATCCCTCCCGCGGACTCCGCTCGCGCGGACCGCCGTCAGGGTATCCGCGCGAGCAACGCCGCGTGCGCGCGGCATGAAGGTCGCCAGGCTCGGTAGAGTCATGGACGAGGGCCGAGAAGGCCGTGATCACTGAGCCGCCGGGCGTTAAGCAATCCGGGGGGGGTTCCGGG
>Ga0207646_10004649_pt1 | contig 14817 bp, 17 predicted proteins | sample KBSK5502metaG_FD_184343 | JGI IMG/M metagenome (GOLD analysis project Ga0207646, IMG submission 184343) | Corn, switchgrass and miscanthus rhizosphere microbial communities from Kellogg Biological Station, Michigan, USA - KBS K5-50-2 metaG... | ecosystem: Host-associated > Plants > Roots >... | reverse complement strand
GCACTCCCTCGCCCGTTCCCACGCCCGCAAGCGCATGCTGCAGCAGGTGCGCCAGGCGGATGTGGTGGTCGTGAACCCCGTCCATATCGCCGTCGCGCTCCGGTATCAGATCGGCCAGGACGGCGCGCCGATGGTGCTCGCCATGGGCCGCCGCAAGCTGGCCGAGCGCATCAAGGCGATCGCGGCGGAAGCCGGCGTGCCGATCGTGGAGAATCCGCCGCTCGCCCGTACGCTCATCGCCACTGCCGTGGTCGGGAAGCCGATTCCCCCGGCGCTCTATGCGGCTGTGGCTGAAGTGCTCGCCTGGCTGTATCGCCGCCGCGGCGGGGCGACCGGGCAGCTCCTCGGAGCGGTGCGCGCATGAGCACCGTGACGACGGCGATTCCCGGAAAGTTCAAGCTCCCCATCACCGCGGAGACCCTGCTCGCCTTCGGCGTCATGGTCATCGTGGCACTGCTGGTAGTGCCGCTGCCTCCCCCGGTGCTGGATGCCCTGCTCGCGCTCAGCATCGCGTTGTCCATCGTCGTGCTGCTGGTCACGCTCTCGACCGGCGATCCGATCGAATTCAGCAGCTTTCCGAGTCTCCTGCTCCTGCTGACGCTCTTCCGCCTCGGACTCAACGTCAGCAGCACGCGCCTCATCCTCGGCCAGGGTTACGCCGGCGGCGTGATCGAAGCCTTCGGCGGGTTTCTCGTCGGCGGCAATTTCGTCGTCGGGCTGGTGATCTTCCTGATCCTGGTCGTGATCAACTTCATGGTGATCACCAAGGGCGCCGGCCGCATCGCGGAAGTCGCGGCGCGGTTCACCCTCGATGCGATGCCCGGCAAGCAGATGGCGATCGACGCCGATCTGAGCGCGGGCACCATCGACGAGAATGAAGCCCGCCGGCGCCGCTCCGAAATCGCCCGCTACGCCGATTTCTACGGCGCGATGGACGGCTCGGCCAAGTTCGTCCGCGGCGACGCGATGGCGGGCCTGGTGATCACGGGCGTCAATCTGGTCGGCGGATTCGTCATCGGGATGGTGCAGGGCGGGATGACGGCGGGAGAATCGCTGGCCCGTTACACCTCGCTCACCGTGGGCGACGGCCTCGTCACCCAGATTCCGGCGCTCATCGTCAGCACCGCCGCCGGCATCATCGTGACCTACGGCACGTCCAACCCGCAAGTCGCTCCGATGCTGGTCAGTCAGCTGAGCCGGCATCCCCGCGCCATCTGGATGGCCTCGGCCATCCTCGCCGGGCTCGGGCTGCTCCCCGGAATGCCCGCGCTCCCGTTCATGGTGCTCTCCGCCGCCGCCGCGGGAATCGGCTTCGTCTCCAGGCGCAACGAGCGCGATGCCGCGGCCGCCACCGCCGCGTCCATCGCGCCCGTCGAAGCGGCCCCCGAGGGTCAATCGGTGCGCGACCTGTTGCAGGTCGAGCCGCTCGAGCTCGAAATCGGATACGCGCTCATCCCGCTGGTCGACGAAAGCCAGGGCGGCGACCTCCTCCAGCGCATCGGCATCATGCGCCGCCAGGTGGCACTCGAGCTCGGCATGGTGGTGCCCTCCGCCCGCATTCGCGACAACATCCAGATCGCGCCGACGGCCTATGCCATCCGCCTTCGCGGCGTGAAGGTGGCCGGCGGCGAGGTCATGCCGCGGTATCTGCTGGCGCTCGACACCTCGGGCGGCGCGCTGCCGATCGAGGGTGTGCGCACCAAGGATCCCACCTTCGGGATCCCCGCGGTCTGGATCACGCCCGATCGCCGGGTCGAGGGAGAATCCGGCGGATACAGTGTAGTCGAGCCGCAGACCGTGCTCTCGACTCACCTGATGGAAACGATCAAGCGCTATTCCGGCGAGCTGCTGAGCCGCCAGGGGGCCCGCGAGCTCCTCGACGGTCTCAAGGCGACGCACCCCGCCCTGGTCGACGATCTCGTTCCCGGCAAGCTGCCGCTCGGCACCGTGCACCGCGTCCTGCAGCGGCTGCTGCGCGAAGGCATTCCGGTGCGTGACCTCGCCACGATCCTGGAGGTCCTCTCCGACGCCGCCGACACGACCAAGGATCCGGAAGCGATCACCGAGCAGGTGCGTCGCGCCCTCGGTCCCGTCATCGCACAGCTCCACGCGGACGAGGACGGCGGCATTCGCGGCATCACGGTCGGCCCCCGGCTCGAAGCCGCGCTGATGCAGCTGTTCGTGCCGCGACAGAGCCGGGACAACAGCTCCGCGCTCGAGCCGGAGCAATTGAGCCAGCTGCTCCGCGATCTCTCCGACCTTGCCGCCGCGCGTCACGACGGCCGCATCCGTCCGCTCATCACGCCCCCTTCGCTCCGGCTCGGCATCCGTCGTCTCATCGAGCCCGTGCTCCCGCACCTCCCCGTGATCTCGCTCGGCGAGCTGCCGGCGCAGGTCCCCATTCACGGTCTCGCACTCTGGGAGTTGAATCGTGTCTCCTAGCACCTTCACCGGCGACGCGCTCGCCCCTCTGATGCGGCAGGCCCGGCAGGTGCTGGGGCCCGACGCCCACATCCTGCGAGTGGATCGCCGCGCCGGACAGTATGTGCTCGTCGCCGCGGCCGCTCCGAATGTCCCCGCCGCTCCCGATTTCCGTGAGCTGCTCGGCAACAGCGTGCGCGCGACGGCCGGATCCGATCCTCTGCCGGAGCGCAGGAGCGATCGTCCTCTCGTCATCGCGCTGCTCGGGCCGACCGGCTCCGGCAAGACGACGACGCTCGCCAAGCTGGCCTCGAGTCCGCTCTCGTTCGGCGGCCGGAAGGTCGGAGTCATCGGCCTCGACACCTACCGGGTGGGGGCCGTCGAGCAGCTGGCCACCTGGACCGAGCTCGCGCAGCTGCCGCTCCAGATCGTGTGGAATCCGCTCGATGCCGCCGCGGCCCTTCGCCGCCTGTCCCACTGCGACACCGTGCTGATCGATACTCCGGGCAGAGGGCCGGCACACGCCGACGATCTCGCCCGCGTCCACCGCGCGCTGACCGCGCTCGCTCCCGACGAGACGCACCTGCTCCTGCCCGCCGGCACGATGTGGCGGGTGTTGCGCCGGACACTCGACGACTTCACGCCGCTCGGCGTCACCCACCTGCTCGCCACCAAGACGGACGAATGCCCCGACGATTGGGGCGTGTTCGAGCTCGCGCTGGCACGGGGAATCAAGATGCGCTGGCTCAGCGACGGACATGGTGTGCCTGCCGACCTTCGCTCCGCGGCCGACCGCATGGCGGGCGCCGCCCTCCGTCGCCCGGCGGCCCGGCGCGTCGCGGAGGTTGCATGAACGGCCGCGCGATGGATCTCCGCCAGGCCTTCCAGGCTTCACGACATATCCCGGCGCGCTCGCCGGCATCCGCGCCCGCGCCCGCCCTGGTCATCGGAAGCGGCAAAGGCGGCGTCGGGAAATCCATCGCGGCCATCGCCTTCGCGGCGGAGCTCGCCGCGGGAGGACGCCGGGTGCTGCTGCTCGACGGCGCCCAGAATCTCGGGGCGCTCCATGTGCTGCTCGGCGTCACCCCGACGGCCACGCTGGAGTCGCTCCTCGACACCACCATGCCGCCGGAAGCCCTCGTCGCCCCGATCGCACCGAACCTCTGGCTCCTCCCGAGCGAGTCCGGCTCGGAGACGCTGCACGGTCTCACCGGCACCGACCGCGCCCGGCTGCATCGGCGCTTGAGCGCGCTGTACGACGGATTCGACGTGACCGTCATCGACACCGGCGCGGGCCTCGACGGCGCGGTCCGATGCGCCACCATGCGCGCCACCCGGCTCGTGCTGCTCACGATGCCGGAAGCCGCGGCGCTCACCGATGCTTACGCCCTCGCCAAGATCGTTTCGTTGCAGGTCCGCGACCTCCCGGTGGATGTCGTAGTGAATCGCGTACGAACCGAAGAAGAAGGACGCGCGGCGTTCGACCGCCTGGCCGGCGCCGCCGAGCGATTCCTCCAGCGCGGCCTGCGCTACCTGGGATCAGCGCCGGAAGATCCCGGTTTGCGCGATGCCATCACCCAGCCCGACCACCTGCTTTCGCCGGACGGTTCACCTGCCTTGCGCGCGATCCGCGCCATGGCGGCCGAACGGCTCGAGCTTCCCCCGCTGCTGCGCCCGCACACCACGGGCGCGTGAAAGAGATGCACATGACGACCGCCGAAGGCCTGTGGCACCGATATGGCGTGGACGGCGATGCCGCCGCGCGGGACACGCTCATCGAACAACACCTGGGACTGGTGCGGCACGCGGCGCGCGAGCTGCTCCAGCGGGTCGGCGATTCGGTGCCGTTCGACGACCTCGTCGGCGCGGGATCGATCGGCCTGATCCAGGCGCTCGAAGGATTCGACCCGTCGCGCGGATTCGCGTTTACCACCTACGCGCTTCAGCGGATTCGCGGAGCGATGCTCGATGAGCTCCGCGCCGCGGACTGGCGACCCCGCTCGGTCCGGACCCGGGGCCGCATGCTCCAGGCAGCCGAGCGCACGCTGGAGAGCAAGCACGGCCGGCCCGCCGGACACGCGGAAATCGCCGAAGCGGTCGGTGTCGATCTCGAGACCTACTGGGAGTGGCGGGGCGACATGCAGTGCGGAACGTTCGTGGCCTTCGACGGCGCCGGTGACGGCTCCGAGGCGCACGCTCCCGCCCTCGCGAACACGCTGGCCGATCCCGATGCCCGTTCGGCGGACGAATCCATCGAGTCGGACGAGCGGAAGGATCAGCTTCGCGAGGCGATCACGACGCTGTCCCCCCGGTATCGTCTCGTGCTCACCCTGTCGTACTACGAGGAGCTCACCCACCGGCAGATCGCGGAGATCCTCCACGTGACCGAGTCGAGGGTATCGCAGATCCGGACCGCGGCGCTCCACAAGTTGCGCCGCATCATGGAACAGGCGGAGCTCCAGTGAAAACCCGCGTACTCGGGCCGACCCTGCTCGCCGCCGGCGTGCTCGTCGGCGCCTCGTTGACACCGCGCCTCATCACGGCGTGGCCCGCGATCTCGAAGGCGATCGGTCGCCTCGCGCGGAGCGCGATGACGCCGGAAGTCCGGCCGATCGTCCTCGCCGCCGTGCTGGGATTCCTGCTCGTCACCTCTGTGGTCCTCATCCTCAAGGGACTCTGGAGCCGGCGCCGCCGGTCGCACACCAACCGGCGGGTCCGGCGCGTCGCGAAGCTCGAGCGGTCGGGTTACTCGCTCGATACGATCGCCCGCCAGACCGGCATGGCGCAGGACGCCGTGCGGATGCTGCTCGCGAGCTCGCTCCGGCGATGATCCCCCGGGCACCCTTTGCCGGACGGAACTTCCGGGTGAGCTGGCCGGGACCAGGAGCCCATCCGGAAGTGACTGAGGACTAAAGACTTACGACTGCGGCTCCCGGGGCATACGGCTTGCCTTTACCGCGTATATAAGGAGGCGCCATGCCGCTTCGGAGCATCGTGAATACCGCGCGAGCGTTGTCGTTCTACACCAGGCGTCAGGAGATCGCGGCCCATAACCTGGCCAACGTCGCGACCGACGGCTACAAGGGCGACCGCATCACGGCGCGCCAGTCGCCGGGCGGACCCTGGCCGGTCCCGGCGCAGACGCTCGACCTCCAGCAAGGCAATCTCCGTCAGACCGGCCGCACCCTCGATGTGGCGCTGGAGGGCAGCGGTTTCTTCGTCGTGAAAACCAAGGACGGGGAACGACTCAGCCGCGGTGGCAGCTTCTCGCTCGATGCCGGTGGCATGCTGGTGGATGCCCACGGCGACGCGGTGCTCGGCACCGAGGGACCGATCGCGATCAGCGGTCGCGAGATCGAGATCGAAGTCGACGGCACGATCGTGGTCGATGGAACACCGGCGGGGCGCCTCAAGATGGTGAGCGTGAACGACCAGGCGGCGCTCCGCAAGGAAGGACTCGGACACTTCGCGAGCTCCACCACGCCGGAAAGCGGCGCGGAGGGTCGCGTGCGCCAGGGTGCGCTCGAAGACGCCAACGTGGACTCGATCACCGGCCTCGTGGACCTGCTCGCGATTCAGCGGGCCTGGGCCGCCAATACCGAGGCGATGAAGGCCATGGACAGTGTCCTCGGCACCGTAACCAGCGAAATCGGCAAGACCTGACCGTTCCACTACTCGGAGCACGACGATGAATTCCGGCATGCGAACCTCCGCCAGCGGCATGATCGCCCAGCAGAAGATGGTGGACGTGATCGCCAACAATCTCGCGAACGTGAATACCACCGGCTTCAAGCGAAGCCGCGCCAGTTTCGAGGACGTCCTCTACGAGACCGTCCAGGGCCCGCGCATCTCCGACGGCAAAGGCGTCCTCGCTCCGGTGCAGATCGGCCGCGGGGTGCGCCTCGCCGCGATCACCCGCATCCATTCGACCGGCGGCATGCAGGTGACGGGACGCCCGCTCGACCTGGCCATCGAAGGCGAGGGATTCTTCCAGGTGAAGCTCCCGGATGGCCGGACCGGCTATACCCGTGACGGCTCGTTCGCGATCAGCGACTCCGGACAGCTCGTCACCCAGGGTGGCCACGCGCTGGTTCCCGACCTCGTGCTGCCGCCCGATACGTCGGCGGTGACGATCTCGGAAAACGGCACCGTCAGCGTGAGCGGCGGGGCCTCGGGGGAATCGATCGAGATCGGACGCATCGAGATGGCCCGCTTTGCCAACCCGAGCGGACTCCTGAGCCTCGGCGGCAATCTCTATGGTGAGACGTCGGCCTCCGGCGCGGCGACCACCGGGTACGCGCAGGAAGACGGCTTCGGCCGGGTCATGCAGGGCACCCTCGAGTCGAGCAATGTCGAGGTCGTCCAGGAGATGACCGACATGATCGCCGCGCAGCGCGCCTACGAAATCAATGCCCGCGCCATTCGCGCCGCGGAAGACATGATGAAGTCGATCGATGATCTCATTCGCTACTAGTCTGCTCGCCGGCCTTACCGCGCTGACCGTGGCGCCGACGGATTCGCTTCCTCCGCTGCCGGTCATAACCCGCACCGCGGACGCCGTGGCCGCCGCCTGGCACGTACCGGCCGGCCGGGTGCGGCTCGTCTGGGGTCGCTTGCCCGCCCTGCCGATCGCTCCGACGTCCGACGTGCGCCTGGTGGGCAAAGGCAGTGACGGATGGTTCGTGGCGATGATGTCGGGCGGCACCGGACCGCTGGCCGTCCGGGTGCGCGCCGGCGTGGCGGACACCGTGGCGGGTGCGGCCGGCGTCGCCTGGGGTCCGCCGGTGGCGGTGCATGCCGGCGAGACGGTGACATTCGTCTGGAGCCGCGGCCTGGTGGAGCTCGAAGTCGAAGGCACGGCCCTGCACGATGCAGGACTCGGAGCACTGGTGCGCGCCCGCTCGGGCGCGTCGGACACGCTGGTCGGCGCCGTAATCGGCGCCGGCCGAGCCCGAATGGAGAAAGGCACTCGATGAGCCGGTTCTGGCTTCTGGCGCTTCTCGCGCCCGCGTCCCTCGCCGCCCAAACGCCGCCGCCGCCGCGCGATTCGGCCCGCGATGCGGCGCGTCCCGCGCCCGAACGGAGGACGAGCTGGATCTCCGACCGCCGCCCGCTGCGCGTGGGCGATTTGCTCACCATCGTCGTGGACGAACGAGTCACCTCCGCCGAGCAGAACAGCAAGCGCGGCGGCCTCACCCGGAAGCAGGGTGGCACGTTCGACCTGAAGATGTCGGCGACATCGGCCGCCGCCCCCAAGACCTTTGGAATCGGCTACGAAGGGAAGTCGGACGAGTCGGGTCAGGCCAACCGGATCCAGGACCTCTCCGCGGTGCTCAGCGTTCGCGTCATCGCGCTCGAGCCGGGGGGCGTCGCGCGAATCGAAGGGCGTCGCACCGTCAGCGTGGACGGCCGGAAACTGGAAGTGGTGCTTCAGGGCACCGTGCGCCCCGAGGATGTCCCGCCCGGCAACGTCGTGCGCTCCTCGAGGATCGCCGACGCGATGATCACCTATAAGGGCAAGAGCATCGGGCCCAAGTCGGGCATCTTCGGCAAGATCCTGGGGATGCTCTGGCCATGATGACTCGCACCGTCGTTGCCCTGTGCACCGCGCTCGCGCTCGCCTCGCCGATCGCCGCGCAGACCCGCATCGGTGACGTCACCTCCCACGAGGGCGAAGTGCCGGTGCGCCTCGTCGGGTACGGACTCGTCGTCGGGCTCGACGGCACCGGTGACCGGAGCTTCGGGAATTCGACCGGCGCGATCCACACCGTGCACTCCGTCGCCAACCTCCTCCGCCGGTTTAACGTCGACGTCCCCGCCGAACGGCTCGGACTTCGCAATGTTGCGGCGGTGCTGGTCACCGCCGAGCTCTCACCCTTTCTTCGACCCGGTGGCCGCTTCGACGTGCAGGTCGCTTCGCTGGGTGATGCGACATCGCTCGCCGGCGGCACTCTCTGGATCACGCCCCTCGTCGCCAACCCGGATGATGCTCCGCTTGCGACCGCGCAGGGTTCTCTGGCCGCGTCGGCGCCGGAGTGGGCGAGGAATCAGCGCCTGACCCGGGTGTCCAATGGACGGATCGCCGATGGCGGTGTGCTGGAGGTGGCGCAGGCGGCCATCGCGGCCGCCGCGGCGCCCCGGCTCCTCCTCCGTCAGCCCGATCTGGCGCTGGCCGTCCGGGTCGCGGCTGCAATCCGCGCGGTGCACGGCGACAGCTCGGCGAAAGTTGAGGATCCCGGACTGGTGAGCCTCAAGGTTCCCGCGAGCGCAGCCGATAACCTCTCAGCGTTCCTTGCAGCCGTCGACACCCTTGCCGTCGAGGTTCCGTCATCTGCCCGGATTGTGGTCGATGCGCGGAGCGGCATGGTCGTGGCCGGCGGGGACGTCCGGGTCGGCCCTGCCGTGATCTCCTTCCGGGGGATCACGGTGCGAGTTCGGGCCGAAGCCGCCGACAGCGTTCCGGTCCCGGGCGCGCTGCTGCTCGGAGGCGGGGCCACGGTGCAGGATGTTGCGGCGGGGCTTCATGCGCTGGGCGCGGCTCCGGCCGATGTCGGTGCGGTGTTCGAAGCGCTGCGTGCGTCCGGTGCGATTCGCGCCGTGGTGGTGATCCGGTGAGCGCGATCGGATCGGTGCCCGCCGGCCAGGCTGCCGATGCGCACAAGCAGCTCCGGCAGGCGAGCCGCGCGCTCGAAGCGGTGTTCCTGACCCAGCTGCTCCAGGCGATGCGCGAAAGCATTCCCGAAGGCGGCGTGACCGAACGGTCGCAGGGAGAACAGATGTTCACCTCGATGCTGGATGAAAAAATCGCGCAGGCGGGAGCGGGCCGTGACGGACGGGGCATCAGCGAAGCCTTGTATCGTCAGCTCAGCCGTCTCTTGCCTCCAGAGACCGGCGCGGCGGAGGGCCCCACCGGTGTCCGGCCAACCTGAGCCACGATTCTTCGGAGAGCTGATGACCGCCCTGGAAACGGAATGCCGGGTACTCGATGAGCTGCGCGAGGCGCTGGCCCGCCAGCGGGCCGGAGTCGCCGCGGATGACGTCGAAGGCCTCGACGCCGCCACCCATGCCGTCTCTCGCGCCCTGCTCACGCTCGAGGAAGCCCGTCGCCGGCGCGAGCACCTCGTCGCGGCGATGACCGGCACCGCCGGAGGCTCCTTGACCGCGGTCTCCGATGCGATCGGTCCCTCGCTCACGCTGAGCCACATGCGCGAGATGCTGCGGGGCAGCGCGGAAGCCGTCATTCGCGACCTCGCGCTGACCCAGTCGGTGCTCCGCGGAGCGCTCCGGGCCGGGGACAAATACCTCCAGTCGATGCTCACCACGTCGAGCGGCCCCCGGCCGGCGTATGCGCCGGCCGGCACCGCTTCGATGTCGCCCGCGCGCGGCGTGCTCCTCAATCGGAACGCCTGACCATGTCGCTCGGGAGTCTGCTCAATATCGCGCGCACCGCACTGGTCACCCACCAGCGCGCGATCAACGTGACCAGCCATAACGTGGCGAACGCCAACACCCCCGGGTTTTCCCGCCAGCGCCTGGCCCTCTCGGCCGAGGTGCCCTTGTGGACGCCCCAGGGAATGGTGGGACGCGGCGTCACCGATGCCGGTGTCTTCGCCGCGCGCGATCAATTCCTCGAAGCGTCCTATCATCGGGAGAGCGGCACCCAGGGCCGGGCCGCGACGATGAGCGACCTCCTCGGCAGAATCGAGGCCACGTTCGGTGAGCCGTCGGACACCGGCCTCGCCGCATCGCTGGATGGATTCTTCAACGCCTGGTCCGACCTCGCCAGCGATCCCTCGAGCTCCGCCGCCCGCACGCTGGTGCAGCAGGCAGGCCGCCAGCTGGCCGGCCAGTTCCGCCAGATCGACGGCCAGCTCCTGCAGAGCAACGCGGAAATCGGCGAGCGCCTGGCTGCCGCGGTCGGAGAAGTGAACTCGATCTCGGCGCAGATTGCGGACCTCAATCAGCAAATTGTCTCCGGCGGCGGTCCGCAGCGGTCCGCGCCGGATCTCGAAGATCAGCGCAACATCCTTATCGACCGGCTCTCCGGTCTCATGGCGGTCCGTGTGCTTCCCCGCGCCGACGGCTCGATTGGCGTCGTGGCGGGCGACACGCTGCTGGTGGACGGCGGCGCGTCGCAGACGCTCGAGCTCCGCACTCCCGTCGGCGGCGGATTCTCGATCGCGACGGTCGGCGCCATCGGCACGATCAAGCCGGGGGGAGGCAGCATCTCCGGCCTGCTCGACGTCGGCAACGTCACACTGCCCGGCATCCAGGCCGATCTCGACCGGCTCGCCTCGTCCGTCGTCGCCCAGGTCAACGCGCTGCACCAGACCGGCATGACTCCGGGTGGCGTGACCGCGACCGACTTCTTCGACCCGGCCGGCCTGACCGCACGCACCATCGGCCTCACCGCGGCGGTGAATGCATCGCCTTCGGCGATCGCGGCCGGAGCCACGGCCAACGCAGGGGACGGCGCGATCGCGCTGCAGCTTGCGTCGCTCCGGACCACGACGATTGCCGCCCTCGGTGGCAGCGCCGGCGAATTCTACGATGGACTGGTGGCAAAGCTGGGAAGCTTCACTCGCGACGCCACCGAACAGGCGCGCGCGTCCGAGATCCTGCTCTCGAACGCCGAGGCGCGGCGTTCGTCCGTGTCGGGCGTGTCGATCGACGAGGAGATGGTGACGCTGATCGCGCAGCAGCAGGCCTATACCGCCGCCACGCGCCTGGTGCGGGTGGCGGACGAAATGCTCGACGACCTCCTCCGAATGGTCTGACCATGCTTGTCCTGAACCGGCGCGCCGGCGATACCATCCATCTTGCGGGCGGCATCCGCATCGTTGTCCTCTCGGCCGACCGCGGCGGCGTACGCCTCGGAATCGAGGCGCCCCGATCCGTATCGATTCTTCGCGGTGAGCTGGTGGAAGCGGTGGCACACGCCAACCGCGAGGCACTTGCCCACGGCGCGGGAACCTATCCCGAATCCGTGGGCCCTATCGGCGGCGCTAAGGCCGGGGACGCCTGATCTTCAGGGCGTGAACGATTGGATCGGTGACATGGCGGCGAGCCACCGCCGCCAGCGAAGCCGAGGTCAGCACCCCGCCACGCGCGAGCAGCTTCACTCCCGACGCCGTCACCAGATCCTCTTCCAGTAGCATCCCCGGCTCCAGACGGTCGAGCACCAACCGCTCCACCCCTTCTTCCTCCCAGGCATTGTCCTCGGCGACCGACTCGGCCTCGGCGAGCACCGCCGGATCGTAGTGCGTCCCGGTGTGCGGACGGAGCACAGGGATGGCTCCCGCCAGTCCGAGCTCGGGACGCCGCGCCGCAGCATTCACCAGATCCACCGCCACCCGGATGATCCGGGCGCGCAGAGGAATCTGGCCTCGCTGTAACCCGGCAGGCCTCCCGGTTCCATCCCAGTGCTCGCCGCTGCTGGCCACCAGGTCGGACGCATCGCAGAGTACGGGGACGACGCGCAGCTCCGCGGCGGTGGCCGTGCTGAGCCTGGCTGGATCGGGATCGGCGGGCTCGGGGCCCGAGAGCATCGGCTGGGCGATCGCATGCAGCCGCGCCGCCAGGATGAGATCGCGGCGGAATTCGTCAGGTACGGCGAAGCGCTCGGCGAGCCGCTCCGCCAGCCGGCCGACAGCGTCGCCGTGCGCACTGAGACCCGGAGTGGCGGCGTCGGCCAGCGCGATGGCGAGGTCAATGAGGCGCGCAACGCTCTCCTCCAGCTCGCGCACCCGCCGCTGCTCTATCTCTTCCACTCGCCGTCTCGCCACCAGTGCGTGGACTTGGGCGACGAGTCCCACGGTATCGAGCGGTTCCGTGACAATGGCATCGACCCCGGCCGACCACGCCTGCGCCGGTGAGATCCGCGGTCCGGCGATGAGGATGACCGGAATCGCCCTGGTGGACGCATGCCCACGGAGCTGCCGGAGCATCGCCAGGCCGTCGAACCCATCCGCTCCCCCGCACGCGCCGATCACGACATCGGGCTTGATCTCGAGCGCCTTCGCGACGACCCCCTGGCAACCGGCGACCGCGTCCACCCGAAAGCCGTTTCCGACGGCGAGCAACCGCACGAGCAGGTCGTGAAGCGAGGGTTCGTCGCCGGCGAGAAGCAATGAGGATGGGAAGCTCATGGCAGGACCAGCGCGAGCGAATCGGCCTGGGCCGCGGGGAGCTGGAGAAGAATCGTCACCCGGCGGTTCTGGGGCGCGAAGACGTCGGCCATGCGAGGCTCGCGATCGGCGAGTCCTCGGACCGCGGCGATTCTGGCGGCCGGGACGCCTCCGCCGGACAACAGCCGGCGCGCTGCGTTGGCGCGGTCGGCGCTCAGCTCCCAGTTCGAGTACGTCCCGTTTCCGGCGTACGGCTGCGCGTCGGTATGCCCCTCGACCACGATGGGGTAGGCGGCATCGCGCAGCTCATGGCCCAGCGCGGTCAGCAGCTCGACCCCCGTGGGAAGCGGCTCCGGGCGCCCGCTGGCGAAGAAGACGTCGTTCGAATCCTCCACGAGGGAAATCCGAAGGCCCTCCGCCACCATTTCGATGTCGACATGCATGGCGAGCTCGGGCACTTCGAGCGCTTCGGGAAGCTCGCGGCGAATCTGTTCGGCCAGCTTCATGAGGCGGTCGCGACGGGCATTCACGATTTCCGCCTGAGTGAGCGGACGCGGTTGCGCCGCCTGGGCACCCTGGCCCGGGATAATCGAGCTGCCGAATTCGTTCGCCCGGCCGAGCGGATCCTGGAAATACCCGGCGATCGCCGCCTTCACATCCGAGCTCTGGCTCACCAGCCAGAGGACGAGGAAGAGCGCCATCATCGCGGTCATGAAATCGGCGAAGGCGACCTTCCATGCCCCTCCATGGTGCCCGCCGTGCCCCTTGGCGCGCCTCCGAACGATGATGATCGGCTGCTCCCGTTGTGTCTTCACTTGCCCTGAGCCGCCTTGCATGCGGCCTCCATCGCCACGAACGAGGGCCGGAGATGCGCGCCGATCGCTTTCCTGGCGAACTCCACGGCGACGATCGGTGGGAAGCCCTTCGCGAAGGCCACGACGCCGGCCTTCATCACGAAATAGAGCCGGGTTTCTTCGGCGTTCCGCGATTCCAGGTTGGTGGCGAGCGGCGAGATAAAGCCGTAGGCGAGAAGGACGCCGAGAAAGGTGCCGACCAGCGCGGACGCAACGTGGTGCCCGATCTCCTCGACCGGTCCCGCAATGCTTTGCATCGTCACGACGATGCCAAGCACCGCCGCGACGATGCCGATGCCGGGAAGGGAGTCGCTGACCCGCTGCAGGGTCTGCACCGGCCGCGCGTCCTCTTCGTGATGCACGTCGATTTCCGCTTCGAGCATCGCTTCCAGATCGTGGGGCGGCACGCTGCCCACCAGTACGACCCGGAGCCCGTCGCAGAGCGAAGCGACCACCTCATGATGGCGGGTGAGGGCCGGGTATTTCTGGAAGACGGCGCTTTCCTGCGGACGCTCGATGTGCGACTCGATTGCGATCAGGCCGTCCCGGCGGGCCACCTGGTAGAGCTCGTACTGAAGCTTGAGGGCGTCGAGGTAAAGCGTCTCCGTGTACGGGCTTCCTTTGAAGGCATTGATCAGTTTTCCGATCAGCGCCTTGACGACCGGGAGAGGAGTCGAGACCAGGAGCGTCCCGAGAGCGGTGCCGCAGATCACGACCCATTCCGACCACGCGAGCAACACGGCAAACGGCCCGCCGGCCATGGCAAAGCCGCCGAGCACTGCGCCTGCGACAACCAGAAGTCCAACGATCGTAAGCACGAGTCGCGTGTCCGCCGGGAATGAGCCGGGTCTAGTATCGGCCGAACCGTGCCGGATTTGAGAGTGCTTCTATATATGGGGGGGGTGCCGCCAATCGGTCAGATCGCCGCGCGCCGCTTGAGCCGCTCGTATTGCTCCACCACGGCCCGGGCTGCCCCGTCAGGGGGGACGTCCAGCACCAGCACGCCCCGCGCCCTCAGCTCGCTCAGCGCCTCCTCTCGCGCCTCGAGCAGCTCCTCCGCCGCCGCCCGTTCGAAGGCGGCACCGAGCTCCTTCGGCCGGGCCGAGGCGAGCCGGGTAAGACCGGGATCTCGCAACGTGACGGCGAGGGGAAGGTGGCGGGGACGGAGTGATCCCGCCTGCGCGACGAAGGCGTCGCTCGCGGTGCGGTCTATCACGTCGGTGAGGAGCACGGTAAAGGCCCGCTTCCTGGTGCGGGCCGCAAGGTAGGCAAATGCCGCGGGATAGTTGGGCTCGACCAGACGGCCTTCGATTCCGGCGAGGGCATCGAGCACGAGACGCAGGGCGCGCCGGCCTCGGCCGGGTGGCACGTACGAAAGCACCTCATCGGCGAAGACCAGCAGCCCGATGTTGTCG
>Ga0207646_10004648_pt1 | contig 14817 bp, 18 predicted proteins | sample KBSK5502metaG_FD_184343 | JGI IMG/M metagenome (GOLD analysis project Ga0207646, IMG submission 184343) | Corn, switchgrass and miscanthus rhizosphere microbial communities from Kellogg Biological Station, Michigan, USA - KBS K5-50-2 metaG... | ecosystem: Host-associated > Plants > Roots >... | reverse complement strand
CTCCGTGCGGTTGACCGTGTTGCCCGCCGCGTCCTGGGCCACGAAGGTGGCGTCGCGGGCCTCTTTGACGCGCTGGGCGAGCTTGCTCATCATGTCGTCCCAGGTGATCTGCTGCCACTTCTTGGAACCCGGCGCGCGATACAACGGGTTGTCAACGCGACGGGCGCTGGTGGCGAGCTGCATCGCCGTGGCGCCCTTGGGACACAACCGTCCCTCGTTGACCGGGCTGTCCGGATTGCCCTCGATCTGCAGCAGCTGGAACGAGCCGTCGGGGTTCTCTTTCGTGTAGGCGACCAGCGCACAGCCGACGGCACAATAGGGGCAAACGGAATGAAACTCACTCGCGCCGGCGATGTGGAAGCTCTGCTTGAGATTGGCGGCCTGGGCCAGATCGAAGCCGAGGGCGCTGAGCCCGGCCGCACCGGTCCCAGCAGCGCTGATTTTCAGAAAGTCGCGGCGCGTGACCTGTGGCACCCAATTCCCCCGTTGGAGCTGCGTTGGCAGGCGACTACGCCCAAGCCTAACGATCGGCCATGGTTGCTGTCAACCAATCTTCCCCTCCCAAGTGCGCGGGGGAAGGCCGGGTGGCGGTATCTCTACTGGACGGTGGCCGCCAGTTCCTGATAGGGAGGGACGAGCTCGTCCCACCGCGCCTCGGTGTCGCCGCGTTCACGCCCGGCGAGGTAGGCGCCGAGATTTTCGGCATGGATCTGCCAGCCGGCCCCGTAGAAGGCGATCGTGTCGAGGGGCAGGCCCAGGACCTCGATGACCAGGACGGTTTGGTCGCCGTCAGTGGTCAGCGTGGCCTCAATGGCCTGGTCGAACGGTTGCGTGCCGCGACCCTTCCGCCACGACTCGTCCGTCTCCCTGGTGGTTACCCGCAGCCGCCGTGGGGACTCGCACACTTCCACGCGCCCGGTGCCTTCCCAATCATCGGATTCGAGGTACACGCGGAACTCTCCGCCGGGGCGGAGGTCGCCTCCGACCTTGCCATACCAGCGGGCCAAGCGGCCCGGATCAGTGAGTGCCGACCAGAGGTCGTCGATATCGGTGTGGTAGCGGTCTTCGATGCGCACGACGCCTTTGCCATCAGCTGATCGCAGACTACCAAGGACGCGGTCGCCTCCACGTGCGTTGCTGGTCATCTGGTGCTCCTTCGTTCGCGTTTTCCACGGGCCACTTCGATGTTACGTAACTGTCAAGGTACATAAGCCAGTGCAAATTACGCCGGCTCATCCTCCCGTGCTTGAGGGAGGGCAGTCGTCAGATTCACCCTCCCGGCGCGCCGGGGGGAGGGCCGGGCCCGCCGGCCCACGCGAGCCGCGCGGTACGTGCGATGCGAGCGTTTGAGGCGTGGGTGGGGGCGTGGTACGGTGGGCCTCGATATGAACGACTGGTTCGATGCCCTGGCCCGCCGCTTTGCCGAAACAGCCCACGAGCGGGGCGCCCGTATCGCATCGCCCGAACTTGATCCGCAGGTTGCCGACGAGGTTCTCGAGCTCGCACGGGTGGCGGCTCACACCAAGGAGCGTCGCTTTGCGCCGCTTGCCTGCTTCATGGCCGGGGTCGCCGTCGAGCGCCTTCGTCAAGCGGGGTCACTCTCTGCGGCAGATGAAGCGGCCTACGTTCTCGCCGTCCGCAAGGGCCTCGAGGCGCAACCCTGAGCGACCTCCCAGACCAGCTCGCGCGCTGGCGCTCGGCGGGCCTGATCGACGCGAAGCAGGCGGAGGCGATCGCCGAATTCGAGGGAACGAGGGGAAATGTTCCCTCTGCCTCTGGGGGAGGGCAGGGTGGAGGCACCGACGGATCGATCACCGCCACCGAAGTCATCACCTATGCCGGCGCACTCGTCACGCTTGCTGGCCTGGGAACCCTGCTCGGGACGCAATACCGGCAGCTTGGAGTGATCGGCCGCACCGGCATTCCGGGACTGGTGGCCATCGCCGCCCTGGTCGCTGCCCGTCTCCTCCCGGGACATCGGGCGAGGGGCCGGCGGGCCCAGACCAGCCTCGTCACGCTCGGCATCGCCGCCATCGCGCTCTTCGTCGGCCAGTTACAGGCCGAGCTCGAGGGCGGACCTGACGCGAGCATTCCGCCCGACACCGGCTACCGGATCATCCTGCTCGCGGCCTTGGCGAGCGTGATCCTCGCAGGTGTCGCGCTCTACCGCCTGCGGGCTGGGCTACTCGCGGCCGAGCTCAGCGTCTCGCTCGTTGTCACCGGGATCAGCTTCATTGCCTGGGCCCACCTGCAGGACGCCTGGCCACGCGAGCTGGTCTTTGTGGGCGTCGCGATCGTTTTGCTGGCGGGCGCGGAGTATGGCCGCCGATTGAAGACTCTGTGGGGAACCGAAATCCTGGGGTTCTTCGGCCTGACGATTCCGATCGTGGTGGCCTTCATCGTCGCGGGCGATGGCAACCTGCCGATGGAGTTGTTGGCTGGACTCCTTGCGATAGGTGCGTTTGCGGCCGCGGTCTATCGGGGCAGCGCCGGCTATGCACTGGCCGGCGGCGTTGGACTGTTCGCCTTCGTACTCGATATCGAGTTCCGTTACTTCCGTAGCAGCCTCGGCTTCGCGGTCAGCCTCGTGATCTCGGGGTTGGCGCTGCTCGGGATCGCCCTCCTTCTGGCCAGGCTCGTTCCGCGGCTGGCAAACAGCCGTTCGTCGAAAGCGGCTTGACAAACCAATGTCACGGCGAGTGTACTTATGACATTCCGTGAGGTCGGCGTACGGGGGAGAGGAGGTGCGGATGCGAATCCCAGACCAATTTGTGATGCCCACGGGCTATGTGGGGCATTCCCATTTCTGGGAGCGGGCGATGTCGCGTCGCCAGTTCATCGGGACCACGGCCGCCGCGGGCGGCGTGGCATTGAGTTCCCCGCTGTGGGCCCCGCTCCTGGCTGAGGCCGGCGGAACCGTAGAGCCGAAGCCGATTCCGCAGACCTTTGACGGTAGTCCGTTCCATTTCCAGTTTCTTACTCCAACCACTGAGCCCTCCAGCATCACCGACTTTCGTGGGGTGATCGGGGGCGCGGACCTCACTGGCGAAGGCTGGGGCACGGACACAGCGACCGGTGAGACGACTCACATGTTTACCGCGGTCGACAACCGATTCATGAAGGGTACGTACATTGGCGTTGACGGCCGGAGGCATGAGGCAACCTTCGGGTTTGTCTGACTGGACGTCTTCAGTGACGAGTCTCGTCACAATCAAATCCACGATTTCAACCTCGACATCCGGCCTTTCCCGAGCGGCTTGTTCTGGACCAATCGCGTTCCGAACTCGGGCGTTCACGGCGAGGAGGACGAGGGCGAGGCCGGCGTGTCCTGGCACGTCAAGAACCTGGCCCTATTCGACTATTTCAGCGTCGCCAATGCGCTCGTGGATGGCGCCTCGATCGATGCCATGGTCTCGTACCGCCTTCGGTGGGCCGGCGACGGCACGCCGCTAACGGCAGACGATGGCAAGAATTTCCATTTCGAGGGCCGGCGCACGACGGCCACCATCGCGTGGTCGGCTCATGAGGCTGGATTCTCCTTCCGTTCCGATCCGTCCCCGTCGACGCAGCACACCAATTTCGCCCAGGTTGGCGAAGAGCGAAACGGTGTGTTCTACTCGGCCGACGACTAGCTCGAACCTGGGGGCGTCCCGTTCCAACGTGGCGACGGGGCGCCCCGTCGTGCGAGCGTTCTTGTGAATGGCACCAGTGCCGCGGTCGCGGCAAGGGCAAGCCGCAACCCCACCGACGGACGGCCGCTTGTCTTCGCAAGCTACCTGGCTCCCAACATGCTTCCGCTCTATCGGTTCATCACCGCCTCGGTTGGTGAGCGCCTCGGGATCGAGACGCACCTGGAGGTCGGAACGTCGTTCAGCCAGCTGATCAACGGCGAAGTGGATGTGGCGTTTCTTTGCGGTCTGCCATACGTCCGGCTGGCTGGACACCTGGAGCCGCTCGCCGCGCCGGTCCTGGCCGGCGACCGGTATGGCGCGCAGCCCGTGTACTTTTCGGATGTGATCGTGACAAACGACAGTCGCTTCCAATCCTTTGAGGACCTGCGCGGTGCCTCGTGGTCGTTCAACGACTCAGATTCCCATTCGGGGTACCTGGTTACGCTGGTCCGCTTGCTCGACCTCGGGGAGACGGATCAGTTCTTCGGGCGGATGGTCGATGCCGGCTGGCACCAGGTCTCGATCGAGCTCGTCGCCGCAGGACGGGTCGACGCCTCGGCGGTGGACTCGCACGTTCTCGCCGTCGAACTCAGGAGGCGGCCGGAGCTTCAGAACCGGTTGCGGGTGATCGACAGCTTGGGCCCTTCACCAATTCAACCCGTGGTGGCGCGGCGCGCCCTCGATGCACAACTCCGGCGGGACCTGCGGTCAGCGCTAATGGAACTGACCATCGACCGGCTCGCCGAGGGCCTCGTGGAGCGGCTCGTCCCGATCACTGACCGCTCCTTTGATCCGATCCGGAACATGCTCGCGAGGGTCGACCGGGCGGCGCTGTCGCTGCGGCCGACTGTCGCGCTGAAGCAGGAAGCCGTTACGCTGGGAGAGAAATGAGCGCAGACCAGACCCCAACGCGAAAGCCCACGCCGCAGATCCCGGCAGACATGAACGCGTTCAACAAGAAGGTGATCGAAGACTTCCGAGCCAATCGTGGACAGCTGACAGGCCCATTGGCTGGCCGGACCCTGATGCTCTTGACCACCACTGGCGCAAAGTCGGGGAAAGAACGAACGGCTGTGCTCGGCTTCGGGAAGGATGGCGATCGCTACGTCGTGATCGCGTCCGGCAATGGCGCGCCCTCACATCCGAGCTGGTATGTGAATCTGCAGGCGCGTCCGATTGCGACGGTCGAGGTGGGACCCGACAAGTTCAAAGCTCGCGCGCGCACCGCCCGCCCCGAGGAGCGGGAGCAGCTCAAGCGCCTGGTGCCCTACATCGAGCAGCAGCAAACGCTGACCAAGCGCGAGATCCCAATCGTCGTTCTCGAGCGCTAGCGACTACGCCCGCGCCGCCTGCCGGCGAGGCGGGAAGATCAGCGCGGCTGCATAGGCGACGAGAGACAGCGGAAGCTCCAGCTGGATCCCCCAGTAGCCAACCTGTTCGGGAATGATCCAGGCGAGCAGGATGTAGACCCCGATCGCGACGGCCTGCGCCGCCAGTTGAAGACGTGGATTGCGATCGCGCGTGACCGCAAAGGCCGTAACGACCAGCGGCAAGACGGCTGTAAAGCGACCGATCGAGAAACCAGAGAGAAAGGAAAAGCTGAAGCCGCTCACGGTCGCAAGGGCGAAGACCGCCAGGGCGAGGCGATAGGCGCGCTCGATGAAGAGGACGCCGGCGAGGGTGCCGACCAGGAAAAGGGCGAGCGATCCCCAGGCGATAACGCCCAGAACGAAGGCATCGGTCGGCGCGATCTGGCCTATCGCCCTACGTTACTGCAAGATCACCGTGTCTTCGAGTTCGGTTAGGACTCAGGCGCTGAGGATCTCACGCAGCTGGACCGGCGTGATATTGGAGCCGCTGAGTATCAGCGCCACGCGTTTGCCTTTGAGTCGCTCCTTCAGCCGAAGCGCGGCTGCAAGCGCCGACGCGCCAGCCGGCTCCGCCAGGTTTCGCGTCGTTTCGATTATTAGCCGCACCGCGGGACGGATTTCGGCATCCGGCACCAGGACGAAGTCGTCGAGCTTCTCCCAGAGGATGCGCTGCGGCAATTCGAACGCCGTGCGCGTCGCGAGCCCCTCGGCGATCGTCCCCATCCGGTCTTCCAGTAGTCGGCGAGCTTTCCACGACTTATAGGCGGCCGGCGCCTCGGCCGACTGCACGCCGATCACCTGGATCGTCGGATTGATCGCCTTGGCGACGATGCACGTCCCGGCGGCACCACTGCCGCCGCCGATCGGCACGATGATCACCTCGATGTCGGGCTGCTTCTCGAGAATCTCGAGTGCCTGGGTCCCCACTCCGGCAATCAGGTGTGGCTCGTTGCCCGAGTGGATGTAGCGGTAGCCGTCTTCCTCGGCGAGTCGAGCGGCGTGTACCCGAGCGTCATCGAAGTCGACGCCGTGGGTCACGATCTCGGCGCCGAGCCCGCGAATGGAGCTCACTTTGACCGCGTTCGCCCCCTCAGGCACACAGATGATGGCGCGGACCCCAAACAATCGGGCCGCGTAGGCGATCGACTGCCCATGGTTGCCGGTGGACGCGGTGATCACGCCGCGACGACGCTCGTCGTCGGAAAGCTGCGACATGAGGTTGACCCCGCCACGGATCTTGAAGGCGCAGATCGGCTGGTGGTTCTCGTGTTTCACCCAGGTTTCCGTCCCAACCAGCTGATCGAGTGCCGGATAGCGATTCAGCGCCGTGGGTTGCAGGTATGGGCGGATGCGCTCGCGGGCGGCGAGCACGTCGTTGAACGTGGGAACGGCGGTCGCCGCTGTCGCCTCGGCCATTAGCCGAAGGATACCTATTGAAAGATGACCGCCATGTTGTTGAAGTCGGCGAAGTTCGCCTCGAAGAGCGCCTTGTCGACCCAGTACTGGCTGGCATTGAGGACATCGTTGACTCGGACCTGGGTGGGGGAGACCCCGCTGAGCGTCACCGAATGTTCGGCATAGGAGTAGCGGACTTGCGTGCCATCCCATGCAGTCCAGGTGCCGAGGGGTACGCGAGCAAATCGCGTTTCGATCCAGACCTGAACCGGATGGCCCGCGGCGAGCTCGCTGTAGATGCGGCTGGGCGCGAAGCTCTCACCACCGATGGCATTCGGGAGGCCGTATCGATGCGCCAGCTCGAGGATGACCGGCCAGTACACGCCGAATCCGGTCGGAGCCCAGTCGCTGCCGTTGACGTACCCGACGAAATTCGTGTAGGGGTTGCCCCATCGAACCACTGAATGGTTCGGGCCCATCACGGGAAGCCGCGTGTCGGCATTCTCGAGGGCGAACAGGGTGGGCTGACTGACGAAGATCCCGTAATAGCCCAGCCCTTGCTGCAACGCAGCGGTCTCGCAGTCGAGCACCATGCTCTGCTGATAGACCGGCACTGGAAACGTGACCGTCGCCGGTGTGGGTGCTGGTGTCGGCGTCGCTGTCGGTGCAACTCCCTCCCCCCTTGCGGGGGAGGGTCGGGGTAGGGGGTCTGTCGCGGACGAGGGGGATCTCAGCACTGCCGATGCGGCGGTGCTGCTCAGCACCGCGCCGGCGAGCGCGATTCCGCCGGCGGTTAGAAATTGTCGTCTTGTCGCAACCGCCGATCGCACGTGATCCATCCTCGGCGCAGCGACCTTTCGAAACGATGACGCTCACCGTCACCGATTCGCAAGGTTTAGAGGCCCACGATGAACCCACATCCATCAACCAACAGAGGTGAATCGCAATGGTCGCTCATCAATATTTCGATACTCCGTTTCAACCGTCCGCTCCTGCCGCGCCGCCCGCCACACCACCATCGCCACCACCCAGGCGGTTTCGTAAAGGGCTGCTCGCCGCGGTCGCCGCCCTCACGGTTGTGGGCGGTGCGGGGTCGGGCGCGATCGCCGCCGCGCTCGTTGCCCATGCGGCTCCGGCCGCGGCAGCGACAGCGGCAACAACGACAACGGCCCAGAGTACGACGCTTTCGTCGGCAACCGCCGAGTTTATTTACGCGCAGGTGTCGCCCGGCGTTGTCACGATTACGTCTGTCGTGGGTAATGGACAAGCCGTTGGTTCGGGGATCGTGCTCGATACCAAGGGCGACATCCTGACCAACGCCCACGTCATCGCCGGCGCCCGGCAAGTGCAGGTCACGCTCAGCACTGGTCAAACAGTCTCGGCCACGCTGGTGGGGTCGAACTCGGCCGCGGATCTGGCCGTGATTCGGATCTCCGTTCCCGCATCGAGCTTGCATCCCGTGACTCTCGGCAACTCTGGTGGCGTCCAGGTCGGCGATACCGTCTATGCGATCGGTTCGCCGTTCGGGTTGTCCGGGACGCTTACCGAGGGAATCGTGTCGAACCTGAACCAGGGCGGAGCGGTCTCGACTGGCGCCAATCTCTCTGGCCTCATCCAGACGGATGCGGCGATCAATCCGGGCAACTCGGGTGGTCCGCTGGTCAATGCCGCTGGGCAGGTGATCGGCATCAACAATTCGATCGAGAGTCCGGTTAATGGCAACGTCGGCGTTGGCTTCGCGATCCCGATCAACCAGATCCGGCAGCTCCTGCCGGCGCTCGAAGGAGGGTCCAACCTGTGAAACGGCAGATCCTCCTCGTTCGCGATCGATTGGAAAATGCCGCGCCGTCAATCGCCCGCGAGTTAGGCGATGCGGGCATGAACATCCGCACCGTCTCGGCCATCGAGCTGGCCGAGGCGGCGCCCGCCGACGTGGTGATGCTGACGATTCCGGCAGTTGATCCGATTGCGACCTGCTGGGCACTCCATGGATTGGGCCACCGCTGGGTGGTCGCGATCAGCGCGTCACCGAGTAGCCAGGAGTGCATCACGCTCCTGAACGCCGGTGCCGATTACTACCTGGACGCCTGGCCTCCCGCGGCCGAATTAGTGGCGCGGGTGCGAGTGGTGCTGCGCTTCTCGGGCTGGCTCGATGGATCCTACGACCAGGGCCTCATCGACCCCTCCCCCGCTTGCGGGGGAGGGCAGGGTGGGGGCCCCTTATATAAGGATGCGCTCATCAATTCGTCATGGATCTGAAAGGCGAGCCGCCCCATGCTCGACCTGGTGGCAATCGGCCCTCGCATTGCTGCCAGGGAGGTGATCAAGCGATGAACAGCCCTGGATGGTTTCGTGGTCCGATGGCGAAGATGGTGATGGCGCTGAGTGTGGGCCTCGCGGGCGGGTTCGGCACCTTTGTGGTCGCGCATGCGGCGGCATCACCGGCGCCGACCGTGTCTCCCGATGTCGGCCCGTCGTCGTCACCCTCGACCAACGCATCACCGTCGACGACGGCACCGACCACCCCGACCCCGGGCGGCTCGTCCGGCACGATGCACAACTGCCCGAATATGTAGGCGACCGACCTTAGACGCGGCGGAGGCGGCGGGACTTGAGGTCTGAACGAGGCAGTGAGCCCGCCGCCACCTGGCGGCACTCGATGCGGGCGCCGAGCGCCAGGCGCAACTCGTTCGCGAGCATTGAGACCGCCCCCTCGCCATCGTCGCCCTGGCACTCGCACAGAATCGTGGCCTCTTCCATGCCGCGGACGGACCGAACCTCGATGGAGAACTCGCCGATGGCGGCATGACGCCGGACTAGATCTTCCACTTGCGACGGGTAGAGGTTGACGCCCCGCACCGTGAACATATCGTCGACGCGACCGCGGATGCCGCCGATCATCTTTGCGAATTGACTGCCGCATTCGCACGCCGCGCGTGTCACCTCCACCCGGTCACCGGTCCGATAGCGGATCAGCGGCGATCCCCAGCGACCGAGGTTGGTCGCGACCAGCTCCCCTGTGATCGTTCCCGTCTCGGGTAGTGAATGCACCACGCCGGCATCGTCGCGGACTTCGAAGACGAACTCCGACTCGATCAGGTGGACACCGTCGCGGGCCTCACAGGACACACCAGTCGGACCAAGCTCCGTCATCCCCGTGTGATCGAAGCAGCGTGCGCCAAAGGATCGCTCGATCAGGTCGCGCGTCGCGTCAACACTGGCTCCTGGCTCGCCGGCGTGGACGGTGAGCCGGATGTCGCTCGCGCTCAGGTCGATGCCCAACGCTTGCGCGGCCTCGGCCAGCCGGATGGCATACGTCGGCGTCGAGCAGAGCACAGTGGCGCGCAGGTCGAGCATGGTCCGCAATCGCTGCTCCGTCGTCATGGCGCCGCCGGGAATGACCAGCGCCCCAAGCCGCTCGGCGCCGGAAAACGCAGACCAGAAGCCGATGAAGGGGCCAAAGGAAAATGCGAAGAAGACCCGGTCGTGCGTCTGCACGCCGGCGGATCGATAGATGTGGTTGGCCCAGATCCGAATCCACCAGTCCCAGGACTCGGGAGTATCGAGCCAGCGCAGCGGCACCGTTCCGCTGGTGCCAGACGTCTGGTGCAGCCGGCTGTAGCCGTCGATGGGGAAGGTGAGGTTAGTGCCAAACGGAGGATTCGCCTGTTGGTCGGACGTGATCTCGCCTTTCGTCGTGAGTGGCAATCGCGCGAAGTCCTCCCAGGTGGTGACGGGATGCAGCCGAGCCTGGTAGAAGCGATTGCTCTGGAGCAACAACTCGATGCCCGCACGTAAGCGCTCCAGCGCTTTAGGATCCCTCCCCCTCTGGGGGAGGGCAGGGTGGGGGCCGTGCACCATCGACCTGAGATTATCCTGCCAGCGTGGAGATCGTTTTACCGGCCCAGCCCGAACCGCTTTCGATCGCGTCGGAGCGGACCGCCGTCGTGCTGGTCGACATGCAGAATGCCTTTGCCAGTGCGGGCGGCGTGCTCGACCTCGCCGGTATCGACGTTGGTCCGGCAGCCCAGGCGGTGGCGAACGCGCAACTTCTGGCGGACGCGGCTCGTGCTGCAGGCATTCCCGTCATTTACCTGGTCATGGGCTACGCGCCCGACCAGTCGAACGCCGGGGGCGATGATTCGCCAAACCCGCGCAAGGAGCTTGCCCTCTGCCTGATGCGTGAGCGTCCCGAATTGAGGGGAAAGCTCTTGACTTATGGCACCTGGGACTTTCAGATCGTTGACGCCTTGACTCCGCATCCCGGCGAGCTGGTGATCACGAAACCACGGTACAGCGGCTTTGTCGGCACCTCGCTGGACGCCGAGTTGCGGAGTCGGGGCATCCGCACCCTGCTGATGGCCGGGATCGCCTCAAACGTCTGCGTCGAGTCGACCCTGCGCGACGCCTACTTCCACGAGTACTGGGCGGTGATGATCGAGGACGCGACGATGCCGGCCGGCTCGCCCGAGATCCAGCGGGCCACGGTGCACAATGTCACGACGTTCTTCGGCTGGGTCAGCACGGCCAGTGAGGTGGCCGGCGCGCTTCGTAACAGGGTGAGTTCAGCGAAGAATGCCAAAGTGTGAGAGACTACAGGTCAGTGACACGAGCAGCCTGGGTACATCGCTTCACAGATGCCGAGCTGCGCAGCCGTCTGAAGGGTGCCGAACTCCAGCTGCTACGCCTGATCGAGCGCGATCTGCCTAACAAGGGAATTGCCAGTTACCTGGGCGTCAGCGACGGCGAAGTCACCAGTCGAATGGCCAGCCTGCATAAGACGCTGGGACTCGCCCCTTCGGACCGTCCGACCTGGCTGCAACGCCAGATGGCAGAAACCCAGCAGTAAAAGGCGGCGCTTAGAAGGGGAAGGGCCGACCTCCCTTGCCCTGCACCGTCACCCAGCGCATCTCGGTGAACTCGTGCATCGCCTCACCCCCGCCGAACCGGCCATAGCCGCTGTCCTTCACGCCACCGAAGGGGACCTGCGGCTCGTCGTTGACCGGCTGGTCGTTGATGTGCACAATCCCGGCCTCGATTCGCTCGGCTAGGGCGAGCCCGCGATCCGCATCGCGCGTCAAGATGCCGGCCGACAGGCCGTAGCTCGTCTGGTTGGCGACCCTGACCGCCTCGTCGGCATCGTCGACGATCGTGATGGTCGCCACCGGCCCGAACGTCTCTTCTTTGTTCATCGCCACCCCCTCGGGCATGTCGGTCAGGAGCGTCGGCTCGTAACACGCGCCCTGCACCTTGCCACCGGTCAGAACTTTGGCGCCGCCGCGAACCGCCTCGTCGACGCGCGAGCTGACCTGCTCCAGCGCCTGCTTGTTGATCAGCGGCCCGATGATCGTGTCCATCTCAGTGGGACTCCCGACCTTGAGGCCTTTGGTTTTGGCGACGAGCTTGTCGATGAACTCTTTGGCCACCGGACGCTCGACGATGATGCGGCGCGCGGACATGCAAATCTGGCCCTGGTGCAGGAAGGTGCCGAAGGCCGTGGCATTGACGGCGTACTCGAGGTCGGCGTCGGAAAGCACGATCAATGGGTTCTGTCCACCGAGCTCGAGGACCATCCGCTTGAGGTGACGCGCCGCCTTCTCCGCCAGGATTCGGCCTGTCTTCGTCGAACCGGTAAAGCTGATGCGGCGGACCTTGGGATTTTCCATGAACTCATCGACGACAGGCTCTGCCTGGCCGGGCGCATGCGTGACGACGTTGACGACGCCGGGTGGGAACCCTGCCTCCTCGAAGATCTCGGCGTAGAGGATGCCGCCGGTTATGGGCGACTCTTCGGACGGCTTCAGGACCACGGTGTTCCCGAACGCGAGGGGTGTCGCGATCGACCGCAACGACAGGATGAGCGGCGCGTTCCAGGGAGCGAGGCCGGCGACGACGCCGACCGGCTGCCGAATCCCCATGTAGAACGCGCCGGGCAGGTCGGCCGGGAGGATCTCGCCGACCGGCTGATAGACGAGGCCGGCGACCTGCCGCAGCAGGTTCGGGGTGAAGATCGTCTGGAACATGCCGAAGCCGAAGGTGCAGCCGGTCTCCGCGGCGAGCAGGCCGACGACTTCCATCTGCCGGCGCTCGAGGATGTCGGCCGCTTTCAGGAAGAGGCGCTGCTTGGCGCCAGGCGGCGTCTTCCACCAGGCGGGAAACGCGTTGGCCGCGGCCTCGACCGCGCGCTTGGAATCCTCACGGGTCGATGCCGGGATGGTCGACATCGTTTCGCCCGTGAACGGATTGCGGTCCGGGTAGGTGGCGCCCTTGGATGCTCCGACCCATTCGCCGTTGATGAACTGCTTGTATTCCTTCGGAGCGGTCTTCGCGGTCGCCTTCTCGTCAGATACGACTGTGCTCATCGCGCTTCCTCCTCCTGATTCGCTTCAGCGTAGCACCGGCTACGCGCCTTCGAAACCGACGTAGTTTTCCGCCAGGGTGGTCGCCGCCGCCTCCGACGTGACGATATACCGGAGGTACGACAGTCGCAGCTTATGGTCGAACGGATCGCCGGCCGGGTCCCGGTGGAGCAGACCTGTCATCCAGGCCGAGAACTGCTCCGCGCGCCAGACGCGCCGCAGACGGGAGTCGGAGTAGCGGTCGAGTAGATCGCGTGACTTCGATCGATACCATGCCGCCAGAGCCTCGGCGAGCAGCCTGACATCGCCGAGCGCGAGGTTCATGCCCTTGGCGCCAGTCGCGGGGACGATGTGGGCGGCGTCGCCCGCGAGGAAAAGGCGGCTGCGCTGCATCGGCTCGGTCACCAGGCTCCGCATCGACGTGATGCCGTCTTCGATGATTTCGCCGGGTTGCAGCTCGGGTTCGGCAAGGCGAACGCGAAGCTCGTCCCAGATTCGCGCCTCGGGCCAGGCGTCCATCGTGTCGTCGGCGTCGACCTGGAGGTAGAGACGACTGATCTCCGGCGACCGCATGCTGTGCAGCGCGAAGCCGCGCTCGTGGTAGGCGTAGATGAGTTCGTTGGAAGCCGGCGGGCTTTTCGCCAGGATGCCGAGCCAGGCAAAGGGATAGCTGCGCTCGTAAACGCCCCGACCCGGACCCTCCCCGGCAAGCGAGGGAGGAAAAGATGCGCGAGCAACCCCGTGCGATCCGTCGCAGCCGGCAACGAACTCGCATCTGAGCATTGCCGGATCGCCGTTGCGCCGGTACGCGACGCGGGCATGGTCACCCTCGATGCCCTCGATAGCGGTGGCCTCCGCCTCGAACCAGATCTCGCCCCCGTCCGCCAGGCGTTGCTTGATCAGGTCCTTGACGACTTCCTGCTGCCCGTAGACCGTGATCCCGCGCCCGGTCAGCTTGCGAAAGTCGATGCGATGCTGCTCCCCGGCGAACCGAAGCTGGATGCCGTCGTGGACGAGGCCCTCCCGTCTCATTCGATCGCCCACGCCCGTCGAGGCGAGGAGATCGGTCGATCCCTGTTCGAGGACACCTGCGCGGACCCGGCGCTCGACATAGTCGCGGCTGCGCGTCTCCAATACCACGGACTCGATGCCTTGCCGATGCAGGAGGTGGGAGAGCATGAGCCCGGCCGGGCCGGCTCCGATGATGCCGACCTGCGTCATCCAGCTTCAGAAAGGCCCCCACCCCGACGCTCCCCGGCAACCGGCGGAGGGAGGGACGAGCGCTCATTGCGGAGGCTTTCGTCAGCGTCGACGACGAGATTGAGCATCCGCAGGAGCTCCGCCTGCTCGCACTCGGACAAGACCGAAACCAGGAGCCGGTTCATACGGGCGGCCCTCGGGATCAGCCGCTCGGTGGTGCGGAAGCCCGCAGGCGTCAGGCGAAGCAGGTTCCGGCGGGCGTCCTTCGGGTCACGGATGCGCTGCACCAACCCTCGCGTTTTGAGCCGGGCGACCACCTCGGCCGTCGTGGAGCGGTCCAGCGAGACCCGCTCACCCAGCGTCTTCTGGTCGATGTTCTTCTCCGCCCGAAGCGCATAAAGGACGGCAAACTGGGGCGAGGTCACCTCGTCGGAGACCTCGGCATTCCAGAGCCAGTAGTGCACCTGTTGGGCGCGCCGAATCAAATGACCGGGGTGGCGGCGCAGGTCTTCATGCGAGGTTGACATAGGCCGACTCTGAAACTATATTCCGTGTACTGACGAATTTGAAGCCCTAACAGGGAGGAGAAGCGGAAATGGCCGACCAGGGGTTGTCGTTCGAGAATCGAGTCAGCCGTCGGGAGGTCTTACGAACGATTGGGGGCGGCGCTCTGGCGCTCGGCGCGGCCGACCTGCTGGCCGCCTGCGGCGAGATCAAGGGCTCGAGCACGACGAGCAGCGGCACCATCGTCATCGGCTACGTTAGCCCGCAGACGGGCGCGCTGGCCGGGTTTGCCTCGGGTGACAACTTCGTGCTCAGCCA